>Ga0129306_1000129_pt1 | contig 129974 bp, 121 predicted proteins | sample P827metagenome_FD_94438 | JGI IMG/M metagenome (GOLD analysis project Ga0129306, IMG submission 94438) | Capybara group fecal microbial communities from Wisconsin, USA - P827 metagenome | ecosystem: Host-associated > Mammals > Digestive system > Large intestine > Fecal | place: USA: Wisconsin...
GATACCATAACTATCCAATGCCTCCAATAAGGCTTTCATTGGGCCAGGGCCCTGAATACCAGGAACCTCAAACCGGTACTGTCCTCCATCTTCAAAACGCTTCTCAGAAGTGGGCAAATCATACAGGTCGCCTGAAGGCATACCTATACTCTTTAAATATTCTCTTGTCTCTTTCATATCTTAATTGTTAAGCCAATTGATTGGCGTACTAATGATCTTCCCATAATCTGTAGAGAATAAAACCTTTATATAAGGTAAATCTTCATGCATTTTCTCTTTCGGAATTGTCAGATAACCAGACCTTCTTTCATCATCACCAATGGTTTGACAGAAGGTCTCATTTTGGGGACGACCTCTTCCTCCCGACAAAGCACAACATGAAGGATACTCTGGTTCTGCATTGGCACTACTAAAATATAACTTATAACTTGCCTGATCAAATCTGACATTGGCTTCAACCACCTTCCAGAAAGTAAAATCGCTATACCCTTGAGTTGTCTTTAACCTTGCCTTATAATCCCCGTATGTCAAATCACTTAACGTCACATCGCTAATGGTATCTGCTAATTCCTTATACAACACACCATCCTTGTATATTTCCAAGACACCATAAGAACTCATAATATTTATGACGACCTTCTCCCTTTCTAAATACAATGACTTGTCTCCTTTATCAACACAAATATCATTATTATAAACAAATGGGGTTGGCTCTTCTCCTTGACATACAACGAATTCTGTCAAAGGCGTATATTCTGTATTGTTTTCTATTTCTTTATATCTTAATATTTTTTCGTATTGATTGAGATATTCCAAATATGACTCATAGTCATAAGAAACCCTTATTCCTCCCGAATAAACAGCTTCACTTATCTCAACAGACTGAATATGGTTATTATTGTCTTTGGTAATATTAGTGACCATTGCAACATGGCCTTCCTTATATAAGACGTCAGTGACTTGAATACTGTCTCTATTGAAAATCTCCTGCATCTTTTCTGATACAGGGAAATCATATGATCCCCATATTGGTTTCAATCCTAATGCATAAGAAACAAGTCCACTACACACAGTGCCGTAGTAGGCTCTACATTTTGTTCCATGATAAGGCTCCTTGTCAATCCTCTCAGTATAGATCTTACTTCTTGGATTGTTGATAGCTGTCATAAAAGTGTAAAAACTCACATTGCTACCAACATATGTTCCTAACTCCTTTACAGAGGAATAGATCATACCTCTGACAGAATCTCCAGGCAGTAGTTTGCCATTATTGATCCTTATCGTATTTTTGGGGACAAACATGATATCTGTCATTTGATATGCCTTTTTGACAGCATTCTTGACCCCATTACTCTTTCGGATCTGAATATCGGAATAGGAGTCTTCAAACTCAGCATTGTCAGAGCAACTAACAATGGAGAGAAAAGCAAGAAACAGGAAAAATTGCTTCATTATAACTATTCTTTAATAATCAAATCCAAGATCCTCTGAATATCACCATCAGTCAATACATGATGCATAGGCAGACAGATAACCTCATTGGCAATCTTCGTTGCAACTGGTAGATTCTCTGGGGTGGCACTCGGTAAACCTCGATAGGTGCTGAAAGAACTAATTAGCGGATAGAAATAACGACGGCCAAGCACATCATTGGCCTTCATCTTGAAATAGAGTTCATCGCGCGTCATGCCATATTCCTCAGCATTAATAAAGATGGGGAAATAACTGTAATTGTGACGTACACCAGGCATATCATCATAGAAACGAATGCCGGGAACGTTTCTTAAGGCTTCACGATACTTAACTGCCACCTGATGACGCTTCTCAATGGCATCATCCACTTGCTTTAAGTTCAGCAAACCGTAAGCAGCACGGACCTCATCTACCTTGCTGTTAATACCAGGCGCCACCACCTCGGTTTCACCAGCAAAACCAAAGTTCTTCAATTGATCAATATGCTTCTTGGTTTCTGCATCGTGAACCACCAGCGCACCACCTTCCAATGTGTTATATACCTTGGTGGCATGGAAACTCAGAGTTGACATATCACCGGCATTCAACACGCTCTCGCCATTCACCTCTACACCAAAGGCATGGGCAGCATCATAGATCACTTTCAGACCATACTTGTCGGCAATAGCCTGAATGGCATCCATATTAACAGGCTTGCCATAACAGTGCACAGGCATAATGGCGGTGGTCCTGGGAGTGATAGCAGCCTCAATCTTATTGGGATCAATACCACAGGTGCTCTCCTCAATATCCACAAATACCGGCTTACAGCCATTCCACCAGATGCTATGGGTGGTCGCTACGAAACTGTAGGGCGTGGTTATCACCTCACCCGTGATTCTTAAGGCTTGTAAGGCCGTCAGTAAAGGCAGAGTGCCATTTGTGAAGAGGCTGATATAGGGCACCTTGAGGTATTCTGCCAATGCGGCTTCCAATTTCTTATGAAATGAGCCGTTGTTAGTAATCCACTTACTGTCCCAGATCTGCTTGAGGAGTTCATTGAACTCCTCAAGGTTGGGGAGTAATGGGGATGTTACTGTGATTGTATCTTTATTCATATTATTATTTTTTTCTTTTTCTTTGAAAATGGGCAGGATTATACGAATAGCATATTATGAGAGTCTTGTAAACCCTGCCCCTGTGATAACGATTTTTTTTGCTGCCTCACGGCAGGAGGGTTGTATTTTGTTCCTCGTCAAATGCATCTTTGGATTTCTTCAGAATAGCCGACTTAAACAAATTAGCAAACATCTTTGTCGCTTAATCTTTTGCCTGATCCTTTACATTTTGAGGTGCCTGGCGGATTCGAACCGCCGTAAAATGAGTATCATTGATATCGGCAAACTGTTCCAATAGAAGCAAGATGCTTATAGCTGTAGAACATTTGGCTCATTCTTTGAACGAGGGCAAAGATATCATTTTCCCATTTCATGTACAATACGTTAAAGGTGAGAGGTTACAAGTCTCTCATATACTTTGGAACTCTTTTCTTTGACTTGGGCTGTGAGAAATATTGTTTACATAATAATTCATAATTCCATTCTTTGATAGGAATCAACTTTGCTGACATAGCCTTCCTATATTGAGGTGTATGTGTTGGCAATGCGTACTGTTTTGACTGCACCCAATAAAAGGGAGGAAGTACCCTACTTTTAAGCTTCTCTATCTTGGGAGCTTGTTCACGAAGCCATACTTTCAGCCATTCCAGCTTACGCAAAACTGTTGATGTTTCGCCAGTACTGGCGGTATGAACTTCGATAAAAAACACTTCTCCATTATAATCAAAAGCATAATCCCATCTGTTTTCATTCGGGTATAACTCCACGGTAGCTGCATCAATATCAACACTACCACCCAACAGCCTATTGTCTGGCACAATGACTTTGGATGAATAATCTCCAAAGGCCAAAAGACCTGACCTATAGGAATCAGAGATCTGAGGTGTCTGTTCTACAACTTCCTTGAATGTCATCACCTGGCATATTTATAGACAACATCGGCAGATTTACCCGAGAACAGAGACAGCCCCCCCCAATCTGCCACATCAGAGTTGTCACTGGCGGCATCAAGTGAAGAGATATCGTATGCCTTTACTCCACCGTCTTTGTTTTTTGAAGAAAAATAGTAGGTCTTCACCGTATTATCTCTCAACTTATCAAATAATGTGGCCGCAGTAGAATCGGGTTTGACTCCGAACAATTCAGACATCGCCGTATGCATATCGGCATCAGGGTTATCTTTGATGGCATTCAATGCCCATGCAAATTCAAGTGGTGTTGTACTATGTGTAGAGATAACCACTTTATATCCAAGCTGCATCAACTCTATTATCTCAAGCAATACTGACTGGATGGCTTTGGGATGAAGTCCCATCTCAGGCTCCTCAATAATAACCCACTTATAGTTTGACTTGTTTATAATATTCGTTGGAGGACCAGATAAGCAATAGATAGCCAACAATAGGGGCATAAATTCCTTCTGCCCTGCACTCCACGCCATAAACGGAATATTCAACCCATCCACATTGAGTTTCATCTTTCTCTGTCCGGAAGCTTGATCTATAACAACCCGTCCATTATGAAAAATGGAATCGCTAAATGACTGCTTCATAGCACCCTTGAGGCGTGATTTCATCGGGAAGATTATGTCTGGATTTCCCAAACCTCCTTGTACAAACACTCTCAATGTTTCACTGAAGATTCGTAAAACATATGGAGACGAGATGTCGAACTCCATAAAGTTACGGGGGCGACCATCGGATATGCTCATTATACGTTGTGCAGGCACATAGAATACCGTTTCAGCAGCATTGGCATATGAACGATCTGCTGATACTAACTCTTGTAAACTTTTCAAAGAAAACGTCTCACCATTCCACTCGGCCAAAGTGGTATCCTTGATAATTCCGCCAAGACCCTCACCAAAATAATCCTCAACCATATGTGTAGGATTGGACTTATTGAAAATATAATTGTATTTTTTCAACGTTGTGAGAATATGCTTCTTGTCCTGAATCAACTTAAACAGTTCAAGAAACAAACTCTTTCCGTTTGCCTGCGGTCCTACAATAATTGTTAAATCACCAAAATCGACTTCAACATTTTCTATAGGCCCAAAATTCTTTACTCTTAACATCATATATTCAAACTCTATTTCCCATTTATAAAAAATCTATAATGACAATCATTCTATTCATCATCTCATCGTTGTTTGTTGTGAGACAGACCATTCTCATGAGACACGATTCCAATCTTTATTAAACCGCTAAACTAAAAACATCTAAGAGTTTATCAAGTAAAGGTCGGAAAGCTTCATATTTTTCACTACTCTTATTTGAATAATTCTTCTCTATTTCTTTTTTAATTGAGCCAGAAATTCCCTTTATTTCCTTCAATATTCTATATGTCAGAGGTATAGGAACTCCATCTACTTTGGTTTGGGCATCTGGATAAAAATCAGGAGTAAAAAAATCCTCAACATAAAAGACCGATGGTTCTACTGAATAGTCATTTGAATAATAAATACATTCCAAATGACCATCATACTGGTCTTTTACGTTCTCAACTTCATGATATCCCTGTTGGCCACTTTGATCCCCCCCCTGACCTGCATCATAATCAAAAACGAAAAGAATTTTGTCCATATCATTTATAATTGGCTTGATTACATTGTCTATATATGACTTTGTATTACCAGCACTGCCTTGATAAATAAAAGCAACACTGTTCAATTTCAAATACTTACTCTCTGTTTCGCCCAACTTGTTAATTGCTGTTTTAATATAACTAATGTCATACGGACCTTCTGTCACAACTAACTTTCGCGCAGAAAGAATGAAAGCGCCATCTATCAACGAGATATTATTACCTGATACTCTTCTTATTGTTTCTATCTTATCCGATAAATTGACCGTTCCTTTTTCCACATACCGAATACATTCCGGTTTTAATTCATTTATAACTATCGGAGAATGAGTCGTCAAGATGGCTTGACCTCTATATGAAGATATTGCTGTTACTATCTCTATCTTATTAGCAATATGCACATGTGCATCTGGTTCATCAAATACGAGAAGTGTATTTTCGTCAGCCAATAGTTGGGTGAGGCACTTAACAAGAATCATTTTCTGTTCTCCTTCACTAAAGGAATAAGCATTAATATCGTTTACCTTTACGGTGATTCTACTAATTGCCTTACTTACAGGGTTGTCATCGTTCACCTCCGGTAAAGATGCGATAAACAGATAATAGAAAATCCTACAACAGAAATCCAGATTATTACGATGATCTATATCAATAGATGCTAACTCTGACATGGGAAGTGTTGTCGATTTCTCTCCACGATCTAATCTAGTCAACAATTGTGTGACTTTGTTGTCACTAAACTTCTCAATATTCTCGGGTATCAAATCAAATGTAACTGATACATTATCGAGATTATCGAACCCAAAATGCTCTTTCAAAAATTCCTTTATGGCAGGATCATCTGAACACATCAAAGTTATTAAAGCAATATTCCAGTAATATTTATTCACATAAAGCATCTCAGGAATATCTATCTTATTTCGGATAGCTCGTTTAAAAAACTGGTTGAAATAATCTCTATAAGCCAAGCCCCATAGACGGTTACTTTCACCACTGTAACAGGCAATAATACGCGGTATAATAACCGCATCACGCTTCACAACTTTGCCATCTAAGCGGATTGACAAAGAATAGCCTTCTCCTCTCTTCTTATGAATCAAATTATACAGATGGTCTCCTATTTCATAATCGAGTTCGTAAGTAAAAGGAACATCTTTGGCGTAGATACTTCGGAATATCATACTAACAGCTTCCAACCAGTTGGTTTTACCTGAGCCATTCTCTCCAATAAGAGCCAAATAACCGGCCTCATTACAAAATGTCAACTCCTGCTCATGGATATTCTTATACTTTTTGATATATATGCGCTTTAGTTTCATAAGTTGAAGATCTTTTTATTAAAATATGACCGAGCCTTATCCTTGATGGTATCAACATCCTTCAGACTACTTATCTTTGTGTTCATCCGAGTTACCTTGTCAGAAAAATAATCCTGAACGCTCTTTGGCGGCAATGGAAAGAATAACCTCATCAGATTTGCAATACCGAGTTCTGTTTGCTTAGTTGTCTTGGCACTTTTCAACTGTTCGATCTGGGCTTGCCCATAAGAACTGTTGATGACAAGGGAGAGATATGTTGGATTGACAACTTCCGAGTTTACTCTCAAGAGGAGAACGTGGCTATCATGAGCCAGATTACTACTAACATCGTCAACAACAGCACTTCTTCCTAAGGTTCCTTCGCCAGTGGAATTAACCAATATGTCTCCTGTTCGGGTAAGATAGTCGGGATTAATCTTGTTTACCCAGCCCTCATCTACTGATTTGGTATAGGCCGTATCAATATAATTCCATCGTACACATTTCTGATTAAGTATCTTGGCTGATGACTGCACAGCATAGTGTGGACTATCACCACGCCTCAGCAATAGTATGTTTTCTTGCAATTCAGATAACATCTTTGTAGGATATTTATCCGATTCAAAAGATGTCTCGCGAAGGGCGGTTTCTACGTTCCAGCTAACGAGCGAGTCATAGTTCAAAAAAAACAAACCAGTACCCCGGCTGCCTATTGATTCGCCAAAGGGCTCTTGGATTCCCAGCGTGGTATTAAAATACGCATTAAGCTCATACTCTAATTTTTCCGCTTGTACAGTATTATCAACTGATACTGCCAATATCTTATTATAATCTTCCAAAATCCTGTCTTGTTCTTCAAGTGAAGGGACGGGCACCTGCTGTTTCAAAAGGAAGTTCAACTCTATTCGCTGACGTTTGGTGGTACCATGACTACCATGTGATAATAATTGCGAGAACTTATCAGAACTAAGCAACAACTGGAGATATCGGGGTCTGGCCAATTCTCCATTAACCTGAAAGGTAAGGAAATCATGGGTAACAATTGATCCTTCCAATTCTTCAGGAACAACAGCAAAAGCACCATTCATCGCATCTATCCGAGACATAACCAATTGTCCTGATCGCAAAGACTTTTGACGCCTAGTCTTGATAATACCACCCTTTTTATAACCATTGACCCTCTTCTCGATCCCTACACCACCACTTCTGACGGTTACTTGCTGATAGTATTGGCTATCATCTATCCAAACAGGAATCTGCTCGTTTACCAAGAGTTTTGAAAGGGGTAATAGTGGGTATTGGTCGTTATACAACAATATTTCTTGAAGCAAATTATCGATGCTCCAATTAACTATATCTGTATAATCAATAAACTGTAATGACATCTTACCATAAACTTGCTTTAAGCCTATATTTTTTGAATTCTTTGGATAAAGACGGGAGTTCATTATCCACAGCCTCGCCACGAGTCCCTATACCAGCGGTATTAACCTTGGCAACCGGCACGCTATAGTTGAGCTGTTTTTTGATTTCTTTTAACTTCTCTGCTTCTATCTTTTGTTTCAGTATACGTTCTTTTTGTCTAACGATGACGATTTCTTCGGTTGTAGAAGCCTCTGACTTTTCGTTCTTTAACTGTGACCACTCTGAAGCATATTTTTCTTCCAACATCTTTTCGGCATCCGAAGTTGTTTTGTCGTAGGCAGCCTGTTCGTCAACGGTAAATTTCTTCAGGAAAAGAATGCTTGGTTTGATAGAAGCCCCAGATTTAACGAATACCTCCTGTGGTAGAGAAACTATACAGAGTATTCTAGATTTGCTCTCTATAAACTCACGTACCTTATGAAGTTTATTGCCATCCATAACCCCTTCCGGCAATACAATTCCAAGTCGTCCACCAGGAACTAATAAATTCAGACAGCGCTCGATAAAAAGTACTTCTGTCAATCCAGACATCTTACCAGTTTGGTACAGGTTTAACAGAGGCTTCTGAAGATTTTTGCTAATCTGTTGCATAGATACCTCAAAGCGCTCGCCAAACTGGTCTTTATACTTAGCTATCAAAGTTTCATCCTTGAGAAGGTCTTCTTCCGTAATAAGCAGCGATTTACTTACATGAGATCCAAAAGGGGGATTGGTCAGAATAACATGAAAACGTTCTTCAAAAATATCGCAAACATTCAACAGACCGTCATGATGATAAATACCACTATGGCCATCTCCATGCATTATCATATTCATCTTGGCAGTACGTGCCATACGGGGATTCGCATCTGTTCCAAAAAGATGTCGTGAAGCAACCTGTTGTATCAGCTGCTTCTTCTCATTCTCAAAATACTTCTTGCTTTTCTCTATCTTTTCTCTTACATATTGATAAGCCTTAATCAAGAACCCTCCAGAACCACAGCAGGGGTCACAGATGAGTTCGTTCTCTTGAGGGTCAAGGATAGACACCATGAAATCAACCACGGTTCGTGGAGTGAAGAACTGTCCCAGTTCACCACGGAAGGTAGTTCCTAGGAATTCTTCAAAAGCAATACCCTTGATATCGTCAGAAAATTTTGACAAATTGAAAGACTCCAACTCTTCTATAATCTGTTCAAAACTATTCTCGCGGATGCGAATACGCTCATAAGGTTCAAAAAGGCCTTCATTGGCATAATGCTCTTTCACCAAATTAAACAGGTGCTGATAATAGTCGGTCAGCGTTTTGTTGGTGAGGTTATATTTGGTTTTCTCGCGGCCATAAACCTTCTTGGAATAGATTCCCTTTATGCAATCTCTTTCTTTGCGTATCTTGATGAACAAGATCTTGCTGATTTCGTCGAAAGCGGCCTCGGGAGACAACTTATCGTTATCACGGATTGTATTATGACAGTTAAAAAGAGACTTCGAGAACTCTTCTCTTGTAAATTTCTTAATCATTTTCTGTTCCTATTTCTCAATTACTCTTCTTCAGCAACAAACACAATAAACCACCTATAGTAGTCTCACCCACAAAAAATTGACAGTTCATTACTGTTTGTTAACACCATCTTCAAAAATAAGTAAACTTTCTATCCTAACTTTTTCTAGATCATTATGAAGGTAATTACCGATGGAGTTCACTCCCTCTTTATAATGGTATTCATACAATGGTATAATGTTTCTTCCACTTGATGTCTGATATGGTGTAACTACAACTGTATCCTCTGTATAAAAAAGGGTCTGTGTTGGATAATTCTTTAAATAGTAGATTTTTAAAGACCCTTTTTTCTGGCTCTTCTGATAGGTATTATTAAGCATAACTACAGTCTGCTCGATTTTTGTTTTGAGCTGGTTGATATCTACATCTGTTTTATTGGCCAAAGCTTTACAGAAATCGCTACTGGGGTTCACTACAAATATTTCTGTTACTTTTCCTTTTCTATTAAACCTTTTCTCCAATGCAGGGCTGTTATTACCAACCCAACGCTGGCCATCATTCATGATAACAGAGAATTTATCTGAATTAGTAATCAGATCATGATAGTTATATTCAGAACAGTCAGTCAGAATATTTGTGAGACCACTTTCACGAATAGCACCCGATACCTGAAACAATGTCATCAGTTTTTTTTCCTCTCCAGATTTCAGAATGATATGTTGCAATAATGTGAGAAGCCCACCAATTAAAGTAGCACTTGCAACATTACCCACAGCATTGTACCAAAATGTATTGACATCACAAAAATTTGACTGGACAAGAAACAAGCCAAAACCTAAAGCAATAACAGTAATAACTATAATATAATATTTCATGTTGAAATAATTCTTACAATTGTTAATGATTTTAAAAGATTCATTGTATTAGGCTACTATTGAGTCACATTTTTCAAATACAATTTTCTCTCATCGCGATTAAGGAACTTAAAATCTGTATGAGAGTAAAATCTAAAATGAGATCTGTCTATCAAATAGTCTTTATTCAAGTTCTCAAACATTTGATAAATATCTAACATCTCCCTAAACTTCGGTCGCTCATCTTGGTTAAGACCGTATTTGGACAACGCGTTATAAAAGATGAGCGTCAACTCCTCATCAGATAATCTCGCACACATTAAATCAACATACTTGCGTCTGATTTCGAAATCTGGCCAATAGTCGATAATGAACCGTACGACATTATAGATATAACGGAAATAAAAACCTGCATAACCCTCGTTCTCCACAAATTTTTCGTATATCTTAGCAACAACTCCTTCTAAAGCCTCAATTTGAGAATCCACATCTGTTGGCTTTATAACAACATCTTCGTCAGATCCCTTAAACGTACAAGCCATTTTGTTGTACCAACTTGTGAAAGAATCAATGCCCTGATCAGAATGGGATAATATATTAATTGCATTATCTCTTACTTGGTCTAGTGAATTTAGAAGATTGAAAAAGGTAGTTTCAAAGGATGCTTGTCTCTGTAGAGTATCCTGCATAGCAAATTGCTCTCTTTGAACAGAAAACGTTCTCCACATCAAAAGAAAAGAAACAAAGGAGAGGAATACGCCTAAAGTACCTGTAAGAAAACTTCCAATATTACCTATATAACTTTTAGAAAAAAAGCAATTTGACCAATCTATTTCAGATAGCATACAAATCATAATCACAACAAAGCAAATCATCGTGACAACAAAAGCAAATAATAGAAAACAATATAAATATTTGGTATTATTCATCATTTTCTTCCAGTTTATTCTTGATGTCTGTTATCAATATGTTTGCCTGCTGATCAACAGAAGTGAACGTTGGGTAGTTTGTACTATCTAATACAACTTGATCGGTTATATCTAAATATGTGCCTAGTTTCCCAATATCTTGCACAGACACAGTTCTCAATGCTCCCCCTATCTCTATAGCAAACTTAACATTACTATACTCTATGTTCTCACCTGAAAAAATCTTTTCATTCTTCTTTTTCAAAGATAATCTATCGCGTAACATATCCAACCATGCCAGTACATTAATATCTTTGTTCTTAGGAGCACTGAACACAAGTTCCGCTCCTCCAATTTCTTCATCACTAACTACCCCCCCAGAAATCTTTGAAGCTGTTATGTCAGCAAGTTTTACTTGACTAAGTATAATCTTCTTTGCTCCACCAAGATTAGCTAAATGCTTCTTCATAACTGAATCAATTAACAATGGAGTTATAGATAAAGTATATTCCTTTTCTTGATCTCCAATCTTCTTTGAAACAGTTTCTTGAAGTTTCTTCTCAAATACCGTCAGAATACCAAGATTGCTAATTCTTTCAAGTAACAAAATGGCTCTTTTCCCGCCACGAGGCACATAGAGCATGAAATAAAAAGGTCGAAGTAATGCATCGTTTTTTGTTTTCTTACCTGTTTCGCCTGTTTCTACATTTACTATATTCTCCTCTGTTCCATATTCGCCAGATTCAATTATTCCAGTCAAATATGGTCTCCTCACATTTAAGATGTCTCCATCTTTTCCTTTCATAATACGGAAAAAGCGTTTCTCCTTGGAGTCTTTTTTTTCTGCTAGTTTTTCTTTTTCCTTCTCTTCCTCTTTCTCATATTTTATGGAAGTGAGCATTTCTAAGGCAATGTCATAAAGGTCTTGACCGCCAACAAAGTCTGTCAATACGAATCGTTTTTCTTTCTCATACCTTTTGTGGATGGTAATCGAATAAAGAGCTATACTATAGGTTAATGCCATATGAGAATGTAATTTGATTAATTACTTATGTAAATTGTCTATTTGGGGATTGGCAATTATCGCCTAATTAAATAATCTCCTTAAGAACTCGACTTTGTTTGATAAGATTACCACCCTTACTTTTAACAATAGCAAGCAACTTCTTCTCTTGACTTGGCATAATTGCAGGCACACAGACTTTTGACAATACAATTCTTGCGTTCAATCGCCCCACTTTAATGGCAGGTCTGACAAGCAACAATCCAATGGTGGTGATTATTTGTTCCAAAGCATGAATATAGTCTGCACCTTTTAACTCAACAAGAAACAAAATATTGTCTTCTGTAAATACACCGAAATCGCATTTTAGCACATTGTTACATATAATTATCCCTCCGTCAATCTGGTATACTACCAATTCTTTACCTGACTTATTCTCCAGCCTGTACTCTCGCGATTCTTTGGGCTCTCTAAGGACAACTATTTTCCTTTCATCATGACTCAGGATATATCGATTGTCATTATATGCACAGAAGAAAGGCCAGTTACCACCAGTATTAATTTTCATTGTTTGCTCCGATTTCTAAATCCAACATTCGATTATACTGTTCACTGATAGTCTGCGAGATTTCATCTATTAACTCAGCTTTAATCTCATGGAGATCCTGGTCAAGAATATTTTCGGCTCTACCATTCACTATACGATAGGCATCTACCCGCTCCCAAGGTAACCACAGAAACTTATTAACGATTTTCCCAACCTCTTCGGGGTTCTTTTCCCCAATCTTGGCTGCATAAATCAAATTATTAATAACCGTAAGGGTATAGGGGCTATGAGTTGTAAGAACCAGATTGTTTGACAACGAATTGTTAAGCATCAGAACCAACAACTGTATAGTTGCCATCTGAGCCTCTGGGTAAACATGAGCTTCAGGCTCTTCTACGATACGTAACTGTTTATTTTCTTGATAGAGCGAAAGAAATGCATCCTGCAAAATGCGTATTGACTCCTGCTGACCAGAAGAGGCATTCTTAAGATAAACATAATTACCTCCTTTATGGACTATACGCTCTCCAAACTCAGAATTTGAATACTGACCTTTGAGAACACTTCTTATTAGTTTGTTTGCCAAGAGGAGTTTCGGTTTCATATCCTTACTGGCATGAGCTATCATACCCTCAAAATTACCAAGGTTAATAAAATTCTGACGAATCTTTACCACGCGCTGCATAAAACTAAGCATAATGGTCTCATCAACCGTCTGTTCCTTACTGTCATATGCACGTCGGCCTTGTGCCTCTAGATTACGCTGGATACTTTCGCGAAGCATATCTTCGAATGTCTCGCTGTATCCCACGGTAGCGTTTCTTCCAGCAAGTATAAACAACTGATCGTTGTGATCGTTGCAGAAAACCTCATTGATTTTATCATTCAGCAAATGTAGATACTGTAACTGTCGTTCATCAAGAACCAATTTACGAGATGCATTGATATCTTCTGCTATTTCTTTCTTTACTTGAAGCAGTTCTCGCTTATAATTACGAAGTGAATTCTTATCTTGCTTAGAAAAGAAACCATCAGAGAAATGTGCATCTATCTTTTTAGTTGGTGTCAGGGATAGGGTCAGAGTTCGCCCTTCTGAATAATAATAGACAATTGTAAAATCAGGCAGATGGAAAGTGGATCCAAAGAAATCATAGAATTTCTCACGAATAGGCACTATCAAGTCTTGAGTCATGTCCATAAAGTCACGCTCTGATTGATAGAACCGAGAGAAGAACTCTAATGGAAGTTGCTGAAAGAAATAAATCAACTTTGCCAGAGTACTTTTTCCACTAGCTTGTGGACCAATCAACACCAACAATGGCCTGATAACGATTGTGGCTTCTTCTATCGGTCCAAAATGCCTCACTTCTATTTTTTGAATTCCCATATATATTTATTAGTTGCTACAATTATAAAGCTATGACATAATTCTTTACAAACCACCTTGTAGAAGCACAATCAACTGATACAAGCTTCGGTCTCCGAAAAAATACAGAAAACTTCTCATGCGAAAGGCGGCAAAAGCAAGAGGTTGTTAGTATCAAGTAGCATATTATTGATTTTCTATGTTATATTGTTACCATATATATATTCAAAAAATGTAACTTTTAGACATAGGTACCAAACCAATAAAACAACTATTTAAGGCTGACACCAAAACACAACATACATTGAAAATTTACTGTATCTACTCTTTATGGGCTTCACTCCCTTTTGTTCATAAAGAGTTAATTATATTCTCATAAAAGCCTTAAAGATCTCTTTACTAAGCTCGTTATAGATTTCTCTATTCACATCAGCTTGCTGATTCTGTAAATCAGTCCACATCTCCTGAAGTTTATGAACATAGTTCAATTCATCAAGTGATAATGATCCTTTTATCATTCTGAGATTAGCCATGTAATTAATCTGTTGTTGCAGTTCCTGTTGTCTTCCCAGAAGATAACTTATTTCACCAGAAATCTTTGCCTTTGTCCACTCTGAGTGGAGTTGGTCTATTTGATGTAGTATATTGTTCATAAATAATCGTTATTCGCTTAAAGTTAAAGAACTTCTTCTGTAAACTGTTAATTTTGCCGTCCAGGCTTAAAACAGCTGTTTAAGGCAACTTTTGCCACCTGAAGCGTCTGTATTAATCACTTGGGCATGTCACCGGACCAGCCATGACCAAGATCCCAGTGATCCTGACAGAGTCGACCTCTGTCACGACTCGGGATAGCCTAAGCAAGCTTGACTCTCCACTCACTGTTCCATCGGTTCATAGACGAACTCAAAATATGGGAGGGAGAACTCTTTTTCTATGAGTTCAGTGATCTGTTCGTCGAACGACTTCATATCTGCCATCTGCGCTGCATGGTCTTTTTCTGATAATTGAGTCATATTTTCTTAAAGCTCTTTATCACTTCTCCTTACGCACACGCTTAACAGTGTGTTTTATCTTACCGATGAGGAAGTTGATTTCAAGTGAGGACTCGGTTTCGTAGCCAACATATATAGTCCACGCTCTGTAAATGCTTTGGTGGCACCACGACGGCTATTGTTTGACACTTTAGAAATCAAAATTTTTGATTTCAAATCGCGCAACTCATTGGGTGTCAACTCAAACATATATCTGGCGGGGAACTTTTCCAGGTTATTCTTCACTGCCTGATTAATCTCTCTGGTCTCCACACCATAAAGAAATGCCACAATTATTTGGGTCTTCGGTTCGAGCCCCAAACGGATCACAGAGTGTTCTTGAAGATTTGTTTGACTTGTTCGTAGCTTTCAAGAGTGCCGATGTCGTAGCGGGGACCTGGCATTTCGTAAGCATGGACAGGAGTCTTGGTGGAGAGCCAGGCAATGAAACTGCCGGGGGCATCTGTGCCACAGCCTTCGGCTATGCCTTGTTCAAAGAGTTTCAGGTCGGCCTTCTTGTAGAAGTAGAAGGGTGGACAGCACCAGTGGCTCTTCGGGTGGGCGGGTTTCTCTTCCATAGAGAGAATCAGGCCGTTGGCATCGACTTCGGCTACGCCGCATTTGTGGAGGCGAGACTCGTCGGGCTCGTAGTAGCGCATGACGCAAGTGGTGTTCTTGGACTGAGCGTAGGCGAGGAAGGACTGAAGGCTGAAAGAGAGAAGGTTGTCGCCAGCCATGACGAGGAGGTCTTCATCGATTCCTTTGGAATCTATGGCGAGAAGGATGTCACGAACTGCGCCGAGGCGAGTGTCGTTAGAGGATGTGCCATCATCAAGAACGGTGATGGGGACTGAGGGGGCAGAGGGCACACTGGGGACAGTCCCCCTGGACTCGGCTTTGCCGCTTGCTACCGAAGGGACGCAAGAATTCGCTACGCTGCTCACAGGGAAGACAGTCCCCGGTGTGCCCAGGGTGCCCTGAGACCAAGCCTCGAAGATGGGAGCGAACTTGTGATTGGACACAACGATGTATTCGGAGATGAGGCCTGTTTGATTCAGGTCATCGATTAGCCAGTTGAGAATGGGTTTACCTGCAACCTCTAAAAGAGGCTTTGGGAAATCCTTTGTCAAGGGATAAAGGCGGGTTGCGTAACCCGCTGCTAAAATTAAGCATTTCATTCTTAATAAACTATTTATGTTCTTCTCTGGCGCAGAGAATGAACCAAGAGACATCCACCCTAACCAAACCTTCCCCTATATTGGAAGGCTTAACCTGAAAGTCGCAGAAACCGACAACTTTCAGCACCTGGTGGTAAGCCGGGACACGGCTTGATCTTTTATAGGGCTACGCCATCAGCACTGGAGCAGATATAAACCTTATACTTACCTTCCATCGCTGGAAAGGCTTTTAAGTACTGATCCGTTACAGTTTGACAGATGGAATCTTCGTAGGCGGGATCGATGAGGGCCATGCAGCAGCCCTTGAAGCCGGCACCAGAGAAACGACCACCGTAGATACCAGGGGTCTGGGTCATGATCTCATAGAGGCGGATCTGTTCGGGGGCGCCTGATTCCCAGTTGTGAATGCTGCTCCAGCCTGACTCGAAGGAGAGTTGGCCGTAGGCCTCGATATCGCCTCGGCGCCATGCCTCTGCGCCTTTTTCCACGCGTTCGAATTCGGTGTACCAGTGTTCACAGCGCTTGGCCCAGGGTTCTGGAAGGCGAGATTTGTACTGGTCGTAGATCTCACGGGGGACATTGCGGGCATTGGCCTCATTGAACTTGCCATAGTCCAGACCAGCCAGAGCCTGAAGGGCATAGACGCCTGCGCGGAGTTCATCGACACGCATGTTGTATTTCGAGCCTGCCAGGCTGTGCTCAAGCCCAGAGAAGAAGATTGCAATCTTGTAGGGCTTCATTGCAGGATGCTGAGGAATCAACTCGTAGTGGTTGTCCTTCGTGTCGAGATAGAGCAAGTGATTCTGCTTGCTCAGGACTTCGCAACTCTGATCGAGTTTGCCCACACTGACACCTACGTAGTTGAGTTCTGCGTCGTAGGCGGTATCAATGATCTCTTGTTGGGTCAACTGGATGTCGTTGACCTTGCAGAGGGCTGTGAGGAAACTGATGATCACGGCTGCGCTGGATGAGAGACCTCCAATGGGGAGGGAGCCTTCGATGACACCACAAAGGCCTACGGCCAATTTGTGATGCTTCTGCAGGGACAGGGTTGCGCCTCGTAGGTAGTCGGCCCAGTCCAATTGCTTCTGGGCAGGGACGGAGGCGATATGCCATTGGGCACGCTTCGGGAATTGCAGAGAGGACATCTCGACCACACCATTGTGCTTGGGGGCATAGGCTATATGTATGCCCTTGTTAATGGCGAGGCCAGTGATCTTGCCCAGGTTGTGGTCAGAGTGAGCCCCGATGGGGCAGATTCTGTAAGGGCAGAAGGATATGCCCTCTGGGGCACGCCCATAGATTTCCTTAAATTTTGCTTTGCAAAACATAAAACAAACTGTTCTTCTCTGGCGCAGAGAACGAACCAAGAGACATCCACCCCCTCCAAGGCCTCCCCCTATATGGGGAGGATGCAACCGCTCCTCCTGTCGCTCGTTCATTAAGGTAAGCTCAGACCATCAAAGGTCTGGCTTGATTTATTTATAAGCTGCGCGTTGATACAAAACCTCTTTTCCTAATGCATAGGCGTAAATAATTAAGTGCCAATGCGTTAGTTAGAATTTATATTTTATTAATAAACAGAAAGAATGGGGACCAAGGGGAACCGGTTCCATTTTTCCGATGCAAAGGTACTGTTTTTAGGGGATATAAACAAATAAAAACTAATAAATTTGGCTTTTTATTCGGTTTTTAGTAACTTTGCCAGCAAAATATCGAAAAATGGAGACTTTAGCAAATAATCAGCGGGATACTCAGAAGAGGTTCTGGTTTGTGATCGGATCGACAAACCGTATGAAGGAACTCCAGATCAGGGACGAGGCCAGAAACCAAGGACTGGAGGCCTTCGTGCCTGTGATGTATGCCTATAAGACCATCCGAGGGCAGAAACAGCGTCGATTGGTACCTGCCCTGTCAGGATACATCTTCGTGAAAGCTACCACCATAGAACTGCAGGATTTCTTTGCAAAATCTCATTACAATCTATTTCCCAGAAAATCAACATTCACGAACAAAAATGATTTCCTGACCGTGCCTAACCATGACATGGAAAACTTCATCGCCGTGACTGAGTGCAGCAAAGAGCAGATTACCTATTTCAAGCCTGACGAGATCGTGCTTCAAACTGGTGACAAAATACGCATTCAGGGAGGAATCTATGATGGCAGGGAAGGTATCATCATGAGAATCAAGGGTAAACGGAATAAGCATTTAGTGGTGCAGATTCCTGGAGTCATCGTAGCGGCTGTAGAACTAAAGCCAGATATGGTATCATTACTTCCACGCCCAACTGACCTGAGAGAAAAGAATTCCAAAAATCTTGACAAAGACAGAAAGTTGGTTTTTGAGATTGCAAATCGATTATTGTTCGAGATTCCAGATAAGTATAAACAGGAAGAGGAGTATTATTTGTTGCTGAGTGAACTGAAGCGAGGGGTGGCTCGTATCAGTTCGTATAAGGGGTATATTGCCTCGGCAGAGGCTGAGTTGGCACTGGCTTTGTACTTGGCCAGTGAGGCACTTGAAGAGGGGGTATCACAGGCAGAAGACAGACTCCATAAAGCCATTGAGAAGTTGAAGGATTCAAGCAAACTCAAGGCGCTGTGCCTTGAGTATATAGACAAAATAAAATCCCGCTGATCAGCGGGATTTTATTTTGTCTATGAAAGACCTAAGAGGGGTTTCAGGTCATCTTCCTTATGGAGTATCCATGCCGTGGTGCATAGGAAAGCAAGGAAGAGCCAGATAAGGCACCACTTGGCACGAGCGGGACCAGCGCTTTTCACAGGAACCGTGGCAGACTGAAGCGTGGTAAAGGCCGGGGTTTCGGCCTGAACCTGCATCTCGGCCTGCTGGAGCTGGTTAGCCACCTGCTGGTAGATCTGCTGCTGCATCTGCATGTCATTCTGAAGTTCATCGCGTTGCGTCTGAGCACTCTGAGAACTTACTCCACGGTGGGAGTCGGCATACGCGGCATAACGCTGACGGGCCTGTTCATATTTAGCTTTGGTCTCTTTATAGAGTTTCTTATTATACTCCAAATCAACACGGGCTTTGCTCGTGCGATAATCCGTGATGAATGTCTGAAGACGGGTTTTGACAGAGTCAGCCATCGTCGCACAGATGAACGCATTCTGATCCGTCACTTCTATCGAAATCACCATCGTCTTGTTATCCACGTCGCAAACTACCAACTTATCTATAAGTTTCGCAATTCCGGCCTGTTTACTCGACAAACGGAAGGGATCAATTTCCGTTACTTCCGGCTTCTCTTCTCTAAAAAGACTTTTCAACCATTTTAACGTCCCTCCGATAGCAGCACTCCACCAAGGTTTCTTTTGTTCATCCTTCAGATAATCGTAATAGGACATCGTGCGGTCTGGCTCACCCATATCCTTGTTGCCCTCAATGGTCACTGGAATCTGGAACAGACTCGTCTTGAAATCGACACTGTTCATCAGGTCGGGATACAAGGTTGGGAACAGAGCCTCCGTAGAACTGCCAAGGGCTCCCTTGACATTCACGCCAAAACTGCTGGCGAGACTGGCAAGACTGGACTTACTGCCACCGCCAGACATCTCAGGGGATAGTTTGACCTCACACTTGTAGTAGTTGGGGATGCTCAAAAGAAGGAAAGCGGCTACGACAAAGGTTATCGGAAGAACTTTGTAATAGAGTTTCTTATGCTTTAAAAGATCCTGGAAAAGTTTCCCAAAATCTATAGATGACTCTTGCTCTTCTTGTATCACTTTATTGTTATCTTCCATATTATACTATTTAAGCATGTTGGCTATACTAATAAACATCGTGGCAAGAGAGGCTGTAGAGGTACCGATGGCCAGCCACTGTTGTAATTCGGAGTTGTCCTTGGGTCCCTTGGTGGGAACTACGATCTCACAACCTGGCTCAATCGTACCCTTCGAGGCCTTGGCAATCGTTCCATTCTGGTAGAGGATATATGTGTGGCTCTTGCGGGCACGCTTGGCATAGCCTCCTGCCTGAGTGATGTAATACTTGTAGTCTTTCTTGTCTTTAATGGCAACTGTATTGGGCTTCAGAACATCGCCTGAGATCTTGACAGTGCGGTTAATCCGGGGGATTGACAACACGTCACCATCCTGCAACTCGACATCTTCGTCACAGCCAGGATTAGCCAAGGCTTCATCAAGATGAATACCGACACTATAAGTGGTCTCAATGGCCAATTGCGCCATGCTCAGTGTATCCGTGTCATCAGAAGCCGCGCTCTGTCTGGCCATCTTGATGAGTTCATCCCTGCGGGCCAGTTCGTCTTCATTCATTTTTCGGATTAGTCGGGCACCACGCGTATAGGCGCCAGGGATAATACCGCCTGCAGCCTTGACCACATCGCTCAGACGCTGATTCTTTTGCTCCAAGGTATATGTACCTTCAAAGGCTATCTCGCCTTCTACACGCACCCTGAGGGGATCCACGGATACTGGGCTTCGACGTACAGATACTATATCGTAAGGCTCAAGCGTGAAACTGCGATCGCCATCAAACTCAAAGCCAGGCTTGATGGAGAAACTATAGGTCTTGGCAATCTCCATCGTAGAGGTGGTGGCCTCTGGGTCGATTAATCTGCGAGCCACATCGACCTTCACAGTAGAGGCATTGTCCGTCAGACCACCAGCCTGCAGAATGAGGTCCTCGATGGTCATCTTCTCTGCATATTCGTAGGTGCCGGGGAAAATGACCTCGCCATTAATGGTCAGAGTCCTCAGGTTCTGATGTTCTGCCAAGGTGGGGATAAAGAGAATATCTTCGTTCTCCAGAGGTACATCGGCGGCAGTGCCTTCCATGATACCCTTCAGATCGACTGCTATCACTTCCTGAGTGCGGTTGGCCTTCATACGGCGAATGACAGCACGGGAAAGCATGGCCTCTTCGGTGAGACCATCAGCGGTTTCGATCAGACTCCTGACACTGTTCACCTTCTCACCCAGATTATACATACCAGGGCGGAACACAGCACCCTTGACCTCGACCATGTTCTCAAAACGATTAATGATGGAATCGACATTTACCGAGTCGCCATCAAACATCTTGAACTCGGGCATCTCGAACTCCTCAACATTATAGACACTCTTCATGCGACCATTCTTACGGAGCACTCTGAGAGACTTCTTATAGGCATCGTTAGCGAAACCGCCACTGTACTTCAGCAGGGTGGCCAGACTCTCGTTCTTACGCAACTCGTAGGCCATAGGACGCTTGACACGACCTGAGATATCGACAATACTCTCATAGGGACCTACCTGAATGACATCGTTGTCTTGCAGACGTACATTGCCAGCCAAACGGCCGTTCAAGATAAACTCATAGACATCGACCACTGAAATCTGACGACCCTGGCGATAGACCTTGATGTTACGCAAGGTTCCCAAATCGCTAACACCGCCTGCCATATAAAGGGCATGGAATACGGTGGCAAAGGCACTCAAGGTATATGTGCCCGGAGCCTTTACCTCACCCATTACATTGACCAGGATGGTGCGCGTCTGACCAACAGTCACCTTGATGTCGGAACTCTCGTAATAAGTGCCCAGATGGCTGCGCACCTTTGACTGGGCGGCTGCCACTGAGAGACCTGCCACATGCACAGGACCATATTCGGGAACAGTGACATCACCATCGGGTGATACTGTCAGTTGCTCGCTCTTCTGGGTATCGCCATATACATCGATGATCAACTGATCGCCAGGACCCAGCACATAGTTCTGGGGGGTGGAGATGTTCATCACCGGCTCAAAGGTAAGGCTCTTATTGTTGAAGATATCACGACCAAAAACTTTTTTTCCTGGAACGACGTCAAAATAGTTGGCATCTTCTGTCTGCGACAACGTTTGATCGCTATAGAGCAAATTATCAGGGGATTCCTGCGATAACTGTTGCTGGAATGCTTGCTGATCAACCTTCTCCGGCGCATTATTCTGGCGCATACGCTGGGCATCATCGATAGCCTTGGATGAACTACCCATACTGGTCTGCTCTAACTGTTTGGCGTATTTCTGGCGCATATTCTGGATCTGTTCCAACGTCGCACCATTCTTAAGCAAATCTTGAGCTATGCTTTTTTCAGACTTTCCCAGTTTCTTTTGTTGTATAACATACTGCAGAATCTGCGTATCCGTCATACTTTGTCCAAAAGCCGTCAGAGACAAGCCAAAGGACAATAATGTCAATAGTACTATTTTCTTCATGTTAATTACTTCTTCTTGACGGTTTGGTTGGATTTCACGAGCTGCTTCACACTCTTGGCAGTCGATTTAGTAGCATTCGACTTCGTGGCAGTCTTTGTCGTGGACTTGGTTGTGGTGGACTTAGCTGTTACAGCGTTATAATACTGCATCGCCTCGGGCATCCAACCTTGGATCTGCTGAATACGCGTCGCATCTGAGGGGTGATCACTCAGGAACTCAGAGGTGTTCTTGTTCTGATTGAGGGAGGCCATGCGCTGCCAGAAAGTAATGGCTGACTGGGGATTATAACCGGCCATGGCTGAGAAGATCAGGCCCATGTGGTCGGCCTCGCTCTCGTGGTTACGAGAGTATTTCAGGTTGGCGAAGTTCAGTCCTGTAGCAGCCACAGCCTGTCCGATAGATACTGCATTAGCGCCTACACCAAGGACTGTAGCCAGAGATCCAAGGGCCTGGATGCCATACTGCTGCTTCATCTGCGTACTCATCTGCTCTGCAGAGTGACGCGCCACAGCATGGGCTATCTCATGACCTAAGACAATGGCCAAAGAGGCCTCGTCCTGTGTGACAGGGAGGATGCCCTCATAGACACAGATCAGTCCGCCAGGCATGCACCAGGCATTCACCTCCTGGTTCTGCACCAGGTTGAACTGCCATGTGTAATACTGCAGGTCGTTCTGCAAGCCTACTGCCTTCAGATAGGTAGTCACAGCATTGGCAAGGTTCTGCCCTACCCGCTTCACCATCGCTGTATTGGCAGCATTGGTGGAGAGTTTGGCGGTCTTCATAAACTCGCTGTACTGCTGGGTGGAGAGACTGAGGATGTCACCATCGCTGACCATCAGGCTCTGCTGACGCCCTGTGATAGGCACTGTGTTCGTGGTTCCGCAACTGACTAAAACTGCAGAGATCACGGCTAAAATAAGGACTCTGAACTGTTTCATACGATCGAATATTCGTTTCTGAGTGCAAAATAACACAATTTTTTCGAGATATCCAAATTTTAAAGAAAAAATCTCCCCGGCAGGTTGCCGAGGAGATTCAATTCAATTAAAATTACTAACTTTTCTTACTCGTTCAGACCACGGTTGTTCATGGTGGTGTTCAGCAGCATGAGATAGGTACGCATCTGCTTCTCGTTGAGGACATAGCGCATCCACTTCACATCGTTATCGATGGCACGGGCCAGAAGTGCCTTACGGTCGTTGTTGCTGTACTGTGCAGCAAACATCAGCTCACTGGCAAATGTGTGGTGAATGTCAGCAACGGCCTCTTTCTGGTCGTCTGCCAGATCCAGTGCTTTGGAAAGCTTATTCATATTTACATTCAGAACGTAAGCCTCCACGTTGTTTACACTGTTTGCAGTCTCACCTTCAGCGAATGCGGTTGTCATACTCAGCATTGCCACTAACGTCAAAAACATCTTTTTCATCTTTTTACCCTTTCTTTTCTTTACTCAGAGCGGCTGTGTCATTTCCGCCCCTACTTTAATAATGTTATCCTTCCCGTTTTTACGGGCGTCTTTGTTTGTTTTGACGCTGCAAAGGTACGGCGATTTTTGCATTCTCGCAAGCAATTTTATCAAATTGTGTGCGATAACAGTATTTTAGTTGACCTGTGTCAACAAACTAAGGGGATAGCACCTAAAACCCCATTTTTATGCAGCCTGAGGCTGCAAATCCTCCATCAACCCCAACCCCTTCTTCATAAGAAGGGGCTTCAACCTTATCCCCAAACCCCTTTGCCCTCTCCAGGGCAGGGGCTTAACTGAAAAATGCAGAAACCGACATTTTTCAGAGTTTTGGTATGGCTCGCAAAGCCTTTGCCCTACGGGCGAGCCATCTTTTCCTACATCCCTGCTGTCGCCGCCCCTTGGAAAGGGGCTCAACCATAGCACAGATAAAAACTTCATAAGCCAAGAGACGTTTGATGCCCCAGGGACGATGGAAGAAAAAAGTAAGATAATTAGGCAGAATAAAAATAAATGCTTACCTTTGTGCCCAAATTACTATATATATTATATAAGGTATAAGAAAATGGAAGAGAAAAAGAATAGATTTTTGTCTGTGGTGTATGAACTTTACTCGGTGAAGGATGGGGAGAAGACCCTGGAGGAACAGACTGGGGAGGAAAGGCCCTTTGAGTTGATTACAGGCTTTGGGATTGCACTGGATGCGTTCGAAGAACAACTGATGGGCGTGGAGAAGGGCAACAAGTTCGACTTTACCCTGCAGCCTGCACAGGCTTTTGGAGACTACGAACCCGCTGGGATGCATAAGATGCCACGCGAGACCTTTATGGTGGATGGGAAGTTTGATGACGAGAATATCTTCGAGGGGGCTGTGATTACCCTGATGGACAATGAGGACCATCGGTTTATGGCTCAGGTGAAGAAAGTGGAAGCCGATGGCGTGACACTCGATACGAATCACCCTCTGGCCGGCAAAGCCCTGAACTTTATCGGAGAGGTGCGTGAGAATCGCGAGGCTACTGACGAAGAGATCCAGCATCTGATTAAGAAACTCACTGGTGGCTGTGAGGGCTGTGGACATCACAAAGAAGGTGGATGCGGACATCACGAAGGTGGATGCCATGGGGGCGATTGTTGCGGACATTAAACATTATATTTCAGAAAACATTTATTATTAATGAATTCTTTCGGTAGGATATTTAGGCTGACGACCTTTGGGGAGAGCCATGGCGAGGCTATCGGAGGTGTGGTGGATGGAATGCCTGCTGGCATAGACATCGATCTGGACTTTATCCAGGGGGAACTGAATCGCAGGAGACCTGGACAGAGCAGTATCACGACCTCTCGTCAAGAGGCTGATCAGGTGGAACTGCTCAGTGGCGTGTTTGAAGGGAAATCGACTGGTTGTCCCATTGGGTTTATCGTGCGCAACACCAACCAGCATTCGCAGGACTACGAAAACATGCGATGTCTGTTCAGACCCTCGCATGCGGACTATACCTATCAGGAGAAATATGGCATCAGAGACCATCGGGGTGGTGGCAGATCTTCTGCCCGCATCACCATCAGCAGAGTGGTGGCTGGGGCGTTGGCCAAATTAGTGCTTCAACAGAAAGGAATCTCTGTACAGGCCTATACCTCCCAAGTGGGGGATATCGCTCTGGACAGGGACTACAAGCGCTATGACCTGAGTCTCACGGAGAGTAATGCTGTGCGCTGTCCTGATCCTGCCAAGGCAGAGGAGATGATCAGGCTCATCGAGACTGTAAAGGCTGAGGGAGATACCATCGGAGGTGTGATTACCTGTGTGATTAAGGGTTGTCCTGTTGGCTTAGGTGAACCTGAGTTCGGAAAACTGCATGCTGTGTTGGGTTCTGCAATGCTGAGTATCAATGCCGTGAAGGGTTTTGAGTATGGCGAGGGCTTTGCCGGGGTCACTGCCAGAGGATCGGAACAGAATGATATCTTTGTGCCTTCGGCCTCTGTTGCAGGGCCTGTTGCAGGGGATTTGCAATCCCCTGCCATCACCACCGTCACTAACCATAGTGGAGGTATCCAAGGGGGTATTTCCAATGGACAGGACATCTATTTCCGGGTGGCCTTCAAACCTGTGGCCACCATCCTGCAGGAACAGGAAACGGTGGATAAAGAGGGGAATGCTACCACCTTGAAGGCTCGTGGAAGGCATGATCCCTGTGTGTTGCCCAGGGCTGTGCCTGTAGTGGAAGCCATGGTTGCTATGGTCATTTTGGACGCTATTTTACAGAAAAACTCTTTTATTTTATAGAAAATGAACTCTATTTGCAAAATAGTGTTATAAAAATTTGGAGATATAAAAAAGAGTTCGTATTTTTGCATCGCATTCAAGGGTTTGTGAAAATCCTTATATGCTTTAGTTAAGTCTAGTTTAGTTTTTGTGTTGGTTGAGGGCTGCCGATTGGCAGCCCTCTGATTTTAGGGCACATTAGGGCCAGGCCCCTTTGTGCCCTTATATGACTCCTATGATTTCCTGGATGGAAGCATATCCATGAGCATCAAGCCATTGATCAATGCCATCCCGGACTTTAATGGAGATCGCTGGATCGAGGAAATTGGCGGTACCGATTTCGATGGCTGTGGCTCCTGCCATGAGGAACTCGATGGCATCTTTCGCACTGCTGATACCTCCCAGACCAATGACAGGTATCTTCACAGCCTTGGCAACCTGATAGACCATGCGCAAGGCTACTGGTTTGACTGCAGGACCTGAAAGGCCACCCGTACCTATCGAGAGCACTTTCTTACGCTTTTCGATATCGATGGCCATACCCATGAGGGTATTGATAAGCGAGACACTGTCTGCCCCCTCTGCCTCGACTGCACGAGCGATCTCAGTGATATCCGTTACATTCGGCGATAGCTTGACAATCAACGCCTTATGATAAGCCTGACGTACTGCCTTGACCACACTCGAGGCTCCTGCACAGGTGACGCCAAAGGCCATACCACCATCCTTGACATTCGGACAGGAGATGTTCAGTTCGATGGCTGGGATCTTCTCAAGAGCATCTATTTTGGCTGCACAGGCGGCATAATCCTCTGGCGAGGAACCACTGACATTGACGATCATGTTCGTGTCGATGTCCTTGATCTGGGGGTAGATATGTTCACAGAAATAATCGACGCCCTTGTTCTGCAGGCCCACGCAGTTGAGCATGCCAGAGGCTGTCTCGGCCATACGAGGATAGTCATTGCCCTCACGGGGCTTCAGGGTCGTGCCCTTCACAATGATACCGCCAATGCCATCCAGGGGCATGAAATCAGCAAACTCCAGGCCATAGCCAAAGGTGCCTGAGGCCGTCATCACAGGGTTTTTCAGCGACAAAGCGCCTATCTTGACTTCTAAATTTGCCATAGTAATTGATTGATATTAAACACCGGACCATCTTTGCAGACACAGAGATTGCCATCGACCGTCTTTTCCACACAACAGAGACAGGCACCGAGGCCACAGGCCATCAGGTTCTCAAGAGATACCTCACAGTCAATATTAGTCTGTTTGGCATAGCGCGCCACAGCCTTCATCATAGGTGTAGGACCACAGGTATAGATGCAATCAAAACGCTCTTGCTGGAGCAGGGAATGGTTGGTCACGAAGCCTTTCTCACCCTCAGAACCATCTTCCGTGGTTATTAATACGCGCCCGTACTTTTTAAATTCCTCGAGCATCAGGAGATCGTTTTTCGTGCGTGCTCCTAAGAGGAAGGTGGGTTTAATGCCGTTTTTAGCCATCTCTGCCCCCAAATAGAGCAGAGGCGCCACGCCCACTCCACCACCAATCAGCAAGGGCACATTAGGGCCAGGCCCCTTTGTGCCCCTGACTTCTGGGGGCACAAAGGGGCCTGGCCCTAATGTGCCCTTAAAGCCATTGCCTAAGGGGAGAATACAGTTCAAGAGATCGCCTGATTGGAGTTGGGCTAACTGACGCGTGCCATCACCAACGGTGGCAATGAGGAGCCAGAGCTCGTTTTTCTCGCGATCCACGTAGTTAATGGAGATTGGTCTGCGCAGGAAAGTGGTGGGAGAACCATCTACACGGACCTCAACAAACTGTCCTGGCAGCATTTCAGGGAGTTCCTGGTTGTCTGTGAGCTTGATCAGCACATAACGTGCATGGATCTGCTCCACAGAAACCACCCGCAGGTCTAATACATATTTCTTCATATCTTTGCGTATTTGGCCGCAAAGATACAAATTATTCCGCAAATAATAATCCTACATGAATAAATATTTGCCTTGCAGGATGATCTTGGGCATGAAGGGCACAGTAGGGCCTGGCCCCTTTGTGCCCCTGATTTCTGAGGGCACAAAGGGGCCAGGCCCTACTGTGCCCTTCATTTCTTGGCGGGGATGAAGGTTTCCCAGGTCTGGTCATCGTAAAAGACACGGATTTCCATGACTCTACGCTGTGGTTTGTCAAGGTTTTTGATTTCTTCGCGTACCAAATCCAATCGTGTAGGACGTACACTATTAGAATTATAGGTGGGTGAAGAGGAATTTTGAGGGGAAGGAGCAGGGGATGCATCAAAATCGAGCATCGGATTTTGAACCTGATGACGTAAATCTGAGCCCTGACTCTCCTGGGGCAGGGTGGGTTCTGAAGGGGCCGAACCAGACTGATACATGTCACCAATACCAAACATAAGCCACTCCATGTTGATGTTAGGAATTTTCTTTTTGAGAGCTTCCACCACATTCAGGGTAGGGCGGGTACGTCCATTGAAGATACTACTAAGGGTGGCTGGTGCCAACTCAATATAGTCGGCGAACTCTGATTGAGTCATCTGACGAGACTCCATAATCTGTCTGATTCGATCCTTCATGTTGTTAATGATACAAATTTTGGGCAAAATAGCCCGTTTTTCTTTCAGTTTACAAAGTTAAAGCAAAATTTTGAATTGTGCAAGAAATGTAGCAAGAATTTAGATTTTTAAACTTTTGATTTATGATTCAGAATTTTAAACTTCAAATAAGGCAATTGATAACTCTTCAGGTTTATAACTACAAATTCGAATTTACATTCATGAAGCAACTATAAGCCTCTATTGAAGGATATTTTGCAATTAACTGAGTATAAATGTGATAATTATATATTATAGTTCCAATTATTAAGTGATATTCACTATTTTGATCTGTAAATAGCATGTCTTTCACATCAATTTCTTTACTTTAACCACTAAATAACTGATTTTTAGATATTTAAAGTGTAAATAGACACTTGAATATTCATGTTTATAAAACTCTGAAACTAAATATTCAAGATTCAATATTAATATTTAATGATGTAGATTTAATTTCAAAACAACGAATTCGTGATTACAAAGACAAATAGTTTACGCTTCGGATTTGACTTCGCAAAGATAATGTCAGCATCTTAAATCTTAACGAATGTGAAAGCCAAAAATCAAGACTCTCAAAACACTAAAATTCTTCATTTCTCACGAATTCTGTACCATTTTAGGGAATTCTGGAAATACGCGAGTTTTGAGGGGTCAGGAATCCTCGGAAAGCCCTTATTTTATCGGTAAAAGGGGCTAAAAAAAGCGCTCCTGAAAAGCGCGATTTTTAGAAATTCTAGAGAAAAAACAGACCTGATTTAATGCAAAATGTAAAAAATCAGTTCCTTCATCAGCTCCCCTGGAGGGGTATTTGGGTTGTCCAATCCCTTACTTTTGGCATCAATCTCACGTATCTTGGAAATAATCTGCATCACTTTCATCGCAGCATAATTTCGCATGCCAGTCATGTAGTCCTTGGCTGCCCATGGGGATCTGAATTCCAACCACTCTGCCACAGCCTCCTGACTCTTATTATTGGGTGCATAATACGCGATCATCAGATTCTGAAAGTAATTAAAGAGCAACGGGAGAAAAGAGTAGATGCTACCCGCCTTCGGATTTTCGTCAAAATATTTGATAATAAGGTTCGCCTTGTAGATATTTCTGTTCACAATGGCATCGCGAAGCTCATAACCATTGAACTCCTTGCTCACCCCTATCTGATCTTCCACCACCTGAGGCGTCACTTTCTTGTTATCCTCAGGCAACGACAGGATCACCTTATCCAGTTCTCCGGTCAGACGACTCAGGTCTGAACCGATATTATCGGCAATCATCTGGGTGGATTTCGCATCAATACTGACATTTTTAGCCTTCAGATAAGTCTCAATGAAGGCTGGAAGATCTCTTTCCTTGAGTTTTTTGCTCTCAAAAAGCACACCAGCGGCCTGAATTGCCTTCACATATTCCTTTTTCCGGCCATCCACCGAGCCATTTTTATGGCACATCACTAAGATCGTAGAGGGCATGGGCGCCTTAAAATACTGGGCTAACGCATCGGTATTCTTGATATTCTGGGCCTCTTTGACGATGATCACCTGATATTCAGACATCATGGGATATCGACGGGCATAATCAGCAATCTGAGCAGCCGTCACATCCGAACCAAACAGGATCGTCTGGTTAAAATCGCGCTCCTCAGGCTGCAAAACATGCTCTGCAATATAGTCGGCAATCTTGTCGATATAGTAGGCCTCGTCACCCATCAGATAATAGACGGGGACGAACTTTCGCGCCTCCAGATCGTGCATGATACTATCGAAAGTGACATTTTTTGCCTCTGCCATGATGCTTTTTCGGATATTATTTGTACTTTTGCGGTGCAAAGTTAGTGCAAATCGAGCGAAATACAAAATAATCGCGATTATTTTTATTTCCGAGATGCAGCCTAAGTTATCAAAGATAATAAAATGTATCGATTAAACCTACCTCCTTACCCCATAAAAATCACTGAGAGGGGTGAAAAACGCCAGATTTTCGACTTTCTGCGTCGAAAATACGTGGCTTTGACACCTGAGGAATGGGTGCGCCAGCATTTCGTGCACTATCTCGTGGAGGTCAAACGATACCCCAAGAGCCTGCTCGCCAACGAGGTAGAACTGAAGGTAGGGGACAAGAAACTGCGCTGCGACACCTTATTATATACGCAGGCCCTCCAGCCCCGTATGATCGTGGAATACAAAGCCCCTACTATACCACTTCAGCAGAAGATTTTCGACCAGATCTCGGCCTACAATCTTCTGCTGAAAGTGGATTATCTCGTGGTCAGCAACGGCCTCCAACATGTCTGTTGTAAGATGGACTACGCCCAACAGCGCTACGTCTTTTTAGAGCAGTTGCCTGACTACGAATTATTATGACAATTAATCCATGTCGCTGGCATCTGTCGTCTTCTTCGACGTAGCCGTCTTGCGAATGGAACGCTTGCGAGGCTTTTTCTCCTCACCCGTCACCTTGTCGATCTTCACGCCTGCCAACTCGGGGTCAATCAGGATACGACCACAGTACTCGCAGACGATGATCTTCTTGTGCATCTTGATGTCCAACTGACGCTGGGGTGGGATCTTATTGAAGCAACCACCACAGGCATCGCGCTGCACATACACCACGCCCAGACCATTGCGGGCGTTCTTGCGGATACGCTTGAAAGAGGTGAGCAGACGACTCTCGATCTTAGCCTCGAGTTCCTTCACTTTCTCCTTCAACTTCTCCTCCTCAGCACGAGTCTCTGTCATGATCTCGTCGAGTTCGCTCTTCTTTACGTCGAGGTCGCCCTGACGCTCCTTGATCACTTCCTCGTTGGCTACCAGTTCGTTCTGCTTTTCCTGGATACGGGTGTTAGCCTCGCGGATCTTCTTGTTGCAGAGTTCGATCTCGAGTGTCTGGAACTCGATCTCCTTCGAGAGGGTATCGTACTCACGGTTGTTCTTCACATCGTCCAACTGGTTCTTGTAACGAGCCACACTGGCCTCAGCATCAGCGATCTCACCCTTCTTCTGGGTGATGGCACGCTGGAACTCGTCGATCTCGTTCTTGATCTTCTCAACACGAGTGGTCAGACCTTCGATCTCGTCCTCGAGGTCCTGTACTTCCAGAGGCAGTTCGCCTCTCAGGGCACGTTTCTCATCAATAGATGAGAGGGCAGCCTGAAGCTGATAAAGGGTCTTCAGCTTCTCTTCCACTGACAAATCTGTGGGATCTTTCTTTGCCATAACTATTTATATTAAAAAATTAAACATTATACATTAAATTTCAGAGATAGAGTATTGGATTCGTATTCGTCTCTGCGATGTAGGTCTGAACGCCTGGGCACCCCCTTTCGATGATATCGCGGAAGAGTTCAGCCGTGAATTGCTCGCTCTGATAGTGGCCGATGACACAGATCTGGATCTGCTGCTCATAGCCGAAATACTGGTGATAGTGCATCTCACCCGTGATAAAGGCATCTGCGCCAGTCTTCACAGCCTCATCGAGCAGGAAATCCCCTGCCCCACCACAGATGGCCACCTTCTGCACAGGACGGCGCAACAGTTCGTTGCACATCGCGCACTCCACGCCAAACGTCTTCTTCACCTTCAGGATGAAGTCATCAGCGGCCATGGGTTCGACAAGCAGACCCTTCACACCACTCCCCACCTCTACGCCATCGATGGTCTTCGGGGCCATCAGGCGCACATCCTTCAGCCCTAATTTCTGGGCGATGCGGAAGTTCACCCCACCCTGGGCATTGTCCATGTTCGTATGCATGGAGATCACGGCAACATTGCCCTGGATGGCCTTTCTGACCGTCCGCTGCACATCTGTCAGGTCACTGATCGTCTTCAGTCCCCTGAACAACAGCGGATGGTGGCTGACAACCAGGTTGCAGCCCTTCGCGATGGCCTCGTCAACGATCTTCTCATTGACGTCCAGACACAATAATGCCCCTGAAACCTCCGTCTCTGTCAGTCCAACCTGCAAGCCAGCATTATCCCAACTTTCCTGCAAGGGCAGAGGCGCGAAACGTTCAAGGGCGCTCAGCACTTCTTTGATTTTCACGCTGCAAAGGTACGAAGAAAAAATTAAAAATTAAAGATTATACATTAAAAATTAAAGATTATACATTAAAAATTAAAGATTAAACATTAAAAATTAACGTTTTACCAGTCACTTAGCCGGGCTTTAGCCTCTACCCTATCCTCGACAGCATCATCGAGCGCAGGGAAGAAATCGATGCCTGTGAGTTCTTCGATCTCATCCACTGTGCGCACAGCCTCCTCCATCGTCTGCTTCACACCCTCGTTGCGATAGATAAAGCCGATGGCCTTGGGATTGCCCTTGCGACAGAGGATCACCTTGAAGAAGGCCTCAGGCACCCACACCTTATTACGTCCGATGGTCTTGGGTGCATCAGCGTTGGTACTGCCCACCCTGAACCTGTCGGCTGCTGACGAGTAGATAGGTCCACAGACGATATCGATGGCCCCATATTCCCGCGCCCACTCACGACAGAGGATCTCCAGATCGTTCCACTCGTACTTGTTCAGTCCATGGTTCTGCGGACAGACATTCGTAAAGAGGAACGACTCGCGCATCGTCTCCTTGTCCCACTTGTTATCGCCAGCAGGACACATGTGCCCACGATCGTAGCGCGAGTTATAGTAGTCACTGTTCGTGGCGCGAGGTGTGTTCACCTCCGGATCCTCAGAGAACACCTCCTGTTTGCGCTGGTAAGGTCCCTTCGTATGACCCTCCGTCAGATGCCAGGCCACCCAGTTGGGATTCTTCGTCTCACGATTATACGAGATGGTGAAACCCGTCTTGTAGAGGATCTGTTCTGGACGATCCTTCAGGGGAGCAGGTTGCTCGTACATCACTATAGCCTTGGTCTTCGGCTGGGGCTGACCCTGACACGACAGCATCACCATCGCCAGGGCACCAATCAGTATGTTGAATCGCTTCATATTATTTAGATATTGACACATATAGGTACGAAATAACCACAGCCGCCAGAATAATCATGATCACCGCAGACAGAATGCCGCTCAGCACCATATAGCCCAGCACGCGACGCTTGGAGTAGCCTGAGAACTGCTTCAGGGCCACGAAGACCATCAGCACGGCGATCAACTTCAGGATACCAGAGTTCAGCAGATTACCCGCAGTCGAATAGATCGAGTACATATTGGCCGTATAGACCAGTGCCACGAAGAACTCCGGGAAATGAAGGTCTGGTATCGCTGGGGCCTTACGGAAGAAATAGAACAACGGCATGGAGAAGAGCAGCAGTGTCAGGAGGGCGAAGATCGCCGGGTTCTTCTTTCTCAGTGTGTTCATCGTCTTGGCGAACTTCCAGCCTGCCTGATACATCGGTTTCTCCATATCCTGGCCATTGATATGGATGGGCTCTTCCTTGGAGGCATCAGACCATTCCATTTTGATTCCTTCCTTGGCGAGTTCTTCTTTGACAAGATCTTTCTTGGCAACTTCTTCTTTTGGGGCTTCCTCTTTGACCGTCTCCTCATCCTCCGTGAGGTTAAAACCATGTTCGATGACCAATGCCAGAGCCGCCAACAGGAAGAACATCTTGAAAGGCGGGAAATAGGCCGTCTGCATGCCACCGATATAATCGCGGATCATATAGCCAGGGCGCAGCATCAGGTCGCGGATGCTACGGAACATGCCACGATTGCCCAGTCCCCACACGTCGAGGAAGAGCAACAGGGCCTTTTTGAACGAGAAGCGTCCTATCTTGGCAGACTGTCCGCATCGCGGACAATAGTTGCCCTCGAAACTGGTACCACAGGAGGCGCACACATGCTGTTCCTCCTTCAGCGGAGCCAGTTCGTGGGGTCTGCGCTGCCAGATGCGAAAGGCCCGCCACCACACCTGCCTCTGCTGTTTGTCACTGATCGCGCCTAAGAGTTTCATTTTTCGCTGATTCGTTACAATTTGCCCACAAAGGTATAAAGAATTTCCGATGCTCACAAGCAAAAGCCCGAAAAAAAACGTTTGATCTTACGTTGATTAAGATAGTCCCTTGCGGTTGTTCTAATAATCCCTTTCGATTGTTCCGATAATCCCTTACTACCAGTACAAACGGCTTGTACTCCTGGTACAAAGGGTTTGTACCTCTGGTACAAAGGCCTTGTACTTGTGATACAAATAGTTTGTATCTGTGGTTTGATAGTTTTGTGCGTTTGGTATAGATATTTTGTGCGTTTGGTATAGATGGCTCCAATTTCTTCATAAAAACACATCATTTTTGACACTAAATATTTCGTTTTTGCAAGAAAAACACCCCAAATCGAACAAAAAATAAGGCAAAAATCGCCAAAAAGGCCGTTTGTTGTCATCAATCATTTTGTTGTTGTCACCGGTAACTGTCTGATTCACAACTCGAAAACTGACCGATGACAACAAAACAACAAATCCAGCGAAAAACAACAGAATATGAGTGCTGGGCCACACAGGGGGGACAGGCACGCTGTGAGGTTTTCGCGAGGAAAGCTTTCTCGTTTTCTGCAAATTTTTCTTTATTTGCTTGGAACTTTCGGAAATATTTCATATATTTGCCACCGATAACGGATATGAAGACAAAGACAGAGATATTGCAACTGCTGAGACGATATAAGCCAAAGGCTCAGAAGAAGTACGGGATGACGAAGATCGGCATCTTCGGTTCCGTGGCTCGTGGCGAGCAGAAAGAAGAAAGTGATATCGATGTCTGCTATGAAGGTGAGGCTCCTTCATTCCTCACGTTGGATATGATCCAAAGTGAACTCGAGCAGTTGCTTGGTTCAAAGGTTGATATTGTTCGCGTTCGCGAAAACATGAACAGCCTGTTAAGACAGAGGATATTAAAAGACGGTATCTATGTTTGACAAAGAGATAGTCATCGACAGCCTTCAGAAGATCAAGGCGATGTTAGACCTGATCATCGAAAGGGCATCCGTTGTGGATACCCCCAATGATTTCCTATGCTCTCCTGGCGGAATGATGCGCCTTGATGCCATCTGCATGAACCTAATAGCATTGGGCGAAACCGTGAAGGGGCTGGACAAACTAACCCACAGCGAACTACTCCCCCAATATCCGGAAATCTATTGGAAAGGTGTGATGGGAATGCGTGACAAAATCTCTCATCATTACTTCGAGATAGACACAGATGTAGTGTTTAAAACCATCCAAGAGGATGTCCCGCAATTGGCAAACGTTGTCGCCAGGATAATCGACGACATAGATAAATAATGTAGAACCCTCAAACAAACCCGCCTATGGTAACATAGCCAAGAAGAAATAAACAAAATACGTTGAAACGTCCGCTTTGATTCTTGTTTCTGAAAATCTCCTAATTCAAGAAACCATCAAGAACAAAAGTAGATGATTCACGCTGTATAGCGTGGGCTTTTACTCGTTTAAGATGGTTAGGTGTTGGGAGATACCTCAGAAACGTAAGCGAAGTAAATTGCTCACGTTCTTTTTTGTATCTATCCAAACGAGATATTCAAGTGATTTAATAACTAAATAACAAAACAATTATGAAAAAAAACTATTTCCTATTCCTTATGACGCTCCTGCCATTACTGGCAAGTGCAGAGACAGTAGAGATTGATGGTATTTATTATGATTTGAAATCGAAGGATGAAATTGTAGTGGTCAGTAATCCTAACTATTACGGTTATTATAGTGGAAACATTATTATCCCAAAGACTATTACTTTTAAAGGTGTTGTATGTAACGTGACTTCGATTGGCAGTTCTGCTTTCTATAAATGCAGCAGTTTAACATCAATCACTATTCCAAATAGCGTGACGTCCATTGGACACGACTCTTTCTATGATTGTAGCGGTTTGACATCTATTACTATTGGTAATAGTGTGACCTCCATCGGTAATTATGCTTTTTCTTATTGCAACAACTTAACCTCTGTAACCATCCCCAACAGCGTGACTTATCTTGGAGATTATGCATTCTATCAATGCAGCGGTATGACCTCCGTGACCATTGGTAATAGCGTTACTTCCATAGGGGAATATGCTTTCGATGGCTGTGACAAATTGACCTCTGTGACCATTCCAAACAGCGTAACATCAGTTGGCCCACGTGCTTTCTGTGGTTGTGACAATCTGACTACTGTTGTAATTGGTAATGGAATACAAAACATCGACTCTTATGCTTTCGCATATTGTCCAGAAATAAAGAATCTCTATTGCTTTGCAAAGAATGTACCTAGTACATCAAGTAATACCTTCGAAGGGTCATATACGGAATTTGCGACTCTCCATGTGCCAGCAGGCAGTGTGGATTCTTATAAAGCAGTATTACCTTGGAGTAAATTCATGGACAAAGTGAAGATAACAGTAAAGGTCAGTCTTAACAAGTCTGAGGCAACCATTGAGAAAGGTAAAACGGTGACCCTGAAAGCCACAATATCTCCCTCATCATTCCCAGATAAGAGCTTGACATGGAAGAGTTCGAACTCAAAGGTTGCCACGGTAACGACGGGCGGTAAAGTGAAGGGTATAGAGGCAGGAACGGCCACCATCACCTGCACATCTAATGCTACTGGTGCAAAAGCCACCTGTAAAGTAACTGTCTTCAGTGGCTCTGTCACTCTCGACAAGACCGAGGTTACCCTGCAGAAAGGCAAGACGGTGACGCTGAAAGCCACGGTTGAACCCTCGACATTGGAAGATAAAAGTGTAACATGGAAGAGTTCCGACACGAATATTGCCACGGTGACAAGCAAGGGTAAAGTGAAGGGTGTCAAGGCTGGCACGGCCACCATCACCTGCACCTCCAATGCGACAGGCATGAACGCCACCTGTAAAGTGACTGTTGGCTATGTCAAACTCAATAAGACAGAAGCGATTATTCAGAAATCCAAGACATTGACGCTGAAAGCCACAGTCTATCCCTCGTCGTTGGAAGACAAGAGCGTGACATGGGAGAGTTCGAACACAGCAGTTGCCACTGTGACGAGCAGTGGCAAAGTTAAGGGTGTCAAGGCTGGTACAGCCGCCATCACTTGTACCTCCGTGGCGACAGGTCTAAGCTCCACCTGCAAAGTGACAGTCGGCTATGTTAAACTCAATAAGTCCGAGGTTAGTGTTGAGAAGGGCAAGACAGTGACACTGACAGCCACAGTCTATCCCTCATCATTGGAAGACAAGAGTGTGACATGGGAGAGTTCTAACATAGCAGTGGCAACGGTATCAAGCAGCGGTAAAGTGAAGGGTGTCATGGCTGGTACGGTCACCATTACCTGTACATCCAATGCGACGGGTCTTAGCACTACTTGCATAGTTACAGTTATTAATGGTACTGTTACCCTCAACAAGACTGATGCCTATCTTGAGAAAGGCAAGACGTTGACACTGAAAGCCACGTTGACTCCCACAGATCTGGAGGATAAGAGCGTAACATGGACGAGTTCGAACACGGCAGTTGCTACCGTATCAAGCACTGGAAAAGTGAAGGGCGTCAAGTATGGTACGGCCACCATCACCTGTATCTCCAATGCAACGGGTGCAAGCGCCACCTGCAAAGTGACCGTCGGAAAGGTTATCATCAACATGCCTGAACTTACCATTAGAAAGAACGGAACGGTGACATTGGAAGCAACGGTTTATCCCTCGTCTTTGACAGACAAGAGCGTAATCTGGGAGAGTTCAAATACAGAGGTTGCAACTGTGACAAGCGGTGGTAAGGTGAAGGGCATCAAGGCTGGCACAGCCACTATCACATGTACTTCCGTTGCTACTGGCCTGAGTGGCACCTGCACCGTGACGGTATTATCATCTTCTGGCGGACGCTCGGTAGAGGGAGATGACGATGTGACTGACATCGAGAATCTGGAGGAGGCTCCTGCCCTCGCAGAGCCCTACGATGTCTATGACCTGAGTGGCCGCAAGGTACTCAACCAGACGACTTCGCTCGATGGTCTGCCTGCTGGCGTTTACATCGTTAATGGCCAAAAACTGCTGAAGAAATAGACATGAACTTAGCTATCTTATTTTTAGTTATGGCAGCAATTGCCATAGTGATATGGATTGGTACGGCAATCTATCTTAAAGTCAAGGAAGGCTATTAGTCTTCTATAGATTGAGAATCGCAAGCGTTCTGGGGATTGTATTCCTGGAACGCTTTTTTGTTACTCTTGTCAACCAAGAAGAGCGTCACAGCAAGTGAAAGGACAGAGGCAGAGACGCAGCCAGCGATCATGCCTATCATCAGGAGGAAGGCATGAAGGGGAGATAGGCCCCCAAGGAGAATACCAACGAGCAACAGGGGCATTGAGGTAAGACCCAATACAGAGAGGTTGGTAACAGTGGGAGAGATGACGGCCAACAGACTGCGACGCAGGAAAGGCTGGAGGGCCTTGAAGTGAGCCAGACCATTGCCTCGCAGGAACTCGTACTGCTGTTCGTCTGCCTGCAGAGCAGAGAGATAAGTGCTCAGGCCACGGATCAGCATGGCAGTGGCATGGCCCATCAATAGGGCTGTCACAGGCACGAACCAATGGGGATCGAAGATGCGTACATGGAATACCAGTCCTAAGAGCCAGAAGGCAATCAGCGACACACCTACCAACAAGCCTGCACTGACAGGCAGCATCAACTTCTTAACCTCCTGCTTACAACGTTTCACTACAAGCCAGCCTGAATAGGCAGCGATGGCGAGAAGCCATAAGATCAGGAGCCAAGGGCTATCGACGCGTATCAGCCCCCACACTACAAGGCAGAGCACTGCCAACTGGATGATCATACGCACAATGGCGATGCCAAAGTTCTTAAGCATAGGGCGCTCCAAGAAATAGAGCAGTCCTGCAGGTATCACAAGCAGGAGCAAACCTAATAGGGTATGTAATAGTAATCCTGTGTTCATTGTCTGAATGTGTCTAAGTTAAGAACCAGATCCGCCCGCGAGAGCAACTGGGGCTTGCGCGTGGCGATCAGTACGGTCTTGCCTGCTTCTTTCTGCTGGCGCAACAATTCATACAGTTGCTCTGTCAGTTCTGGTGTCAGGTGGGCAGCAGGTTCGTCTGCAATCACGATGGGCTTGTCAGGGGCTTCAAGGATGGTCTTCTCAGCCAGTTGGAAGATGGCCTCAGGCGAGAGGGGCTCTGGCTGCTGCTCTTTCACAGCAGAGGGCAGTGTGGCATTCCACACACCATACTCATCCGCCTCACAGACTGGCGCCTCAGGGGCTTTCAACTGGTGTGCCAACGCCTGTATCTCCTGGGGCAGATAGATCATCAGCGTGCGGAAGGCATGGGCAGAATCGATGGTCAGCAGTTCGCCATCGACACTCACGAATCCAGCCTCCACAGGCAGAAACCCCATCAGCGTACGCAGAAAGGTGGTCTTCCCAGAGCCTTCCAACCCTGTGATACAGGTGATCTGTCCGTCCCTCGCGATCAGCGACAGTCCTTTGACGAGCGTTTTCCCTCCAATGGAGATGGTGGCATCCTTGACCTCTAACATGAGCGCAGATCTCAAAATTTGCTGCAAAATTACAAATTATTCTCAGTTATTTTGTACCTTTGCAGCAAATTTTTGAATTTGGGCACAAAAAACAACTCACAGGGCTGGCGATTACCCGCTGAATGGGAGCCACAGGAATGCGTACAGCTGACATGGCCGCACGCAAAAACAGACTGGGCACCTATGTTGGAGGAGATTACGGCCACCTACGAGGAGATGGCCCGCGAGATCAGGAAAAGGGAGGATCTTCTTATCGTGGGAGAGCCTTCCAACGACACCTGGGCGCGTGATCATGGGTTTATTTCACTGGTGGATGACCAAGGAGGTAGGCGATTGCTCGATTTCAAGTTTAATGGTTGGGGCGAGAAGTTCCCTGCGAAACTCGACAACGCCATCAATCGCAGGCTCTATGACGAGGGAAAGATCTCAGGGGAATATATCGACTGTTTAGACTTCGTATTAGAAGGAGGTTCAATAGAGAGTGACGGAAAAGGGACGATATTCACGACATCCTGTTGTCTGTTGGCGCCTCATCGCAACCAGCCTTTGTCTCAGGCAGAGATCGAGGCACGCTTGAAACAGGAACTCTGCGCTGAAAGGGTCATCTGGATCGACCATGGCCATCTGACAGGCGACGATACAGACGGACATATCGACACCTTGGTGCGCATCTGTCCTGACGACACCTTATTATATATAGGCTGCGACGACCCAGAGGACGAGCAGTATAAGGACCTGAGACTGATGGAGGAGCAACTGAAAACCTTCCGCACCCTGGAGGGCAAGCCCTACAGGCTTTTGAAGTTGCCTATGCCCCGCCCTATCCTCTTTGAGGGCGAGCGACTGCCTGCCACCTACGCGAACTTCCTCGTGATCAATGGGGCTGTGCTCTGCCCTACCTACGACCAGCCAGACCTCGATGCTGAGGCCCTGCGACTGATCGGTGAGGCCTTCCCTGACAGGGAGATCGTTGGCATCGACTGTCAAAGTATCATCAAACAACATGGCTCGCTCCATTGTTGTACCATGCAGTACCCGGGACATTAAACATTAAACATTAAAGATTAAACATTCATGAGAGAAATGAAGATAGGATTCCTGCAGCAGCACAACACTGCTGACACACGCGACAACCTGCTGCGGTTGGGAGAGGGCATCAGAGACCTCGCCAAACGGGGCGCTGAACTCATTGTGCTTCAGGAACTGCACAACTCGCTCTACTTCTGCCAGACAGAAGATGTCAATAACTTCGACCTCGCAGAGACCATCCCTGGTCCTTCGACACAGTTCTATGGGGAACTGGCCCAGAAGTTCGGGGTGGTGATCGTCACCTCCCTGTTCGAGAAACGGGCTCCGGGGCTCTACCATAACACAGCCGTTGTCTTGGAGAAGGATGGCAGCATCGCAGGTACCTATCGGAAGATGCATATCCCCGATGACCCAGCGTATTACGAGAAGTTCTACTTCACCCCTGGTGACTTGGGTTTCCACCCCATCCAGACCTCTGTAGGCACTTTGGGTGTGATGGTATGCTGGGATCAGTGGTATCCAGAGGCCGCCCGTCTGATGGCCTTGCAGGGCGCAGAACTGCTTATCTACCCCACGGCCATCGGCTATGAGTCGAGTGACACGCCTGAGGAACAACAGCGACAGAGACGTGCCTGGCAGACCGTGATGAGAGGTCATGCCGTGGCCAACGGACTGCCTGTGATTGCTGTCAACCGTGTGGGTCATGAGCCTGACCCCAGTGGTCAGACCAACGGCATCCAGTTCTGGGGTACCTCCTTCGTGGCTGGTCCTCAGGGAGAAATCGTCTATGAGGCCTGTGACGACGACGAGGAGAGCATCATCGTAGAGATGGATATGGACCACTCCGAACAGGTGCGTCGCTGGTGGCCCTTCCTGCGTGACCGTCGTATCGACAGTTATACGGATATCCTCAACCGATTTATTGATTAACGCAAACTTAAAATAACCAGAAGAATATGTCAAACCTTCTTAGATTCCAGGTCGTGGAAGAGGCCTTCAAGAAAAAGGCCATCGAGGTGAAAGCCCCCTCTGAGCGACCCTCCGAGTATTTCGGCAAGTATGTCTTCAACCGTGAGAAGATGTATAAGTACCTGCCCGCCGATGTCTATAATCAGATGATCGACGTGATGGACAATGGTGCGCGTCTGGACCGCAGCATCGCTGATGCGGTGGCCAAGGGAATGAAACAGTGGGCCTTAGAGATGGGTGCCACCCACTATACCCACTGGTTCCAGCCACTCACAGAGGGTACTGCCGAGAAGCACGATGCCTTCGTGGAGCACGATGGGAAGGGAGGTATGGTGGAGAACTTCAGTGGCAAACTGCTCGTACAGCAGGAGCCTGACGCCTCTTCGTTCCCCAACGGTGGTATCAGGAATACATTCGAGGCCCGCGGGTATTCAGCCTGGGATCCCACGTCACCTGTGTTCATCATCGATGATACGCTCTGTATCCCCACCATCTTCATCGCCTACACAGGTGAGGCCCTCGACTATAAGGCTCCCCTGTTGCGCTCCCTCCATGCTGTCAACAAGGCGGCCCAGGAGGTGTGCTCGCTGTTCTACAACGATGTGAAGAAGGTGCAGGTGAACTTAGGTTGGGAACAGGAGTATTTCCTCGTGGATGAAGGCCTCTACTCCGCCCGTCCTGACCTGTTGATGACAGGTCGTACCCTCATGGGTCATGAGAGTGCGAAGAACCAGCAGATGGATGACCATTACTTTGGTACCATCCCTGATCGTGTGCAGGCCTTTATGAAGGATTTGGAGATTCAGGCCTTAGAACTCGCCATCCCCTGTAAGACACGCCATAATGAGGTAGCACCCAACCAGTTTGAGTTAGCCCCCATCTTCGAGGAGTGTAACCTCGCCGTCGATCATAACATGCTGTTGATGTCACTCATGAAGCGCGTGGCTCGTAACCATGGGTTCCGCGTGCTCTTGCATGAGAAGCCCTTCGATGGCATCAACGGATCTGGTAAGCATAACAACTGGAGTCTGACGGCTGAGCATGAGGGTAAGACCACCCTACTCCATGCTCCGGGAAAGACCCCAGAGGAGAATCTGCGTTTCGTAACCTTCATCGTGGAGACGCTGATGGCTGTGTATCGTCATAACGGGCTGCTGAAGGCCTCGATCATGAGTGCCACCAATGCCCATCGATTAGGAGGCAATGAGGCACCTCCAGCCATCATCAGTTCGTTCTTAGGCAAACAACTCACAGAACTGCTCGATAAGATAGAAGTGAGTGGTGAGAGGTTAGAGGTTAGAGAAAACTCTCAGCCGCAGGACATTTCTCTTACCTCATACCTCTCACCTCTATCCCCTCATAAGGACGAGATCGACATTCCCCAGATTCCGGATCTGATCATCGATAATACAGACCGTAACAGAACCTCACCCTTTGCTTTCACAGGTAACCGGTTTGAGTTCCGTGCCCCTGGTTCGTCAGCCAACTGTGCCTCAGCCATGATTGCCCTGAACTCTGCGATGGCAGAAGCCCTGCAGGAGTTTAAACTGCGCGTGGATGCCAAGATTGCTGAGGGAGACAATAAGGTGTCTGCCATCCTCGACGTGTTGCGTGAGGATATCAAGACCTGTAAGCCTGTCCGTTTCGATGGTAATGGCTACAGTGAGGAATGGGTGAAGGAAGCAGCGAGAAGAGGTCTGGATGTGGAGAAGTCGTGTCCGAAGATCTTCGAGCACTACCTCGATGCCTCGAGTGTGAAGATGTTTGAATCCACCAAGGTGATGAACCGCAAGGAACTCATGGCCCGTAACGAGGTAAAATGGGAGACTTACGTGAAGACCGTACAGATCGAGGCTCGTGTGATGGGAGACCTGTCGATGAACCATATCATCCCTGTATCGACCCACTACCAGAGTCAGTTGATCAAGAACGTACAGGGTATGAAGGACGTGTTCAACAAAGAACGGGCGGAACGTCTCTCCTCACGTAACATGAAACTGATTGAGGAGATCGCAGAACGTACGGAACGCATCGAGCAACTGGTGGAGGAACTCACCAATGCCCGTCGTATCGCCAACAGGATCCCCAGTATCCAACAGCGTGCCATTGCCTACCACGATACCGTCTGTCCGAAGATGGATGCCATCCGCAACGAGACAGACCATCTGGAGATGATCGTGGAGGACGGGCTCTGGTCATTGCCTAAGTACAGGGAACTGCTGTTCATCCGATAGTTGAGATATGATATAAGAAATCGCTACTGAAGTATGCTATTTAATTCTTTCGAGTTTCTGGTATTCCTGCCAGTCGTGTTCTTGCTCTACTGGTTCGTGTTCCGCGAACGGAAGTGGCAGAACCTGTTGGTGGTCGTTGCAAGCTACATCTTCTATGGCTGGTGGGACTGGCGCTTTCTGTGCCTGATAGCCCTCACCTCCTTCTTCAGCTATGCAAGTGGCCTCTTACTCGAGAGATATGAGGGGCATCGACGGTGGCAACAAGTGGTGAGCGCCACCAACATCGTACTGAATCTCAGCATCCTTGGTACGTTTAAGTATTACAACTTCTTCGTGGAGAATCTCGATGCCCTGTTTGGTATGATGGGCTATCATCTCGACTGGGTGACCATGAACGTCATCCTCCCTGTCGGCATCAGTTTCTACACCTTCCAGGCCTTGAGTTATTCCATTGATGTCTATCAGAAGAAACTGCCCGCCACACATGACATCGTGGAGTTCTTCGCCTATATCAGTTTCTTCCCACAGTTGGTCGCTGGTCCTATCGAACGGGCCACCAATCTCCTGCCACAGTTCCAGAAAGACCGCCAGTTTGACTATGCCAAGGCGGTGGATGGCATGCGCCAGATCCTTTGGGGACTCTTCAAGAAGATTTTCATTGCTGACAACTGTGCCTATACGGTCAACACCTTCTGGAACAGTTATTCGGAAATGACAGGTATCTCCCTGATCATCCTGGGCGTCCTATTCACCTTCCAGATCTATTGCGACTTCTCGGGATATTCAGACATGGCCATCGGTACGGCGCGACTCTTTGGCATCAATCTGATGCGCAACTTCAATTTCCCCTATTATTCGCGCACCATCCCTGAATTCTGGCGCAGGTGGCATATCTCGCTGATGACGTGGTTCAGGGATTATATCTATTTCCCACTTGGAGGAAGCCGGTGTGCCCGTTGGAAAGTGATCCGCAACACGCTGATCGTGTTCTTTGTCAGTGGTCTGTGGCATGGTGCCAACTGGACATTCATCTGCTGGGGACTCTATCATGCCTGTCTGATTTCGATCTTTATTCTGTTTGGCATCAATACCAAGACCAAGGACATCGTGGCTCAGGGCAGACTGCTTCCTTCGTTGAAAGAGTTCTGCCAGATGGCTCTGACATTTGCCTTAGTCATCATCGGCTGGATCATCTTCCGTTCTGAGAATATGGCGCAGGCTTATGATTTCATCACCAGGATGTTTACCACGCTGTTTGATGACTTCCAGATCACCACTGGCAGGAAAAATCTTCTGTATGGTGTCTTGTTGCTGATGGTCGAATGGCTGCAAAGAGACAAACAGCATGTCCTGCAATTCCCCAATACCAGTCTGTTTAAGTTCGTCCTGGTGCGCTATGCGATCTATGCAGCCATTATCTATACGATGTTCGTCTATTCAGGAGAAGTGCAGACATTTATCTATTTCCAGTTCTAATTATGAAGAAGTTCCTGTTGAAATTATCCTATACCGTCCTCCCGATCTGGCTGATCCTCGTTGCTGTGACAGGCTACCTGTCGCTCTATGTGATTCCCCAGGTCAGTGGTGACATCGGCAGATTAGCCTGTATTCCTTTTGGATTGGAATATAACAAGATGCTTGAGAAGAACATGAAAAAGGAAATCATGTTCCGGACAATAACCCAGACGGAGGATCTCAAGTCCCTCCAGACAGATGTGCTGACCATTGGTGACTCCTTTTCACAACAACAATATGACGGTTATCAAAACTATCTGAGTGAAAAGGGACTGGATGTGGTGAACTGCTTCTGGAGGATGTACGAAAGTCCCCTTCAGTATGCGTACAACCTCTTAGACAAGAACATCATAGACTCTACAAAGGTCAAGATACTGATCCTTGAACTTGTAGAGCGTGAATTTGAAACGAGGATAGAACGTTTTGACAAGAACAAGATAGAGGTACAAAGGCAATACTCCGAAGATACTGGTGTATCCTCGAATTCATGGTCTCTATCAAGGGCAAGGGATTATATTCTATATCAGGTGGGATGGGTGACTCCTATCTATAAGGAGAAACTGGATATGGATCTGTTCACATCAGACAAGCCAAGAGACTTGTACTTCTTCCGGGATGATATAGAGATGGGTGTTTCCATACGTAACGGTGAGAAGGTCAAACAGGTGTATGATATCCTACAGGAGAAGGCAAAGGAAAAAGGTGTCAGACTCCTCGTGATGATTGCGGCAGACAAATATGACATCTACCAGAACCACATCGTTGACAACCCCTTCCCTGTCAAGACGAACAATGAAGATATCGAAAGGATCATTGGCAGAAGCACTTCCCTGCTATTGACCAAGCAATGCCTTCTGCCATTTATTGACAAAGAAGAAAAGGATATCTATATGTTCAACGATACGCATTGGTCTTACAAGGCAAGTAAGATCATCGCCGATGAACTATATCAGAGAATCACTCGTAACGAAGCCGGTGATTATGATGGATGAAATAGTTGACCGTATAATCAAAGACCAACCATATCGCCACATCAATCAAGACAATCCAAGTGTTTCCGATCCTTAGATCGACACAACATTTGGTGACTATGATAATACACAGCGATACCAACACGATGATAGCCATGACCCAGCGCGATCCAATGCCTGTACGAAGCAGTTTGTGGTGGATATGGTTCTTGTCAGGCAAGAAAGGATTACGATGATTACGGATACGTGCCATGACCACGCGCACGATATCGAACATCGGTACGGCCATTGTGGAAAGACCGATGATCAGCATCTCCCTGGGGAAAGTAACACCAGAGCCACTCGCCATATAAATCAGGAAGAAACTGACCAGATAACCCAAGGTGAGACTGCCTGTATCACCCATGAAGATCTTGTGTCCCTTTTGGATGTTGCCAAAGACATTATAACTCCAGAAAGGAAGCAGGATGCCCAACATGCCAAAGGCGACGATCATGAGAATACAATGTCCCTTGGCCGCAAGACCTAATGTCAGGAATGCCACGAAACAGATGCCTGCTGCCAGACCATCAACACCATCGATCAGGTTGATCGCATTGGTGACATAGACGACTATGAAGACCGTCAGGGGAATACCCACCCATGCAGGGATCTCATTGATCCAGAAAAGACCTGAGAGATCGTGGATCCAGAGACCGGACAAGGGAAAGAAAACAGCACTTGTGATCTGCACGAGGAATTTCGCCTGATAGGACACCCCTATCAGGTCATCGACCACCCCAACCAGATAGAGAATCATCATTCCCACGAAGAGCAGGACAAAACGGATCACCATGATGTCAAGTCCCAAGGTCTGGAAAGTCATCCCCTTATTCACCCAGATGCCTGTCATCAGACAGACACAAATCAGGAGAATGGGCAGGAAGGTGATACCACCCAAACGAGGCACAGGTGCATCATGTGTCTTCCGCTCGTCAGGCATATCAAAGAGTCGTTTACGATGGCTCAGAATAAGCACTCTCGGAATAAAGAGCCAACCCAACAGGGCCGCTAACAAAAAGGGGAAATATACGGAAAACAAAACTACTTCATCCATTGTTGATCAATTCTCTATTCTTATTCTTGAAATAACTAATTACTACCTGAATCACAACCCACACAATCACGTCCCCCATCAACAGCAGGGACAGATTCCAATCCGACCATACGCCAATGATATTAAAGACGACGAAGAAGGCCGAAATGAGTAAGATCGTCACCAATACTGTCATGGGGCGCATACCACCCTGAATGAGACGATGGTGAATATGGTTGTTGTCACGTAAAAACACATTACGGTGATTGATGATACGAGTCACTGCCACGCGAAGCACGTCGAACATCGGGATGATCAGCGTACCAAAACAGGTCATGATGACACCATCAGGCAGTTTCGTACCACCCAGCCTGCTCAGGATAATCACAACAATACTCAGCACATAACCGATCGTCAGACCACCCGTATCACCCAGATAAATGTTACGCCAGCCCAAGCGCCTTACCATCACATTACGATAGAAGAAGGGGATCAGCATACCCGTCATGGCCACACAGACAATCATCATGAGAGGTTCACCGGCCTGATAAGCCAACCACCCCAATACCGTGAAGGCGATCATGGCCAGACCAGAGGCCAAACCATCGACATCGTCCAACATAGGAATGGCATTGGTGATATATAGCACCATTAATACTGTCAGAGGCATGCCGATGATGGCGGGCAGTTCAAAGATACCCAACAGACCGTGAAGATCATTCAACCACAAGCCGGACATCGGGATCAACGAGGCTGCCAAGGTCTGTATGATAAGTTTGGAGGTGATAGAGACCCCCAACAGATCATCCATAACTCCTAAAAGATACATCGTCGTCAGTCCTGCCATACCAAACATATATTGGACAAATGAGATCTTATCCTCCATACTCAGGAATGACTCCGCGAAGAATGACAGCAGGAGTACGATGGTCGATCCAACGCTGATGACCAGAATCGGGAACAAGGACACCCCACCCAAGCGAGGCACCCTCAGACGTCCCTTACTCTTTGTCTCAGAGGGAATCACTAAGTCTTTCTTTACACTCACCACCAGAATACGCGGAATGATATACGTAGCCAATATGATATTGAGCAGAAACGGTACGAAAAGAGAAATATACAACATTATAAGAATTCAAATAGTTTATAGATATAGCGCAGACTCAACATGAACCGGTTGGAGGCAACCCTGTATTTCTTGATGATTTGCAAATGTTCCTTCATGATCAGCGACCAACTACCATAGCCTGTAGTGGAGGCCCCACCCATACGCATCGTGATAAAGTCCTTCTTGATATAACGGGTCCTGATGCGATGGATGAACAAGAGGCGCATCAGGATATCAAAATCAGCCGCGATACGATAGGTGGTATCAAACGAACCATAATGATCATAGACAGCCTTCCTGCAATAGAAAGAAGGATGGGCTGGCATCATACCAAAACGCATCATCCAACGACGGAAGACACCTGAAGAATAATAACGAACGCTCTTGCTTAAGTCATCATTGCTGACATAGTGGATATCCGCATAGACCGCATCGACATACTCCCCGCCAAAGCCATCAACAACAGCCTGAAGGACATCATCGGAGGTGTAGAAGTCATCGGAATTGAGGATGCCGATCACATCACCGGTGGCCATGGCAAAGCCCTTGTTCATGGCATCATAAATACCCTTATCGGGTTCACTGATATAACGCAGTTTTCCACCAAAGCGCGGCTCATACTCCCGAATGATGTCCAGAGTACCGTCCTTTGAGGCTCCGTCAACAATGATGTACTCATAGTCCTGCCAGGTCTGGCGGAGAATACTATCCATCGTATCCCGGATGGTACGTTCACTGTAATAGGTAACAGTGATAATAGATATTTTCATACGTAATTATTGTTTCAATAATGAGGAGTAGAGATCAAAATACTCCTGATACCTGTCTTCCTTGCGGAAGTGCAACTCAACCCTTTTTCGACAGGCCTCTGAAGAGAAAGGATTCTTGGAATCCTGACAAACATGTTGGATCGTATCTGCCAAGGCTCTCACATCTCCCACAGGGACGACGACGCCACACGTCGTATCAATGGCCTCAGGACTACCACCCGTCTGATAGGTAATAACAGGTGTGCCACAAGCCAGCGCCTCCAGATTGGTGGTCGGGAAGTTGTCTTCATAAGTAGGATTGACGAATACATCTGCCCGTGAATAATAGGCCGCAAGATCATGTATGTTGTCTGTCCGTTCTATACCGATGACACCTTCAGGCAGATGCTTCTTCTGCTTTCTGTTGACTCCCACCAGTACGATGACATACTGATCGTCAAGCATGGAGCGCAAGGCGATAAAGTCCGACAGACCTTTTCGCGTTTCCCACACACTATTGACTCCCAGGACAATCTTTTTCCCTGGACGGAGTGACGCTTGCATATCATTGGGTTGGAACAAATCCATATCCACCCCATTATGGATACACACGCGTGGGATATCCTTCAGGAAGGACTCACCAAGAAGTCCATTCAGCCAATCAGAAACAGGCACAAGCGTCAGATTCCTCAATGAAGAGAAGCACCTCCGCTTTTGTTCATAATTCCTTTTACTCCTGTCCAATAAGAAAGAAGAGGGATAACTCGTTTTCTGCGGACAATCATAACACCCACTCTTCCATCTGTCACAATGAACAGAATCAAAAAATGCGCAATGACCAGTAAAAGGCCAGGCATCGTGGAGTGTCCATATTACCGGCACATCGAGATTAGAAAGATAATCAAAGAGTTCGGGATAATTGAGGTAGTAACCATGGATGTTGTGCAACTGGATAATATCCGGCTGGACATAGTCTATATTCTGGATGAGACGCCATGTGGCTCCTTTGGAACCCAGACCATGACGGTCTAACAAGAGGGAGCGAGCCCCATGAAGATACTGATCGTAGAAGCCGCCGACCTTGATCAGATGAGACTTACTTGGATTTGCATACCGTCCATAGGCGATATAACTATCCCATCCATGAGCCTGGACAATTTCACCGATCCCCTCGGCAATACGACCATGGGAACCCCAGTTTGCCGCCACATTAATCTGAAATAATACTGCCATAACAACCCAAATTATGAAGTTTCTTCACTGACCGGTTCCTCTGCTTCTTCCACATTGACATGAATACGCATCAGCCAATCAAGAATGACATAGAACACGAAAAAGGTGAGCCAACAGAAAATATCTGCACGCACCAAGAACACGCAATGGGCAAAGAGTGCCATATAAGCAAAAGACTGATATTTTGACCCAGGAGACTCCACACGAGCCAATAACAGTCCGAGAAGGAACATCATGACACAGACGCCAATGATGGAGAGATTAATATAAAGGTCACCCGTCAGGTTCATACCCAGTCCATAGGTCGCACCAGAGAAATAGGACAGGACGACTCCCGAAGCAAGATCATTGACTTCCTCACCAATCAGAAGTTTCACCATCAAACTACCGCCCATTGGAAGGAACACGAACAGATATGGGATATAGGGAAGACCGTAAAGAAAACCATTCACACTAACATAGTCAACGGACTCGTATAAAGTCTTCGCGTTGACGACAAAGTCGGTCAACAACACCCACAGGATATTGGGAGACTCCATGATGGTCTTAAAACCATACTCCACAGACTCTGCCACAGAGACCTCCATCAGACTATACTTCGACACACGGGTAATCATCAGCAGTCCCATCAGGATGATACTGACCACAATGGCAGGGAGCAATAGTTTGAATTTCACCTTGATATAGTAGGCATCAACGATGAGCAGGATCACAAACATCAGAAGAATGACCTCACTTCGACTACCTATATACAACTGACTGGACGAGAACAGCACCACAGCCAGGATATTCAGTTTGTTTCTCTGAATCAGGGTCTTTATCCCCCGCTCCCCCTCTTCGAGTTGTTGCGCCTGATAATACCAGGAAAGTGTTATCAGCGCCATAATCAACGCCATCAGACGTGGAAAGAGGTGTATGAATTCCTGAACACGATTGGTCAGGAAGATATAGGCAAAAATACCAAATCCCGCCAATACAGCGGTTACGGCTGTACGCTTGACAGTCATCTGAGGGATTTCTATCTTCTTCCTTTTGCCCACTGGCTCTGTCTTTTCAAACAAGACACTCGCCAGCATATACATGGCAATACCCAATTGAGCAATGGATATCGCATACGGGATCACTTCTGAACGGGTTGCAAACAGAAATGCCGGCAGGAACTGATCATCCGGATAGATAAACACCGCATGGGCATAGTTGACAAGCAAATAGGAGGGAATGAAGAAGGTGTCAAAACATATCAGTCCGTTTCGTTTGATCTTATGCCTCATGAACATGCCGCCAAAAACCACATAGAGGGTCATCTCCATCGCACAAAACGGTCTGTTGAAGACGTCTGGCGAGAAAGCGACCCCAAAGATGGAGAGCAGGGCAAATAGAAAAGACAAATAAACGATCATCTTATCTCTTGAAGAAACTGACGACACGGAACACCAGGGAATCCCATTTCCATGAGGCAAACAGCAACAACAACTTATATTTAAAATTGATCGGCGTTTTCCAGACACTCACTTCCGGATAAAGTGGTCTGAGAAAGTCATACTCTTCCTTGGCTGCCATACCATAGAGGGTCACCTTGTTGTACAGTTTGGCCTGTTGGAGTGCCTCTGCATAGTCTGCGGCGTCGGGTATGTTGGAGAAGAAGTCACAAAGGATCGACATCGCCTTGATAATCGTCTCCAGATTATGGTGACTGAGGACCCTGGAACCAGAAGTCGTATTATACTTCACGTAATTCATCAAGGGGGCATCGACCTTGGCCACTTTGGCAGCCTTATAGGCCATGACCGGCACAATCACATAATCCTCCCCAAGATCGAGCCTGTCAGGAGCAAAGAGATGATTCTCGATAATGAAGGAACGGCGCAAGAGCCTTCCCCACACCTCAATCGTGGATTTACGTGTCAGCAGACGTCGTACATATTCTGCTTTGTCATCAGGGACGACATCATAATGCGGCACCGCCTTATTCTGATAAACGTAATAGCGATCAGCCATGACCATATCCGCATCAGTCTCCACAGCACGGGCGACATAACGGCTGATGGCATCCTGCTCCAGATAGTCGTCCTCGTCGATATAGAGGAAATAGTCGCCTGTGGCATTTTCCACACCCGTACGACGAGAAGCAGCCAATCCACTGTTCTTCTCGTGGTTGACAATCTTCAGGGAGGACTTACGGTGAGGGAATTCCTCCACCACCTGCTGCACGACCTCGATACTACGATCCTTGGTGCAGTCATTGACAAAGACATATTCTATGTTGTCATAGGTCTGTCCAAAAAGAGAACGAGCGCAATTCGCAATATATTTCTCGCCCCCATAGACCGGCACACAGATAGATACCTTGATATCTTTCATCTCACACATTCATTCTTCATTCGGAGGGCTCTTTCATAGAGAGAACCCATCATTAACACCAACATAAACATCCGATGCTCTATCAGATACTTGATGACGGCAGAGGAAAGTCCCTCTGGTTGGAAGTATTTCCCAAAGTACCTGTAATACGCTGTGGGAATCCCGCGTAAGCACCGCATCTGCTCTCCCCAACTGTATCTGTTATTAGGCGCATAAAGACTCTTGACACTATGGAGGAAGATCTCTGATGTCCTGTTCCGCCAAACCAAGGCCGTCAACTGCTCTGGGGAGACTTTCAACCTTCCGACAAAAGCCGTCAACTCCGACAGACAATACAGAAAACACTGATACTCTACCTTAAAGGGATAGTAACCTCTGCTGAGAGAGCCCTCACGCATCGTTACCTTGTAGTTTTCCGACACACGGAGGGCTATATGACTGACATGATTCAGATACCTGAAGTAAAAGATCATATCCTCAGCATAATGAATACCTGTCGGGAAACTGATATTATGTCTTACCAGGATGTCGCGATTGAAGAGTTTGGCTACAGGACCCGACAAGTTCAGTACGTGATGACTGATCAGATATTTCACCATCGTCTCCCCCTGGAGACTGACATTCTCGGTCAGAAGTCCCTTTAACCTGGGATCGGAGATGTTAGCCAACACTAACAGATCATCAGCATCTATAGCACTTACCATGTCCTGCAAATAGTCTTCCAGAACCTCATCATCACTATCGACAAAGCATATCCACTCCCCTTGGGCTTGTTGGATACCATAGTTCCGGGCAGCACTCACACCACCGTTCTGCAGATGGAATACCCGCACGCGACTGTCCTTCGTCAGGAACGAGTCACAGAGGTCACCACTGCCGTCAGTACTTCCATCGTCAACCAATAACAGTTCAAAATCAGCGAAAGACTGACCAAGGATACTATCAATACAACGGGTAAGATAGTCTATCGTGTTATATACCGGAACAATGACACTAACCTTCATGAGCACGACTTTTTCTCGAAATACCGCAACAACAAACCAAGGTAGGGATAGGCCAAAGGCAATGGCAATACCATGTGAAGATCCCGTATCTGTTTTTTCAGGTCACCACCATTGATACGACAGCAATTAATCCATGAAGTCGTCATCATCCGACGCTGATCATGGTAGAAATCGTGGAGCATCTCAGGTGCTCCCAACCTCACTTTATTCAGGCAGTCGATGCGAAAGTTCTGGATGATGTTGTGCACATCACGATTCCCAGTGAGACCATGCGTCTGCGCAAACTCACACATCTCCTTCAGGATGATATTCATGGATTCAGCCCGTCTGGGAGCGAACTCCCTGACTGTGATACTACCCTCTCGTAACTTGTAGATATAGGTTTCCTTCTTCACACATGCTAACGTCTGTGCCTTACAGGCAATCTGGAAACTCCAAAGTTCATCCTCATGGATGATACCCTCACGGAACCTCAGAGCATACTGATCCAACAACGCTTTCCGGTAGAGTTTGTTTACAGACATCATGTACCAGTCTTTCTGACGATAGGCATGTAAGATCTCCTGATTACGAAGGATTTGTCCCTCAGACAACATCAACGGGATCTTGGGCATGCCAGATCCAACGATACGGTAATCGCCAACGATGACATCATAGCGTTCTTGCTCTATGGGACTTGCTAAGACGGCCATACAGTCTGGCGTGATCTCGTCATCACTATCAAGGAAATAGATATAATCGCCTGTGGCTGCTGCGATACCCGTATTACGGGCTGCTGACAAACCCCTGTTCTGCTCATGCTTGACCGTCTTGAAATCTATCGGGCCCTGATAGGCTTGAACGACACCACTGACAATCTCCATACTGTTGTCTGTACCACAGTCGTCAACGAAGATGCATTCCAACTGCCCCTGCCACGTCTGATGAATCACACTACGGATACAGTCAGCCACGAAAGGTGCTACGTTATAGATGGGAATGACAATACTTATCTTCATACAAGACCGCTGTGACTATACCAGTTCATAGAGATGCTGGCGACGGTAGAAATACCACAGTGAGAAAACTGCCACTGCAGAGACGATGACCTTCACCCAAAGGTCTGTGTGCATCACCTGATTGGCGATGAGCAGGTCTGCGAGGATTACCAGCAGGATGACAGGAATCAGCCGTCTGGCACCCAGCCACTCACGCACACTTCCCTTATAGTAGCCCACGAAGAACGGGATCAGCAACTGGCTCCAGTAGGAGACAATCGTAGAGTAGATCGCTGCCCTGTAGCCGAAGACGGGAATCAACGTGTAGCAAAGCACAAAGTTCAGGATGCCGGGAACAAAGACCAGCCACAGCAATTGCATCGTATTCTTTTCGATAAACACGGGTGTACTCATAAACACATAGAAAGAGAACACCACATTGGCAAAGCACAGCAGACAGGCTATGTCACATGACTGTGCCAGACGGGCATTGCGGATCAGCAACCCGTAAATCTCAGGCATCCACACGCAGATCAGGAACGACGTCACCAGTGCCACCGCCTGACAGAGGAAATAGAGTTTGCGGTAGGATCTGAAATCCGCACTCCTAAAGAAACGCTGGATCTGTGGTGACAAGGCCATCACCAAGGCTGAGGTGATAACCACTGCATAGTCGCTCATCGAACTGCCATGACTGAACAGACCGATCTCGTCGTAGGAGACGCCATACTGGCTCATCACGATGCGGGCAGAACTGGTCAGGAGCACAAAACCTAACGTGTGAGGTACCAAAGGCAGGGCGATCTTCAGCATCTTACGCACCCGTTTCTTACTGTGATCCCAGATAGGACGGATATTGTAGTCGCTCCATACGAACTTGATAAAGACCGTAAAGACGAAGATGCCCGATACCACACCAGAAGAAACCAGTCCCCAATAGCCAAGTTTAAAGAAGTAGATCAGCACGAACGACACCAGCATTCCCAATACCGATCCTGACAGGTTCGTCAGTACCAAGGGTTTGGGGCGCTCCACTAAGGGAAACAGATGCTGTGCCAACAAACCGTTAGCCAACAGGAAGATAGGTAACGAACCCGCCATACACAATAACAGTCCCTCTCTCGATACACCCATAGGAAGCGTGAACAGCAGGATCCCCATATTGACCAATCCGAAGAAGAAGGAAGACAGGAGAACCATCATCAGCACCCTACCCCACACCAGATTGTAATGACGTGGTGTTTCAAAGAAACTGTTGGTAAGATGGACGTGCAGTCCTAAGGGCGCAATGGAGACGAACAAACTGGTATAGGAGGTCATCACACCATAGATACCATAGTCGAAAGTCGTCAGGAAAGGCGTCGTCAGGGGCAGAATGACAATGCTCAGCAGCATGGTCAGTTTGGGAACCACTCCATAATAGAATGTGTTAGTGACGATCTTCCTGGTTGACATGGAAATAATACGTAGTAAACTTCTTAGTTAAAGCCCTTGAACAGTGGTTTGAAAAGACCTTCCTTATACATAATCCACACTGTCACCATGATAAAAGCAAGGAATGTAAGCAGGAAGACAGCCATCTTACGGTTAGGACCAGCCTTTATCATGGGAACTGTCGCACGCTCCAAGGTCGTAAAGGCGGGAGTCTTCTCTTGTACCTTGGCCAGGGCAGCCAACAGTTGGGCACTCAGCGCATTGTAATTGTTATAGCGCAACTGCATCTCGTTCTCTAACCTCGTCTGTCGCTGACGAACACTCTCCAGAACCACGTCATGGTTAGAATCGACGTAGTCCGCATAGATATCACAGGAGCGTTCATAACTCTGTTTGGCCTCCTTATGCAGGCGCTGGATATAGGCCAGATCATGACGGGCCTTGCTCGTACGATATTCCGTCAGACTTGTCTGAAGTTTGCTCCTGACAGAGTCTGCCACCAAAGCAGCCACTACAGGATCCTGGTCTTTGACAGAGATGGAGATCACCTCCGACTTCTTATCCACCAAACATACCACGTTCTGGGTAATCATCCACATCACGCCCTTCTGCTCTGGTGTCAGTCGGAACAGATCCAGAGGTTCCATTTTCTTCTTTTCTTTATCACCGGAAGAGAACAGTCCAAAGAATGCCTTCAGGCCCTCAGCCCACATCGGCTGTTTCTGATGATCCCTGAGATACTCGTAATAGGTCATGGCCTGACGGTCGCTATCCCGCTTCACCTTGATGTCGAACAGCGAGGCAACGAAATCCGTCGATTTCATCAGATCGGGATAAAGCATTGGTGTAATGGCATCAGCATCCTTACTGCCGCCATTTCCAATGTTCACGCCAAAGGAACTGGCCAGCGAAAGCAGACTTCCCATACTACCGTTGCCAGAACTCGACTCCGGAACGAGCGTCACCTGACACTTGTAATAATCCGGATAGCCCAAGGCCAACAGCCATACCACCACAAAAGTCAGGCCGCAGACCTTGAGATAGAGCATTTTCCTCTTTTTCACGGCAAGCCACAACTTACCCAGTTCAAATGTCGGAGTCTCCGAACTTTGATTTCTTTTCTCTTCTTCCATATTCGTATGTTTCTGTTAATTCTCTATTGGCACCAGGAACGTAGAAGGGACGAACGCAATGGCCACGGCCGCCACATGTTCAATCTGCACCACCACGCACCTGTTCTTCTTGATCCGTTTGATCACACCTTCCACACCGGCGAAATCACCCTCAACCACCTTGACGCGCTGACCTGGTTTCCCGACAAACTCAAGGTTTTCTACGAAAAACACACGATCGTCAGCCACAGATGCGACACGCATGAAATTCTCCATCTGCTTGTCTGGCACCGTCATAACGTCATGTCCTATCAACTGACACTTCCCGTCATACAAAGGACGCATCATATAACGAACGGCGGCCATCTCACGTTTTGTCATCTTCAGTTCTGTGATCGCCTGACGCGTAGAATGCAGGAAAATCAAGTTGCGCACAGCGGGCTTCAGCACCCTGCAACGCGGATGTTTCCCTTCCACTGACTCGTAGTGCATAGGAACAAAGGTCTCCACGCCCTGTTCGTCAAGAAACGACTTGACCAACAATTCGCGCGAATAGGTGACCCTCATCGGGAACCAGTGTAACTCATCGTTCTCCTGCATCATTCACTTTTATCGAGGCCAAAGGAGGGGGACACCATCTCCTCAGAAACGGTGAAGCATTCTGTCTTTTCATCTATACCAGTATCCATATTGCACTGACATTCAGCGACATCACAGAACTGCGCCTACCCAAAAAGGCCATCCGAAAGGATGGGGTTGGCATAAATTCGGCACAAAGGTACAAAGAAATATCGATAAAAAGGCGAAAAAATCACAAAAAAACATGCCAAATTCAGGAATATTCCAAAAAACTCGGTATATTTGCAACCTGTTTTTTAATTAAGAAGATGCGCATCAACCTCTCTCAAAAACTCACGGGACTACTCCTGTTCCTCTGCCTTACCATACAAATCAAGGCAGATAAGACGATCTATCTTCTTGCCGACACCCATGTTATGAGCCCATCTCTGCTCGACAGCAGCGACAACACGGCCTGGCAGGAATACTTGGCAGAGCATCGGAACATGCAGGATTTAAGCGTCCCTATCTTTAATCAATTAATCGAACAAATCATTACAGATCATCCAGACGCCCTGTTGATATGCGGAGACCTCACTAAAGACGGTGAAACAGCAAGTCACGAATACGTTCTCGAGAGACTGAGGAAAGTGGAGGCCGCAGGCATCCCCGTCTTCGTCATCCCTGGTAATCACGACTACGGTCTGATAGAGGAAGCCCGGAAGTATGCCAACAACACCTACACTTCCACAGACACTTACACCTACGAACAATTCCGGGAAGCCTATAAGGATTTCGGTTATGGGAGCGACTGCGAGGTTCATGACGCCTCTCTCTCCTATGCCACCGAACTATTCCCTGGTCTCACGCTCATCGGCATCGACTCGGGCAACATGGCTCATGCCAAAAAGACGACCATCAGTTGGTGCTGTCAGAAAGCAGCAGAGGCTCGCGACAAGGGCAACCAAGTCATCGCCATGGTTCACCACTCATTGATCCCGCATTTCTACGGACAAGATTCGTTCTTAGTGCTCTCCGTGATCGATAACCACGAAATCCTGAGAGACAGTCTGATGAACGCTGGTGTGAAAACGGTGTTCACGGGCCATTACCATATCTCCGACAACACTCGCTACATTGACAATACCGGACGGGAGATCTATGACATTTGTACGGGCTCCCCCCTCTCCTATCCTTGCGATTACAGGAAACTGACCTTTGACGACCAGTTTAAACAACTAAAAATATTGACAGAATCGGTCACGTCACTCGAAGGTTACGACGACTTCCACAACTATGCCAAGAGCCGACTCGAGAAAGCCTTCTTGCGGTGGGCCGGCAACTGGTTTGACGAGCACCAGGTCAATCAACAGGTCACTGAGATCATGTCACAGTCGATGGCCGAGGCTTTCATTATCCATGCAGAAGGCAACGAACCCGCTAATCCCGCTACAGAAGAGGCCTTGGTCCTCTATGATAATATCCTGGCGATGGCTCCATTCTTCGAGGGGGATGTCAGCAAGATCACGGAAGTCTGTTTATCAATCAAGAGCATGCTGGGGGATTATCCATCGGAAGACGAACCTGACAATGTGGTGGATGACCGTCAACTTACCATTACGATGCATGGGGAGCCAGCAGGCATCCAGAATATCCAGACCACCGATGCCCACAAGGACTCATGGTTTACACTTCAGGGACAACGTCTCAACGGTCGGCCCACGAAGTCAGGACTCTATATCCGTAACGGCCGGATCATCATCGTTCACTAACTAATAGATCATAAGATGTAACACTATGGAATATATGTCTCAAGAAGGCTACGACAAACTCGTGGCTGAACTCCGTCAGTTGGAGAATGTAGAACTGCCTCAGGTCAGAGAGGCGATTGCCGAGGCCCGCGATAAAGGTGATCTCAGCGAGAACTTTGAATATCACGCTGCCAAACGCGAACAAGTCCGTTTGTTAGGACGCATCCGTTTCAAGCAGAAGGTGCTGGAGAATGCCCGTGTCATTGACACCTCCCACCTCGGGACAGACAGCATCGGACTGCTCTGTAAGGTGCAAATGACCAATCTGGCCAACAACAACCAGATGGCCTATACCATTGCCAGTCCTCACGAAGCCAACCTCCGTGAGGGGAAGATCTCCATCAAGTCACCCATTGCCCAGGCACTGTTGAATAAGAAAGTGGGCGACATTGTGGAAGTGCGCGTTCCCGCTGGTCTCCTGAAACTCCGTATTGACAACATCACCCGTCAGGAGTAAAATGAAAGTTGTCGCAGCCATAGATTCGTTCAAGGGTTGCCTGACCTCGAAGGAGGCGAATCAGGCAGCAGCGGAGGGTATCAGGCGTGTGCTTCCTGATGCAGAGATCGTGCAAGTGCCCGTCAGTGATGGTGGCGAGGGTTTCATGGAGGCTTTTCACTCGGCCATTGGTGGTGAGTTGGTGGAAGTGACAGTCAGAGACCCATTGATGCGACCTGTCATCGCGAAGTATTTGCTGAAGGGAACTATGGCCGTGATAGAGATTGCCCAAGCCAGTGGATTGACGCTGCTCACCAAGGAAGAGCGGAATCCCATGGTGGCTACGAGTTACGGCACAGGACAGTTGGTGGCAGACGCCGTCCGCAAGGGGGCTGAGCAGATTATAGTGGGACTTGGTGGCAGTGCCACCAGTGATGCTGGCATCGGGATGCTTCGCGCACTCATCGACACCTTCGCACGTCATGGTGAATGGGATGATATCGACGATTTAAGGCATGTACGCTTCACAATAGCCTCTGATGTCAAGAACCCACTTTGTGGTGAGAATGGAGCGGCCCATGTGTTTGCGCCTCAGAAGGGAGCCACTCCAGAGATGGTCCGTCTCTTGGATGAACGGGCCAGGAAATTTGCCCAAGTCTCAGCCAAGCATTTCGGCTATGACCGTTCAGAGACGGAAGGTGCAGGAGCAGCAGGAGGTCTGGGCTACGCCTTCCTGCAATATCTGAACGCAGACTGTAGACCCGGCATTCAACTATTGCTGGAGACCATCAAGTTCGATGAAATCGTCAGGAATGCCGATTTGGTCATCACTGGTGAAGGCTCTGCCGACCGTCAGACGCTGATGGGCAAACTGCCGATGGGCATCCTACAACAATCCAATCATGTGCCTGTCTGTCTGATAGCAGGTAAGATCAGCGATCGGGAGCAACTGCTTCAGGCTGGCTTTGCCCATGTGGAATGTATTAATCCCACAGGTATCTCTCTCGAAGAAGCCATGCGCAAAGAGGTGGCCACGCAAAATATCAGCAACACCGTCGCAACACTTTTCAGATAAACAAAAAAAGAGTCCAACGAACTAACTCATTGAACTCTTAGCGGAGAGAGAGGGAAAAAATCGAACCCTCCATGGGTCATCATGGATAATCAGGAGCCACAGGCACTGCTTTAAATAGCCTATTAAAAAAGGATTCCAAGGCATTTTGCGATGTGTTAAAATGTCTTGCGGTAAATTTGCATGTTTCAGAAATTGGGTGTAATTTTGGGTGTGGTTTTTAAATATTATACGCTATGCTCATAAGAAAAAGTATTCATTTCGCACCCGAATATCGGTGCAAAGGTAAAAAAAATGGAGAAAAAGAAATCGTTCGGGAAAATCTACCACTTCGTATGCGCGTTTCTTATAACAATCTAAGAATCGAGTTCGTGACGGGCATCAGAGTCGATGCAGACAAGTGGGACAAGGCAAATATGCGTATGGAATTGCAGGCATAGCGGAGATATTCCATTGCAGCTTGCCAACAGCCAACCGTATCAAGAAGAGTGGAAGAATCAAGAAAGCCATCACCCAGATTGGTCGCAAAATTATTGTGGACAAGAAGTTGGCCTTGGAACTGGCTGGTCAACCTGTCTATCGTCGTAAAAGTGCGTAACCCTCTCCTACCCTTCATATAAATTCGGCAATAGATTCGTTTTATTGCCGAATTTATATTTTTAAGAATTCCATTGTAATAAACATCTGACAGCAAGTCCTACTGCTATATTTTACCTAAAACGCAAAACTTTTTGATTCTTAATGATGTTTTTTGAGAAAAAGTTCCAATATTTAGAATTATTTTTTTATCTTTGTAGCCATAATATAATATATGATATGGCAAAAGACATGAATCGACTCAAAGTGGTGCTGGCAGAGACGAAACGAACCAACAGATGGCTGGCAGAGCAACTGGGCAAAGATGAAGCAACAGTTTCCAAATGGTGTACCAATACAAGCCAGCCCAGTCTTGAAACCTTATTCCAAATAGCAGAATGCCTCGGTGTCTCTGTTCAGGAACTAATAAGTAAAGAGAGAAAATATGAGCAGTAAATTCTTTAATAACAATTCAGGCAATACGCTCTTTGAAAAACTCAAAGGTATTGCATGTAATATGGCCAATTTTGACCGATTTCTAGCTGTAGTCGGGTTCTTTCGTTCTTCCGGCTATTTCAAATTGCGAAAAGAACTGAATGATGTCGAGGAAATAAAGATTTTAGTTGGCATCAATATCGATGACATCTTCCGTCGCCACAACAAGGCTATGTTGATGTTAGAAAACGAGGAAAAGGCAAAAATGGTCTATGACGAAGAGTTCCGCCAGGATATTATCAATGCTCGCTATGCTCCAGAAGTGGAGGAAGGTATCTTGCAGATGTGCCAGGACTTAGTTGATGGCAGGCTCCAAATGAAGATTCATGCGACAAAGAATCTCCATGCAAAGTTCTATCTCTGCCTTCCGCAAAATCATAACGAGAACAGTGATGGTTGGGTAATCATGGGCTCTTCTAATATTTCTGATGCTGGACTTGGCACGTCAAGGGCAGAGCGTTATGAGCTGAATGTGGCTATGAAGGACTTTGATGATGTTGACTATTGCCATTCTGAGTTTAAGAAGCTATGGGAGGAGGCCATCACACTGACTATCAATGATGTTGAAAGTATCAAGCAAAAGACCTACTTAGGTTATCAACCTACACCATACGAAATCTATTTGAAAGTGCTCATTGATACTTTTGGTGATCAGATTGAGGATGATTTCTCCATTCAGCTGCCCAGTGGCGTGATGGAACTGAAATATCAGACGGATGCGGTGATTCAGGGTTTCCAAATGCTCATGCGCCACAACGGTCTGTTCCTTGCTGATGTGGTTGGTCTTGGCAAGACGATGATTGCCACCATGATTGCCAAGCGATTCATAGAGGCGAATGGAAAGAACACCAGCATTTTGGTGGTATTCCCTCCTGCCTTGCGAGAGAACTGGGAAAACACCTTTAAGTTGTTTGGTATATCCCGTAAAGCGCAATTCATTACCAATGGTAAACTTTCAAGTGTGTTAGAGGGAAAGGAGCAATACAAGGCGAAAGAAGAGTTCGATTTGATTATCGTTGATGAAGCACATGGCTTCCGTAATGACGGGGCTGGTAAATACGACGAACTGCAAAAGATTTGTAAGGCAGATTGCGTCAATGCAGGCTTGTTGAAGAACCAACGCAAAAAAGTGATGCTGCTTTCCGCTACGCCATTGAATAACCGTCCTGACGATTTGCTTAATCTGCTATTGCTGTTCCAAGACAGCCAGAATTGCACGATTGATGGTATTCCAAATCTAAAAGGATTCTTTGCAGAATACATTAAGGCATATAGAATCTTGATGAAGGAGCGCGAAACTCGCGACGTCACAGCCGACGTTGACAAGATTTACGAGGCCATTCGCGAGCGAGTGATTGACAAGGTGACTGTTCGTCGTACACGCCACAACATCGAGAACGACCCTGAATACAAGAAAGACTTACAGGCACAGGGTATTATCTTCCCCAAGCCTCAGCCGCCTATCTCATTGGAATATAAGATGGATGCTGACACCAGCAGGCGCTTCTTCTACACGTTGAATGTTCTGTCTGACGACAAGTTTGACCCTCATCTGCATTATGCGCGCTATCGTGCAGTTGAATTTCTGAAGCCAGAGTTCCGGGCTAAGTATCGCAATGCGGTTCATGTTGGCCAGACGTTAGCAGGCATCTATCGTGTTCACATGGTGAAGCGTCTCGAAAGTAGCTTCTGGGCCTTTAAGCTTTCGTTGGCCACCTTGCTTCGCATCACCAACGACATGTTGAAGATGTTTGCCGAAAACAAGGTCATCATTGCACCAGAGTTGAATGTGAAAGAGTTGCAGGCAAAAGGCATGGAACTTGACCAGATTATTGAACTGGCCATGAAGAAAGGCTATCAGGAAAGTGACATTCTGTATAAGTCTGACGATTTCGAGCCGGATTTCATTGAAATGCTTCGACATGATAAGGAGGTCTTGGAAGTACTCAATGCGGATTGGCAGAAAGAGCATGACGACCAGAAGTTCGACCTCTTCCAAGAGAAACTGAAACATGAGTTCTTTGACGAACGTAATGTTTCTGGTAAACTGGTTGTGTTCTCTGAAAGTGTTGATACGCTGAACTATCTGAAGGACAGATTAGAAAACGAGTTAGGCAGGACAGACGTATTGACGATTACAGCCGACAACCGCGACAAGAAGGCTGCTATCATCAAAGAGAATTTCGATGCCAATAGCGAGGTGCAGAAGGACCAGTATAACATCATACTTACTTCTGATGTGTTGGCGGAAGGTGTCAATTTGCATCGTTCCCACATGATTGTCAACTATGACTCTCCTTGGAATGCCTCCCGACTGATGCAGCGTATCGGTCGTGTGAATCGTATCGGTTCTGTGGCTGAGTTTATCTATAATTATATGTTCTATCCATCCCCACAAGGTAATGAGCAAATCCAGCTTTACGAGAATGCCCTCATTAAGTTGCAAGGTTTCCATTCTGCTTTTGGCGAGGATGTGCAGATTTATTCCAAGGAGGAAATCGTCAAACAGTTCAAGATGTTCGACAGCAATGTCAAGGACTCGATGGACGAAAAGTTAGCTTTGATACGTGAACTGCGTGAAGTCTATCACAACAACCGCGAACTATATGACAAAGTGAAGCAGTTGCCCTTGAAGAGTCGTGTAGCCCGCAGCACAGGCAAACATACTGATAAGTCCATCATTTACGTATCGTCCGATGTGAAGACCGAATTCTATCTGGCTACCGATAAAGCCATTAAGCCGATTGACTTCCTGGAGGCTATCAAGTATCTGAAGGCAAAACCGGAAGAGCAAGCCGCTCCATTCATGCCAGACAGCAAGAATTACGAACACGTGAACCGTGCTTTGGGCAAATACACAAAGGAATATGTAGAGGCGGCAGACGATGCTTCCATCAATCGTACTGACCTTGATAATATCTCGAAGACCGCTCTCAACTTCCTGCGTCGTATAATGCAAGTAATCTCCGACAATACGACAAAGGTACAATGTCATATTCTCACCGACTATATTAATAAAGGTATATATACCCAATTACCTCGTCGTTTGCGCGATCTCTCTAAACCCTATAAGGGCGATAAACTACAAATCAAGGAAGACGAAGCCAAACTGAAACGTACTTTGGCAGAATTTATTGATGAGTACCAGACCATGAGCAATGAAATGCAAGAAAAGGCGGTACCCAAGGTGAGCGACCCACAAATCATTATTTCCGAAACATTTATTTAATAGCATACAAATATGACCTATAGCAAAGAAAACCTACGACAGATATTCCAGCAGCCGTTCAACCAGCAAGAATGGCAGAATATGCTACATAAATACTTTCATGCCAAAGAACTGAGAGCAAAACCGGAACGTATAGAAGACACTCCTGAAAACGAGAAGGGGTACTATCTTGGAGAACTTAACACCACAGACAACTACCGCATCGGTCTGTTCTATTATCAGATACAGCACAGCAATGTAGCTCGCAAACGTGTTGGCTTGCGTAATCTTGTCAAGTCATTCATCAATCCTAATTGGGGCGAGTTTGATGCTGCCCTCGTTGTCTTTGATAGCGGTTTTGTCTGGCGCTTGTCTTTTGTCTGCGACATCAAAGGCGAGAATACTGCTGCCAAACGATTTACATACGTCTTTGGTGAGAGCGACAACTATTACAACACCCCCGTTGGACGCTTTGATGCCTTGCAGCGTAATGGCATCTCATTTGAGAACATCAAGGATGCCTTCTCGGTGGAGCGTCTGAACAAGGATTTCTTCAATGGCTACAAGGAGCGTTATTTGAAATTCCTCAAGCATATCAATGACGACACAAAGGAGAATCGCGACTATGTAAAAAAGCTCTTAGGCCGTCTGGTATTCCTTCAGTTCTTGCAGAAGAAGGGCTGGATGGGAGTACCTGCCAATCAGCAAGGTTGGAACGGTGGCGACAAGTTCTATCTGAACCACTTAATAGATAGTTATGAGGGTAACGACCGCTTGCTGAGCGATGTTCTTGAACCGCTGTTCTTCAATACCCTCAATGAGCGCAGAACTAATGACCTCGCTGACTCACGGCTGGGCGATAACATCAAAATTCCTTATCTGAATGGTGGACTTTTCGATAAGGACGAGTTAGACAAGAAAGACATTGATTTCCCATACGACTATTTCAAGGACCTCATGGATTTCTTCGCCATGTATAACTTCACCATCGACGAGAACGATCCAGAAGACTCAGAAATCGGCATCGACCCGGAAATGCTTGGCCATATCTTTGAGAACCTATTGGAGGACAATAAAGACAAAGGTGCTTTCTATACACCCAAGGAAATAGTGCAATACATGAGCAAGGAGAGTGTTGCCCAGTATCTGAAAAGCAATACATCTGAGGACTTGCATACCGCTATCGACTCCCTGATTAAGCAAAGAGTGGTGGAGCCGATTCTGCAGAACAAAGAGAATGCCAGACTGGTCAACAAAGCTCTGTCTGTGGTAAAGGTCTGTGACCCTGCCATTGGCTCTGGAGCATTCCCGATGGGAGTGCTGAATGTCCTGTTTGATTGTCGTCATTTGTTGTATGGCTTCATTGGCAAGAACGAAGATTTTTCATACGCCAAGGTAAAGCGCGACATCATTCAGAACAACATCTATGGCGTGGATATAGAGAAAGGCGCTGTTGATATAGCCCGCCTGCGTTTCTGGCTGGCACTGGTGGTTGACGAAAACGAGCCGCAGCCACTGCCCAACCTCGATTATAAGATTATGTGTGGTGACTCCCTGCTCCATCGCTTCCCTCTTGATGCTCCGTTCCAGAATGTGCTGAAAGACTACAACCAAAAGAACGGCACAGACTACACTTTGGATGACTATCGCCAGTGGGTATATGACTACACGGACATTTCCGACCATACCCAAAAAGATGATTTCCGCAAGAGAATTGAGGACATCAAGCGTGCTGTAAAGACCGAACTTAACGACAAGGAAAAAGGAAAGATTGCTAAAGTCCGTGGAGCCATAGCCAATCTGCAGATGGAAGATATGTTTGGCGGCAAGAAAAATGAAAAGAAAATCAAAGCTCTGCAAAAGGAATTGAAGGCTTTAGAGCAACAGCGAGCCGAAATAGAATCTAACAAGATATACGACCAAGCATTTGAATGGCGTTTCGAGTTCCCTGCACTTCTGGACGAGAATGGGAACTTCATGGGATTTGATATTGTGATTGGGAATCCACCGTATAATGAGTTACGAGATTTGGACATGTCCGTTCAAGAGGCATTAAAAACAACTCAGTATTACGAACATGCGAAAGGCGGTCGACTTAACATGTTTCAATTTTTCTATCCTCTCGCTATAGATGTAATAAAAGAAGGTGGAATAATATCTTTAATTACCCAAAACTCTATTTTAGCTGAAAGTAGTACCTTTGGTAATAGAAAATTGTTCTTAGACAGAACCGATATTTTATCTATTGATTCATTCCCAGAGAGAGACAACACAAAGACACGTGTCTTTGAGTCTGTGAAAATGAGTGTATGTATTTGTACGTTAAAAAGGAAGGATGTACCTAACAAAGATCTTGTAATACCTATCACAGTTTGGCATTCAAAATATATGAATGAAAATCATCATATAGATATAAAGAAAAAAGAACTTGTTGACATCTATCCTGATGATTATATCTTCCCCATAAGCAGTAATGAGAACTTTGAAATATTAAAGAAACTCATTGCGAAAAAAGAATACTCTATTGTAGCATCTGCAGGAGAAATAGACATGACCAAGTACAGGTCATATTTTAACCTTACAAGAAATGGAAGCAGAGTTTTAACGGGTGCCCAAGTGCTTAGATATTATATTACTGACACGCCTTCGCAGGGAGAAGTTTATTATTTGGAGAGAAAATTTCAGAACTTTTCTGCCAAGCGAGCAAATGAAATACAAAACCCAAGAATTGTCCTGCAAAGAATAACTGGAGTCGATTCTAAAATTAGGATTATTGCCACATATTCGGAAAATTGTTATTTGTGTGCGAACTCTACTAATTATATCGTTCCTGACAGGAATGTAGATTCATTGTATCTGTTAGGTGTCTTAAATTCAAAACTTATCAATTTCTTCGTAAAACAAACAAGCACAAATACAAATATCACATCCAAAGTCATTGCATCTTTTCCAGTAATAATAAGTAACAAAGAAGTTGAGACCACAATATCAAGATTTGTGGCAGATATCTTGTGTGCTAAGCAAAAAGGACGTGACGCCTCGACTTTGGAATCAAAAATCGACCTCCTCGTTTATCGCCTCTACGGCCTGACCTACGATGAAGTCCTCATCGTAGATCCTGAGACTCCAATCACACAAGAAGAATACAATAATAACAAATAACAAGCATATAAATTATGGAACCTACAACATTTAATATTGGTGCTTACATTCTAATTCCCATCCTTGCAGCAGTTCTTGGTGGTTGGGTTGGTGCTTTCTTTGGTAATAAATATCAAAAGGCACAGGAAGATAAAAAGATGATGGAAGTACGTAATATTGCAATAAAAGCATTGGATATCATTAAGTCATATTCAAAAAGGTCATATCGGGAGGTTGAAGGGGAATTCAATAAGTCATTATCGATTGCAGAAAAACGCACTATCGTAGTTGCCTTACATAAATTAGGTATTCCTTTTGGCGTTCCTACTGATGAAACTTTTAACATCAAGAAGATTCACTTTATAGATGCCGTAATTGATTTGGGCGAAATTGATGGGATTATTTTGCAGATCGAGAAAGGGTATTGTGATAATTTGTTTTATCTTGATCCAGATTCTTACTTTGCAGCAAACTATACTTTGTTTGCCAAAAGAAATGTTGCTAAGCGATATGTTTCTGAGGTTTTGGCAAAAAGTAGAGTAGATTTAACCACGAACCAACTAATTGAACCTATAGAATTAGGAAAGATATTTAGCCTTGGTGAATTTAAATCAATTCAAGTTTTAAGAGAGCAGGTTCGAGATCAAATGTATTTTGACAAAAATGGACAGCCTATAAAAAATAAGATTATGTCTTTGCTTAAAGATATCGATCTAGGGTTGTGGGACATCTACTTAATGTGGGGTTATGAGGCTTACCAGAATATAAGTATACAAAACCGAATGGGACTATTTCTCTCTAATCTTTCGGCAAATTCATTTTATCAAAAAAATGATGAAGAACAAAAAAATACCTCGCATGGGGATAAAGGTAAAAACAAGAAATTGGAGAAGGCAAAGAAGAAGATGTTTTAATGTTGTTGAGATAATAGTGCATGCTAATATCAAGAGTAATCTACGATAATTGAATAATATAATGAATGTCTCATAAAAGAAGAACATAATGGTGACGAAACAAGTAGAGGAACATACTCTAAATGTGTTAAGGAATAGTACTAAAGACTTGAAACGTCAGTTGGAAACTATGCTTCCTGCATTGGAAGAGTTTCACAAAATAATGTCAAGTCTGGAATCTGCCGACAACAAAGATTCTTTAGTTGGTATTATTAGTAAAGTTGAAGATTTACTATTTGGGAGTTATTTTATTCTTAACGAACTGATGTCCTATTTAAAAATGTCTATAGGGACAAATATCGTATATGAGAAACGTTATTTTTTGCAATGTATAAATGAATGTATTTGTGAGGCATATAATTTCCTTAAAGGGAAGGATTGTGATGGTGTTTGGGATAATATTATCTCAACTGTGAGAACATTGGACAATCCAATTCTAAATGTTTATGCTGACAACATAGAATCAGAGTTGCAGAAACTTGAGGAAAACTTTCTTGATATTAAACTTCGTAATACTACAGCCCACTACGATAAGCCTATAAAAATGTATGAGACGATTTCTACTATAACAAGCGAAGACACATTTTGCAAAGCGGTATCACAGTATATGTTAATACATATGCGGATTACTCATTTCACTGATATTATTTTTGCTTTGTTATACCAACTGTTACCTACCAAAAGCGCAGTATATTGTCAAACAGGAGCTAGTCATAATCAGACATGGTGCATTAAAACCCTCTTGGAAACAAGGCTTGCGGAGAAGTTCGCTGGTGATAGTCGAATGGAGATTGTCTCAAAAGAATCTTTGGAAAGGGTCTCAAAATCAATAGATACATTATATGGTACTCATAAAAGTGTTGATGCTGCCTATAATTATTTTAAAGAAAAAGGAATTGCTTTTCCAATAAATTTAAGAGTGACGCATCAACTATGCTTGATTAGGATGATTATTGATTTTATGCGATGTGACATAATTTGTGCTATGCGAGCATATATGAATTCAGAAACGAATCTTGAGCGGGCAATACATCTACGAAAGATTTATTTAACAGAAGTTTCAGCATTGAAACATTTATATGGATATACTGAAAAGAGTAGACGCAATAGTTTGTGGACACAATTAATGATTGTCAATACCAACTATAATAATGACAAGACTCAACTTATACAAGAGGAGTTAGATGCTTTCGAATCTCATCTTGACACAATCAAACGAAATCTATTCATTCATTTCAAGGAAAAGGAGAATCTCAATATTGAGAAAAGATATGAAGCTTATGAACAATTAGATCACATAAATGAAATAAAAGAAGCGTTAGCACTTTTGGCTCTATGTAAAGAAATGGAGATTTACACTACAGAAATGCTTTATCAGATAAGTAAAGCAGAAGACAAAAGACATCAAGAACAAAAGGAGAAGTATCATGATATGTTCAATCGTTTGCGCGATATGATGCCCTCTTCTAAGTCTACTGATGATGCTAATTCGCAAGTAAGATCCATGCTTAATGATGCAGAAAACAAATTGATGGCATTATTTGAATTATAAAATAAGAGAATCGACCGATGTCTAAACGACATTATGAAATACGAAAAGTGGGGAAACCTGCTTGCAGGACAAAGTTGGGTACATCTATTCAACTCAAACGCTCCTGTGAGTGTGTCTGCCATTCACAACGGGCTGAAATGGTTAAGGCAAAAATGAAACTGAGTGTGCTTCAAGACAATCAGCATACCGATGAAGACAAGAAAAAGCGACTAAATCAGATAGACCTCGACATCCGTCAGACGGAGGAAATTATGAAACATGATTTAGAATATAAGGGGTTATTAATACCATAAATGACAAAAGATACGTTAATAAGATATGGATATAGACGGAATAAAAGAGATTATTGCAAAAGACGAGAACCGAGTGCTTGAACTGAAAAAGACTACGGGGGAACTCATCAAGGGAATGCAGTCACTATGTGCATTCCTGAATACAGATGGCGGTTGGTTGTTCTTTGGCATTACGCCTGACCTAAAGATATTGGGCCAGAACGTAACAGACAGCACCCAAAGGGAAATAGCACATGAGATGACAAAACTGGAGCCTGCTATCAGCCTGCCTATACAACTCTTCGACATTCCCGAACGACCAGGATTCAGCGTTATTGGAGTGCATTGTGATGGTGCTAAGTTTGGTGATGCGCCATATACCTACGATGGAAGACCTTATTATAAGGTTGAGAGTACAACGGTTCTAATGCCTCGTTCCATGTTTGAGGAACGACTGAGACGCAGCAATCCTAGCCGTTTCGCTTGGGAAAGTCAGACACCTGACAATCTCCACTTGGAAGATTTGGACGAGGATCGTATCAAAGGGGCTGTTGCATACGGTGTTGATAGAGGTCGTATGCCGGCATCTGCAATGACTGAAAGTACATGGGGACTGCTTGACAAATTTGCCATGACAGATAATGGTAAGATCAAGAATGCAGCAGCAGCATTGTTCATCAAGCGTCCTACAGCCTATCCTCAGTTCTTGCTTCGCATGGCTCGGTTCCAAGGTACTGAGAAAAAAGTCTTCATTGACAACATGAGGGAAAAGGGCAATTTCTATCAGTTGTTGGATGCAGGTATGGCTTTCCTATTCAAGCATCTGAATCAAAGTGGAGTAATCAAGGGACTGCGTAGAGAAGACCGATTGGAGATTCCTGTAGAGGCATTGCGTGAAGCATTGACGAATGCACTTTGTCATCGACTGCTGGATTCGCCAAGTGGTAGCGTCGGCATTTCCGTTTTTGATGACCGCGTAGAAATTGAGAACACAGGCCATTTGCCTAATGAACTGACTGTTGAGACTATCAAACAGTCGCATCGTTCTTTTCCTCAAAACCCCATCATAGCAGAAGCACTGTTCAAAACAGGCTTCTTGGAAAGCTGGGGAACTGGTGTACAAAGAATGATGGATGCTTGTAAGGATGCAGGATTGCCTGAGCCAGAATATGGTACTGATGGGCTATTCGTCTGGATAACCTTCAAGCGTCCGAGGTTAGACACCAACTTAGACACTAGCTTAGACACCAACTCTGATACTAACTCTGATACCAACTCTGATACCAACTCTGATACTCTGATACTTTCTGCTAAGCAAAATGAGGTCTTATTATATTGTATGGTGGAACGAAGTAGCAGAGAAATATTAAATCATATTAATGTCACATATCAAAACAAAAATATTCAGAAGTTCATCAATGAACTAGTAGATGCAGGCTTATTGAAACGTACCATCCCTGACAAGCCTAATTCGCCATTGCAGAAGTATATCAAAGCATAAATCAGTTAGATACATGTCCGAAAGCAGATAACGTTTTCGGACATGCTCGTTATTAACGCTTAAAGCTATTACCATTATCGAATTCCTCGTATCGGGTGTTTTGTCCAATTTCCCATTCACGGTTTTGGTCTCGTGAGCCTTCCTTGCTAATGGTAGATTTGCGAACGTAATGCCCGACAGACTGTTGCTCTTGAACAGTGCCAAACTCCTTGATTTGGATTTGGCCCAATTGACTTTCTCCAAATGGATGCGCCTTTATCCACGCCTGACGGTCATTGGCATTCAACGTATCTGTCATATACGATGGCAAGTCGATAAAATCTTCACCATAAGAGATGCGACCTTTGGAGAGATAAGTACCGAACTGGCGACGAAGCAAACGGTTCAGTTCACGGGTGGTGAGATCAGGGTGATCCTCCAGAATGGCATCAATGAACTCATCCATGCGGTGCAGACGTTCCTCCTTTGGCTGGAACAGGAGCAGTTCTTTTAATTTCAGAACTTCGCCACCTTTAAGGACTGTCTTGTTTTGATGGTCTATGACGGTATAGCCATAAGGAGAATCTTTAGAGCCATGAAATACTAGATCAATACCAAACTTCTGCTTCATCAGTGTTCGGAGTTCTTCTTTGTTTGCGGTCATATCGCGGTACTTCAGGAGAATGGCTCTTAGTTGTTTCCTTCGCTTCTCATCAGGAACAAAAGATTGGCAATGCTGCTGAATTCTGGCAATGGGCATAGAATCAACGACATGACCACCACGTTTGATGCAGAGATTGCCATCCTTTTCATAACACTCATAGCCACTGGATTCGAGAATGACCTTGAATTGATTGAGATAAGTGAAGCGGTATTCCAAAGCCTTCTTGATAGTTTCAGACGCTCGTTGCCCCTGATTCTCACCCATGATGCGGTTGATGATTTCCTGTGAACGGATTCGTTCGTGATGATCATCAATCTTGTGTCCATCTGGGGCAACTCTACTAGTCACAATGTGCAGATGATGGTTATCCGTATCATGATGAGCATATATCAGAATGGGCTGGTCATCCTCGCCATAGCCCATTTCTTTAAGGTATTGGTGGGCGATGTTCATAAGTTGCTCGTAGGAACATTCATCACCACGACATGAAATAGCAAGGTGAAACTGCGGAACCTTGATACGCTCATTCCGTGAAGTATATAGCGTGAGGTATTGCTTCAATTGGTCAGACGTATATGGTTCAATCTGACCTACGAAACCAAAATTCTTCATTTCAAGGAGTTCGGCAACTCCTTCTGCCACTTTACGCTCATTGTAGTCAACGGCATGGAAGGTGGTACTCGATGGTAAAATAGTTGCTATCATTTGTTGAATTACTATAATACAGATTTTATGAAATACAGACTGATAGTAATTCAGAAAAACAGATAATATTAAAGAATGCAGATTAAAGTCAGGCTGCTGTTTCTGAATTTATGATTTTATGTAAATCAGAGTCGTGTCACTCGTTTGGCAGTCTAATCCTATAACGCTTTGGTTTTCTTTCCATCATTGTTGTTAGCCTTTTATTAATAATACTGAGTTGCGAGGTATTTCCCCCCAGCTTTGCAGAAGTTGGCAAGTGGCTTTTGAGAGCGGTGAACGGAGTTTGTCCGCACAAAAGCACAACTTGCTATTTTGATTCCACCGGACTTATCCGCAGAGCATCTCACCTGTAGCTCTCTGGTGGGGCACATCGCTTGTACAAAGGTACAACTTTTCGCTGAGACCAACAAGTTTTCTTATAATAATTGTCGGTACCGCCAAACGATACAGAAATACAGATTTACAGAAAATCAGAATTACTGTAATTATGAATTATTGTATTATAGAATTGTAGAATTATAGTTTTACAGAATTACTACTTTATAGCAAGATAGCATTCGGTTATTGTATCATTGTCGTTCTACGATTATGCTTGATTCCCCAAAAACGGTGATTTCCTCACATTGACAAACAGCGGCAACAACGACGAACTTAGGAGCTATTGCGCACAATGATATAATAATTTTTTCCCTTAAAGTCCTTTCCGTCTCACATGCGCGATAAAGCTCTATTTATTGATTTACTTATAATAGCTTTATTTAAGAGCGGCAAAAACAACTGGTTAACAATACGTTACAAATTCTTTTCAGGAGTTTTTTCGCTGAAATTGAGAGGTTTTTCGCTTGAACTTAGGAGGTCATTCGCTGAACTTAGGAGTTATTTCGGCAAAATGTGGAAAACTAAGATTTTGGAGGGATTCATTAGGCTATATCAAAAGAATGAAGTACCTTTGCCTTGTCAGAATGCACTTTAAATATGTTCTTTAATATTATTTCTGGCATCAGGATAACATAACAATTAAAGAGCATTATGCCAAAAGCAAAGAATGAACTACTGCATCATGCTGGCTTAAGTAAGTTTGAGCATGAGCAAACACGATGGAGCAATGACCTTATCAATGCTCCTATAATATATAGTCTAGTGGAAAGAAGGGCTATGTACTTCATTACCCGAGAGGTCAAACATCATTTCGTGGATAAGCATCTTGATGTATCTGATAATTGGAAGGATCTATACTTTCACCTGACAGATAGTGACCTTGGAGAGATTGGTGGATTTAAGAATGTACCACACACCTATAAAATCTTGAAGGCATTGGCTTCAAGACTGATTCCATTATCGTTCAGAAATGAGCAAGGGGAGTCTATCAAGGGGGAGATACTTGGATCGATTCATTCTTCTACAATGAGGGTACAGGCCGTTACGACGTTCGTATATCACCAGAGATTATGCCATACCTAATAGACATTTCCAAGAACTTCACCATGCTGGATATAGGTACAGCCATGATGCTGCGTTCAAAGTACAGTCAAAAGATGTATGAGCTTTGCTGTCAGTTCGGTGGTGACTACCGCTATATTGGAGGAACTGAAAAAGCTGAGGGCAACATCTACAAGAAGAGAGTCTTACCTGTTAAAATAGAACTGTTTCGAAGGATTTTCTATTTGGACGAGGTTATTGACCAGCGCACAAAGCAAATCATAAACAAGGCTTTGTACAACAGCTTCAGGGAAATCAGACAGAACATCCTTGATACTGCACAAAGGGAACTATATGATTTGTATGAAAATGGCTTTTGTAATGTTTGGTTTGATTATCAAGAAGGGGAACGAAAGGGAAGAGGGGGCAAAGTGACTTCCATCTTACTATATATCTATACCAAGGAGAATCCCAAACATGGCGAAGCTCGTCCTTGGAAGAAAGGTGATGAACCATTATGTCCATTTGAACTGCATCATGAACATAAAGACAACTCCATCATACAAATGCGAGTCAAGCAAAACCCATGGTACAACACAACTTCTGAAGCGCAAGAATATGCCTTGCAAACCTTACTCGATCATTACCTACAACAGAACGAGGTATTTTTCTACATGAACAAAATCCGTTTGGAAGCTCGTAAATGCCCAGATTCCTACATTCAAGTGATGCAAGTCATCCAAGAGAAGGAACGTCAACCCAAGTTCCAAAACGGAACAGATGCCTACAAGCATAATGCTATTGTCAACTATGCCTTGAAGGAAAATCTGAAGGAGTTCGGCTGGTCGTTGGAACCAATGCAAAAAGAGCAAAATCGACCATCTAAAAGAAATCCGTAGTTAAACTATCTTAAAGTTGCAGTGAGGCAACATGATATTTCACTGTTTGGAATACCCTGATTCGAAAGTGGGTGTAAGAAAACACCCAGTTTACACGAAAAATGGGTGTAAAACTGGGTGTAACTTTGTAACTTGCTGATATTCAGCTAAGCTGGCGGAGAGAGAGGGATTCGAACCCCCGGTACCTCTCGGTACGGTAGTTTTCAAGACTACTGTAATCGACCACTCTACCATCTCTCCAGTGGGGATTTGCTTGAAAGCGGGTGCAAAGGTACACAGATTTTCGTAATTAACCAAATTTTAAGGCGATTTTTTGCATATCCGATGTAAAAATCGTACCTTTGCAGCGTGATTTATCCGAATAACTTCGAACATAAGCTTGGTTTCGACGAGATACGCAGGCTCCTGAAGGAGCGCTGCCTCAGCACACTCGGCAAGGAAAAGGTGGATGAGATGACCTTCTCCACAGACACTGCGCAAGTGAACGAGTGGTTGACACAGGTACGCGAGTTCCGTAGGCTGCAGGAGGAGAAAGACGACTTCCCCATGCAGTATTTCTTCGATATCCGCAAGGCTATCAGCCGTATCCGTCTGGAGAACACCCATCTAGAGGAGGACGAGGTGTGGGACCTGAGGCGTTCGTTGGAAACCATTGTCAATATTGTGCGCTATCTGAACCGCAGCGAAGATGAGACTGACGACGAGCGAGATCCCGCCTATCCCTACCCTGCCCTGCACAGGCTGACGGAGGGTGTAGTGACCTTCCCAGCGATGATCCGTCGCATCGACTCCATCCTCGACAAATTCGGAAAGATCAAGGACTCAGCCTCGATGACACTGGCCAGTATCCGTCATGAACTGGAAAAGACACAAGGTAGCATATCGCGTACCTTATATACAATACTCCACTCAGCACAGAAAGACGGTATCGTGGATAAGGACGCTGCACCCACCATGCGCGACGGACGACTGGTAATCCCCGTGGCTCCCCAGGTGAAGCGACGCATCAGCGGTATCGTGCACGACGAGAGTGCTACAGGAAAGACGGTCTTCATCGAACCTGCCGAGGTGGTGGAGGCCAATAACAAGGTGCGCCAACTGGAGGCAGAAGAACGACGAGAGGTCATCCGCATCCTGACAGTGTTCACAGACGAGGTGCGCCCCCACGTGAACGAGTTGCTCGACTCCTATCAGTTCCTGGCACAGATCGATTTTATCTATGCCAAGAGTGAATGGGCGAAGTTGACGAAGGCTTTCGAGCCACAGGTGGAGGACAAGCCCCATATCGACTGGATACATGCTATCCATCCGCTGCTTCAACTCTCTTTGGAGAAGAAAGGCGAAAAAGTGGTACCACTCGACATCACACTGACAAAGGAAAAGCGCATTCTGATCATCTCGGGCCCTAATGCGGGCGGTAAGTCGGTATGTCTGAAGACGGTAGGATTGCTACAGTATATGCTCCAGTGCGGACTGCCGATACCCATTGGTGACCGAAGCACCACAGGAATCTTCAAGAGCATCCTGATCGACATCGGCGACGAACAGAGCATCGAGAATGATCTCTCGACCTACTCCAGTCATCTGATGAACATGAAACAGATGATGCGTCAGGCCAACGACCAGAGTCTGCTGCTGATCGATGAGTTCGGCAGTGGTACAGAACCCACTATCGGCGGTGCCATCGCAGAGGCTATGCTGAAGCAGTTCTGGCAGAAGCAGACCTTCGGGGTGATCACCACCCACTACCAGAACCTGAAGCACTTTGCCGAGGATCATCCTGGTGTGGTAAACGGTGCGATGCTCTACGACCGTCATGAGATGCAGGCGCTCTTCCAACTCGCCATCGGTCAGCCTGGTTCATCGTTTGCCATTGAGATCGCCCGTAAGACAGGCATCCCCGAAGAAGTTATCAAGGATGCCTCAGACATTGTGGGCTCCGACTATATCCAGAGCGACAAATACCTGCAGGACATCGTGCGCGACAAGCGTTACTGGGAAGGCAAGCGCCAGACCATCCACCAGCATGAGAAATCGCTCGAAGGGCATATCCAACGCTACGAGAACAACCTTGAAGAGATAGACCGTGAGCGCAAGCAGATCCTGCGTCGTGCCCAGCAGCAGGCTGACGAACTGCTGGCAGAAGCCAATCGTAAGATCGAGAACGCCATCCGTGAGATTCGTGAGGCGCAGGCTGAGAAGGAACGTACGCGCCAGATCCGAGAGGAGTTGCAGGAGTTCCGTGAACAGGTGACCAGCGACGATAACCAAGGTTTGATGAGCGAAGAGGACTTTGCCAAGAAACTGCGTCAGATGGAAGAGCGCAAGGCCCGCAAAGCCAAGCGCAAGGCCGAGAAAGGTGAACAGGAGCGTATGGCCAGTGAGAAACTCGCTGCCCACGCCAAGACCTCGACAGCGCCACAGGATCGTGAACTTCAGAAAGGTGATACCGTTCGCATCAAAGGTCTGGACACCATCGGCAAGATCGAGAGCATCAATGGCAAGCAGTGCACCGTCATCTTCGGTGACGTAAAGACCAAGATGAAACTCGAACAGCTGGAATACGCCGATGCCTCGAAAGCCGCCAAACCCACTGGCATGAAACACGAGGATCTGGCCGTGAAGACCACGAAGATCACACGTGACACCATCGAAGACCACCGTCACAACTACCATCAGGATCTCGACGTGAGAGGTATGCGCGGCGACGAAGCCCTTAATGCCGTCATGCATTTTCTCGATGACAGCATTCTTGTAGGCATGAGTCGCGTACGTATTTTGCATGGTACCGGGACGGGCGTTTTGCGCCAATTGATACGCCAATATCTGGGTACGGTTCCCAATGTTTCGCACTTCCGCGACGAGCATGTTCAGTTCGGCGGAGCAGGCATTACAGTGGTCGATTTAGAGTAGTTTTTTGACTAATTTCCGACATTTCCAAAGCCTTGATTTAAATCAGTGTGCGTACACAATTTTTGTTAAAATGCCAAAGAAATTTGGCTAACTCATTGATTCTCCGTATCTTTGCACCCGAAATCATCTAAAGGATAACACGGCCCTCGTGATGAGTGCCCGTCTAAAGTATAGAGAATATGAGTTTATTAAAGAAAGCATGTGTGATCCTGATGGCTCTGATGCTGGTCAACATGACAATTCCAGCAGGAGGCCGCTCCACACAAAGCAATGCTTACACAAGCAACGCCGTCGTCAAGAGCACGCCAAAGAGCACTAAGACATCAGGGTTCGACTGGAATCCAATCATGGATGCAATCATCCAGGTGGAAAGTGGAGGAAATCCCAACGCTAAGAGTGGCAACTCCATCGGCGCCATGCAGATTACCCCGATTCTCGTGAAGGATTGCAACATCATCCTCGAAAAGCGGAACAGTAAGAAGCGCTACACAATGGCCGACCGTTACAGCGTCGAGAAATCCAAGGAGATGTTTCTCCTGATCCAATCTTATCATAACCCGGAGAACAACGTGGAGAAAGCCATCCGCGCATGGAATGGAGGACCGAAGTACAGTGTCCGCGCCACGAACAGGTACTACCAGAAGGTTATGGCTAAGATGAAGTAAGAAATCTATTTTTAGATGTATAACAAGTCCGGTTGTCAAGATTCAAAGCTTGACGACCGGATTTTATTTTTAAATAATTCTAATTTATTTGCGCAATTACGCGACAATCATTATCTTTGCCGACGAATAAAGAACTAAAAAAGTATTGACTATGACACTAATTATCATTTTAGTAATTGTTGCACTCATCGTGATTGCGTGCATCAGCATCTACAACAATCTCGTCAAACTGCGTAACAACCGCGAGAATGCCTTCGCCAATATCGACGTTCAGTTGAAGCAGCGCCACGATCTGATCCCTCAGTTGGTGGCTACCGTCAAGGGCTATGCCCAGCATGAGAAGGAACTGCTGGAGCGTGTGACACAGGCCCGCGCCGCTGCCATGAGTGCCACTGGCATCAACGACAAGATACAGGCAGAGAACGCCTTGTCGAGTGCACTGGCTGGACTGAAGGTATCCGTCGAGGCTTATCCCGACCTGAAGGCCAACCAGAACTTCCTGCAGTTGCAGGAGGAGATCTCCGATATCGAGAACAAGATCGCCGCCACACGCCGTTACTTCAACACCGCTACCCGCGAGTTGAACAACGCCGTACAGACCTTCCCGTCGAATATTTTCGCCAACATGTTCGGTTTCCACAAGGAGCCCATGTTCGAGATTCCGCAGGAAGACCGTGCCACCATCGAGAAGGCTCCCGAGATTAAGTTCTAAGGCGGGATGAGATACGTCGGAATCCAAAGCCAGATCAGGCGCAACAACCTGAAGAGCACGTTGTTGCTCATCTCCTTCCCCATCATCCTGTTGGGGATGACTTGGGTATTCCTGGCCATCATCAACTACTTCAGCACGGGTTATTACGACCAGGCGGGCTACTTCGTGAACCAGCTCGATGCCGACTCCGTGAACTGGACCTTCTCGAAGGTCGTGCCCTTCATCATCGGCGGTGTGGCCATCTGGTTCTGTATTGCCTACTTCAGTAATACGAAGATGATCCAGCGCGCCACAGGAGCCCAACCCCTGATGCGACGTGAGAACCCGAGGGTGTATAACATCGTGGAGAACCTCTGTATGGCCTGTGGTATGGACATGCCGAAGGTGAACGTCATCGACGACCCGCAACTCAACGCCTTCGCCAGTGGCATCGACAAGAATTCCTATACCGTCACAGTCACCACTGGTCTGCTCGACCGTCTGAACGACCGTGAGTTGGCTGGTGTGATCGGCCATGAGTTGACACATATCCGCAACCGCGATACCCGTCTGCTGATCACGAGCGTCATTTTCGTGGGCATCATCTCCACCGTCCTTACACTGGTGGTCAGGATGATGTACAACCGCATGTGGTTTGGTGGTTTCAGCAGCAGCCGTAACGATCGTGGCAATGGTCTCTCCACGATGGCCATCATGGGCATCGGTGCCCTCTGTGCAGGTATCGCCTACCTCTTCGTCTCACTCACCCGCTTCGCCATCTCCCGCAAGCGTGAGTTTATGGCTGATGCGGGAGGTGCAGAACTCTGTGGCGACCCCATGGCACTGGCCTCAGCCTTGCGTAAGATCTCCAACGACCCAGGCCTTGGCGACGTGGAACGCGAGGATATTGCCCAGATGTATATCATCCATCCCAAGCAGATGGCGCACGGTCTGATGGAATTCATCAGCGGTCTCTTCGCCACCCACCCCAGCACGGAGGAGCGTATCAGGATCCTGGAACAGTTCTAAGCATCATAACAGCAAAACAAATTGTTTTGAAATGAACAAGGTTAGAATTACCGCCATGCGTCAGACGGTTTACCATGACTTGATGGAAAAGTATGAGAATCCCATTGAGCACACTTGTGATATCAGGGAGGGTCAGCAATGGATCTCCGAGAATGGCGAATGCCCTGGAGGGATGTGTCCTTCTGCATGGTACTCCATGCGTGAATTTGTGGAATCGCTATCCAGAGGTGAAGGTAACTTCTACGATGGTTGGATGAAGAACCCGATGAGTGCGATGATCAGTTGCAACGACGGCTTCCGTCCATTCAGTTTCTATGTTGAGGTGATTGAGTAGAGCCTCGGGGGGGGATGCTTGAGTTGGGGTCGGCCTATTGGCCCATCGGCTACGACCAATAAAATTTTAATCTCCTACAATTGTTACTACGAGATCCCTTGCACCGCCATAATTGCGATATTCGCAGAAGTAGATGCCCTGCCAAGTACCCATATTCAAACGTCCATTCGTAATAGGGATAGTCAGACTCACGCCACTCAGAGTAGATTTGGCGTGTGCTGGCATATCATCAGAACCTTCCAAAGTATGCTCATATTCAGGCATGTTCTCAGGAACGAGGCGATTGAAGATAGTCTCCATATCCACACGCACATCTGGATCCGCATTCTCATTGATGCTCAGTCCGCAACTGGTGTGCTTGCAGAAGATGTTGAGGATGCCCGTCTTAGGCAATTGAGGCAACTGGCGCATGATTTCACTTGTTACCAAGTGGAAACCACGTCGCTTTGGAGTCAGCGTAATTTCTATTTGCTGTACCATATCATGTATTTTTGCAGTCAGTTATAAGTGTATTTAGGTATTACGTTTCGGAATGCCTAAATCAGTATAGATAGTGGAGCTGGAGGCAGCCTAACTATATTCGGTAATTTCGTGTAATTCCGTGTAAAGTCAAAACCACCGCTCCTTCTTTTTGGCAAATTTACTTCAAATTTGGCATACTTTTGTCAAATCCGTTTATTATTTAAGTTTTGTTAGCATTTGCATAACAAAAACGAACCCTTTAACTTTGCAGATGTTCTTGGGGACGCTTGTCATTTTGAGATGAAAAAGCCGTATGGTTCTATTCCCACTCATTGACATCTGATAATCTCGTATAGTGTCTAAATAGCAGTTTCTCAGGAATGCGATCTACAAGACATTTTGGAACAACAAATGCAATCGTTATAAATAGCAGTAGCTCCTTGGGGACGCTGTTTGGGGACGCAAAAAAGCTGTTTGGGGACGGGGACGCAAATTCTATGGATAGATTATTGGGGACGCAAAATACAGATTAACATCCTTAAACTACGATGGATATTTCTGAACCCTGCCATCTTAACCTATTTTCAGTGAAAATGCGGTCATTTACCGTTCAAAACGCCAAAATTGTCAAGAATGTGGATTGCAAGAGGATTGACTGGAGTTTGTGTAAAACAAGAGTCCCCAGGCTTACTATACATTATTATAATAACAACTTAAAATTAAGTAAAGATGATTAATCAAGTAGATGTGAAATTCAGATTGAAGCAAAGAAAGGCTAAGGGTTCACAATCCGGGAACCTGACCACAGAGAATGTTCTCATAACCATGAGAGTAACATATCTCTCCATGCGCCTTGAATTCTCAACAGGGTATCATATTGATGCCCTTCGCTGGGATCAGCAATCGGAACGTGCCATAGGGCCTAACCGAGACGGTCAGTCTGCCGACGAGATTAACGGTGGCATCATGAGACTGGCCAGGAATGTCAGGGATGCAGCTAAGATGTTTGAGGAGATGGAGAAGGTTCCGACTCAGGTAGAATTCAGGGATACTTTTGAGAAGATCAGAGGTGAAGAGCAGCAGCATATTTCCATAAACAAACAGGATAAAGAGGCTGTAAAAACGTCTTCTGAGAATCCGGACAAGAAGAAGTCAAAACAGGACAACATCAATTCAAAACAAAAAATTAACAATAATTATGAAACCAAATCAAAGGCCGAAATTAATAAATCTTTAGGGTTCTTTGAAGTGTTCCATGAATTCGAGAGATGCAATAGTCGTTTGCATGACTGGACGGAGTCAACCTTCAAGAAGTATCATACACTCAGAAACAACCTGATTGAGATGCGGGATTACAAAAGAAAGGCTGGACTGAAGTTCTTTGATTTCACATTTGAGTACTTCGACGAGTATGGCCTGCAGGATTATATTGACTTTCTGAGGAACAACAAGAACTACATGAATTCGAGTGTAACCAAGAACCTCTCGCTGATCAAGGTTGTCATCAGATGGGCATACAGGAGAGGATTCCATAATAACAACAAGTTTGAGACATTCAAGCCCAAGATGAAGACAACACAGAAGAAGGTCGTATTTCTCACAAAGGCAGAGCTGGATAAGATTGAGAATGCCGACTTACCAGAAACCAAGCTGTATCTTTATCGCGTCCGTGATGTCTTCCTGTTCCAATGCTATTCCGGTCTGCGCTATTCGGATGTTGCCAATCTTAAGCGCTGTGATGTACACGATGACTTCTTTGAGATCACGACCATCAAGACATGTGACAGTTTGAGAATCGAGTTAAACAAACATACCAAAGCGATTCTTGACAAATACAAGATGTTTGACTTCCCAAAGGGAAAAGCGCTTCCCGTCATAAGTAACCAGAGAATGAATGAGTATGTTCATGAACTATGTGAGGAAGCAAAGATCGACGAGCCTGTCAGGCAGACCTACTATAAGGGAAATGAACGTATTGACGTTGTACTTCCGAAACATAAGCTTGTCGGCACACATACTGGCAGAAGGACGTTTATTTGTAATGCATTGGGGATGGGGATTCCACCACAAGTAGTCATGAAATGGACTGGCCATAGTGGATACAAAGCTATGAGTCCTTATATTGACGTGGCAGATGAGATGAAAGCAGAACAGATGAAGAAATTCAATAAGTTCCTATAGAAAAGGCCTTGGAGGCTGATTCTTCCTACGTACACTTGGAGGAGTCGGCTTCCATGCCTATATTTGTGACAACGAAAATCTAGTTGTATCACAAAATCGAAATCAAAATGGGAACAAAAGTAGTTGTTAAATTCAGGATTAAGCCTAGGCGGGCAAAGGCTCCCGCAACAGGAAAGAGTAAGTCATCGACAGAGAATCTGTTGATAACCATGCGAGTGACGTATGGAGGATTGAGGATGGAGTTCTCCACCGGTTTTAGTATCGATGCAGGGAAATGGGATGCCAAGGAAGGACGATCCATCGGTAAAGACGAGTCAGACAACAAGATCAACGACGGACTCATGCAGATAGTGTCTCATGTCCACTATACGGTGGACTATTTCAGGGTAAAGGAGATTGAGCCTACTCAGGGCCAGTTCAAGGAAACATTTCAAAACTTCAGGGATGGCACCTTCACACCTCCCAGACAGCAGCGGTTCAAGCCCGTCAATAACTACCTCAACTTCTGGGACGTGTATCAGGAGTACATCATATCAAACAGTAAACGGAAGCAATGGACATTGAGCACCAAGAAGAAATATGTCACCATCCGTCACAACCTCATCGGTTTCCGCGACTGGAAACGTAGTTTTGGCCTCCCCCACTTCGATCTGACGTTCGACTATCTTGACGAGTCTGGTTTACAGAGTTTCGTGGATTATCTGAGCGACATCTTGAAATACAGGAATTCGACAATCAACAAGAATATGGTCATGCTGAAGGTTGTTATGCGCTGGGCCTATCGCAAACACTATCACAACAACACTGTGTTCGAGACTGTCAAGACCAACATGAAAAGTGCTCCGAAAAAGGTTGTATTCTTCAACATGAAGGAGTTAAAGCAACTGGAAGAATACGAGATACCAAAGCAGAATAGCCATCTTGAAAAGACTCGTGATGTATTTCTCTTCATGTGTTATACGGGACTGCGTTACTCCGACGTAGCAAACCTCAAAAGATGTGATATCCAGGAGAACCGCATTGAGATTGTCACCGAAAAGACAAATGTCGTATTGAGCATCGATTTGAACTCTCACAGTCGTAGAGTCCTGCAGAAATATGAGAGGTATCGGTTTAAGAAAGACGCGGCACTCCCTATGATCAGCAACCAGAAGATGAACCAGAACCTACATGAACTATGCAAGCTGGCGGGATTCAACCAGCCCATACGTATCATCAACTATCAGGGCTGCCAGCGCATAGATGAGATCAAACCAAAGTATGAAGTCATTGGCACGCATACTGGCCGACGAAGCTTTATCTGCAATGCCATCAGCATGGGCATCCCTCCACAGGTAGTAATGAAATGGACTGGCCACAGCGACTACAAGGCCATGAAACCCTATATCGATGTATGCGACGAAATCAAGGCCGAGGCCATGAAGAAGTTTGATGATCCCTAAAAGGAAAAGGAATCTCAAGTATGGGATTCTTTTTTCTAAAGGTAGAATACGAACTTTGTTCCCCTCGATCCTACCCCGTCATAGTCGGCAGATATCGGGAATTGGCAGCATAAATAAGACTATCATCCGTTTATTGATCTTTCACATTGAAAGCAAACATAAATATTTTCTATCATTATGTAATGATATAAATCAATTTTATTTCACTTTGCTATTAATTATTGTTAATTATAAGACATTTTGATAATATGTTTCTTGATTTTATCCAAAATGAGTTACCTTTGCACCGTGGTAATAGATTAGTAGTAAACACAAACACATTGTTATTATGAACATCAGGATTAACGAATTGATTGACAGCCGTGAAACTGTTAACAAATGGATGGAAAGATTTGGGGTAAGATTCGGGGTATACAAAAATGGTATATTTAATGAGCAGTTGTTCCCTTTTGACTCAATACCTCGAATCATTTCCAATAGTGACTGGTCATACCTGGAAAAGGGACTCAGACAACGCGTCACAGCGTTGAATAAGTTTCTATGGGATGTGTATCACGATAAGCGCATCATTAAAGACGGCATTGTTCCAGAGGAATTTGTGTACTCCTCAAAAGGATATCTGCCAGAGTGCGAAGGCATCAACCCTACAGGTGAAGTCTATGCTCACATTGCAGGTATCGACCTCGTGGAAGGCAAAGACGGCCAATGGTATGTGCTGGAGGATAACCTACGAATACCCTCTGGTGCCAGTTATCCGATGATAGCCCGAGAGATTACCCGTAAGGTTTCGCCTCAGACTTTCACTCAGAATGCTGTGGCAGAAAACCGCAATTATTCAAAAATACTCGCTACGATGATGGAGGAGATGAACAACGGCAGGGGTATCTCTGTGATCCTAACACCAGGCCGCTACAACTCTGCCTACTTTGAACACAGCTATTTTGCTGAGAAAACAGGTGCTACGCTGGCATATCCAGGCGACCTCTTCGTAGAGGACAACAAGGTCTATTATGCAGGCATCTACAAAGAAAAGACCCGTGTAGGCAGCATCTACCGCCGTGTGAGTGACGAATACATGGATCCGCTACTATTCGAAGCCTCCTCATTATTGGGCATTCCGAATGTGATGCAGGCATACAAAGCTGGAAATGTAGCGCTTATCAATGCCATAGGCAATGGTGTGGCCGATGACAAGGGCATCTACTACTTCGTACCGAAGATGGTGGAATATTATTTAGGCGAGAAGCCTATTCTGCAAAATGCCCCCACTTATCTGCCATACTTCAAGAAAGATTACGACTATGTATTGGCGAATATACAGAGTCTGGTTATCAAGGATGTCAGCGAGGCTGGCGGGTATGGCGTAGTTTTTGGCAAGGATTTGTCAAAAGAGAAGCTGGAAGAGTTGAAAGCCCTCATTATCAACCAGCCGAGACGCTGGATTGCACAAGAGGTCATTGATTTTAAGGACCTTGAGATTCTGGAGGATGACAAGATGGTGGAACGCAAGGCCGATCTCAGAGCCTTCGTGGTTAGCGGTAAAGAGACAAAAGTATGGTCGAGTGGACTGACACGCTTCTCGCGAAATCCAGATTCCTTTGTGGTGAATTCTTCTCAAGGCGGAGGATTCAAGGATACATGGGTCATGGAAGAGTAAAAATAGTAATAGGTTTAGTTTCTTATGGTAAAAAGATCAGGATAATAAAAAGTTTTAGGTTAAAAAGAATTTGAACTATGGTAAAGAACACGATTATTTCGGCTGTAAAGGCCAACAGCCTTTTTTGGCTGGGAAGATACGAGGAGCGGGTGTATATCACCCTACACCTCTTGCGAAAGTGTCATGACAAGATGATTGACGGAGAGTTGGAAGATTACTGGCCCATCTGGCAGAAGCTGGATACGACAGGAGCCTATCAAACCATAGAGGAGTTTACATTTGGTATCATGTATGACGACACCAATCCCTCTACTGTGATGGCTGCTCAGACGAAGGCTATGGACAATGCCATTCTCCTTCGTGAGGATATTCTGTCGGAGACACTCAGTTATCTGGAAATGAGTCTGGCACTCTTGAAAGAATGTCGTAAGAAGCAGGAAAAAAATGTCATCTGTCTGCAGCCTGTCATCGACTGGTCGCTGGCATTTTGGGGCTCGGCACAACAGCGGTTGCAGAACCACAAGGCACTCTACATTATGTCTATAGGACGAAATGTCGAGAATATGGACATGCTACTTCGATTTGACTATAGTTATGAGCGTGTGGCATTGGCCTACGACTCGCTGAAACGCTATTGCAAGCAGATGCCGAATATCATTGACGAAGACATTGAGGGAGAACTCAACAGCCTCATTATTGAGGAGCGTTTCAATCTCAATGATGTGGAGTACAAGAATAAGTTACTAGAGTTAATCAACCAATTAGTGAAGGTGTGAAAAGATATTTGTACAATTACCAGACCGTCGTCGAGTTCTCGGAGTCGGTGCCAAGCCATGCGGTCTTGTTGAGATGCCAGCCTGCCAGCAATGCCTGTCAGACGTTGGAACAGGAGCACATGGTGGTATCGCCTGACTACTGGCTACAGGCAGGAATCGATGCATTCTATAATCGCATTCTTTACGGTGGAGCCACTGAGCCACACAAGACTTTCGCATACGTCAGCACGGGTATTGTAACGACAGATACCTATATATTAAAGTATCGTGGCGAGAACTTGTTCCTGTTTAAGCAACCCACGACACTAACCACAGTCAAGGAGCCGTTGATGGAGGCAACCGAAAATGTCATAGATGCTGCCTACGCAATCTGCAATTGGATAAACAAAAATATAGTGTATGAGCCTCTGTGCACCACTGTCGAGACCACAGCAGCCGAGGTGTTGGAGCGGAAAAAGGGTGTTTGTCAGGACTTTGCCCATCTTATGATAGCCTTTTGCCGTCATCAGGGCATTCCCGCCCGCTACGTCAACGGCTTCCTCGTGGGCGAAGGCGAAACCCATGCCTGGGTGGAAATCTTCGATGGCTACAACTGGCTGGGCTTCGATCCCACCCACAACTGTCGAATCAGCGATGGCTACGTCAAACTGGCACATGGCCGCGATGCCCGCGACTGCTCCGTCAACCGAGGACTCTACACTGGCCTTGCAAACCAGCAAACCACAATTCACGTTACATTACAAGAAATATGATAAAGACAATTGTTTCAACAGAACTTCCCATCGACGAGCAGTTCCGCATCCGCAAGAATGTTATTCAGCACGGCAGGAAGGACGGCCTGCGCTTTTGTGTGGTAACAGGCACCCATGGCGACGAACTGGAAGGGCAGATGGTATGTTATGAATTGGCCCGTATTGCTACGGAACATATCGATGCCCTCGATGGTACATTGGAAATCTATCCCGCTCTCAATCCGCTGGGTATCGACACCATTCAACGGGGTATCCCCAACTTCGACCTCGACATGAACCGCATCTTCCCTGGCGATCCGCAAGGTACTATGGCCGAACAGACGGCTCATGCCATCATTGAGGACATCAAGGGGGCCGACATGGTGATAGACATTCACTCCAGCAACCTTTTTTTGCGTGAAACACCTCAGGTTCGCATCAATGTGAAGGATGCCGAGTGGCTGGTTCCCTTTGCCGAACGGCTGGGAACGGATTTTGTGTGGGTTCACGATGCTGCTACTGTGCTTGAAGCTACACTCGCCCATTCACTCAACACCACTGGCACACCTTGCCTCGTGGTCGAGATGGGTGTCGGCCAGCGAATCAACCATAAGATGTGCCGACGCCTGGTGACAGGAATTTTCCACCTGATGCAGACGATGGGCATGTGGCATAAGGCTGCAATGGCAGAATTACCACAGCCCATCATCTGCAAGGGCGATTGTGTGACTTTCCTCAATGCCGAAACTTCTGGTGTTTTCCTGACAGAACTAAAATGCGGCATCAACGTCAGCCAAGGACAGACCATCGGTCAGATTGTCGATCCTCTTCGTGGTCAGGTACTCAGTACTGTCAGTTCGCCTGTAGATGGCTATTTATTCACTATACGCGCCTATCCGATCGTCTATGAAGGGTCGCTGATGGCACGAATCTTCAACACCGATAGATCATGAGAACAGAAACAATATTTGAGATGACATCGCCCTGTCGCGACAACTTCCGAATCAAAGGCTTCAGATTTGGAGAGGGCGAAAAGACACTGGCAATAGTCGGTGCCATGCGAGGTGACGAGGTGCAACAGCAGTACATCTGCTCGCAGCTGGTGAGCCGCCTGACAACCATGGAGCAACGTGGTGGAATTGTCAAGGGGAGAAGTATCCTGGTCATCCCCTCGTGCAACCCGTTTTCGATGAATGTCAGTCACCGCTTTTGGTCGATGGACAACACAGATGTCAACCGTATGTTCCCTGGCTATGACAAGGGAGAAACTACCCAGCGCATCGCTGCAGCCATCTTCTCAACGCTCAACGGCTTTGAGTACGGCATACAACTGGCTTCGTACTATGTGCCAGGCGACTTCGTGCCCCACGTGCGGATGCTGAAAACGGGCTATGAGGACGTGGAGACAGCCCGTCTCTTCGGCATGAGATACGTCACCACTTACCAGCCACGCCCATTCGACACCACATTGCTCAACTACAATTGGCAACTGTGGAATACAAAGGCATTCTCTTTATATGCGGGAAAGACAAACCAGATAGACGTGAATACCTGTGGTGAGACTATTGATGCCATTTTCCGTATGATGAAGCGAACAGGTATCATCAGTTTCGGAACTCATGGCGCAGCCTATGAGTCGATCGTCATCGACGAGGCAAGTCTCCAGCACATCAAAGCTCGTCATGCTGGCATCTACTGTCGACTGGTAGAGACAGGCAGCCGTGTTACTCCTGGTGAATCACTCGCACATGTTATCGACCCCTACAACGGTCAGATACTCAACGATGTCAAGGCGACTGCCGAAGGAACGGTATTTTTCGCCCATCATCGTCCTGTGGTATTCCAAAACGCCCTGTTGTTCAAGATTCACACGCAATGATGAAAAGGTCTAAGATTAACATCTTGTTGTGTGACACATTCCCTGGACTTTTACCGCCAGAGATTCCCTCTTATGCGTCAATGTTTAGGGAAATGTTCCGTGCTGTTGACGGTTCCTTAGAGTTCGAGGTGTTTCCCGTAATGGCGGGTATCTTACCCAAGGAACTGGAGAAAGACGAGTTGTATCTGATTACAGGAAGTAACAGTTCCGCTTACGATGATGACCCTTGGATTCTGGAACTCATTCAGTGGATTAGAGATGTAGCTTCACTCCATATCAAACTGATTGGGATTTGCTTTGGGCATCAGGTCATTGCACAAGCGTTAGGGGGCGAGGTCAAGCGGTATGCCGGAGGTTGGGGTATTGGTATTCGTGAATCTGTCATCACAGACGAAATCATGCATCAATATTTCCCAAATGGTCGACTGCGCCTCTTGTATAATCATCATGACCAAGTAACTGTTCTTCCTCCTGGTGCCATTGTTATTGCCCACAACGTTTTTTGCCGACATGAGGGATTCCGCATAGGTCACCATATCCTGACCTTTCAAGGACACCCGGAATTTACGTCAGAATACGAACTTCATTTAATCAGGAACCACGCGCAAGATGAGGATGAACACGTCAAGAATGAGGCCATAAAATCCATTCAGCGCTGGAACCACCAAGGTCGTATGGTTGCACAGTATATTCTTAACTTCTTTAACTTGACATAAGCCAAGAAAAGCGTGTTTCAAGCCTGGAATCAATGAAATTCACTTGACATTCGCCGCTAAAAGCACTACCTTTGCAGTGGATAACATACCGAAAAGGTATTAGATTTAGGTAAAAAGATTGTTTAATTAAAAAGAAAGGATTGACTATGAAAGCGATATTAAACATTGCACTTGTTGCACACGATTCAAGAAAGAATGAGCTTTTGGATTGGGTCAGATTCAATGCCGACCTGCTTTCAAAACACCATCTTTACGCTACTGGTACCACAGGCAGACTCATTAGTGAGCTTGCTTTCGGAACAGAGGAAGAACCGGAATATCCGTTCAAGGACAAGGTGACACGCCTGTTGAGTGGCCCGTTGGGAGGCGACCAGCAGATTGGTGCCATGCTGGCCGAAGGTAAGATAGACATGCTGATTTTCTTCTGCGACAACCTTGCCGTACAGGGTCATCAGAACGATGTTTCAGCCCTGAGCAGACTGGCTTCGCTCTACAACATTGCCTTTGCCACGAACCGTACCACGGCTGATATGCTGCTTACCTCCACATTGCTAGGAGATGAGTCATACACCCGCATAGACCCTGAATGCATACAGCATTATGCCAACAGGAAATTGTAGAATGACTCTGAACACTTATAATAATCAAAGCCCCGACCTGCAGATGCAAGCCGGGGCCTTCTGGATTATATATGGAATGGCATACTGCTATGCCATGAAGTGCTTGATATTGCGGACTGATGTCACATTTGCATCGTAGATAACCGTCACTTCACGAGTACGCGGATTCCACTTGGCCTCCTTCACGCCTTTCATGTTCTCAATCTTTGCAACAACCTTCTTATGAGAGTCGTGACGGCTCACCTTAAAGGTGTAAGTCTTCATGTCAGGACGATAGGTATTCTTCTTATGGGTGTCGAAATGAATCGTCTTTTTGTCTACCTTGTCGAAGTTCGACTCTTTCTTGCCGTTATTCACTGCAACGACTTTATCCTTCTTGTCGTTGTGATTCTTGTTACCGGCCATTGCAGGCATTGCGGTTGTGATGGCCATCATCATCATGGTTGCGATCACCTTATTCATTATCTTCATAATCTTCTTCTTTTAATAGTTCAACATTTGTTCTGTGTCCAGACTCCTATGTTCTGAATCACAGTGCAAAGATCGGTACTTTTGGTGAACTATCAAAAGGATTATTCCTAATTGGACACGGAAATCGCCTATTCTTGCATAGGGATATTACCGTTTTCATCTTCGTCAAGTACAATAAGTAATACGAACAAGTCATTGACGGGTTCAGTTTGGCTGACTGTCTTACCTTTACATGTAAATTCAAGTAATTTGATGTAAATACATGCAATTACATGAAAATGCAGTCGAAGGTTCAAGAGCACACCAATATTGTCCCCAAAATGTCGTATCAGAATAGCATCGAGACCAAAACACAAACATAAATATCTCACCTACAGACAAATACGCAAATCACAGATAGATGGACAGACTATAGCGATAGCGCCTTTTAGCAAAATCGCCCCCCAATCACCCCCGAAATCGCCCCCGAAAGGTAAAACAAAAAAATCACCAACCGATTGACAGTCAGTGATATACAATAAAAACTTTGTGGAGCTGGAGGGAGTCGAACCCTCGTCCAAACAGGGAAACCATACGCTTTCTACACGCTTATTCCAGCCTTTGGTTTTCGAGCGCCAGCAAGACCTGGACCACCAACTGTCGCCTTAGCTCCTAAATCTCATCCCAGCATCGGAGCCTGCTGAGACTATTTCCGATTTAACCTGCGCCGCTTGATCTTCGGATTCGGAACAACATCCTCGGAGCGACGTCTCGTTCTCCTACCTTGTAAGAGAATAAAGCCAGTAATCTACTATGCTTCGATTAGGCAGCGAGAGCGTAATTGTTTTCGCCAATTAATTTTCTGCTGACTCAGATTATGGAGGGAACCAACGAGCCTCCGCGTGCTTACGTACCATCTCAACCCGCTGTCAAATCCAGTCAACCCCAGGTATTGATTCCGTAAAATCGGCGACAAAGATACGATTTTTCCCAATTACATGCAAATAATTCAGGGAAAAACTGTAACTTTGCACCCGATTATTTATAAAAAGGTAAAAAATGAAGACCAAGAACCTGTTGATCGTTGGCTGTCTGGCACTGATGCTGGCGTCGTGCGCCACACCACAGACCATCACCTACTTCCCTGATACAGAGAACGGCGAAGTTCTTACCGTCAACGATGCCAAGCCCATCACCCTGAAGCCTGGCGACAAACTCTCCATTATCGTCCACACGAAATCCATCGAGTTGAACAATACGTTGAACATGCCCGTCACCTCACAGGTGATCGGCTATCAGGAGACACAGTCGCTCTACCAGAGCCAGGGCACCTCGGGCTATACCATCGACGATGCGGGATATATCGACTTCCCCTTTATCGGCAAGGTGAAGGCCGAAGGGTTGTCGCGCACAGAGTTGGCGACCCATCTCAAACAGACGTTGTCTGAGCAGAAAGTGGCAACGGATGCCGTCGTCACCGTGGAATACATGAATTTAGGCTACTCCGTCCTCGGAGAAGTGAAGGCACCAGGCTACTATAAGTTTACCACCGACAAATGCGACATCCTACAGGCCCTGAGCCGTGCTGGCGATATGCTCATCACAGGTAAGCGCCAGAACGTGAAGGTGATACGTACCATTGGTGATAAGCAGGAAACCTACCTTGTGAATCTTCAGGATCAAAAGGCCATGGTGTCATCACCCGCCTACTACCTGCAGCAGAACGATGTAGTATATGTGGAGCCCAACTCCTTCAGAAAGCGTCAGGCTACATCTAATGCAAACCAGTTGACGAGTGCCTCATTCTGGCTCTCGGCCATTTCAGTGCTAACCACTGTCTCCGTCCTGATATTCAAGTAAGGGTAAAAAGTAAAAGGTAAGAAAGCTATGGCTCAAAATAACACGTTGTCTCTGGGCGAGTTTGTAAGACAATGCCTCGCCAAATGGAAATGGTTTGCCATCTCAGTGGCTTGCACACTGCTGTTGGCCATCGTCTATCTCATCATCACCCCGCCGAAATACACCAAGGCAGCCCAAGTGCTCATCAAGGACGACAGTGCCATGGGTGGTCTGATGGGGCAGTTGGGAGGTCTCGCAGAACTGGGTGGTCTCGTTGGTATGAACATGGGGGCATCCAATGTCTATAACGAACTTTATGCCATGCAGTCACCCTGGTTGCTGCTCAACGTGGTCCACCAGTTGGATCTCGACATGAGTTACGTCATCAAGGGCATCCGCAATCAGGATCTCTATGACGAGGAACTGCCCATCACCGTGAAGTTCAAGACCCTCACAGAAGAGGATGATATCAAGATGAAGGTCGATCTCAAGAAGAACGGAGAACTGACGGTCTATAAGATCAAGAAAAACGATGACAAGTATGACGACGAGATCACGGGTCGTGTGAACACGACGCTGAAGAGTTCTATCGGTGACATCGAGATCAAGGCCACGCCTTATCTCAGTAAGATGGAGGACGACGAGGTGACCATCACCGTGAAACGTACGGAGCCTATGGCCATCGTAGATCTACTCTCCAGAAAGCGCCTCAACATTGCCGTAAGCAACCGTGAGGCCTCGATCATCGATATCGAGTGTAAGGATGTCAACAAACTGCGCGCCACAAATATCATCAACGCCATCATCGCCGAGTACCGCAAGGAAGTCAAGGAAGACAAGGAAGCCGAGGCTGCCGTCTCAGAACGCTATGTCGTAGAGCGCATGGCCGCCCTCGACGAGGAACTCAAGACCCTTGGACAGCGCGTGGCTGAGCACAAGAGCAAGACCATGATGCCTGACCTGGAGGTGATGGCCACTGCCTATGCAGAGAGTGCCAAGGACATCGCCGAGGCCCAGATGGAACTACAGGCCCAGCTCTATGTAGCAGAGGCCATCCGCGACTATCTGCGCGACGAGTCAAAGAAGGACGAACTGCTGCCTATCCTGTTCGCCACGGAGAATATGGGCTTTGCCGAGCAGATCAGCGAATACAACACCATCGTGCTGCAGCGTAACAAGATCATAGCCAGTTCCAGCAAGGAGAGTCCGCTGGTGAAGGATATTGACAAGCAACTGGCCGCCATGCACGATGCCGTGCTCATCACTGCTGAGGAAGCCATCAAACAACTGAAGATACAGTTGAAACACGTTACGGCAAAGGAGAACGAAGGTAAGCAGTTGTTGGCCACCGCACCCAAGAAATACATCGACGGTCTGACAGACGAGGAAGACCTGAAGGTACTGGCCACCCTGCGCGTCTTCCTGCTCCAGAAGCGGGAGGAAGCCCAGATGACGAAGTCACTGAAAACTGACGTCCGCCTGCTCACGCCGCCATTGGGTCTGAAGGAGCAGAGTTCGCCTTATATCCCCCTCGTCCTGATCTGCGCCTTCCTCTTAGGACTCTTTATCCCAGCGAGTTATATTGTCGTCCGCGAACATATCAGGAATAGTTAAGTGGATCTCGTAACCCAACTATCCATCGTCCTGATACTTCTCATGGAGGTGTCGTGCCTGACGTATCTCGAGTATAGGGCCTGGCGTACGATTTACACTCCGTTGTGCGCCCTCATGCTCCCCTACGTGGCCGTACTCCTCATCACGATCTCCATTCCTGCCGATTTCGGTTTTGTGAGGTTCAACTACGAGAGCATCTACGTGTGGATTCTCGGGCTACCCCTCTTTGCCATCCCCAGTTTCGGCTTCGCCACCCTGATGCGGCATTACCAGTTGCCTGTCATCTCCACCATCCAGGATGAGGAGAAAGGCTTCTCCAAGGTCCTCCTTGTGATAGGAAGCATCCTGGTGGGAATCCTCCTGATCAAACTCTATGCCACCCTCTCCCACGGTTTCTATCTTTTCGGCACAGAGGATTTCGCCGAGGAATTCAGTGGGCACGGCATCTGGGCCCATCTCCGAGGCATGATCATCCCCATCCTCATCCTCGCCCTCTATTACGTCAAAAAGAGCGATTTCCTACTCTGGGGTCTCATCGGCCTCATGCTGGTCATCCAGTTCAGCTACATGGTGAAGGGTGCCATCATCATCACCGTGGTCTCTGCCCTCATGATGAAACTCTATACGGGCAAGATCCACCTCAACTTGACACTCGTGCTGAGTGTCATCGCAGGAGCAGTCCTGGTGTTCTATCTCATCTACATGGTCATCCCCTTGTTGGGCAACGACGGCGAGGCCAACATGAACCTCGTGGAGTTTATCGCACGCCATTTCGTACATTACTTCACCAGCGGCACCCTCGGCTGGAGCTACGATCTGGATCAGGGCATCCCCGACCGCAACGACTTCTCCTATATCGTCGCACCTTTCGTGAACATCTGGAATGCCATCAACGGCTACGAGATGATCTCACCAGTGAACCCCTTCTACTGGAACACTGGCATCACCTATACCAACGTGCGCACCTTCTTCGGTACGCTCTGTATTTACACCAATCCCCTCTCGTTTGCCACCTATACCCTCGTGGCCAGCACATTCATCTATTTCTGGAAAATGCTGGCTACGATGACGCGCAATATCTACATCTACACCATCCTGTTCTATTACTGCGGTCTGATGGCTATGGGCTGGTTCGAGTTCTACATGTTCCACCTCTCGGCCATCGAGGTACCCCTCATCGCACTGTTCTACGCCTGGATAGCAGGCAAGGGAAAGGAGGTAAGCCATGGCTAACATCAAGCGCAACCTGATGTACAGTACGGTGCTCACCATGAGCACCTACCTCGTACCACTGATCGTATTCCCCTATATCAGCCGTGTGCTGGGTGTCGATGGTATCGGTATCGTTGATACCGTCGATAACATGATTGACTACTGTATTCTCTTCTCGATGATGGGACTGTCATCGGTAGGTGTGCGCGAGATTGCGAAGAACAAGGACAATCCCCAGGCACTGAGCCAGACGTTCACCGATCTTTTTGCGCTCAACCTCTGCTCCACACTGCTTATCGCAACCGTGTTCTGCGGTGTGGTACTGATGTCGCCCCGTCTGCAGGACTATGGCCTGCTCATCCCCATCGGTATCCTGAAGTTGACTGCCAATCTCTTTTGGATCGAGTGGCTCTATACGGGTCTGGAGGACTTCCGCTATATCACCCTGCGCTCCATCATCCTGCGCACGGCCTTCATCATCGCCGTCTTCCTCTTTGTACAGACGCGGGCCGATGTCGTCACCTACTATGCTCTCTTCGTGGGCATCACAGTGGGCAATGCCGTGTGCAACTGGTGCCATAAGCGCACCTATCTGCACTGGGACATCCGCCGCGCCAATATCCGGCGCTTCCTCGTGCCCTTCTTCATGCTGGGTATCTTCGCCATGCTCTCGGCAGTCTATGCGAAACTGTCGCTCCCTGTGCTCAACTTCATCACCAACAACCAGGAGGCAGGTAATTTCGCCACGGCCACCCGCGTCTATCGCGTGGTCATCGCCCTGGTGAGTACGCTGACAGGTGTGATGATCCCCCGTATGAGTGTGCTGATGGAGGAAGATCGCTTCGACATGGTGCGCCATTACACCGATGTGGCTTTCAAACTACTCTTCCTCTTTGCCTTTCCGCTGATCTGTTTCATCGAGCTATTTGCGCCCGACATCATCCGCCTGTTTGCAGGTCCAGGCTTTGAGGGGGCCATCCTACCCATGCGCATCACGATGTTCCAACTGTTGATCATCGGCTCCGAGAAGATCATCGTGCTCCAGTTGCTGATACCGCTACGCAAGGATCGTACCATCGTCAAGGCAGGACTGGCCGGTGTGGTGGTCTGGGGGCTGCTCACTGTTCTCCTGGTGCCCTGCCTGCAGAGTGTGGGTACGAGTCTCGTATGGGTGGCTGCCGAATTAGTAGTGCTTATCATCGCAGCCATGGAGTCCAGCCGTTCGCTTTCCATTCGCTTCCCCTTCGCCTTGCTGCTGAAGTCCATTCTCTATGCCCTGCCCTATCTGTTGATGGGCAGCCTTGTCTTGTTAGTCACCGACTCGCCCGTGCTCAGAATCATCATAAGCATCCTACTGTTCATGACCTATGCCGTCATTCTCGAGGACAAGGTCTATCAGACGGGCATCATTAAGACGCTCAAAGGACTTTTCTCCCGATAAACAGATAAGGATATGGATTACGCCATCGGCATCGTCACCTACCAACCCGATATCGTCCGTCTGCAGGAGAACCTAAAGGCAGCAACCCAGGGAGTTCCCCTAATCGTTGTCGATAATGGTTCTAACAATATTGCTGATATTCGTACTTTAGCCGACGGCATGATCCTGATAGAAAACTCCTCTAACCTCGGCATCGCTGCAGCACTGAACCAACTCTGCCGCCAGGCGCAAGCCCTCAGTTGCGAATGGCTCGTCACACTTGATCAGGACTCCGTGATCCAGCCAGGTATGCTCGAGGCGTTCAGCCACTATACAGACCAACCCGCCCTCGGCATCATCTGTCCGCGCATTGAAGACCGATACTTAGGGCGCCAGCATACGCATCTCACTTCGGGCACGGAATATGTCGCCCATGCCATCACTGCTGGTAATATGGTGCGCCTCAAGGCTTGGCAGGCTGTGCAGGGTTTTACCGAAGAACTCTTCATTGATGGTGTCGATTTCGATTTTTGCCTTAAACTTCGCGAAGCTGGTTGGCAGATACTCCGCACCAACAATGTCTGCCTCTATCAGGAGATGGGCCACGGTCGCAAGATCACCCTCCCCTTCCACCATCAGATGTCGGTACTCAACCACTCGCCCCAGCGTCTCTACTACATCGCACGCAACTACCTCTGGATAGGCCGCCGCCATCACCAGCGCCTCCACTGGTCGCTCGAGGTCGCCAAGCGTTTGTTCATCGTGCTCTGTTTCGAAAGCCAGAAATGGCAGAAACTCCGCGCTATGTTCAAAGGCATTTGCCATTCTTTCAAAATGAGCAATTGATATTTCAAATTAACCGCAAAAACGTATAGCCAGCATGGTCAGGTCGTCGCTTTGTGGGACATTATTTGTTAAGCGATGAACCGCTTCAATGACCGCATTGACCATCCCCTCAGGATTCAACTTCCTCTCAATGCATTCTTTCAGCACGGCTTCAGCGCGCTCTGGTCCAATCTCCTCCTTGCCTTTGATCTCGGCCTCTGTCAGTCCGTCGGTATAGAGGAAGATGGTGCTGCCAGGACGAAGTGTGGTCTCTTGCAGGCTGAATTCTGCGTCCTCTATCGGGCCGACGGGTTGGTTAGGATCGCAATCAAGCATCACGACCTCATCACCCAATATATAAGGGGGATTATGACCTGCATTACAGTACTGCAGACGACCAGTCGACAGGTCGAGCGCACCCAGAAAGAGGGTGAAGAACGTACACGACTCATTGTGATAGCTGGCAAACTGGTTGAGGGTTTGTATGATGATGGCAGGATTGCTTTCATGGAGCGTCAGTTGGGCCAGATGGGCGTGAGCATAGGCCATGAGCATGGCTGCGGGGGCTCCCTTGCCACAGACATCACCGATACAGAAATACAGTTTCCCATCGATCAGACCATAGTCGAACAAGTCGCCACCCATCTCACGGGCTGGTATCAGTTTTCCGAAGATCTCTACGTTGTCTTGGGCGACATAGCCATTAGGCACCATACTCTGCTGTAATTCACTGGCCATACACAACTCCTTATCCATGCGTTCCTTCTCGGCCTTTAGCTTCAGGAATTCTTCTTCTGTAAATGACATAGTTATCTGTTCTTTAATTTTTTTTGACTGTCAGTATATTCTCTCCACCAATATGTTCGTAGGCTACATCATCCATGTAATGGACAACCAGGAAAATGCCAACACCACCAATCTTACGTTCCTCCAACGGTATGGAGATATCCGGGAATTCCCTTTCAAGCGGGTTGAACGGCACTCCACCATCGCGAAAGCGCAGCGAGAGGCTTCTGCCATCGCGCGTAATCTCCACATCAAGATAGTCGGAATGGGAATAGTCAACAATATTCACAACCAGCTCCTCGACCACCACTCTGATTATATTCCAAGTAGTGACCACCGGTGCCATCTCCTCAGTCTGGAGGATGGTGCCAATGATGTCGAGCGACTTGCCTTGAATAGGTTGGAAACGCAATCGGGTCATAGCCATGCCTCAAAATACTCGTTCGCTAATCTTCGCTTTGTCCTAACTTCATGGAGTAACACACTATATCGTTGTTGCAAGAAAAATCATCAAGTTTCTCTTGTTGGCGCACTACTTTCTTAGTTTCAACATTCAAGAACTTGATGGACGGAGCAAGGCCGATGAGCTTGAGTGTATGATAAATCTCCTTGGCACAATTCACGAATACGATTTCCGGTTTGTTACCCAATCGTTGTTTGGAGAAATAAACTGTCCTAAGGCCACTGCTGGAAAGCGTCAACAACTCAGAGGCATCGAAAACGACTTTCTCGATATCCTCTTGCCCTACATAGGTGGCAAGTTCGTTCTGCAACGCCGGTGCGTTGGCTGTGTCCAGGCTACGGCCAAGTTCTATAACCAGTGCCGTACCTTTCTTGGTTACTTTAAAATCATTATTCATATCTATGTATTCATTTTGTTTATTCGAATAGTGCTTCGATTTCAGCATCGTGCGAGATGACCATATCGTCGTCATCCGCATCAGAAGTATTTAATTGGTCGTTGTCTTCAGAAAGGTAGCGCTGGTAACCTTCCTCTATCTCGCTGAGTTTCAGCTCCAGCATCTTGTCACACTCTTCCCTCGCAGTATCATAGACTTTCTTGAAGGCTTTGTTGGCCTCGTCGATATCCAGAGGAGACATCTTGGCGTAAGGCTCCACAAGTCTCGCCTGAAGTTCGGCATAAGTGACATCCTGATTAGCTATGCACTCCTTGTGGAAGGTCTTGGCGGCCTCATTCAGCAGCTTGCGGCGGTTTTTGTCCACCGGCGGCATAGTATAGAGGACATGGTGTTTATCCTCCCCTCCTTCATTCTCAGCTTTGTCGGTCTTCAGTTCCATCTTGAACTCCGGGTGCGTGTCGAAGATGCCGTTAATGATATCCTGCAGGTTGTTCGGGTTCTTTGGATACACGTCGAAAGAGAAATCGTCGGGTCTCATGATGTCGGCCACCTCTTCCAGATTGTACTCCGTACCGGCCACAGCGACCGTCACGGGCATCAGTGCTGTAGGTTCTGCCTTGACGCAGAAGTTTGTCATACGATAGTTGAACAGCATGTTATAACCCTTCAACTTCGTTGCAAGATCAGTTATCTCAAATGTAATATAATTATTCATAACTTCTTTTTTACCTTTTTTACTTTTTTACCCTTTTACTTTTTTACCTTTTTTACCCTTCCTCCGGCGCGTCTTGATGTTTCACATCGAGCCTGCTCACGTTCGACATAGCTTAAGCAAGCTTAGCTCTGTTCTCGCTTAATCGCAGTCTTCCGTCTTCAGTTTTGCACTCAGGCTGCCGCCGCCAGGTGCACCGGGAACAGCGATACCATCGCTGATGTTGGTTGACTTAAACGACGACTTGGCCTCGATATTGTCGATGGTAGCCTTCGGAGCCGTCACATCGCCCTTGATATCGGTCTTGCCGTTAATCGTCGTTTCGCCATATACTGCCGTCTTGCTGCCGCCCACAGAGGCGTTGCCGCCATCGAGCTGGAGCACGGCCTTGCCCTCATCCTGCTGGGCCTCGAAGGTCTTGGCGGCAAAGGCACCGATCTCCTCCGATACTACCTGCACCTTCTTCGACTTCACATCCTTCGACTTCGCGCCCACGAACATCTTCTCGGATACGAAGGTCATCGTACTGCCTTCAGCCAGCTTGTCGTCGGTGCGCTTCTCCTTCTCCACGTCCATCGACTTCACAGCCACAGCCTTGGCATTGATGCTGACACTGCCCGTAGCCTTGCCTTCAGTGTCGGTGGCCGAGAGGTCCATCTTCTCGGCACGGACAGAGACCTGGCCTTCTGCGGTGAGGGCTTTCTCCTTGGCCTCGCCGTTCTCGATGTCGGTGTCTACACTCTCCACGGTGAGGGTCTTCGAGCGAACGATAATGTCACCCTCCGAGGAATAATTGGCCTTGGTGAGCTTGCCATCGTCATCGACCTCCACGTTGGCCGAGCCCTCGGTGGATACCTCGATGGTCTTGGCGCGCAGTTTGATCTTGCTGTCGTCAGTGAGCTGTTTCTCCTTGTATTTCTTGTCAGCCACCTCATAGTCGACACTCTCAAGAGTGATGTTCTTTGACTTCAGTATGAAGTCGCCCTCAGCAGTATAGGTAGCTTTCTCCAGTTCACCCTCGTCATTGGATTTCACATCGGCAGCGCCTGCTGTAGCCATTTCAATGTTCTTGGCCGTAACGCTCACCCTGCCTTCCTTGTTGAGCGCACCTTCACTATCCAGGGAAACGATGCCGACCGTGTTGGCTGTGATGGTGACACCCGATTCCTTGTTGTCGCGCAGGTTGTGCTCACCGTCGGCAGACGTCAGGTTGATAGTCTCACCCGTAATGTTGACACCGGCGCCCGTCGGGTTCTTCTTGAAGTCGTCGCCCTTCTTGATTTTCGACTTCTCGTCCTTGAAACACTTCAACCTCCGGTTGGCCTCGGCCAGCATCGCCAGTATCTCTGAGTAGGCGTAGGTCTCTTCGGTGATCGACATAGAGAGGGTCTCTATCTCTTCAGACACTTGCCTGATTTCCCTATAATTCGTACGAACGTTATCGTAGTCTTCCGACAGCTTATCTCTTTTCTCTATCAGTTCCTCCATCTCTTTCTTCAGATCGGTGAACGACTTCTTATGGGCACTGGCTTGCTCTTTCAAGTAGGCTTTCTGCTTCTCGGTCTCACTAATCAGGTTCTCCAGACGCTCTTCACGGCTCTCCGCCGTCATGGCGGCATGCACGTCAATGGTCTTGTCGGCATGGATGCGCACTCCGCTGCCGCCTGTGGGGACAGCGGTGGCTGAGAACGCCCCTTCCGCATCGTCGCTCTGGATGATGATGTTACGCGCCTGACTGACGACCTCAGACAAGGAACTCACCACATGTTCACGTCCGTCGGTGCCTGGGTCTTCTGCTATCTCACGGATACTGGACGCACGGAGATCCAATCGTCCGCCCTCACCGGCTCCCTCGACACCCACCTGAGTACCACGGACGATGACCGTAGAGCCGCCGGCAAAGAGGGTTCCGCTGCGATCCACGTTACCGATGACGATCTCCGGTGCCGACAGCACCAGTCGCTGGCTGTCACGCACATAGCGACCTTTCTGCAGCTCTGCCACCACGTCGAGCTTCATCTGCTGCATCTCCGCCTTGCACTTGCGGATCTCAGCCAGGTCCTTCTCTACGCTGCTCTCGAAATTTGAGAGTTTCTCTTCCCAATCCTTGAATATATAGTCCATTTCTTACCTTTTTACTTTTTTACCTTTTTACTTTTTATCCCATGGCCATAAGCTCTTTCTTCAGATGATCCATCGTACCGATGTTCGAGCTACTCTCCTCGTGGAGACCCTCGCGGTCGAAGTTCAGGGTCTTGTCCTCCTGGTCGGAGAAGAGTATCTGACCTTCCACCTTGTCATTCCATATCTTCCGGTCATCGGGTATTAAGGTGCTCTTGAATTTATTTACAACCAAGCCCACCGTGTTGTCATACAGCTTGCGCCTGTAATTGTCGTGATTAATCCTCTTCGACCTGTCTAAGAAGAACACTGTGCGGTTCCAATAGAACTCCTGCCGTATCCAGTCTGCCTTGAGTATCTCGTCTATACGGAGTCCACATCGGAAGTACTTGTTCTTCGCATTTTCGGGGGCTTCGCCCACTTTGGAGATAAAAGTGAGCAACAGCTTGCGCTTGAACATCTTCTTGTTCTCCTTCGCAAACCTATCCGCTTTCGGGTTAGGTTCAGCAACGTTGAAAAGTTGTTCTTCATTACCATCGGTGAAGACTGCTTTCCAGCCTTTTGCCCATTTGCATTTGACATCCACCTCGTTGATCGCTTCTGCGAATTTACTGCCGACCCACTCAAAATCGCCGAGGTGAAGACCCGAGTAATCATCCAGCATATCTTCGAAGCTCTCAACATGCCGGTACATTTCAAAGGCTGCTTTGGTATAGGCATTTGCAGATTTCTCGATCATAGAGAAGCTCAAAGGGTCAAGGCTGTCCTTAAAAGTGGAATCTGTGATGACATCGTCAGACCACTCGTCGGTATCATAAGCCAGCTTTCTTAAATTTGGTTTCTTGATATCCTTTATCTTTAGTTCGGTAGCTGAATCCTCGTAAGCGACACGCTTCTTGTAGCCGTCGGCCCATAACGTCTCGTATTTACCGTAGAAGAGATCGACCTTCTTGTTGATTTGATCCACACAGGCGAGCACGGCCTTAAAGAACTCCTCCTGCGACTCCTTTTTCTCAGCCGTCTTCGTGGCATAGCGGTCACGGCGGATGGTGGCATTGCCCTTGCCAGCCTCCAGCATCAGATAGCGCTTCGACTTAAGTTTCAACGTACCATCGACAGGGCGCACAAACACCTCCATCACGTGTCTTATATACGACAGATCGACTATAGAGGCGAACAGATACTTGGTGATTTCTCCTGGGATGATCTCGGCAAAAAGGTCAGTAAAGGCTTTACCTGCCTTGTATGCCCCGCCTTCGGGGTCACCGAAGCCCGGGTCTTCGATGTTCAGTCCCGATTTTATGTTGACCTTGTTGCCAGCCTCTAGGGTGATGTTCTTACCCTTGATAGTGACATCGCCGTTGGGGGCATTGACGGTGATGCCTGAGAAGGCGTTGATCGACACCGTGCCGTAAGGCGAGTTGATCTCGATGGCACGCTTGTGGCTCTTCATATCGATCTCGTATATCCCGTAGCGGTCGCCGATATGGATACCACCCGCCAGATCTTTGGCTTGTGGCAGGAGATCGGTGAACGACGCGCCCACGATCGTTCCCCATAATCCCAATCCCGGTGAGACTAAATTTGTCAGGAAGTTGGTGCCGCCTACGGGATCAGTAAACGTGATATGATGGCCGTTGGGCGACATCATTGCCATCGACACATCCTTTCCTTGCAACTCCACGCCGCGCTGACGGTACATCTTTTCGTCGGGGGTGAGGTTGTTCTTGGAGAACACACTACCCATCACGTATGGACGCTCCACATTGCCATTCTCAAAGTTCACCAGCACCTCGTCGCCAATACGGGGACGGAAGAATGTACCGCCGCCTGGTGTAGCCATCGGTGTGACGACGCGCACCCACGGCGTGGCCATAGCATTCACATCTTTATTTATATATTCCACCAGTTTCTGGCACTTCTTTTCCTTCCTTTCCTTGTCTTTGCCGACACGTTCCAGTTCTGCCATTGCAGCGTGATACCTTTTGTTGGCCTCCATATAGGCTTCATGGTACTTGCAGATGATAGTGTTATCCTTCTCCAGGTTCTTATAGCCTTCCTGGCCTTTCTTTTGGTCGTGTTCTGTGGCAGCTGTTTCCAGATCGGCAATCTCGTCCTCTGTCTGTTTCCGCTCGTCAGCCTTGTCTTCATCGAGATTGGCAAGTTTGTCCTTCTTCGCCTGAAGCTGTTGCTCACGCTCTTCTTGCGTAGATTTCACATATGTCTTCAGTTCATCTGCAAATTGAGAGTTCTTGGTGGCCTGCGACAATGCTATCTTCTTCTCAGCATCTAGTTCACCCAGAGAGTTCTCTACGAGTTTAAGACTCTGGCTCACCTTCTCCAGTTCTTCTCTCTCCATACCTCCCAGCGACTGCCAGGGGAAGGCAATGCGCACTCGCCCCTGGAACTTCGGGTCTTCATTGTCGGTCACAAAGGCTGTCTGAGGTCCCACCTTCCGGATGACAGGTACCGGATGCACAGGAGGAATGAACTGGTCTTTTTTATCTCCGTAAGCAGGGATGGCATAGATCTTCTGCGAGCGACTGCCCGAGTATTTGTCGTCAGCCACCTTACCATATCTTTCATAGTCGCGATTCCAAGCTTCCTCGGAATTCTGTTGTATCTGGATGACAACATAGACCTCGTCAAACGCGTCGATCTTGATCTTCTGGCCTAGCTTCAAGGGGATATAGCTGGTGCCCATATCGATGCAGATAATCTTCCGCTGCTGTGCCTCTTCGTGCTGAAGAATATCATGATAGTAGCTCAGCGTGGTCCATCCCGCAGTATTCGCCGAACTGAACTGCACGGCTTTCTGTTCGTCGTATTGTTCAATCTTATCTTTCAGGGGGGCTATATATCGCGCGCCCTGAGTGTTATTCCAGGTGAATACCCTCAAATCAGCCAACATGGTTGGAATGCCTTCGCCTACTATACTTTCTATTACAATAGGGACACCAACACCAGCTGCTCCGTCGAGTTCATTGGCCAACAGGGTCTTGCAGAATTGCATTGATCTGGCCAGTGCAATCTGGTTAGCATTGCCGTCATAGTTCAGCTCACGCTTCCTATTGGTGAACATACCCGTGTAAAGCGGGAAGATGTAGTCATCCTGAGCTAGTTCGGCATTGCTCGAAGTATATTTGGGGAAAGCATCCTTGGGGAAACCTGTATCCTCCCTGGGTATAGCCGAAATGTTCAGATTAGGGTATGTTTCATCTTTGGAATCCTTCGCGGCATCATTACTCCCCTGCACTGCGCCTATACCGTTCTTCACGCTGTCGCGGGCATAGGATTGGATCGTCACCGGGTCGGAGGATGTCTCCTGAACGGTCACAGTGTCAAAACCTGTGACAGTGACAGGCTCGCCGCTGTCAGGCAGACCCAGCACCAACTTGCCGTCCTCAAAATACAGGAATTCGCCGCAGCGATTGGAGGTGCGCACCAGGAAATCATAGAACGACTCGTTATATTGAACCAGATAGGGCTGGATGAACTCCATCCGCTTGTCACCATCAGCGTAAGTCAGGTGCTTCTGGCTGTCGATGTCGGATTCTATCAGGGGAATGCCCTCGGACAAAGTTCCGAACTGCAGACTCTCCGGCCGAAGGATCTCCGAGCCGAGTTTGCGGGCTACATAGGCTTTGCTGTACTTGTTGAGTGTCATCAGTTTATCCATACTGAAGATACTCAGTTTCACATACATCTTTGTGTTGGGGCCGTCGCTCTTCAACTGCGGGATCATCTCGTACACATAGCAGTTCGTGGCTATGTTGTGCTGGTCTATACACGCCGGCGCATCAGAGGACCTCTCCATTTCCAGAATGTCAAGCGTCACCTCTCTCTGCAGGAGAAAGTCTCTTACGTCACTGAACTTAGGGGCAGAGCCCGTCTTCTTACCTGATGTGTCAGTGATAGTCTCTGTAATATCCAATTCGGCCTCGATCTCGGTGGGCTGATAGATCTTACGGTTGATCTTGACACCACAAAGCAACAGAAAATAGTCCTTGTTACCGTCGGAGATCCTATAGCTGACTCCCTGCTCCAATTGCAGCATTGCGGGCTGATTTTCAACTTTGGCTATAACGTTGCCGAATGTCAGCCTATAGACGAATAAGCCTTTCCTTTTCGATTCTATTTCCATCTTTGATGTTTTTATTCTTACTTTAGTTATTTTCCTACGCAAAGATAGTCATTTTTTTCAAAGCATCGTGCCATGGATATACTTTTTCATGCGTTTTTGCAGATTTTGAGAGTTTTTTTGTAGATTTTAATAATCAAGTTGATATGGCACAAATAAGAAAATGCAACCATTTCTGACTGCATTTCTCGCATCAAGGATCGCCATTTAGGCCGCCAAGCGCCTGTTCATCGTGCTCTGCTTCGAACGCAAGAAATGGCAGAAGCTCCGCGCAATGTTTACGGGCATCTGCCATTCCTTTTCCATGACTACTTCTGAAAAAACATAACCAGGTCATCTTTGGGTCATTCGAATATCTCCTTTCACTCATTCAGATATCTCCTTTCGGTTGTTCAGATATCTCCTTTACCCCTATAGGAGATATCTGAATGAGTCGTGGAAGGCATCTCTTTAACCCATAGAAAGCATCTATAACATTGACCTAACAAATAGCGTCTGTTTTGCGCGAATTCTGCTCTCTTTTTTGTTTTTTTACATAGAATGTAACGTGATTGGAGTTTTTTTACTATTTTTGCAGACGAATTAAAGAAATAAGCATATGAAAAAGTCCGTAATCCTTATCCAATTCCTGTTCCTCGCGCTTGTTGCGGGCGCTCAGGACTTTCAAACTGAGATCGCATTGATTGACGTGCCCGACTTTAACGGGAAGACACTGGCGAAGGCTCCTGCCGGTAAGAGCCAGACGCTGCAGTTGGTGCGCACTAAGTTCTCAAAACCTATGGAAAGCTACACCACCCTCGCACTACCTTCTCTCAGATTGGGCAACATCATCGGTCATCCTACCCTTGGCTGGGACGACACAGACTTCAAGATCCCTGAGGGCGTGCCTGCCGTCTATGACGAGAAGTGGGCACTGAACGATGTGTTTACCGATGGCGACTTCCCCGTGGCTATCTATGGACGGACGCCTAGCGACGAGCCGCTGCCCTGGGGCAAAACTGAACAGGACATCTCCTGTCGGGGCAGAGACCCGCATCTGATCATGCTGCTCGACCCCTCGAAGGAGGTAAAGAAAGTATATAACACGCGCAATATCACCATCACACCGAAGGACAGTCTTTTCCAAAGAGTGGAATGGGCAGTGGTGAAGGACGGCATTCTGTACTTCGCAGAGTGCGCCTCGACGGCTCCCGACAAGGACTCACAGGGCTACTATCTGGTGGCCGTCGATATCAATACCGACAAGACCATCTGGATCAGCAAGCCGCGTACGGTGAATTCCTCCAACTTCCTGATCGTTGACAATTCCATCATCTGTGGCTTGGGAGGTTCGGGGATACCTGACTATATCTATGTGCTGAATCGCTACACGGGTGTGAAGACGCGTGAGTACTGGATACCCACGGCTGCCACTTGGTTTGCCATCGGCGAAGACAAGAACCTTTACGTGACCCTATACGACAAGCACGTCGCTTTCAAAATTACCAAATAAAAACAGGCATGAAACGGATTGCCGTATATTGTGTGACGTTCAGATCGGACGTGGAATTGGAGAATTACAAGGCTTCGCTGCTGAAGGCGGCAGAGAAGGCCGGGGGCGAGGTGGAGCTCGACTTCTTTGTGTCGCGGAACACGGAGGATGACAATCCTGGCTACTTTGGCGGCATCAGGCGGGCAATGCTGAAATCGGACGTGAAGGCCTATGACTATGCCATTATCAGCAACGTGGATCTGACGGTGGAAGAGGACTTCTTCGTGAAGTTGGCTGCCTACAACTGCGCGGAGGATACAGGCTGGATAGCCCCTCAAATATGGTCGGCGCAGGAAGGCCGAGACCGTAATCCGAAGATCATGAACCGCTATCAGCTGAAAAAACTAAAAATACTGAAGACCATCTTCCACTATCCGTACGTATGGGCGCTGAAGCGCGCCATCACTGCCCGACAGAAGAAATGGGAGAAGCACCCTGCGGGCGAGATATACGGCGGGCACGGCTCGTTTATCATCCTGACAAAGCGTTATCTGGAAAGGTGCGGAGCGGTTGACTATCCGGTGTTCTTGTTCTGCGAGGAGATTTGGCTGGCAGAACAGTGCCGCAAGGCAGGACTGAAGGTGATGTACGTGCCGACACTCGTGGTAAGCGATGCGGAACATGCTTCAACAGGGCGCATGAAACTAAGCTACTACTGCCACCTGAACGAGGAGGCTCTCGAGTATATCATCAAGAACTTCTACTGAATCGACATCACACAGAGGCTGCGACGACCCGTGTGGGTGGAGTCGAACGACACGAGCGTGCCGTCGGCACTGACGCGAGGGTGAAGGTCGCACTTCCAGTTGTGGTCGATGTCGGGATTCACAAACTGCTTCAGGCTCTTCACATCTGCCAAGAGCGACACTTCGTCGGTCTTGGCATTAACTTTCCACAGCTTGCAATGACGGTATTTGTCGGGATAGGTATCTACGACAAAGGTGTCGTCGTCGATGAAATGATGATGCCCATCGGAATTAAGCTGGGGATAGCCGCAGCGTTTCCAATGGCGCATCGTGGGGTCGGTGAAGAAAACGTGGGAATCGATATCCTCCATGCGACAATAAGCGACAATGGCATTCTGGCGGTTCCAGACATAATGAGACACCATACCCGTGGTGGGCGATACATGCAACTCGTGCGACTCAAGATCGAGTACGATGAGACGGGTACGCTTGAAAGTGCCCTTATACCAGCGGTGGAGGAAGGCCACATAGCGGCCATCTGCAGAGAACTCGGTATGAGTAACGAAATGATAGGTATCGGCCATCGACTCTTCTGGCTGCAGTTCTGAGAGCTGTTTCAGACTCACGAGCAACTGGCGCTCGTTCTTGTCGAGATCAACGAGATAGAGGCCTGTGGCATCAGGGGCATATTGGTCGAGCAGGGCCTCATCGTCGCTGACGGCATAGCCATAGCCAGGCATCAGTCGCTCCAATCGGCCATAACTGAAGGTGGTAGCCCATCGGGCATCGGCACTCACGCTGTCAATAGGCCAACCAATGACACGATGCTCGCTTGTGGTCACATCGCAGATGGTGGCATTGAGACAATCTCCCTCACATATATTATATATAATGTGGGATTCATCTAACCACTGCAGTCGGCATCCCTTATGGTAATTCCAAGCATGGGTTTCGCCCAAAGCATGCCAGTCGCCATAATGCTCACCAGTATAATAACCTACATGGAGGGCATCATCCTTGGTAGGCATGCGGAGGGGAATCTGCAGACGGCAGGCCAACAACTGACGGTTGTCGGAGCTGAAGGGCTTAATATCATGGAAACCGAAGAAACTGTCTTCCAAAACGATGGGTTCGTGCTGGAAACGTGACTCGTAGTTTGGCAGCAGGTCGTAGAAGGCCTGATAGACGTTGCGAACGGCATCTTTCAGGAGATAATTATTCTTGACGCGCTGATAGACAAAAGCCTCTAATTTATTCATTTCGCTTGATTTTTGGTGCAAAAGTACAAAAAAAAAACAAAAGGTGCGTATATCTGAAATAAATATTGTACCTTTGCACCCTGAAATTTTCAGGGGTATATTCGAAAAGATATGAGTCAGGATTTAGTTTCAGTCATCATGCCAACTTTCAATGCAGGCCGGTTCTTATCCAGCAGCATTGACAGCATATTGGCTCAGACCTATACGAACCTGGAACTAATCATATCCGATGACGGCTCGACTGACCCCCAGACCATCAGCACCCTGAAGCATTACGCTGCCAAAGACCCACGGGTCAAGGTAAAGTTCCTCGAGAAGAACCACGGTCCCGGCTTTGCCAGGAACGAGGCCATCGAACGGGCTCAGGGGCGTTACATCGCTTTCTGCGACAGCGATGACCGCTGGTTCCCTGACAAGTTGGAGAAGCAGTTGGCCCTGATGCTGGCCAGAGACTGTGCACTGGTGTGCTCGTCGTATATCATCTGCGACGGTGACGATAAGGAGACAGGCATCAACATGGCTCCCCCAAGGATCTCTTTCCAGATGCTGAAGCGTGACAACAAGATCGGCTGTTCTACGGCAATGTATGACATCCAGAAGTTGGGAGAGAAATTCTTCATGCCTGACCTACGCAAGCGTCAGGACTGGGGACTCTTCCTTATGATCATCAAAAAATGCAGGATGGCCTACGGCATCGAGTATCCCCTCGCCTATTACAGGAATCGCAAGAAGTCGGTCTCGAGCAATAAATTTTCGCTGGTAAAATACAATATCCGCGTGTATGAGAAAGTGCTGGGATTCTCGAAAATAAAGGCATATCTGTACTTCCTGTTCCTGTTCCTGCCCACCTACTATATTAAGGTACAGAAACGGAAGATGGACAGTCGGCATTATCTTGAAAATAAAATAATACCAAAGACACAATAAACTATCTTTTTCTGCGTTTTAAAAGAAAAAACGGCTTATCGATACATGACTACCCCCCAAGAACAGGTCCAATCTTCGGGTATGGGCCGGATACAGAATAGCGTCAAAAGGGTCATCGACTTTTTTGTGGCTGTTTCTTCCATTATTATCTTCTCCCCACTCATCGTCGTCTGCTATATACTGATCAAGTTGGAGGACGGTGGACCTGCCATCTTCAGTCAGGAGCGCATCGGCCGCGACGGCAAGCCTTTCCGTATCTATAAGTTCCGCACCATGGAGGTGAACGCTGAGAAAGAAGGACCAATGCTATACCAGCACGAGAACGACCAGCGCATCACCCGTATCGGCAAATTCCTCAGAAGCCATCACCTCGACGAACTGCCACAGTTGTGGAATGTGGTGAAGGGAGACATGGCTTTTATCGGACCAAGACCAGAGCGCAAATATTTCATCGACCAGATCATGGAGCACGACCCCCGTTATGAGCTGCTCTATGCGATACGGCCAGGTGTCACCAGTTATGCCACCCTCCATAACGGCTATACCGACACCATGGAGAAGATGCTGAGACGTCTGGAGATGGATCTGTACTATCTGGAGCACCAGTCGCTGTGGATGGATATCAAGATCCTGTGGTACACCTTTGCCAACATCGTCTCTGGAAAGATTTTCTAAAGATCTATGAGATACCAGAGTATCCTACTTCTCACCGCCAGCATCCTCTGCACAGTCTTTGCAAAGGCACAGGACACGCTGACGACTCACGTCACCTACAACCTGACGACAGAGGCCGCCGTGGGTACGGGCGATTATACAGCCGCGCTGCTGACGGAGAACCGCCACCATGTGCTGGGCACCCGTTCCAACACCGCTTATCTGCGTGGGGCCGTCAATGTGGAGCACGCCTTCTCAAAAGACCTCTCGCTCTCAGGTGCCGTCGATGTCATCGGATCTGTTCATGCCGACCATAAGGTCTATCTACAGCAGGCCTACCTCAATCTGTCATGGAAGGCATTCTTCCTGGAGGCTGGCAGTAGGCAACAGCGACAGGTGGTGCGCGACGACCTACTCTCTACAGGCTCGTTTGTGAAGGGTACCAACGCCAAACCCATCCCGCAGGTGCACTTCGGTACCAACGACTTCTGGACTGTGCCTTATACCAAGGGATGGTTGCAGGTGAACTTCGACTTCGGCTATGGCAAGTTCATGGACAGCGGCTACCGTGAGGACCTGTTCCGTGAATACGATGTCAACAAGACCTACGCCAAGGATATCTGGTACCACCAGAAACACCTGTATCTGCGTAGCAATCCTGAGAAACCCCTATTCATTACCGTCGGCATCGAACATGCCGTACAGTTTGGCGGCACGAAATATTTTAAGGACCCGGAGAAGTCACCTTCGGAGAAACCGCTTGACCTGAAGTCATTCTGGAAGGTGATCCTGCCTGGCGGCGACAGCCAGTATTTCGAGAACAACGCCATGGAAGACTGGGTCTGGGGTAATCACGTAGGTGTGATGACCGCTCAGATCGGCTGGAATATCAACAAAGACCATCAGGTACAGGCCTATCTGGACAACCCCTTCGAAGACGGCTCCGGCATCCGCAAAGGAAACGGTTGGGACGGATTATGGGGAATGCAGTACACTAACAAGGCCAAGGGCAGACAATACGTGCGCGGTGCTGTACTGGAGTATTTCCAGAGCACCAACCAGTCTGGCCCCCTGCACTGGGACAGTGGCGACTACCCAGAGCCCATCCGCCATCAGATCACGGATCTCGTGACGGGTAAGGACGAGTATTACAACCACTCCTTCTACGGCAGTTATACACACTACGGTATGACCCCAGGCAACCCGCTCATCCCCTCACCTATTTATAATAATGATGGCTATTCCGCCTTCCGAGACAATCGGGTGAAGGCCTGGCATCTGGGTGTCAATGGTGAGATCACGGATCATCTGTCCTATCTGGTGAAGGGTTCCTACCGCGAGGGATGGGGCACGTATGACGAGCCTCTAACCACCCGGCACCACTCTTTCGATGCCCTACTGCAAGCCATCTTCCACACAGGACCTTGGCAATTCAGTGCAGCCTACGCCTTCGACAAGGGGAATATCTTCGGTGACTGTTCAACCTTCGACTTCAAAATCAGTTATCATGGCAAGATTCTCTAAATTATTTATATTATGCGCTATCATGCTGCTCGTTGCCTGCCAAGAGGGACGCGAGGCTGGCGATTTGCTGGGACAGTGGCGCCTGAAGGGGTCGGACACGAACTACCTGAGTTTCTCGGGCTCTGTCGCACTGTTTCGCGACATCTCGTTCTCTGACCTTGCCAAAGGACAGATCTACGGCAACTTCCAGCACAAGGGCGACAGTCTGTTCGTCCAGTGCTACTCCGTCAGGGAAACGGCATCTGACACCACTGTCGTAGAAAACAACTTCGGCTTCAAGCCCTTCAACAATATCCGCGTGAAGGTGGCGGCACTCGACAAAGACCAACTGGTGCTGACCAAAGACGGTCAGACCTGGACCTTCGAGAAATACTAAAGACCAGGATTCACCGCATCTAAATACATCTATAGGGATTTCCCCCATTCAGTTTAGGGGAAATCCTTTTTATTTGCTTTCTTTTTACCCTATCTTTGCATCGTGAATAGATAACAAAGTATGTCAAACCTTTTAAAGATTACGGATATGAAGAAGATGTTTTTCGCACTGATGATGTTAGCAACTACCATCTCAGCCAAAGCAATGAGCTACGAGCAGGCCCGCAACGAGGCCCTGTTCCTCACCGACAAGATGGCATACGAGCTGAATCTGACCGAAGAGCAGTATGAGGCTGCGTATGAGATCAACCTCGACTACCTCATGGGTGTCACAGGACGTGCAGATGTGTTCGGCACCTACTGGGAGCGTCGCAACCTCGACATGAGCTATATCCTCTACGACTGGCAGTGGAACGCCTTTGTGGCAGCAACCTATTTCTACCGTCCCCTGTACTGGGAGGCTGGTTACTGGCACTTCGGCATCTATCTCCGCTACCCGCACCGTGACTATTTCTACTTCGGATATCCCCACTTCTATGTGACCTATCGCGGAGGGCATGCTTGGCATCGCCATGGCGGTCACGGCTACTATCACGGCCACAGCAATCACTACCGTGGACATCATAACCATCATGTAGGTATGCATGACCGCTGGGATCGTGGAGACTACCGTGGTCCTCGTAACAGCTCCACCCGTGTGACGGGCAGCCGTCATAACGACAGGAATCACCGTGACAACCACATGGACAACCGCAGAAATGATCAAAGGAATCATCGCGATGGAGGCAGTGGCAATTTCAGTGGCCGCAGAGACGGTCAGCAGAACCGCATCGGCAATCAGAGCCATACGAACCATCAGCCCCGTATGACGGAAAGGAACTATTCTTCCAGTTCTCGTGGGGGATTCTCTGGCAGATCCCACAGCACTGAGTCACGCAGCAGCGGTTCGCATAGTGGCGGATCACGCAGTAGCGGTTCATTCAGCAGTGGCCCACGCAGCGGTGGATCTCACAGCAGCAGTACACGCGGAGGTTATTCTGGTGGATCACATAGTGGAGGGTTCTCCAGCGGTTCACATGGTGGTGGTTCTCGCGGTGGATTCTCAGGTGGATCACACAGTGGTGGTTCTCACGGAGGTGGCTCGCATGGCCATGGCGGTCATCGCTAAGTCAGAGTTCTAACACCCTCACTTCAGCATTCATCATACGACGTACTTCGCTCATTGATTTTCCATAATATACTGCCTGGATGGCCTTGTTAATGATTCCATGGCCTACAGCCAGCACCTGCTTTTCTGGGAATGTCTCCTTGACATAGGCGATGAATTCTCCTGCCCGGGAAAGCAGGTTTTCCAATGTCTCCACATTATCCGGCCACACCTCACCCTTCAGGTCAGGAATAAAGCGCCCAGTAAAGTCTCCCCAGTCGCGTTCCCTGAGTAAAGGTGTCGTCACCACCTCCAGATGATGGGGATCGGCAATGATCCTCGCCGTATCAATGGAACGCTTCAAATCACTGGCAATCACGGCATCAAGCGGACGGTCACGCCACTCCTCACTGACCTCCTGAGCCTGACGAACACCGTTCTCATTGAGTTCGCCCTGCGTCTGACCCTGCATGATCTGGTTGACATTATCCACCGTCTCACCGTGTCTTACTAAGTATAAAGTTGTCATTATCCTTTAAATTTTGTGCAAAAATACATAAATATTTGTGATTTCCATCATATTTTATTATTTTTGCAACGTAAAACAAGACCATAAAACATAATGAAGATATTACAAAGTTCCGTTTTCCGCGCTATTTGCGCTATCGCCATCGGTATTCTTCTGATTAAGTTCCCAGACAATACCGTCACATGGATTACTGTCGCCATCGGTATCCTGTTCCTTCTCTCAGGCATCATCTCCATGGTGGTTTATATGCATGCGAGGAAGAACGTGTCCGAATATAAGATCACGGATGCCCAAGGCCGTGTAGTGGCTGGTGAGAAGCCTACCTTCCCCATCGTGGGCGTAGGCAGCATTATCTTGGGATTCCTCTTGGCACTGACGCCCAACATCTTCATCACGGCTCTGATGTATATCATCGGTGCCATCCTGATCCTGGGAGCCATCAACCAATACATGAACCTCATCAATGCCCGCAGGTATGGCAAGATAGGCTTCGGCTACTGGATATTCCCCTCTGTCATTCTCCTCATCGGCCTCTATGTCATCATCAAGCCCCTGGCCCCTGCCAGTATGGCCATGCTGGTGCTGGGCTGGTGCTCGTTGCTTTATGGCGTCACGGAGATGATCAACTCCCTGAAATTCTATTCCGACAAGCGCAAGGCACGTCAGGCTCAGGAGATACCTGTGGCAGAAGAGGTTATTGAGGCAACAAACGTTGATGAGGTCGCCGAAGAGACGGTTCCTGCCAAGGAACTGCCAGTGGCAGAGGAAGATACCTCTACACCCCAGTAACGATTCCCTCTATATAAGTCTTAAGGATATGAATGCCGGTCTTATTGTCTCCGCCTGAGGGGATGATAATATCGGCAAATTTCTTCGTAGGCTCAATAAACTGCTCATGCATCGGCTTGACAGCCGTCTCGTAATGCTCCAACACCATATCCACGGTACGGCCGCGCTCCACCACATCACGACGGATATTGCGCATCAGTCTGACGTCGGAGTCGGTATCCACGAAGATCTTCAGGTCCATCATGTCGCGCAGTTTCTTATAGTGCAGAGCCATGATACCCTCGATGATGATGACGGGCTTGGGCTCCACATGGATGGTCTCCTTCAGACGGTTGCTCTCTATATAGGAGTAGGTGGGTTGCTCGATGGCCTCGCCATTCTTCAACTTCTTGATCTGTTCTGTCAGCAGTTTCCAGTCAAAAGCATCAGGATGGTCGAAGTTGATCTGCCTGCGCTCTTCTGGTGTCAGACCTGTCGTATCGTTATAATACGAGTCAAGGGGCACTACCGCTGCACAGTGAGGGGGCAGTGCCTTGGCAATTTGTTTCACCACGGTGGTCTTTCCTGAGCCGGATCCTCCGGCAATTCCAATAATCGTCATAGTTTCAGGTATTTGAATACAATATCGTAATAGTCTGCTTTCTTCTCAGCCTTCATCGGATAGGCCCGCGAACTACTGGGCATCCGGTAGAGCCGCAGTGCCCTGCCGTCGAGATGGAAAGGGGCGTATTCCCCCACCTTCGGAGGCTTGATACCGTAATGGCCGCAAAACACCTCCGTGGCCAGTTGCCCTGCCGTGATGACAGCCTGACAGTCAGGGATCTGTCTCAGCATCGTATCGAGATCCGTTGCCTCCACGATCTCCAAGTCCTTGTCGGAGGCATTGTCCTGCGTGCGACGAATACGGGTGGCCGTATCATAGAGGGCAATCCCCTTCTCCTCCAAGAACGGGATGATGCGCTCCAAGTTGAAGCGTTTTTCCTGCTCCACGACGAAATGGTTTTTGTCGCCGAAGAAGCAGATGCCAAAGATCCTCCACATATCGTTGATCCAGTTCGGGTAATAGAACGCCATGCACCAGCGCTTGGGGGCTGGTGGGAAGGTGCCCAACATCAGCAACTTCGCCTTTTCAGGCAGAAACGGCTTGAAAGGATGGCTCTCTACGATCTCACTCATCGCTGCACTTCAATTCGTTTTCTGTTTGCAAATATAGGAAAATAATCTGATCAGACAAAGAAAAAGGCACAAAAAGTTTGCGGATTCAAAAAATATTCGTACCTTTGCAGCCCAAAAGTGTGAAATCGTATTTTTAACATTAATATTAAAACTCAAAATGAAAAAAGGTATTCATCCAGAAAACTATCGCCCCGTCGTATTCAAGGATATGTCCAACGGCGATATGTTCCTTACGAAATCTACCGCAAAGACAAATGACACCGTAGAGTTCGAAGGCGAAACTTACCCAGTGGTAAAAGTCGAAATCTCCAGCTCTTCTCACCCGTTCTATACTGGTAAGAGCAAGCTCGTTGACACCGCAGGTCGTGTCGATAAGTTCATGAGCCGCTACGGTAAGGCTGCGAAGAAGTAAGATATAGACAGTCGATAGACATAAAATGCGTTCATGGTAGTTGCATATGCCACGAGCGCATTTTTGTTTTTTAAAGGAGAAAAGCATTTTTTCTCCTTTTCTTTTGGCTAAAACAGGGAAAAGTCGTATATTTGTACCCAAGAACTTAACAAGTGACTTATTTTACAGATGAAAACAGTTTATGACTTCACTGTCAAAGACAGAAAAGGCAAGGACGTATCCCTGAAGGAATACGCCAATGAGGTGTTGCTGATCGTCAATACGGCAACCAAGTGTGGATTCACCCCGCAGTACGATGAGTTGGAGGCACTCTACCAAAAGTACCACGCTCAGGGCTTTGAGATTCTCGACTTCCCCTGTAACCAGTTTGGCCAACAGGCTCCGGGCACTGACGAGAGCATCCACGAATTCTGCAAACTGAACTTCGGTACGGAGTTCCCCCGCTTCAAGAAGATCAAGGTCAACGGTGAAGATGCCGACCCACTCTATAAGTTTCTGCAGGAACAGAAAGGTTTTGCCGGCTGGGATATGAGCCACAAGATTGCCCCCATCCTCGACGACATGCTCTCGAAGGCTGATCCCGACTACAAGCAGAAGCCCGATATCAAGTGGAACTTCACCAAATTCCTGATTAACAAGAAGGGACAGGTCGTAGCCCGTTTCGAGCCGACGGAAAATATCGACAATATCGCCAAGCAAATCGAAGAACTCCTGAAATAGATGGAAAAGACCAAATGTCTGATTATTGGCAGCGGTCCTGCTGGTTATACCGCTGCCATTTATGCCAGTCGCGCCAACCTCAGTCCTATTGAGTACAGTGGGATGCAGCCTGGCGGTCAACTTACACAGACCACAGAGGTAGAGAACTTCCCTGGCTATCCCCAGGGTGTGGATGGTAACCAGATGATGATGGACCTGCTCGAACAGGCCCAGCGCTTTGGCACGGACATCCGCATGGGCTCCATCGTGAAAGTGGATTTCTCGAAGGCGCCATACGTCTGCACAGACGAGGAGGGCAACGAGATTGCCGCCGATACCGTCATCATTGCCACAGGCGCCTCCGCTAAGTACCTTGGACTTGACGACGAGCGTAAGTACAACGGACAGGGTGTCTCCGCCTGTGCCACCTGTGACGGTTTCTTCTATCGCAAGAAGACGGTTGCCGTCGTAGGCGGTGGTGACACGGCCTGTGAGGATGCCCTCTATCTGGCAGGACTGGCCAAGAAGGTCTATCTTATCGTGCGCAAGCCTTTCCTCCGTGCCTCACAGGTGATGCAGCAACGCGTCAAAGAGTGTGAGAACATCGAAATTCTCTTCGAGCATAACACGATCGGACTCTTCGGCGAGAATGGCGTCGAGGGAGCCCATCTTGTGAAGCGCAAGGGAGAGCCCGACGAGGAAAAGGTGGATATCGCCATCGACGGCTTCTTCCTGGCTATTGGTCACAAGCCCAATACGGATATCTTCAAGGAATGGTTGGAAACGGATGAGGTAGGCTACCTGAAGAAGATCGACGGTACGCCCAAGACGAAGATCCCTGGCGTGTTCGTGGCAGGCGACTGTGCCGACCCCGTCTATCGGCAGGCCATCTCTGCGGCAGGTTCTGGATGCCAGGCCGCCATCGAGGCGGAACGCTTCCTACTGAACAAATAAGGTTTCTTAAGTTAATAACAATAGAAAAGGCTCGTTTCACAACGAGCCTTTCCCTTGAATTACTTAAAAAACTAAATTAATCAACCATAAACCTTAACCGTTAAAATCTTTTTCTGTTGCAAATATACAACAAGTACAGAAAAGTGATGTTCAATCTGCGTTATTTGATGTCGAAAATGCGTGAATTAACGTATTTTCAACCAGAAATCACGCATTTTAAACATTTTCGGCCTCTTTTTTGAAGTTTTTCGAGGAAAAACGATATAATATCGGAATTATTTCCTATTTTTGCAGAGTATTAAACAACCATATAATGAGCACGCGCGTACTGCTTTTATCCCTTCTGATATTGGCATTACTGGCCATTATCTTCCTCGTAGGCAGAAACCTGTACCTACGTAGCATGAAATTACGCCGTCGGCTCCAATTAAGTTCCGTCTTCATGAATATCACCCACGAACTGCTCACGCCGCTCACCGTGATCTCTGCCTCTGTGGATAAACTGCGGGAGGAAGAGCCCAAGTTCGGACGCGACTATGACATGATGCAACTGAACATCCAACGTATGGTGCGCCTGTTGCAGCAGATCCTGGAAAGCAGCAAGTCTGATGCCAGCGAACTGAAACTCCTTGTGGCACAGGGCGACGTGATGGGCTACATCCACGAGACGGCAGAATGTCTCGAGCCTTTGCTTGCCAAGAAACGGATGAAATTCTCTATCACCTGTGTCCCAGAAAGCATGATGGGATGGATTGATGTTGACAAACTGGACAAAATCATCTATAATCTCCTGTCTAATGCCGCCAAATACTCATCCGAAGGCGGAGATGTCAGTCTCACGGCCGTCACCAATAAAACATACGACCGTATCAAGATCACGGTGACCGATTCAGGCGAAGGCATCCCCAAGGAAAAGATGAAACACCTGTTCCATCGCTTCCAAGACGGTGATTACCGTCAGCATCGCACCATCGGCACAGGTCTCGGTCTCTCCCTCACACGCGATCTGGTGTATTTACACCATGGAGCCATCGAGTGCCAGAGTGAGGTCGGTGTGGGTACCACCTTTACCGTCACTCTTCCCATCAACAAGGAGGCCTTCCTACCCGAACAGATCGATGAGCACCACACCATAGACTTCAGCGTTCCCAAGAATACCATCATCGACTTCAACACCATCGTCCCAGATGTGAATGAGGAGTCAGAGGCGGAGGTCGCCTATGATGAGGATGTCTATAAACTGCTCGTCGTGGAGGACAACGTGGAACTGCTGATGCTGATGAAGCAAATACTCAAGCCCTACTATCGGGTCTATGCGGCCAACAACGGAATAGAGGCGCTGAAGATCATCCATGAGAAGGAACTCGACATCATCATTTCCGACGTGATGATGCCCGAGATGGACGGTTACGAACTGACCAAGACCATCAAGTCTGATGACAACTACAACCACCTGCCTATCATCCTACTGACAGCGAAGACCCAAAAGGAAGACATGGAGGAAGGTCTGCTCGCTGGAGCCGACGATTACCTTACCAAGCCGTTCCGCCTTGGAGAACTGAAACTGCGCATCAACAATATTGTTGAGAACCGTAAGCGGATGCAGCACGAATACAGCAAGAAGACGATGGCTGAGACGATGCCGAAGCAGGAGGAAAAGATGCAGTCGCCCGATGAGGAATTCCTGGGCCGTGCATTGGAGTTTGTATATACCCATCTGGAAGACGAGTATTACGACCGTGATGCCTTAGCCACCGACATGGGCACCAGCACTTCTACCTTATATAACAAACTGCGCGCCATCACGGGTCTCAACGTGTCGAGTTTCATCCGTGACGTCCGCATGAAAGAGGCCAGCAGGATCGCAGAAGCAACGCCAGGTATCCGCGTCAGCGACCTCGCCTATCGCGTAGGATTCAAGGATCCCCGTTATTTCTCCACTTGTTTTAAGAAGCACTTCGGTGTTCAGCCGAAGGAGTACATCGAGAGCCTACAATCAAGGCCAGAAACGTAAGCAGTCCGTTCAGCATTAGCAGTTCATAGCCGAAACGATAGCCTGACCATTGCCAGGTCAGTGTGTCTATGGCATAACATACCAACGGCGAGGCCACGCAGATATACGGTACATAACGGTCACGAGGCATCCGTTTCGTCAGCATGCCAAAGGCGAAGAGACCCAACAGCGGTCCGTAGGTATAGCCGCAAAGCGTGTAGATGGCATCGATCACACTCGTCGAGTTCAGCAGTCTGAACAGCAGGATCATCACCACAAACAATACACTGATCCCTACATGTGCCCTTTTCCTAAGCCGTTCATCCCCTGCCCTGCCCCGGATATCCACACAATAACTCGTGGTGAGCGAGGTCAGTGCGGAGTCGGCACTAGAGAACGAGGCTGCCGTCAGTCCGATGGTAAAGGGGAGTACCACAGAGAGTCCGCTCTGTTGTACGAAATCAGGCAACAGCGCATCCCCCACGGCCACGGGCATTCCCTGCGACTGCGCCAACATCACCAGCAGTACGCCCAACGACAAGAACAACAGGTTGGCAGGCACGAAGGCCACACCATAGGTACACATATCCTTCTGGGCCTCACGCAGCGACTTACAAGTCAGGTTCTTCTGCATCATATCCTGGTCCAGTCCCGTCATCACGATCACGATGAACACGCCACTAAGGAACTGTTTCCAGAAGTTCTGTTTCGACACCCAGTCGTCAAGGACAAAGATCCGGCTATGGCCATCGGCAGCGATGGCATCCACCGCCTCCGGGATGGTCATCCCCAATAGTCCCGTCACCTTATATATAATCAGGAGAAGGGCTCCAAAGAGACAGACCGTCTGGAACGTATCCGTCCACACCAGTGTCTTAATGCCGCCCTGACGGGTGTAAAGCCAGATCAGCGCCACCATCACCGTGACCGTGATGGCGAAGGGAATACCCCAGGCCTCAAACACAAACCGTTGGAGGATCATGCAGACCACATAGAAGCGCACCACCGCCCCTGTCATCTTCGACAACAGGAAGAACGAGGCACCCGTCTTATACGCCCTCGGCCCTAATCTCTGGCCTAAGTACGAATAGATGGTCGTCAGGTTCAGCCGATAGTAGAGCGGCAGGAGGATAAACGCCACGGCGATATAGCCGAGGATAAAGCCCAGACAAGTCTGCATATAGGTCATGTCGATGCTCGTCACCATACCAGGTACACTGACAAACGTCACCCCCGAGATCGAGGCACCGATCATACCGAAGGCCACCATATACCAAGGCGATCTCCTGTTTGCACGGAAGAACGTCTCGTTCGTCGCACGTCTGCCCGTCAGTCGGCTGATGCCGAACAAGACTGCAAAATAAATCAATATTGTTGCAAGAATCCACATAATCGACTGCAAAGGTACTATTTTTTAATAAATTATCAATTATCAATTCTCCATTTTCAATTAAATGTGTTATCTTTGCAGACGGAATTTCAAAATTCTAAAACTTTTATATTATGGCTAAACAGAAAAAATTCATCCTCCAAGAGAGTGAGATCCCAACACAGTGGTACAATATTCAGGCAGACATGCCCAACAAGCCCATGCCTCCCATCCACCCGGCTACGAAGCAGCCTCTGGGTGTCGATGACCTGGCACACATCTTCCCCCGTGAGTGCTGTGTGCAGGAACTGGACACGGAGCATCGTTGGATAGACATCCCTGAAGAGGTGCTTGAGAAGTACAAGTTCTATCGTAGCACACCACTGGTTCGTGCCTATGCCCTCGAAGAGGCCCTGGGTACACCCGCCCATATCTATTTCAAGAACGAATCCACCAACCCGCTGGGTTCTCATAAGATCAACTCTGCCCTGCCCCAGTGCTACTATGCCAAGATGGAGGCACGACGAACGTCACCACGGAGACCGGTGCCGGTCAGTGGGGTGCTGCCCTGAGTTATGCCGCCAAGATCTACGGTCTCGACTGCGCCGTCTATCAGGTGAAGATCACCATGCAGCAGAAGCCCTATCGCTCCAGCATCATGCGTACCTTCGGTGCCGTCGTGGAGGGTTCTCCCTCGATGTCCACCCGTGCCGGTAAGGATATCCTGACGAAGGATCCCACCCACTCCGGTTCACTGGGTACCGCTATCTCTGAGGCCGTCGAACTCGCTACGACCACACCTAACTGTAAATATACGTTAGGTTCCGTGCTGAACCACGTAGGTCTGCACCAGACGATCATCGGTCTGGAGGCTGAGAAGCAGATGGCGATGGCTGGTGAGTATCCCGACATCGTGATTGGCTGCTTCGGTGGTGGTTCCAACTTCGGTGGTATCGCCTTCCCCTTCATGCGTCACAAGATCCTCGAGGGCAAGAACACGGAGTTTATCGCTGCCGAGCCCGACAGTTGTCCGAAACTGACACGCGGTCAGTTCCGCTACGACTTCGGCGACGAGGCCGGTTATACCCCGTTGCTGCCGATGTACACGCTGGGCCATAACTTCAAACCCTCTAACATCCACGCCGGTGGTCTGCGCTACCACGGTGCCGGTATGATCATCTCCCAGTTGATCAAGGACGGTTATATGTATGGTGTCGATATCCCACAACTCGAGACCTTCGAGGCTGGTATGCTCTTCGCCCGTACGGAGGGTATCATCCCTGCACCCGAGAGTTGTCACGCCATCGCTGCCACCATCCGCGAGGCCAACAAGTGCAAGGAGTCTGGCGAGGAGAAAGTCATCCTCTTCAACCTCTCCGGCCACGGTCTGATCGACATGCCATCGTACGAAGCCTTCATCAAGGGTGACCTCCAGAACTACACGGTCACTGACGAGATGATCGCAGAGAACCTCGCAGAACTCGACAAACAGTAAGATCTCAATACTTCCTTCAGTCATCCCCGCCCCATCAGCGGGGATGACTGCGTTATGAAACTATCTGACAATTGACTGAAAATCCAGCGCGTTTTAGTCAGCAACTGGTCTTGAGGTCGCAAATACGCAATTCTGAGGCTGTTTCCCTAAGTACCTGATACAGTGACGGTTATGTTTTCAGGGAAAAAGAGGAGTCACCTTTGGGTTGTTCAAATAGTTTCTTTCACTCGTCGAAACGGCATCTATCGCTCGTTCAGACGTCATCTATCACCAGAAAGGAATTATTCCGACGAGTCGTAAAGACCATCTTAACGATCCCTAAAGACTATACTAACGGGTGGTTAACTATATGGTAACCACCCGTTAGTCGTAAGACAACCCTAAACAAGCCAAAAAAGGCCTCTCCGTTTCTCTATTTCGAGTAAACTGAGAGGCCCATTTTTAGGCATAATTTCTTTACATTCTATCAGCGTCTTATGCGATATCGATCTGACGTGATACCTTTACTTTCTCTTCAACGACCTTGGGGAGTTCGACGGTGAGAACACCATGCTCGACCTTGGCGGAGATATCCTCCTTCTTCACGTCATCCGGCAAGATCAGCGTCTGCTCGAACTTTGAGTATGAGAACTCACGACGCAGGTAGCGCGTGTTCTTATCCTCATCCTTCTTCTCCTGCTTGCTCTCCATCTTAATGATCAGGTTGCCCTCATCATTGATATGTACGTTGAAGTCCTCCTTCTTCATGCCCGGTGCAGCCAACTCTACGGTATAGGCTTTGTCACTTTCTTTCACATTGATAGCGGGAGCCGTGCAGTTTGCCTTCGGCATAAAGTCCGTATCAAACAAATCATTGAACACACTGGGAATCCAACTGTTACTTCTCATTACTGGCATCATAATCGTTACCTCCTAATTCTATTTTTAAATGGTTATACATGTTGTCTTTTTTAGTGATTACCTTTCGGCTTTCACCAGACAATATGCAAGATAAATGCCAGTGCGAAAATATGCGTCAATCTGTCAGAATTGCACGACAGATTGACAGAGCAGCCTCAACAGTGGGGATCTCATTGACGACCATGGATCGCTTGCCGTTCGTTTCACGAAGATTGCAGCGACGCACATTCTGAGTCATATAATTGATGACCTTGCCAAAAGCCTCACTTTGGTAATAAGGACTATCAGGGACACTCACGAAGTAGAGGTACATCTTCTGTTGCTTGAGCATGATCTTCTCGATACCCAACTGTTTGCCTAACACGCGCAAGGGTACGACGTTAATGAGTTCCCCGGCCACGGCGGGAATCTCCCCGAATCGGTCTTTCAGACGCTTGCGGTAAGCCTCCAGATCGGCATCAAGACGGTTGCTGTTGGCAAGATTGTCGAGTTCACGGTAGAGGAGCATGCGCTCGGAGTCGCTGGGGACATACTGATCCGGGAAGTACATCTCGATGTCGGACTCGAGGGCACAGTCATCAACCCACTGGACATTGAATGTCACATTAGGGTCAGGACACTTTGTGTCATCGGGCGATGACACAAAGTGTCCTGACCCTAATGTGACATTTTCATTACGGAGTTCGGCCATGGCCTGATTGAGGATCTTCTGATAGGTCTCGTAGCCGAGATCGGAAATAAAGCCGCTCTGCTCGGAGCCAAGGAGATTACCCGCACCACGGATGTCGAGGTCCTGCATGGCTATATTGATACCAGAGCCGAGGTCGGAGAAGTTCTCGAGGGCCTCGAGACGACGGCGCGACTCCGGAGGCAGGGCTGCCAAGGGTGGTGCCAGCAGATAACAGAAAGCCTTGCGGTTACCACGTCCGACACGTCCTCGCATCTGATGGAGATCGGAGAGGCCGAAGTTATGGGCGCCATTGATGATGATCGTATTGGCATTGGGGATATCGATGCCGTTCTCCACGATGGTGGTGGAGAGCAGCACGTCGTAGTCGTAGTTGGAGAAGTCGAGTACGATCTTCTCCAGTTCCTCGGGTTTCATCTGACCGTGTCCGATGGCGATACGTGCATCCGGGACATACTTACGGATCATGTCCGCAATCTCCTGTAACTGACTGATGCGGTTATTGACGAAATACACCTGTCCGTTGCGCGACATCTCGAAGTTAATCGCGTCCGCAATGATCTCCGAACCAAAAGTGTGAATCTCCGTCTGGATGGGATAGCGGTTGGGAGGCGGTGTCTGGATGACACTGAGATCGCGGGCACCCACCAATGAGAACTGGAGGGTGCGGGGTATTGGCGTAGCCGACATCGTCAGGGTATCGACATTCGTCTTCATCTGACGGAGTTTCTCTTTCGTGCTGACACCGAACTTCTGTTCCTCGTCGATGATGAGCAGACCGAGATCATGAAACTTCACCGTCTTACCGATGAGTTTATGTGTGCCGATGATGATGTCGATCTTACCGTCAGCAAGGTCTTTCAGCAGAGCAGTGGTCTGTTTGGCACTACGGGCCCGTGTCAGGTAATCCACCCTGACGGGCATATCCTTCAGACGGGAGGTGAAAGTGCGGAAATGCTGATAGGCCAAGACGGTGGTAGGTACGAGCACAGCCACCTGTTTACCATCCGTAGCAGCCTTGAAGGCAGCACGCACGGCGACCTCCGTCTTACCGAAACCGACATCACCACAAACCAGACGATCCATGGGTTTCGCCTGCTCCATATCGGCCTTTACATCCTGTGTGGCTTTCAACTGGTCTGGCGTGTCCTCATAGAGGAAACTGGCCTCGAGTTCATGCTGCAGGTAAGTATCGTGGCTGAAGGCGAATCCCTTCTCACGACGGCGCTTCGCATAGAGTTTAATCAGGTCGCGGGCGATATCCTTGATATGTTTCTTGGTACGTTCCTTGAGGCGTTCCCACTGACCAGTACCAAGCGTAGAAAGGCGAGGTCCCTCACCACCATCCTGCGACCTGTATTTCGACACCTTATATAAAGAATGTATCGAGACATAGATGCTGTCACCGTGCTGGTAGAGAATCTTGATCATCTCCTGATAGCCATCACCCTGGGGCATGCGTACCAAACCGCCGAACTTTCCCACACCATGATCGA
>Ga0129306_1000130_pt1 | contig 129578 bp, 122 predicted proteins | sample P827metagenome_FD_94438 | JGI IMG/M metagenome (GOLD analysis project Ga0129306, IMG submission 94438) | Capybara group fecal microbial communities from Wisconsin, USA - P827 metagenome | ecosystem: Host-associated > Mammals > Digestive system > Large intestine > Fecal | place: USA: Wisconsin...
CCTCTTATTAAATAATTTCCAATAGAAAATAATGTTAACAGGCTTGTTATTAATAAAAAAGACTACACGAAGAAGAGGCGTTATTCATAAGAAGAAGCATTGCTCTTTTTATCCGGCAACCCACTCTCGGTACATCTTCAGCAACCGAAAACCGGGAGAGACCAATAAAAGCAACCGAAAAAGAAATAGCAGTAGTCGGAGCAACTTCAAGCAGAAATCGGATACACAACCGTTAGCCCAAATATCAGGAGAATGCAGGATGATACAAGCGAGAGCTTGCACTTGTACAAGTGAAGGCCAACGCTTGTACAAGTATAAGGTTACGCTTGTACAAGTGTAGGCTCTCATTTGTACAAGCGTAAATCATTCATTATCAGCAGGGAATTTCTTTATAAAAGAACAAAGATTAGACTACCCTCACTCGGAAAAGAATCGGCAGGCCATGCTACCAACCAAGAAGGGAGAGTCCGGCTGCTTCGTACCACGCAGTGGAGCGATAGGCTATATTAGCAGCCCTCACTTCATAAGCGGTAGACTCGGAAGGAATGTAGTGCGTCACTCCATTAGCGCGGGGTTGCATCGGGAACATTCCTTCAATAGAATCGAACTTTCGTCCAACGAACATAGAGAAGTTCTTTTCGGTTGTATTCCAATAACCGAGGGCAGATGCAAAAGCCTGCTTCCACGCCTGATAGCCGGCATCATCTGTCAGATATTCCATCATTTCCATCATATCGAAATAACCGACATAACTACTTATGGAAGTACGTTTATCGTAATCAAACACTTTGGAGCGAAGCTCCGAAACACCCATACCACTCTGCAAAACCTGCTTTGTAGCCGCCGCCAGTTTCTCCAACTCTGCCGTTTTTAAAACAGTAATGGAAGTTCCCCCCGTCCAATTATCGTTTGATATACCGATACCACCTGTATAAATCTCATTATAGGCCTTAAAATACTCCTCAGCCATGCCGACAGCAGCATTCGATTTAAACATCAATGGCACAATCCTGTCATAAGGAGCACCCGGTCCCGGATTTTCTGTTGGCGACCCCATATAATAATCAGTATATTTGCGTACCTCGTAAGCCACCTCAACAGACATCATAAAACAAGCGTCGAACATGATAAACTCCAGGTGTGGAGCCGATTGCAGCACTTCCACCAAACCGGAAATATTCATTCTGTCATCACCATTCCCCCTATCCTGCCCTATCCAACGGGTTTTGGGAATTTCCAAAGGATATGGAATCCATCCGTCGCAATGCGACCAGTACACCAGCCCGTAGCTATCAGCCGGATATTCTTGGAAAGCACGGCTCAACACTTCTTTCATAACCTGTGTTTCCGTAGACACCTGTTCATCATATTCTTTAAGTATCTCCTTTGCCACTTTCCCACTGCCGTCTTTGTGTATGCGAAACAAGACGGGCTTATCGTTATTATCCAAATAAACCAACAAGTTATGAAGCGAGGAATCGACAGATTTCATTCCTGCCATCATTTCCTCCACATCCTTAGTCGCAAAATCTTGGTTATTGTAATTTTCATCCAAACCATTCTTATCTGCCACGATATAGACCAGCACCGTACGGCTTCCCTCGACCGGAGGAGCAGGACACTCCTTCTTTTCACATCCGGTCAACAAGATGGAAAAGAATATTCCCATTAAAAGATGAAAATCAAATTTCATAATCATTCGTTTGAGTTTTAAACACAAGGATTATTCCTGAGGCTTCTTGAACTTAAAAGCAGAAGGCTCTATCCCTTGAAGCAGCAACCTTGTACTCTTTTTATACTTTCCTTTCACTTTGGCAGCTTCTTTTTCCAGCTTCTTTTTGTTCTCGGAAAAATAAATCATGCAGGTGTAGTCAGGCTTTTTAAAATCAGCTTCCAAATAATTCTTCAACTGATATGTGTATAACTCCCTCTTGGGCAAGAAACCATTCTTGTCTAATTCCACACTATCCAACAACTGGATTTCCGTATAATACACAATTGAATCATTGAAAGAGGCAGCCACTCCAAAGGCATATACCGCCTTCTCTTTATTCTTCATTGTAAAAGCCGGGCACAATGCAAAAACCAAAGCCACGGCACAAAGTATGCGAACGTATTTCATGAATTAATTAAAAGTTTAGTAATAAACCGGAAAGCTATTGACAAAAATCAACAAGCAATCGCGGCAAAGATAAGAAAAAAACCGCATGCTCCGAAAAGCACACGGTTTTTAATTCTTTCTATAAGTCGGAAATCAATATTTCTTATTTATCCCAAATAAGATTTGAGCAATTTGCTACGATTACTTTGTCTTAATCTTCTGATTGCTTTTTCTTTAATCTGGCGTACACGCTCACGGGTCAAGCCGAATTTGTCGCCGATTTCTTCTAATGTCATTTCCTGTTGTCCGATACCGAAAAACATCTGTATGATTTCTTTTTCGCGTTCGGTTAACGTAGAAAGAGCTCTATCAATTTCCCTCGCAAGAGACTCGTTCACCAAAGAGCGGTCGGCCATAGGAGAATCATCGTTGACCAACACATCGAGCAAACTGTTGTCTTCTCCTTCTACGAAAGGTGCGTCCACCGATATGTGGCGTCCTGACACCTTCAACGTATCAGAGATTTTGTCAACAGGGATTTCCAGTTCTTCGGCAAGCTCTTCGGGAGACGGACGGCGCTCGTTTTCCTGTTCGAATTTAGAAAAGGCCTTACTGATTTTATTCAGCGAACCTACCTGATTCAACGGAAGACGCACAATGCGCGACTGCTCTGCCAAAGCTTGTAGAATGGACTGGCGTATCCACCATACTGCATAACTGATGAACTTGAAACCACGTGTTTCATCGAACTTTTCGGCAGCCTTGATCAGTCCTAAATTACCCTCATTAATCAAGTCGGGCAAACTCAAACCTTGGTTCTGGTACTGCTTGGCTACAGATACAACGAAACGCAGATTGGCACGTGTCAGTTTTTCCAATGCAACACGGTCACCCTTGCGGATGCGCTGAGCGAGTTCTACCTCCTCTTCAACAGTAATGAGGTCTTCGCGACCGATTTCCTGCAAATACTTGTCAAGAGAAGCACTCTCTCTGTTAGTGATACTTTTGGTAATCTTAAGTTGTCTCATTCTTAAAAACAGATTTGGGTTGCAAAGTTACTACAAAATCTTTTGTTACAATAATTTTATCTTCACTTTTTTACCTAATTTATATCTCAACCATCATAACAAAAAAGATGTCGACAAATATCTTGCCGACACCTTCTTTTTGGTTTTATTCGCTAATATTAGAGCCTCTTTAGTAAATTCTCGCTCTAACCCTATTTGTATCCTGACAATCTTTACCTTTTATTTCTTTATTCTTGAGTCAAATCCACGGCATACATGGCACGTTTTCCTGACGGGAACATACCGGTGATGAACAAACCTTGTTCAGGTGACTTTCTCGCCTCTTTCATGATTTTTTCCAAGTCGTCCACCGTCTTTACCGACTGACCGTTCGCTTTCAGGATAATAAAACCCTTACGGATTCCTGCATCGGCCATCTTGCCATTAGTAACACCCGTTACTTCCAAGCCGTAAGCCAAATTCAACTGTTTCTTCAAAGCGTCTGATATCGGTTTAAAGGCTGCACCAAGAATTTCCATTCCGGCATCTTTAACTACTTTCGTGGTGCCTTGTTCATTTTTCAGCGTCACCGAGATGGTTTTCTCTTTCTTGTCGCGCATCACTTTCACCTGTACTTTGTCGCCCGGACGATGTTTGGCCAGCAACTCCTGCAAGTCGGCAAATTTATGAATAGTCTTACCTTCCATACCCACAATCACATCATCTACCTTCATATCGGAACCGGCAGCAGAACTTCCTTCCATAATTTCACGTACCCAAAGACCGTCTACCACGCCAAACTTCTCGCGAGCCTCTTTCTTGACATCGCTGAATTTCTTGCCTGTCTTATCAGCCATTTGCGTATCGCCCGGTTCTTCCGTAAGGCTTGTTATCGTCACCCCCAACTTCACGCGTTGAACCGTGCCGTACTGTTTCAAATCGGCCACAACTTTCTTCATTATACTGGTAGGAATGGCAAAACCATAACCGGTATTTGAGCCTGTAGGCGAAAACAAAGCAGCGTTAATGCCCACAAGTTCGCCGCGTGCATTTACCAACGCCCCGCCGCTATTACCCTGATTAATGGCAGCATCCGTCTGAATATACGATTCGATACTCTGTTTGCCGGTTGCCTGCCCCATGCCCAAAGAGCGTGCCTTAGCACTGACAATACCGGCCGTTACCGTAGAAGTCAGATTAAAAGGATTTCCTACCGCAAGTACCCATTCGCCTACTTTCAGCGCATCCGAATCACCTACCGGAACAGTGGGGAAATCATCTTCTCCTTCAATCTTAATCAATGCCAAATCCGTTTCTTCATCCGTGCCGATGATACGCCCTTTAAACTGACGGTTATCATTCAGCGTCACGCTGATTTCATCAGCACCTGCTATCACATGATTGTTTGTCACGATATAACCGTCTTTGGAAATTATAACGCCCGAACCGAAACCGGTACGCTCTGGCGTCTGCACCTGACGTTTCTGTGTTCCGCCACGATTGCCAAAGAAGTCACCGAAGAAGTCGAAGAACGGGTCGCGCACTTCTACCTCCTGAACTTTGGACGATTGGGTAGAACGGATATGAACCACACCATGAATCGAACTTTCGGCTGCTTGCGTCAAATCAACAGGTTGTAAAGCGGCGGCACTATATGAAGCCAACCGGACATCAGGATTCTGCTCAAACATTTCGTCGAACGTACCTGAGGCAACCGACGCCTCGCTCTTCAACATTTTATAAGTAGTAATGCCGGCCACTCCTGAACTAAGGAGTACAATAGCCGCAACTCCAAGAATGTTTTTTGTTGTCTGTTTCATACTAATTTCTATTCTTTAAACTGTTAATATTCGGGTTTCATTTAACATTACGACGTTAAAATAACGACAAAAAACGTTCTGTTATTCCCCTTGTCACTCTTTTTTGTTCTCTTTTAACAGAGGATATTTAGGACTTAACAGCGATTAACGGCAAAGACTGACAAATTAGCATTTATGCACGATTACCGACTGTTAAAAGACTGACAGATAGTGCATAAAAACAGTATATTGTATCTCAGTAGTTCAGGTAATCAATATCCATGTGATAGTTCCACTGCGGGAAATAAAGGTTACCTCCCTCCCACTCCACTTCACCACGTTGGAAATCAACCGTCTCGCTACGGGGATATTTCTTTGCGGGAACCAACGGCATGCCATAATCCGTATTCACAATCATGCGCCAAGAGTCGATGCCACCCAAAAAGAAATACGTTTCATCCGCATCACGGGCAAAGGCAGGAATGCCGAATGACTGGTCGACAGGGACCCAGCCTATGCCTTCAAAGTAGATTTCCGCCCAGTCGTGCAGATTCCATGCATTCGGATGCATCATGAAACCGCTTTGGAAACGTGCAGGAATGCCACTGATACGGCAGAGAGTAATGAACAACAGACTGACCTGCCCGCAATCGCCATGACGATTATCCAGTACATATTCCGGGATATTCTCAATCGTAGAGTATTCTCGTGCCGAGGCCCACGGAAAATTATCGTTCACCCAACGGAAGATGCGCTTTGCTTTCAGATACGGATTGGTTTCTCCGGCTGTCAATCTGGCAGCAAGTTCGCGCATGCGGGGCGAAAAGATGATATGTTTCTCGCGTTCGGCCGTATATTCTTTATAAAGAGGGGTTGTAGTATCATAAGGCAATACGTCTTCCGGCTTCAGGTTGTGCCACTCGCCGTATGTAGTAAATTCAAATGTCTCGGAAAAGATTGTGGGTTCTCCTTCGACAGCCCGCCGCTCCATATACAACGTAGTATGACGACAATCCTGCGGAGACAATACGTATTCCGATTCACTGGCAGAGATAAGCCTGACATCCTGCTGGCGTGCCTGGTCCGTACGGGGATAAGGCAACCAACAGCGGATGATTTTCCCCGCAGGCACGGCATTCGTATCAACCGTCAAGGTATAAGTGACACGCATACGCTTCGGCGCCACAAGCTTTTTCGCCTCTTTCTTCACGGCAGAGATAATTTCGGGCAGATTCTCCATATTTACCTTCTCGCTGCCACTTAGCGCTGTTCCTTCCTTGGCCGTCTTGATATCACGGCAAACAGAATCTATACGGAAAAGATTAGGCCCTGCATTGCGGAAATAGCGTTTCTCGCCATCCAGCATCATGTATTCCAAAGCTTTGGCATCTTCCCACTGCCGCATTTGCCCGTCGGTCAGGTCAGGAATGTATTTACGAATATAATCTTTCACTTGCGCCTCTGTCAGGCAGAAATCAGCAAGCAGACGTTGGTGCAGGTCATCATCCCAATTGTATCCCTTGTTCTCCTGCTTGGTGTTGCATGCGGAAACCAACACGAACAGAGATACGATGTACAGCAACTTCCTCATAATCTCCATTTATAATTTTACCACTCCGATACCCGGCAAGTCGGGCAATGTAATCTTGCCTTTCACCACTTCCATGCCCTTGAAACGGTCGTTCGCAATGAGCAGGCTGCCATCTAAATCGGCAAAATCGACTGCCGGAGAGAATTGCGCGGCAGCAGAGATGGCACACGAAGTTTCCGTCATGCACCCCACCATCACTTTCATGTCCAACGCGCGCGCCAAAGTCACCATTTTCCAAGCCTCGCGCATGCCGGTACATTTCATCAGTTTGATATTGATACCTGTAAAGACACCTTTCAGGCGGGCTACATCTTTCAAGCGCTGAATAGATTCGTCGGCAAATACCGGTAACGGACTTTGTTCGGTTACCCATGCAATGTCGTCCAACTGTTCCTTGGGCATCGGTTGCTCTATCATCACAATGCCTTTTTCCTTCAGCCAATGTATCATGTCGAGGGCATATCGTTTGTCTTTCCAACCTTGATTGGCATCAATGGCAATCGGAAGATCCGTGACCGAACGGATGGTTTCAATCATTTCCTTATCATTGTCACGCCCCAGTTTCACTTTCAGAATATTAAAGCGCTCGGCACATTCTTTGGTCTTTGCACGTACCACATCGGCCGTATCAATGCCGATGGTGAAAGTTGTGGAAGGAGCTTTTTCCTTGTCCAATCCCCAGATTCTATACCATGGGGCTTGCAGCAGCTTGCCCACAAGGTCGTGCAGGGCGATGTCCACCGCCGTCTTGGCGGCAGAGTCGCCGGGAGACAACGTATCGATATAAGCCAATATATCCTCCAGTTGGAATGGGTCGGCAAACCGTCCGATGACATCCTGCACTTTCTTCAAAAAAGCCATCACGCTATCCACTGTGCCCAACTCATGTTGCAGATAAGGCGGCATGGACGCTTCGCCATACCCGATAATGCCGTCATACTCTATCTCTACCTGAATGTCAGGGGTGGTGGTACGGGAATAAGTGGCCACGGTGAAGACGTGACGCAATTTCAGTTCATAAGGGAAGAAACGCAGTTTCATTTTAGGAGTGACACCCATACGGCTGTTCACATTGAACAAGGAAGGTTGATCGTTACCTCCGGCAAACAGATTGTTGATGGCCAAGCCTGAGCCAAGTGTGGCAAAAGCGGCGGTTTTCAGGAATTCTCTTCTGGTTGACATAATCGGGAAAAAACTCTCCACACCTCCTCCGTAGGAAAGGGAGGTTTGAAGTTACTTTAATTTATGGTTATACATACGGTTAACAAGAGTCGTTACTCCATCTCCCTACGGGGAAAGAGCCGATAATACCCATTCGTCGCTGTAGTATTTATCGATTTCTCCTTATTTATATAAGGTAATACGCGCGTGGCAAACAGCAATCGGCCCAGATTATATTCATCGAACAATTCATCATCGGGATTGAAACTGCTGATGCGCACATCGCCTTGCGAATGGATGAAACGCTTGTTCCCGATATACATTCCCACGTGTACGACACGTTCCTTACGTTCGGACGTTGCTTTGCGTCCGAAGAAAATCAAGTCTCCCGGCTGCAAGTTGCCGAAATCGGAAGCAATGTCGATATGCTTGCCGACGTATGCCTGCTGAGAAGCATCGCGCGGAATGATGATGTCGTGCATAAACAGAACGGTACGCACAAAACCACTGCAATCCACGCCTTTTGAGGAAGTCCCGGCCCAAAGATAAGGTATTCCCATCATGGAACAGGCCGTGGCAATGATGCTTGCCGCATCTTGCTTGAGAGAAACGCGCCATTTCTTCTCAGGCATAGCGAGCGATTTGGAGATGTACCCTTCGCGACCATCCGGATAGGCCACTCTATAAAAAGCCCCTTTCGCACCCACCCACTTCAAACGGTTTCCGGCAACAACGTCAGAAATGGTCTGCGAGGCCGCGTCGGGTTTTGAATAGACGAAACCGTAATGCGAGGTCACCACAATCTTCTCCGCCGCGTTCCATGCAGCCAGTTCCTCTTGCGTGACAGGGTGAACACCTACACGGTGCACCCATGCTATGTAATCATCCGGTGTCTGAATGCGATACCAACCTTCACGTTGCAGTATCCTGACCGGCATGCCCATCAATCCCTGTGTCATCATCTCCGAAGAAAAATCGGCATCAGCACGAAGATTGCACACCGATACATTGACAATGCCATAGGTTTTGCCCTTAAGCTCCTGCTCATCCGGAAGCACCCGCAAACAATCCATCACTTCGTATCCTCTTTTTGCCAAACCTGCCAGCAGTGCCACCTTTGCTTCAGCCGAAGTGGTGACACCACGCAACATTACGTTCTTCCCCGAAAAAGAATAATCCACATCGAACAAAGCCACACGCTTGTCCGGTGCAAACTTCCGTTTCAAGCTGTCAGACAATTGTGCCACTTCAGCAGGAATGGTACGGTCTCCTACTTCTGAAGCGACAGCAAAAAGCGGAATTAATAGAGAAATGAAAAGGATAAAGGAAAACTTTTTCATCGGCCACTGTTTTTTGAGTATTACTAACGTTAGCAAAGCTACAAATTAATTCCGAAAGAGATACATCTTTTCAACAATTTTAATAATAAAAGAGCTACCGATGGCATCTGCATCCAAATCCATCCCATGCCTCCCCACATGTAAAGAAATCTGATTATTCGATTTTGTTTTACTAAAATCCGGTTCTATTTTTACTAAAAACCGGACGGATTTTTACTAAAAATTCCCCGAAAACTTAGTAAAAATTGCCTCGATTTTTAGTAAATTTCGACAAGGCTGATTTACAAGGCCATAGAAATCGTTTTTTTGTTGTTTTTTTTCTTTCCCCATCTAATAGGCTGTAAGAATAAATCATAAAAAGAAGTCTAAAACAGACTCTATGCAGATTCTAAATCCGCTTATTTGCGATTAATCGCTAAATTGTTGTATCTTTGTCGGCTATAAAGCAGTTGGTCGGTCTGCCGCCTGCACCATGTGCGTGCATGAGGAAAGTCCGGGCAACACAGAGCATCCCACTTCCTAACAGAAAGCTGTCCGCGAGGGTAGAGTAACGCAGAAGAAAATAACCGCCGCAACCGTTGGCTGCGGTAAGGGTGAGAAGGTGAGGTAAGAGCTTACCGGTCTTGTGGCGACACAAGGGCTGTGCGTCTTGGGAGTTGTAAGGTCATGTATACCGGCGTTATGAGGGCTGCTCGCCCCATGTCGGAGGGTAGACCGCTAAAGCTGTATGGCGACATGCGGCTCAGATAAATGGCAGGCACTTCTAAATGGCGAGAAACGAAGGGTCGGAGATGAATAATCCCCGGCACAGGACTTTCTCTTCGGCAGAAGAACAGAACCCGGCTTACAGACCGACTGCTTTTTCCTTTAAAAATTGCCAAGTTTATGAATAAGCGCATTGCCATACTCTGGAAGTTCCTGACCTACGACATCTGGCGTATTACGGAAGACGAAGTCACACGGACCACTTTTTCCTTGTACAATGTCATCAAGACAATTTACCTCTGCGTCAATCGCTTCACCAACGACCGGATAGTAAACAAAGCCTCGGCCTTGACATACAGCACGCTGCTTGCCATCGTGCCGATTCTTGCCATCCTCTTTGCCATTGCACGCGGATTCGGGTTCGACAATCTGATGGAAAGCCAGATAGTCAGTGGCTTCGGCGGTCAGACGGAAACAACGGAAATCATATTGCAATTTGTAGACTCCTATCTGTCGCAAACCAAAAACGGAGTATTTATCGGTGTAGGTCTGGTGATGTTGCTGTGGACGGTTCTCAACCTTATCAACAACATGGAGATAACCTTCAACCGCATCTGGCAAGTGAAGAAAGCACGCAGCATGTATCGCAAAATCACCGATTATTTCTCCATGCTGCTGTTGATGCCTATCTTGATCGTTCTTTCGGGCGGTCTTTCCATCTTCATGAGCACGATGGTGAAGAACATCGAAGACTTTACCCTGCTCGCCCCTATCGGCAAGTTCATGATACGCCTCATACCCTTTGCCCTGACATGGTTCATGTTTACGGCATTGTACATCTTCATGCCCAATACAAAGGTGAAGTTGAAACATGCCCTTCTATCCGGCATACTGGCAGGTACGGCACATCAGGCTTTTCAGTTTCTTTACATCAGCAGCCAGTTGTGGGTATCGCGCTACAATGCCATTTACGGTAGCTTTGCCGCCCTTCCGATGTTTCTGCTGTGGCTGCAAATCTCTTGGACCATCTGCCTCTTCGGTGCCGAACTGACCTATGCAGGACAGAATATCAGAAACTTCAGTTTCGACAAAGATACGCGCAACATCAGCCGGCGCTACCGCGATTTCATCTCTATCTTGATAATGTCTCTCATAGCCAAGCGCTTTGCACAAAACGAAACGCCCTATACAGCCGACAAGATATCCGAAGAATGCCAAATCCCCATCCGCCTGACCTACAAAGCCCTTTACGAATTGCAGGAAATCAACCTCCTGCACGAAGTGATGACAGATGAAAAAAGCGAAGACATTGCTTACCAGCCCTCTATGGATATCAACCAGCTGACCGTGGCTCTATTGCTCGACAAATTGGACACACACGGCTCGGAAGACTTCAAGATTGATAAGGACAATGAGTTCAACAGCCAATGGGAGGTATTAGTGAAAGCGCGAGAAGAATATTATAAGAAAGCCGGCACTATATTGCTGAAAGACTTGTAATTCTTCCCTAAAAAGAGGAGAACAAGCTGAAAAAACCTGTCACTCCTCCTTCCGAAACTATTCAAGAAAGGATAAAAGGAATTGATCCGAAAATAACAGATTAGAAATTCCCGTCCGCACAGAACGAAAAACCCGCAGGCTGCACAAATCAATAATTATTATAGGAAATCACTTTTTCTTTCGGCTTCCGCAGTTTCTTTCGCTTCTCTTTCAGTGGATAGCCGACAGCAATATCAAGCAAAAGACGTTTATTGGCAGGAATGCCGGTGAGTTTTTTAATGTCCTTTTCATCGAACCAGCCCAAGATGCAAGAGCCCAATCCTTCGCTCTCCGCAGCCAAAACGATATGTGAGGCAGCAATACCGATATCAATCAGCGGGAAATACTTATCCTTGATTTTAGCACCCAGAAAAGAGGTGACATTCATAGACTCTTCCACAATCAGGATATGAACGGGAGCATCTTTGGCAAACTTATTCATCCCCAAGCCAGCGGCAGCTTTACCTACTTTGACCGATAACTCAGGATCTGTAACGACTACAAACTTCCACGGCTGCGCATTGCACGCAGAAGGTGCCAAACGGGCAGCTTCCAATATCCGTTCCAGCTTCTCCGGCTCCACAACACGAGCCTTATCATACGCCCGATCACTCTGGCGAGATGCCGCCAACTGCAAGAAATCCATATCTATTAATAGCTTGCTAAAAATGAATCACAAAAGAAATCACTTATATTGTATCATGCGGCTGATATACTTACCGATGATATCAAACTCAAGATTCACCACACTGCCAATCCGGAAAGCATGGAAATTGGTATTTTCAAAAGTATAAGGAATAATAGCCACTTGGAAAGTATCTTCGGTAGGGTTGCATACGGTCAGACTAACTCCATTGACCGTTACCGAGCCTTTATCCACCGTGATGTATCCCCGTTTTGCCATTTCTTTGTCAAAAGCATACTTGAAAGTGAAATAATAGCTCCCCTCCGCATCCTTTATGTCGACACATGTGGCAGTCTGGTCTACATGCCCCTGAACGATATGTCCGTCCAAACGTCCGTTCATCATCATGCTACGCTCCACATTCACTTCGTCTCCTATCTCCAGCAGACCAAGATTGGAACGCTCCAGTGTTTCTTTCATCGCCGTTACGGTATATGTATCATCCGTCAGGCTGACCACTGTAAGGCAAACACCGTTGTGAGAAACACTCTGATCTATTTTCAGTTCATTTACAAATGAACACTTAAACGTGAAATGCACATTCTCTTGGTCTTTGACCACGCCCACCAACACGGCACATTCTTCTACAATTCCGGAAAACATTGTCTTATTATTCTTTTAGTTATTTCTTATAGTCTCTGCAAAGATAAAAAAAGAGCTTCACATTAGACATAAAAAAAGGAAGCTTTTCACAAAGCCTCCTTTTTCAGTTTTCAATAGGTATTAGTTTTTTTTAAGGTAAAAAGATTGTTTTCAGGATAACGGTGCAAATATAGACGCTTTTCATGATACCAACCAAATTAAAAAACATGTCTTATAACATCTTTTCGGAAAACGGTTTAGTATAATTATCATTTCAAAGTACTTTTCTACATTTGCAGGCGTCATCAGGGGGCAAATATAAGACTATTTTTGATGAAACCCTGAAATTATCCTAAAATATGGCCTATTTCTTGTCCTCCGAGTAGTTCTCGTCCGTTTTACCACTATGTTTTAACACTTTGGCATCAATAAAGAACACTATTTCCTCTGCAATATTGGTAATATGATCGCCTGCACGTTCCAGTTTGCGGAAAACGCTTATCAGATTCAGGCAAAAGAGGGTGCTTTCCGGACAACGATTGATGTAATCGGCAAGAACAGTAGTGGCATCTGCATTAATTTCATCCAACAGCTGATCTTTGGCAAACACCGCAGTAGCCAGTTCCTGACTCTCTTCCTGAAGCGCCTGCTTAGCCTGTTCGAGCATGGCAAGCACCTGCGAGATCATCTCTTCGAGGCGCAACTGCTTTATCAAATCGGCATCCAGCGCCGGTTCATTGCAATTGATGGCAAAACGGGCAACTCCTTCGGCAAAATCGCCCAAACGCTCCAGATTCGTATTGATCTTGAGCATAGCAAGCACAAAACGCAAATCAACAGCCACAGGGTTGTAAAGCGCTATAACATCTTCCACATCACTGTCTATCTTCAGTTCAAAGGCATTGACACGGCGTTCGCGCACCAACACCTGTTGCGCCAGTTTCCGGTCCAACGTAAGTACGGCATCACCGGCGCGTTCAAGCTGATTATACACCAAAGTCCACATTTCGTCTATTTCCTTTTTCAATAAGACGAGCTCCGATTCAATAAATTTCACCATAATATTTCTATTGATTTTTTGCATGCAAAAAAACGAAACAGTTATTAAAGTTGTATGTCTAATGTTTGAAAGAAATGTTTCAAATATATTACAAATGTATTACAATACCCTATTTCTGCCAATATCATATCAGCCCGCCATAAGTCATTAAAATAGCGGATATATTCTGTCGAAATAGCAGTATAATAAAAAAGATTTGCACTATCTTTGCGCCGAGATACGAAAACAGTAAGCATTATGGCAGAAGTAAAAAACGAAGAGACAAGCGAAAAGAAGAGCTTGAACTTCATAGAACAAATAGTAGAGAACGATTTAAGAGAGGGTAAGAACGGCAGTAAAGTACAAACACGCTTTCCGCCGGAACCGAACGGTTACCTTCATATCGGACATGCCAAGGCCATCTGTCTCGATTTTGGCATTGCTGCCGCTCATAACGGCATTTGCAACCTGCGTTTCGATGACACCAACCCCACCAAAGAAGATGTGGAATACGTAGAAGCCATTAAGGAAGATATCCAATGGTTAGGCTATCATTGGGGAAACGAATATTATGCTTCTGACTATTTTCAACAGCTTTGGGACTTTGCCGTCCGTCTCATCAAAGAGGGCAAAGCATATATCGACGAGCAAACTTCTGAACAGATAGCTGCGCAAAAGGGCACTCCCACACAACCCGGCGTGGAAAGCCCGTATCGCAACCGCCCCATTGAAGAGTCTCTCACATTGTTCCAGAAAATGAATAGCGGAGAGGTTGAAGAAGGAGCCATGGTGCTTCGGGCCAAGATAGATATGGCCAGTTCCAACATGCACTTCCGCGACCCCATTATCTACCGCGTAGTGAAACATCCGCATCATCGTACGGGCACCACATGGAAGGCTTATCCGATGTATGACTTCGCACACGGACAAAGTGACTTCTTTGAAGGTGTGACACACTCGCTGTGTACTTTGGAGTTTGTGCCCCACCGTCCGCTTTATGACCTCTTTGTGGACTGGGTAAAAGAAGGAAAGGACCTGAACGATAACCGTCCTCGCCAATATGAATTCAACAAGCTGAACCTGAGCTACACGCTGATGAGCAAGCGCAACCTGCTGACTTTGGTCAAGGAGAACCTTGTCAACGGTTGGGACGATCCTCGCATGCCGACCATCTGCGGTTTCCGTCGTCGGGGTTATTCTCCGGAATCCATACACAAGTTCATTGATAAAATCGGCTATACCACGTATGATGCGCTGAATGAGTTTGCCCTTCTGGAAAGTGCCGTACGCGAAGACTTAAACGATCGTGCCACCCGTATCTCGGCGGTATTGAATCCCGTGAAGCTCATCATAACAAATTATCCGGAAGGACAGGTGGAAGAAATGGAAGCCGTCAACAATCCCGAACATCCTGAAGAGGGAAGTCACTTTATAGAATTCAGTCGTGAACTCTGGATAGAACGCGATGATTTCATGGAAGACGCCCCTAAGAAATATTTCCGCATGACACCGGGACAAGAAGTACGTTTGAAAAGCGCCTATATTGTGAAATGCACCGGTTGCAAGAAGAATGATGCCGGCGAAATCGTAGAAATATATTGTGAATACGATCCGGAGAGTAAAAGCGGCCTGCCCGGAGCTAATCGTAAGGTAAAAGGTACCATTCATTGGTTAAGTTGCGACCACTGCCTCCAAGCAGAAGTACGCCTTTACGACCGTCTCTGGAAAGTAGAGAATCCGAGAGACGAACTTGCCGCCATCCGTGAGGAAAAGAATTGTGATGCACTGACAGCCATGAAGGAAATCATCAACCCGGATTCCCTGCACACGCTGCCATGCTGCTACATCGAGAAATACGCTGCCGGCATGCCCCCGCTCTCTTACCTGCAATTCCAACGTATCGGCTATTTCAACGTTGACAAAGATTCCACCAGTGAGAAAATGGTGTTTAACCGCACTGTAGGTCTGAAAGACACATGGGGTAAAATCAACAAGTAGAATCATGAGTAAGATAAATTGGCTATCTGACAGAGAAAAAGAACTGCGAAAGTTTGCTGCAGAATACGAGGCTTTCAAAACTGACAAGAAACCCTTGTATCTGGATGCAGACGACATCGCAGATCTTTCTAACTGGTATGCTGTACGCCATAGATACGCAACGGCGATTGAGCTTGTTGAGTACGGACTTAGACTGCACCCCGGCAACACAACCTTGCTGGTGGAACTTTCTTATTTATTTCTGGACACCCAAAAGAAAAAGGAAGCGCAAGAAGTGCTCGAAAGCATTACGGAGGATTCTTCCGAAGTAACGATTCTGAAAGCCAACTTCTTGTTGGAGGAAGGAAAAGTAGAGGAAGCCGACGAGCTCCTCAATCATATGGCGGACCAAGACGATGTAATCAACATTATCGACGTGTGCTATGCATACATCGACATGGGATTTCCGGAAAAGGCATTGCCGTGGCTGGAACGCGGACGCAAGCAACATGCCGACAGAGAAATATATCTTGCAGCCGCCGGCGACTGTTACTTCAGCATGGGAGAAATTGAGAAAGCCAGTGGTTATTTCAATCAGCTGATTGATATAAATCCTTATTCGGCACCTTATTGGATAGGATTGGCTCGTTGCTATTTCGAGCAACAGGTGCTTGACAAAACGATTGAAGCGTGTGACTACGCCCTCGTCGCTGACGAGGAATGTGCCGATGCCTATACGATAAAAGGGCACTCCTTCTTTCAATTGGGAAATGAAGAAATGGCTATGGAAAATTATCTGCAGGCAGAAAAATTCGGAGCGCTCTCTTCCAGCTTTATCAACACTTTCATCGGCATGAACAAAGTGGCTAAAGGGAAATGGGAAGAAGGATATGTTTTTTTGGAAAAAGCCATTAAGGAAAACACCGATTATAGCAGCATACCCATAACAAGCTCCTCACTCTATGCTCATGCAGCATTCTGCTTACATAAAATGGGAGAAACGCCAAAAGCTCATCAATATTGCCAGATAGCCTATGAACTGAATCCGGAAGATATCAACTCATACTTGATTGAAGGCCGTATCTATATGGAGGAAGGAGAATATGAAAAAGGAGCGGAAAAATGGGACAGAGCCGTAGAGTATGCCCCATATGCAGAGACATGGTACGAAATTGGTTTGTACTGCATGGAAATAAATCAATTGAACTATGCCAAGACAGCTTTTGAACAGGTCAAGCAGATGAGTCCTGATTTTGAGGATATCAACGAAAAGCTGGCCAGCCTTTACATGTTACTGAAGGACAAGGAAAACTTTACGAAGTACAATAGTTTGTGCAAACACCCTCTTGAGTGGGAAAAAGTGGAAAAGCTAAAGCAATTGTTGCAAGATGACAACCAAAATGAATTGATTCAAATAATCAAAGACATCTTTGACGGCTTGCAATGACATTTAATAACCACCAAAACTAAAAGATATGGAATCATCAGCAGAACTCATCAAATGGGTATTGGAGAATCTGAACTATTGGGTAGTCACCCTGTTTATGGCTATCGAAAGTTCTTTTATTCCATTCCCGTCCGAAGTCATTGTTCCACCCGCCGCATGGAAATCCATGGCAGACGAAAGTATGAATATTGTCCTTGTCGTTGTTTTCGCAACAATCGGAGCCGATATAGGAGCATTGATAAACTACTATCTGGCACGTTGGCTGGGACGCCCTATCGTGTATAAATTTGCCAACAGTCGTTTCGGGCACATGTGCCTCATTGATGAAGATAAGGTACGCCATGCAGAAGAATACTTCAAGAAACATGGTGCCGTCTCCACCTTCTTCGGCCGCCTCATCCCGGCAGTGCGCCAACTCATCAGCATTCCTGCAGGGCTGGCCGGCATGAAATTAAGTTCATTCCTCCTTTACACTACATTGGGAGCCGGAATATGGAATGTAATTCTGGCTCTGATAGGTTATCTCATTTACCGTTTTACGGAAATAAAGACAACGAATGATGTTTATGTGATGGCAACAGAATACAGCCATGAAATAGGATATGTTATCATAGCCGTTGCCATATTGGTCGTAGGTTTCCTTATTTACAAAGGGATGAAGAAGAAATAAAGATGTATTGACCGAAAGAGCAGAAAACAGCCCGAAAACTCCATAGGGGAATGCCCTTTCTTAACCATAAGAATTTCAACACTTTACGGTTGTACAAGTGAGTGCTTACACTTGTACAAGCGTAGGCCTGCGGTAGTACAGGTGAAGGCTTACGGTTGTACAAGTAACGCCTCACACTTGTACAACCGTAAATTTACAGCCCTCAAAGTATAAATAGGAAAGGGGTAGAAGCAGTCAACAGGCCTTTCGGACTGAACAAAAAAAAACGGTGAGCAGTTTTTTCTTCCTGCCCACCGTTTTTATTAACGCATATCCAAATGCGAATAATTACTTCAAAGCAGCAATAGCTTTATCATAATCCGGTTCTTGAGTAATTTCCGGAACTAATTCCGTATAAACCACCTTACCATTCTTGCCAATGATGACCACCGCACGTGCCAATAATCCCGCAAGAGGACCATCTGCCATACGCACTCCGTAGTTTTCATCAAAATCAGAAAAACGGAAATCCGACAAAGGTATTACATTCTCTATTCCTTCTGTAGAACAGAACCGGGTATGAGCAAAAGGCAAATCCTTAGATATTGCCAATACAACAGTGTCAGCCAAATCAGCCGCCAATTGATTGAACTTACGCACCGAAGTGGCACATACGCTCGTATCCAGACTCGGGAATATATTCAATACTACATTCTTTCCGTTCAACTCTTTCAAAGAAAAAGAAGATAGATCTGTTTTTACTAATTCAAAATCAGGAGCTGCTGCGCCTACCTGTATAAACTCACCGTAAATCTTTACCGGTTGTCCTTTAAATGTTGTTGTAGCCATAGTTATATTACATCAATTTATATGGTAATAGAACAAAAGCTAATGTCAAAAAGTTCATAGGAAGCAGATCTTATTTTCAATCTCAAGCCACTTTATTCTTTTTCCAACGACATACAAAAGAAGCAAACCATGCCTGAAATCTTAAAAAGAGTGTAATACGAGCGCAAAATCACAATAAGAGTTATAAAAAGCGATTCTATAACCTCTTAGACTTGCAGATATCGAACAAAGCCGTATATTTGCATTGTGTTTTTCATAGTATTAGATTTAAGGTTAACAAAGGTTGGAGTACAGCGGTACTCCTTTTTTTATTTATATACCTATCGTTTTTTACATCAAGGAAAATCCCCGCTTTGAGTAGATTCTATCAGTTTTTCTCTATCTTTGTACAACCTTTGCCCGGCATAGGTTACATAGAATTAAAAGAATTCATAAACCACTAAACTAAAAACAAATAATTATGGCAATGCATACATGGTTTGAGTGTAAAATACGCTACGAAAAAACAATGGAAAACGGAATGAACAAGAAAGTAACCGAACCATATCTCGTAGACGCCCTCAGTTTTACAGAAGCAGAAGCACGTATCATCGAAGAAATAACACCTTTCATATCGGGTGAATTTACCGTATCAGACATTAAACGCGCCAACTACAGCGAACTATTTCCGTGTGAGGAAGAGGCGGCCGACCGTTGGTTCAAGTGTAAATTGGTCTTCATCACATTGGATGAAAAAAGCGGTGCGGAAAAGAAAACGTCAACCCAAGTACTGGTACAAGCTGCCGACCTGCGCGATGCCGTGAAGAAACTGGACGAAGGCATGAAAGGCACAATGGCTGATTACCAAATCGCCTCTGTAGCCGAAACCGCCATCATGGACGTATATCCGTATAGCGCAGAGCCCAACGACAAACCGGAAGTCTGATATGAATATAACAGAGAGTTTAAAACAAGTGCTGAACGAACTGCCCGAAGGAGTACGATTGGTAGCTGTTTCCAAGTTTCACCCCAACGAGGCGATAGAAGAAGCATATCGCGCCGGGCAACGCGTGTTCGGAGAAAGCAAGGTACAGGAAATGACAGCCAAATATGAAAGTCTTCCTAAAGACATTGAGTGGCACTTCATTGGACATCTGCAAACGAATAAGATAAAATATATTGTTCCCTATGTGGCACTGATTCATGGAATTGATTCCTACAAACTTCTGGCTGAAGTCGATAAACAGGCAGGTAAAGTAGGCAGGACCGTGAACTGCCTGCTCCAACTACATATTGCACGCGAAGAAACCAAATTCGGATTCAGCTTTGACGAATGCCGGGAGATGCTGGCTTCGGGAGAATGGAAGCTGTTTCAGAACATCAGGATATGCGGGTTGATGGGTATGGCTACGAACACGGACAATGCCGAACAAATCAAAACGGAGTTTTGTTCTTTAAGAAATTTCTTCCGGGAAGTAAAAGACAAGTGGTTTTCAGAGTCGGAAGCTTTCAAGGAACTGTCCATGGGAATGTCTCACGACTATCGTGAAGCCATTGCAACCGGAAGTACACTGATACGTGTAGGAAGCAAGATCTTTGGAGACAGAAATTATTGACAACTAAAAATACTATTATCATGGCAACATTAGAAACAACTTTTGCAGGGCTAAAACTTAAGAATCCCATCATTGTCAGCAGTTCAGGATTAACAGACAGTGCCGCAAAGAACCAAAAACTTTTTGAAGCAGGTGCAGGTGCCATTGTACTTAAATCTCTTTTTGAGGAACAAATCATGATGGAGGCCGACTGGCAGGGAGACCCCAATATGTATCCCGAAGGAAGCGACTACCTCGTGGGGTATATTCGAGAACATAAATTGGGAGAATATCTGAACCTGATAAAAGAGAGCAAAAAAGTTTGCAACATACCTATAATAGCCAGCATCAACTGTTATCAGAATGCCGACTGGGTTGATTTTGCCACTAAAATAGAAGAAGCCGGCGCAGATGCACTGGAGATCAATATTCTTGCCTTGCAGACTGACGTCCAATATGCATACGGTTCTTTTGAGCAGCGTCATATAGATATCTTAAGCCATATCAAGCAAACGGTAAAGATTCCTGTTATCATGAAATTGGGTGATAACCTTACCAACCCGATAGCCCTCATCAACCAGCTATATGCCAATGGAGCTGCCGCAGTAGTAATGTTCAATCGCTTCTACCAGCCGGACATCAATATCGAGAAGATGTCTCAGGTACCCGGCAACATATTCAGCAATGAAGCCAACTTGTCCAACTCTCTACGTTGGGTCGGCATTGCTTCGGCCATTGTAAACAATCTGGACTATGCTGTATCAGGCGGTATTCATTCTCCTGCAGGAGTAGTCAAAGCCATTCTGGCAGGAGCGTCGGCTGTGGAAGTTTGCAGCGTGCTTTATCAAAACTCCATTTCCGTCATTTCAGAATATACTCATTTCCTTGACTCTTGGATGCATCGCAAAGGTATGAACAATATCAATCAATTTAAGGGTATGCTGAACATCAAAGAACAAAAAGGAGTCAATGTCTTTGAGAGAACCCAATTCCTGAAATACTTCTCATCGCATCAATAAAATCGGCAAGGAGCATAAGAGAGAGTGAGGTTGTATCAAAATTTGAAACAACCTCACTCGTATTTTCTGCGATTCCTTCTACGGCAAACACGCCGCACTTGATCAAAGTCTCTTATCCAACACTTCGAAGCATGAATTCTTGCTCACAAATTCAGGAACGATATCTTTCATGGCTGACACAATCTTCATCTGATCATAAGTATAGCTCACATCAATCAGTTTCTGGATACGTTCTTTCACCTCCTCGTAATCATACTCGCGCACGGTGGCAATCATAATCTTCTCGTGATAAGTGGGTTTCGTCAGCTCCTTCACATTGAGCAGCTCTTCATAGAGTTTCTCTCCATGACGAAGACCGGTGAACTCAATCTTCACATCCGTGCGGCCTGAAAGGCTAATCATACGCTTGGCAAGGTCGACTATCTTCACCGGCTTGCCCATGTCGAAGATATAAATCTCACCGCCACTACCCATACTTCCTGCCTCAAGCACCAAACGGCAGGCTTCGGGAATGGTCATAAAGTAGCGGATAATTTCAGGATGCGTAACCGTCACCGGACCTCCACGCTGAATCTGGTCGCGGAAACGTGGAATAACAGAACCGTTAGATCCCAGCACATTGCCGAAACGCGTGGTGATGAACTGTGTGGCATTCTCCCTCCCCTCCTTCTGAAGTTTTTTAGCCAAAGACTGCACGTAAATCTCACAGATACGCTTGGAACATCCCATGACGTTCGTAGGATTCACTGCTTTATCTGTAGAAATCATGACAAATTTCTCAGTACCATACTTAACGGCAAGGTCGGCCAACGTACGAGTACCATATACGTTTATCTGGATGGACTCGGAAACATTGTCCTCCATCATGGGCACATGCTTGTAAGCAGCAGCATGGAAAATATACTGAGGCTTGTATTCCTTAAAAATAGCTTCCATCCGGGTAACATTGGAGATATCGGCTATGATCGTTTCGGCATCAATGTCGCGCCAACGGTCTTGTAGTTCCAAACGGATATTATGCAACGGAGTCTCTGCCTGATCCACGAGAATCAATTTATAAGGATTGAATGAGGCCACCTGACGCATGATCTCACTGCCTATGGAACCAGCCGCACCGGTAATCAATACACGCTTACCTTCAAGCTGTGATGCTACCTTGTGGATATCTATCTCAATGGGATTGCGCTGTAACAAGTCTTCAATCTGTATTTCCTTTAATTGGGTGCGGTTCAGGACCTGCCCACTCCAATCGCTCAAAGGAGGAGCCGTCATAAGTTTAATATTGTGCGCAAGGATGTTGTCGGCCATATCAGACTTTTGCAGTGCCTCCATCTTTGCCGGAGAGATGATAACCACCTGCACATCGCGGTCGAGTAGGTTGTCAATCAATGTATCGTCATTGGGATATACTTTAACCCCCATCATAACCTTATTTATAAGTTCGGGTTCATCGGCAATGAATCCACGTAAGCGATAATGGTTCCGAAGATTGACACGCAATGACTTGGCTATGTTCACACCTGCTTCTTTTGCACCGTAGATGAACACATTGGCACTGTGCCTGCCGTCAAAATTCAGCATGTCAAAAATAGTCTTGACTATCACACGCGAAGAGGCCATCATTGCAAAACTGATGATATAGGACATGAATACTACACTGAAAGGAACCAGCTTGGTATTGAAAAAGCTATCTCCCAGCACATTTATAGCCATCAAGATTGCATAGGAAACTGTCAAGGAGACAAAGATGCGCATTATATCGACGAAAGAAGAAAAGCGCAACACATTGGAGTAAGTACGGAATACGCGGAAAAATATAAGGTTGACGATTACTGCTCCAAAAATAGCTTTGTCAATGTTTGAAGATTCCAAGAAAATACTTCTGAGGTCATACCTTAGAATATAAGCCAAAATACTTGATAGGATGATGATAAATACATCAATCAATAGAATAGTCCATATCGGTAATACCTTTGTAGAGAGATACCGCTGAATAAATTTCAGTTTCATTGCGTTTAATAGTTTTTGTTTTAGGATTCGCAAATATACACTATTTCATCCAAGAAAGACAAAGAAATAATAAAAAAATGTTATAAAGAATTGATTTGTCTCACATTCTTTCAAGGATGATATTATAAATAAGACATGAAGAGCAGATTCCATGTTCCATGTTTCCGCTTTAATTGCCACCGCCAAGGTGTAGGCTTATGCCTCCTGAGGTGTGGGCATATCTCTTCTGAAGTGTGGGCATACGTGCTCTGAAGTGTGGGCTTGCATTCGCTAAAGTGTGGGCATAGGTCTGCTAAAGTGTGGGATTACGTTCACTAACATGCGGGCTTACATGCGCACTATCATAAGATGCAGAATTATAATGAATTACAAAAGAAACCCGTCTCCTTGTCTTTTACGACCGGAAGACGGGTAGAAACGTTCTTTCATAACAACATCACATCAGATTGCTTGCCAATTCACTCAACGGACTACGCTCTCCTTTCACCAGATTGACATGTGCAAAAAGATTTTGATCTTTCATGCGGTCTATCATATAAACCAGCCCATTGGATTGGCTATCCAGATATGGTTGGTCTATCTGCTGAATATCACCCGTGAACACCATCTTTGTTCCTTCACCGGCACGGGTAATTATCGTTTTTATTTCATGCGGCGTCAAATTCTGAGCCTCATCAATAATGCAATAAGTCTCGCTCAAGCTGCGTCCGCGAATAAAAGCCAAAGCTTCAATTACCAATTGTTCGCTTTTTTGCATGTCTTCCAGGCGTTTCACTTCGCTGGAGTTAGCCGCAAATTGATGCTTTATCACATTCAGATTATCAAATAGAGGCTGCATATAAGGGGCAACTTTCTCATTTGCATCTCCGGGAAGATAGCCGAGATCTTTATTAGACAATGCCACAATGGGACGAGCCAAAAGGATTTGCTTATAATCTGTCAGTTTTCCCAAAGCAGCAGCCAGTGCCAATAATGTTTTGCCGGTTCCGGCCTTACCGGTCAGGGCTATAAGCTTTACATCCGGATCGTTCAGCACTTCAAAGGCAAAGCTCTGTTCGGCATTACGAGGCTCAATACCGTAATTTTTGGTTTTGTTTACCCGGCAGACGGAGTGAGTAAAAGGATTATAACGAGCAAGCACGCTGCTTCGGTCACTTTTCAATACAAAGCAATCATTGGGATGAACAATATCCTTAAAGTCGAATTCACTGATATCCAATCCTTCCTTCGAAGAATAAATACGGTCTATCAAAGTGGGGTCAACTCCCTCAAATACCTCATTCGATTTTTCAAAGATGTCAAGGTTCACCACTTTATCGTTGATATAATCTTCACACAACAGACCGATAGAACGGGCTTTCATCCGTAGATTCACATCTTTCGTGACCAAAATGGATTTCATCTTCGGATATTTCTCGGTCAGCCAGTCTGTCACTGACAGAATCTGATGGTCGGGAATGCGCTCGGGAAAGGAATCATGCACTCGGGAAGAATTTATCGTACCCGTCACAACAAACAGCCGACCCAAGCCTTCGCCCAACGGAGCACCGCGAGTGAAAAGATTGTCATCGGTTATCAAATCGAGTTCGCGGACAAATTCACGGGCATTGAAATTGATCTGCTCATTGCCTTTCTTGAATTTATCCAACTCTTCAAGGACCACGATGGGGAGATAAATGTCGTTTTCTTGGAAATTTTTCAGACAATTATAATCGTGAAGAATAACATTCGTATCAATCACAAAATTTTTCTTGGCTCCCATACTCATTAGATTTTAATTATTAATGTTTTCAGGATAAAGCAAAACCATATTCAGGCAATAAAAAACAAGCGTGCTTCTTTTGTATAACCTACGGTTTACGTTATCTTTGTTGTCCTTAAAGATAACAATTTAATACAGAGAAAAAGATTTCTTTCTCGTTAAATATTACAAAAGATGGATTATCAGGACACTTTAACCTATTTATATAACAGCACTCCCATGTTTCAACAAGTAGGAGGTTCGGCCTATAAAGAAGGATTGGAAAACACTTTGGCACTGGATGAGCACTTCGGCCACCCACATCGCAAGTTTCGCACCATTCATGTGGCAGGTACCAACGGTAAAGGCTCTTGCTCGCATACCATTGCAGCCATACTGCAAGAAGCGGGCTATAGCGTGGGGCTATATACCTCGCCCCATTTGGTGGATTTTCGCGAACGTATCCGCGTCAATGGGCAACCCATACCGGAAGAGTATGTCATCCGTTTTGTGGAAGAGGAGCGTTGCTTTTTTGAACCACTGCATCCGTCCTTTTTTGAATTAACCACCGCTATGGCTTTCCGGTACTTTGCCGATGTGGAAATAGATGTAGCTGTGATAGAAGTGGGACTGGGAGGACGCTTGGACTGCACCAACATAATCCATCCGGATTTATGTATCATCACTAATATCAGTCTTGACCACACTCAATTCTTAGGGAATACATTGCCCCAAATTGCAAGAGAAAAGGCAGGAATCATTAAAAGCGGCATCCCCGTAGTGATCGGCGAAACAACCCCGGAAACTAAATCCGTATTTCAAAAGAGAGCCGGAGAAGTAAATGCTCCCATCTATTTTGCAGAAGAAAATGGACGTGAGGATTATCCCGGTATAGAATATGAACTAAAGGGACTCTATCAGAAAAAAAACTCCCGTACTATTCTCACAGCCCTTCCACTCCTGAAAGAAGCCGGTTATCGACTGGATGAACAATCTGTGCGCAGAGGTTTTGCCCACGTAACTGAGCTGACCGGCTTGATGGGGCGTTGGCAAAAGTTGCAAGACTACCCTACCCTAATTTGCGATACAGGACACAATGTGGGTGGAATCACCTATATAGTAGAGCAACTTAAACAACAGGCTTTTCACAATCTGCATATTATCATCGGCATGGTGAATGATAAAGATATACAAGGCGTGCTGGCATTGCTGCCCGAAGATGCAATTTACTATTTTACCCAAGCCAGCGTAAAACGTGCCTTGCCGGCAAATGATTTACAAAAACTTGCGGAAAGTGCCGGGCTCAAAGGCAACTGCTATCCAGATGTACCTTCGGCCGTACGAGCTGCACAAGAAAAAAGCCTCCCGGAAGACTTTATCTTCGTAGGAGGCAGCAGTTTTATTGTGGCCGACTTATTAGCGAACCGCGATGCACTCAATCTCCACTAAAGCGTCCTTGGGCAATGCCTTTACGGCAACGGCTGAGCGTGCGGGAAAAGCTCCGTCAAAATAAGTGGCATAAACCTTATTCATATCGGCAAATAAAGACATGTCTGCCAGAAAGACAGTGGTTTTTACAATGTTGCTCATATCCAAACCTGCCTCTTCCAGAATATGCTTCATGTTTTCCAAGGATTGGCGGGCTTGTGCTTCTGCCCCTTCCGCCATTACTCCGGTAGCTGCATCAATGGGTAATTGACCGGAAACAAACACCATCCCGTTAGCCTCAACAGCCTGACTATATGGACCTATAGCACCCGGCGCTTTGGGGCTGCAAATTGTTTTTTTCATCATTTCCAATGGTTTTATATGGTTAATAATAGTACATATTACTCATACTTTAAAAAAGGTTCAAAACATACGCAGTACTTCGAATCCCCATGTATTTACTATATAAAAGCAATTTCACTCATACCTTTTACGAGCCAGACTTAACTTCTTTAACACGGGAATTTTCCCAATAAAGGCTTTGCTTGCGAAAACAGAGCCTTTATTCATTCTTATTTGCAATGCTTTTCTATCAATGCGTCCACATTAACGTCTCCCAACTCCTTTGCTTTGCTAAAGCAGTCACAAGCTTCCTTATTCTTCTTTAACTGAATTTGTGCGATCCCCATCAGACGATATGCTTCTGCATATTTGGAATCTTTAGCCAAAGCAGCTTTCAGCACTTCCAATGCTTCTTCATAACGTCCGACACGGATATTTACTACCGCCAGCTCTGCACGATAAGTCAATTCATCCGGGTTCAGTTCAATGGCCTTTGTCATATCATCCAGTGCACGCTGATATTGTTTGGCTTTCAAGGCAGCCTGTTCACGATAATAATAAAACATATCATTGACATTACCTTTCACAGCTTTATAATATGCATCATAATCCAATACTGCATTACGCGCTTCACCGGCATTCATACGGACTTGTGCACGTTCCAACAGATAAGGAGCCGCTTCTTCCGTATATGGTTGGGAAAGACGCATAACACAACTATCCATCAAAGCCAGCACTTCTTCAGCAGGTGCCTGCATCAGTTCCTTGGTCTTTGCTGCACTAAAGAAAGTGGCCGGCGATGCCATGTTACTATGGTTCACTTTATCGTAGCAGACAAATGCCGCCGGATAATCCTGTTTGGCAAATAAAATGTCTCCCTCCAATTGCTGATAAACAGGCAAGTTCTCTATTTCCATCGCTTTCTTTATCTCTTCCATAGCAGTATCATATGACCAGGATTTATATACCTTTTCCGGTTTTCCCAATACATAACTATATATTATTTTAGCACGGTTAAAGAAAACATCGTCTTTCTTCACGGCAACCTTCAATGCTTTATCCATGTCATCGGAAACCTTATCCATGGAAACATTGTCATTTGACATGAACATTTGCTGAGAAGCGCGGCGAAGATAACCATCTGCACTATTAGGATATTGTGCGATAAAATTATCCAGAGTCTCCATATACTTTTCCGGAGAAAGCTGTGAAGAAGCCATATAAAGAAAAACTAAGGCTTGCTCTTCCGTATCAGGTAGGGCTTTCTTGATTCCGATATTCTTCAAAGCCATATCTCCATAGGAAAACGGCGAAATATTCTGCGCCATCGCAAATTGGGCATCAATGGCATAACAAATACCAGCAGTATCTTGTCCAACAGATTGCTGAACCAATCCGAACACTTGTCCGTCCGCCGTCATCACCGGACAACTCACCATCTTCTCCTTCAAATGCATATCAAGCGTATAATAAGAATACTTATCGGCTATTTTGGTCGTTTCTTTTATTTTTCCGGCAGTATAAGAACGATTCTTTTGAGTGGAGTACGGTAACAGATATACATCGGTTCCAACCGCTGAAGCAACAGAAGCTAAAGTCAAGGCAGGAACTTTCTTTCCGGAAGTAGCAACCCGAAATCTCACCACATCATACATATCATTGGCTCCCATAATAGCCTCAACAGACATCTGTACCCCATCAGAGGTCATCACAACTGCACGCTCGGCTCCTTTAAACAAGGTATAATCCGACAAGGCAACTCCCTCTTCTGTGACAAAAAAACCGTTGCCAGTGTTCAGTATCTTATCATTACGATCATAAGTAACCACAGAAAAAACAGCACGCTTGGCTTTATCTATCCACTTCGGAGCTTGTGCCACACTCCATTGGGCCAACACACAGAGCGTGCATATCAACAGCAATTTCTTTTTCATATCTTAGTACCTTTGTTTTACAGCTTCATAAATCAAAATACCGGCAGCAACAGAAACATTCAAGGATTCGATAGTTCCCAGCATAGGTATTTTCACCCATTCGTCACACAATGCCAGATTATCATAAGAGACCCCCCGGTCTTCAGCCCCCATAATGATGCACATCGGACCGGTATAATCAGCTTTGGTATATTCATAATCTCCTTTCTCAGTGGCTGCCACAATCCGGAAGCCACTCTCTTTGAGAAAGTGAAGTGTTTCTTTCAAACTCTGCTCACGGCAAACAGGCAACGTGTGCAATGCTCCAGCCGAAGTTTTCATGGCATCCGCATTGACCGACACACTATTCTTTGCTGGAATAATCACCGCATCCACTGCTGCGCACTCGCACGTACGGGCTATGGCCCCAAAGTTACGAACATCCGTAATTCCATCAAGCATCACAAACAGCGGATTCTTTCCTTGTTCGAAAAGGAACGGTACCAGATGTTCCGTTTTCTGATACGTCACTGATGAAATAAAAGCAACCACTCCCTGATGATTTTTACGAGTTATGCGATTAATCCGCTCAACCGGAACACGCTGTACAGGTATCAATGTACCCTTCAAGACAGCGAACAACTCTTTTGACAAATCGCTCTGAATGTCTTTTTTCACCAATATCTTATCAATATCTTTTCCTGCCTGAATGGCCTCTATTACGGCACGGACGCCAAAAATCATTTCACTTTGCTCAACCATCTATTCGTTCAAACATTTATTAAGAATCTATTTTTTATTTATCGTACACTTATCACCTATTCAGCAATGCCTTAGCATTATTCAAAGCTGCTTCTGTCAAGGTTGCTCCACTCAACATGTGAGCCAGTTCCTCTATTCTTTCTTCATCGGTCAGACGGCGAATGTGACTATTCGTTTCTGTTTCATTGTCTTGCTTATAGACTTTGTAGTGAGCGCTTCCCCGGGCAGCAATCTGCGGCAAATGAGTAATACTGATAACCTGACGGTTCTGTTCACCCATCTCTTGCATAATATCCGCCATGCGGTCAGCTATCTCACCGGAAACTCCGGTGTCTATTTCATCAAACACAATGGTAGGTAGCTTAACAGCACCTGCAATCATTGCTTTGACCGACAACATGACACGCGCAATTTCACCACCGGAAGCTACAGAAGAGATACTTTGCAAAGTTCCATTTTTATTAGCCGAAAACAAGAAATTCACAGTATCGGCTCCATACATCCCCGGTTCCTTACGCTCTCCCATCTCCACACGGAAACGCACATTGGGCATTCCTAACGGAATCAGCCGTGCAGCCATTTGTTTCTCAACCTCACGGGCAGCCGCCATACGGGTCTCCGTAAGAAGAGCTGCCTGTTTTTGCACTTTATGATATAAAGCTTCACAGTGTTCCTTCAACTCTTCTATCTGTTCATCCGAAGAAGTTATAGCCGAAAGCCTGGCCGCATATTCATCTGTCAAACGCAGAAGTTCATCGACAGTAGATACTTGATGTTTTTGTTGAAGTGTATAAATCAGATTCAGGCGCTCGTTTACTTCATCCAAACGTGCAGGATTAAATTCTATTTGTTCTTCCTTTCCGGCGACTTCCTGTGCAATATCTTTCAGTTCAATGTAAGTACTATCCAAACGTTCGACAAGTTCACCGGCAACCGGATAGACACTCTGCAAACCATGCATCGTATTCAAGCACTCTTTCAACCCTGAAAGTAAACCGCCTTCATCCGAATGTAACATTTGTCCCACTCTATATAACCCCGCTTTAATGTCTTCTGCATGGTTCAGCGTTTCAGCTTCCTGCTCCAGTTCTTCCTGCTCACCCGCTACCAATCGAGCCTCTTCCAGCTGCTCAAACTGAAAACGGATGTAATCCTCATCAGCTTTATCACGTTGCGCTTGTGCAACAAGTTCGGCCAAATCCTGCTGCACCTGCTTCCACTCACGATAAAAGCCTTGATAAGCATACAGTATTTCATCATTGTGAGATAGAATATCAAGAACATTGAGTTGAAACCCCTCCTTATTCAACAACAGATTCTGATGCTGAGAATGTACATCAATCAGCTGTTCTCCCAATTCCTTCATCTGCACCAACGAAGCCGGCGTGTCATTGATAAACCCCCGGCTTTTGCCCGAAACAGAAACCTCACGACGAAGAATACACTCTGCCTCATATTCCAGCTCATTCTCTTCAAAGAAAGGTTGCATACCATAGGCAGATATATCAAAACGGGCTTCAATCACACATTTTGAAGCTCCCGTACGAATGGATTTCACATCGGCACGTTGTCCCAACAGCAACCCGATAGCACCTAAAATAATAGACTTACCTGCACCCGTTTCACCCGTTATCACGGAAAAACCGCTATCGATATTTATATCAAGTTGCTCGATAAGTGCATAATTCTGTATATAGAGCGAATGTAACATTTTCTTGATAATTGATTCTTTAATTAAACAACCGACAACGAACAAGGAGATTGTTACCTCACTTTATTCACTCTGCTTGTTTCAGCACTTTAACCAAATGATCCACAATATCTACAGCAACCTCGGCTTTGGATTTCAATGGATAATCGGCCTTTCCTTTATCATCAATAATAGAAATCTTATTAGTATCATGGCGGAAGCCTGCTCCTTTATCATTCAGCGAATTCAAGACAATAAAATCCAGATTCTTCCGTTTGAGTTTTTCTTCTGCATTCAGCAACTCATTATTCGTTTCAAGAGCAAACCCCACTAAAACCTGTTTTCGATTATTTGCCTTATTCTTCTGTTTACCCAAGAAAGCTGCGATGTCTTGAGTGGGTTTTAAAGCCAATATCATTTCACCCGTTTTTTCCCGCTTTATTTTCTCATCAGCCACGTGTTCGGGAGTATAATCGGCTACTGCAGCAGTCAATATAGCTGCATCTGCAGAACCCCAGAAAGCGCCGGCTGCATCGTACATGTTTCCAGCCGATTCCACTTGGATATATTGAGCCATTGGAAAATAGGTTGTTTGTTGAACCGGCCCTGCAATCAATATAACCTTGGCCCCACGACTTACACACTCATCGGCAAGTGCAAACCCCATCTTGCCGGATGAATAGTTGCCGATAAAACGCACGGGATCTATCTTTTCATAAGTTGGACCTGCTGTTATCATTATCGTCTTTCCAACCAACTCACCCTCTTTGGCTGCAAAATACATTTCCAAATGCCTGACAATATTTTCCGGTTCCTCCATACGCCCTTTACCAACCAAATGACTGGCAAGTTCTCCTGTACCCGGCTCTATGATGTAATTACCATACGAACGAAGGATATCCAGATTCTTCTGAGTAGAAGGATGAGCAAACATATCCAAATCCATGGCAGGTGCAACAAACACAGGAGCTTTTGCAGAAAGATACGTAGTGATCAGCATATTATCTGCCACTCCATTAGCCATCTTTCCGATTGTAGAAGCTGTCGCAGGGGCAATCAAAAGGGCATCTGCCCACAGTCCCAAGTCTACATGACTGTTCCATGTGCCGTCACGCTGAGCAAAAAACTCACTGATAACCGGTTTTCCGGTCAAAGCAGATAAAGTGATGGGAGTGATAAATTCCTTGCCTGCCGGTGTAATAACGACTTGTACTTCTGCACCGCGCTTAATCAATTCACGAATAAGCAAACAGGATTTATAAGCCGCAATGCTTCCTGTAATGCCCAAAACAATTTTTTTCCCTTTTAATATATTTGCCATAACGCAGAATATTCCGAACCCTAAAAGTCCGTTTTTAACTTTTATCTTTGGTTCTCTATATTTTTTCGGATTCCTATTTTTGAGTCAATTCGCGCAAACGTATTTTAGTCAACATCGCTTTGGTATTCAATGTAAAGTCACTGTTCAGCATCCAGCCATAATAACCGGGATCACGCTTCAAAACCTCAGATACCGCCATCCCTTTATATTTGCCGAAGTTGAACACTTCCACTCCTTTATCATCATAGACCATGCGGCCTGCAAAATCCACGTTTTTATTGAAATTGGAGTAGTCGGAAAGAAAAGCAATATCGTTTTGTAATTCCGGATAACGATCCAATTGCGACATCAGCACCTCATAAGTAGCACGAGTATCTGCCTCTGCCGTGTGCGCATCTTCCAGATTCTTACCACAATAGAATTGATAAGCAGCAGACAGCGTACGCTGTTCCATCTTATGGAAAATAACTTGCACATCCACAAACTTACGACGACTCATATCAATATCCACACCAGCCCGAAGGAATTCCTCGGCCAAAACCGGGATATCAAAACGATTGGAATTGAAACCTGCCAAATCACACCCTTCAATATCATTGGCTATGCTACGTGCCACTTCTTTAAAAGAAGGACAATCGGCCACATCCTGGTCGTAAATACCATGGATAGCAGAAGATTCCTCCGGGATATGTATTCCGGGATTGATACGCATGGTCTTGGTCTCTTCATTCCCGTTAGGATAGACTTTAAGATAACAGATTTCAACAATCCGGTCTGAATTAATGTTGGTACCCGTAGTTTCCAAATCGAAAAAAACAATCGGATTTTTCAGATTTAATTTCATTGTTCTTCAATATTTACTGTTTTTCACCATAAAAGGACATAAGGCACAGTATCCAATAAAGTTCCGTGCTCTCATGTCCTCTCCTACGGTAAAAATTCATTTATTCCTTTAATCATTCAACATCATCGGCATCAACAACATCAATAGGTCTTCGTTCTCTTCCTGTTCCACAGGGATGATGACACCTGCACGTGACGGGTCGGCCAATTCGATAACCACTTCGTCAGCAGAGATATTATTCAGAATATCGATCAAGAAAGTAGATTTAAAGCCGATATTCATAGGATTACCCGTATACTGACAAGTCAGCGTTTCCTCTGCCGAAGTGGAAAAGTCTATATCCTGCGCAGAGATCACAATTAGATTTTGCTGCATACGTAGCTTAATGAGACTGCTTGCCTGCGATGAGAAAATGGAGACACGACGTAATGCACCAATCAACAGCTGACGATCTACAGTCACTTTATAGGGATTACCTTGCGGAATTACAGAATTGTAATTCGGATAACGCCCTTCTATCAAACGACATACCATACGGTAATTTTCCAAAGTAAACACAGCGTTGCGTTCATCGAACTCAACGGTTACCTTTCCTTGCTCTTTCGGCAACAGGTTCTTCATCAAAGACGCCGGTTTTTTGGGAAGTATAAAGGCGGCACGCTCACTGCCTTTAGCAGCCACCGTTTTACAGCGCACCAATTTATGGCCATCGGATGCCACTACGGTGATATCCTCTGTCGTAATATCAAAATAAATACCGTTCATCACCGGACGAAGTTCATCATCGGCAGTAGCAAATATGGCGCGGTTAATGCCACCTAACAGGATTTGCGCATCCATTTCCACGCGTACAGCATTGTCGCCCAACATGGCCGATTGCGGGAACTCATCGGCATTCTGCCCCATCAAACTATATTTACCGTTCTGATACTGTACAGTAATTTCAAGAGAGTCCATATTAACTTCAAAAGTCAATGGTTGCTCAGGAATTTCCTTCAAAGCATCCAACAACGTTTTGGCCGCAACGGCAAAACGTCCATCCATATCACTTTCGTTCACCTCGACTGTAGTAACCATTGTTGTTTCACTATCAGAAACTGTCGCGGATAAAGTTCCGTCTTGCAGTTCAAAGAGGAAACAATCCAAAATGGGCAATGCATTCTTTGAATTAATCACACGGCTGACAGCCTGTAAATGACTGGAAAGCGCTGTGCTTGAAACGATAAATTTCATATTTTCCGTATATTTAAGTTTTTATTTTGCTATCTATATAACTAACGGACAAAGTTAAAAAAAGAATTCCCTATGACAAAGAATTAGCAAGAAAAAACAGCCGATTATTCTTCTCGTATTCCTAAAAAATTGTAACTTCGCCGCATCATTAAACAAGAAAACAATGGAATTTACAGGAAAAGTCATCGCCATACTCCAGCCCAGAGGTGGAGTCGCCAAATCATCCGGCAACGAATGGAAAGTACAGGAATATGTGGTTGAAGACCACGGTCAATATCCACGTAAAATGTGTTTTGAGGTTTTTGGTGCCGAAAAAATCGAGCAGTTCAATATCCAAATGGGGGAAGAGTTGACCGTATCTTTCGACATAGATGCACGCCAATGGCAAGATCGCTGGTTCAACAGTATCCGAGCATGGAAAGTGGAACGTGTAAACAACACTACATCTGATCCAAGCGCTCCCCTACCTCCACCGCCAGCTCCTGCACCTACCGCAGCACCAGAATTCCTTGCAGGGGATGCCAAAGAAGATTTACCTTTTTAAATCGTTTATTAAATCTCTTTTCTATAATTTTTCAAAAGAGTTCATTTTAACTGATGACGTAGATTTTTAATAAAGAGAATCTGCGTCATCAACATTTTAAAAGGCCAAGAACAGAAAGGCCTGAACCTCTTTTTTCTATTATCCTCCTTTATAGAGCAGTACGATGTTTGGATAGACAATTTTATCCGCACAAGTAAACTGCACGGCAAGCATAAAATGGCGGAAGAAATCAGCTTGCCGAAAGAAGAAGTTCGGTATCAGGCGCACATAAGCTTCCGGTTGTAACAAAATTGTTCCCATATCTGCCATCATCACAAAATTATAAACCGGCGACAGACTACCTATACCTTCTTCATAGACCGATGTCCCATCCAACACCTCTCCATTCTCTATCGCATCTATATAAGTTGAAAGACTAACCACATCAGGAGCCAGCAACAAGCTGTTCCGATAAAAACAAGCATATGTATGAAAATCCGGCTCAGCAATCCCTGTCATTTGCGCCAGCAAAGAAGTCCGTGGCAAAGCATACTTCTTATATTTCATCGCCTTAGGGTATAATGTATAGTCAAATGGTTTGGACATCGAAAAAGCCTCTTTGTCCTGCGGGATGGTATAAAGCAAAGATTGCAAACGGTGTTCTGCCAGCTGTTCGTCCTTAACAGGAATACAAACCACAGCACAAGGAGTAACATTCAGCGTATCTTTCGAGCAAAAAAGACAAGACAAGAAACTTTCAGCCGCAAAATCGTTCAAGAATGCCGTCCACTCCTCATCTCGCTGCTTTACATAATCGGAATAGGCAACTTTTGCATACTCTTGGCGTGTAGTGAAGTTCAAGAAAGAACTCCTATCCGAAATAGCCCATCGGTGATATAAAAAAGTAGTAGCCGGTAAATTGGCACTGGGAAAGCCCTCTATAGGCTTCTGGGCACGCAGTACATTCATAAAAGTATGAGTAGAGTCTACCCCATGACTCATACCGGAACAATAGACGGCATTTTCATTGAGCAGCACTTCAAATTCCACCCAACTCCCCAAACGCATGTACGAATGAATATCATCCGTTCTTTTCCCCATTTCTACAGCTTGCATACGCACATATATCATAGCGGAAACATCATTGTGCTTATTGGTACGGATGGTACGAAAAGCTGCCTGACTCATCAAAGAATTCTTGGTACGATAAGCATCAATCACCTGCTCCACCAAGCGTTTCTGAAAGCTGACAACAAAAAAATCAGATGTGAAATACATCGTAAGGAAACGGCCGTCCGCCATAGGATAAATGCGGATTTCTTCTCCTTTATAGTCAAATGTCTTCAGGGGAAAACTACCAGAGCAATATTTCTGCACAAAAGTCTCTACCAGTTCGTAATCATCCGAACCGAGACTGCAATATGGCACCTGATTTTCCGGCGTGTCCGGTTCGTGAAAGCTAATCAACATTTTATTCATTTGCATGCTCAACCCGTGAGGAGTATCTTGCAGCAAAGTATGCAGATTTTCTTTCAGATATGAAAAGAGATCGGAAATATATAGAAAATGATTATCTTTACTACAATCCAGCCCATTGATATCTTCCATCAAATCGGCCATGTGATTGGTTTCCAAAATGGCAATTGCATCTTGAGGAACCAACGTGTAGAGGTCAAAATCACGCTGGTTTTCCACTGAATGCAACCGAAAAAATGAATACACGGCAAAACCCGTACATAGTAACACTACGGATACGATGACAGCTATCTGTATAAAGAGTCGGAGTTTCATGCCCTGTTTTATCTAATTTTTGCAAAAATAACAAATTCTGCAAATAAAACAAAACAAAAGCTTTAAAAAGTTTAAAAGGTTATTTCAAGACCATCATATGCAAAATGCACATGGGATGGTAACGCTTTTTCAATATCGGCATGGAGTCCGACATGGTGACTCATATGAATAAAATAAGTTTCTTTCGCACCAATGCGTTCAGCAGCCACCAATGCTTCCGATACAGTCTGATGCGTAGGATGTGGTTCTGGTCGCAAGGCATTCATAATAAGCACCTCAACGCCTCTCAATCGCTCGAAAGATTCATCAGGCATTGTGTGCATGTCCGTAATATAACCCAGTTTTTTACCGATGCGATACCCCAGTATGGACAGTTTACCGTGCATCACCTGTAAAGGTAGTATTTCTGTCCGGTTGATATAAAAAGGCCGGCCGGCTTCCACCTCCTCTAAATTGATACGAGGAACGCCCGGATACACTTTGTCTACAAAACAGTAAGGCATACGTGCTCGCAAATGAGCCGCAGTATTGACATCCGAATAAATAGGGATATCGGCAAAACGGCAAAACGGACGCAAGTCGTCCAACCCGCCCACATGATCATAATGCTCATGAGTAATCAGTACACCATCTATTTTTTCAAAAGAAGACACATTCAACATCTGCTGTCTGAAGTCCGGACCGCAATCTACTAGTATCACTGCATCTTCCGTATGCACCAATGAGGATGCACGCAAACGATTGTCACGTACATCAGCAGAAGTACAAACCGGACAAGTACAACCTATCTCCGGCACTCCGGTCGATGTTCCACTTCCTAATATCCTGATTCTTCCCATAACCAATTATCAACCATCAGTTACCTATAAAATTTACTTCCGGATAAATTTCTATACCAAATCTTTCACGTACAGAGGTCCTCACAGCGTCCGAAAGAGCTACAATATCCGTTCCTTTTGCACCACCCAGATTTACCAAAACCAATGCTTGTTTTTCGTGCACAGCCGCCGGCCCCAACGCTTTCCCTTTCCAGCCGCATTGTTCTATCATCCAACCCGCCGGGATTTTCACATGTCCGGCATCGACATCATAGTACGGCATCGTAGGAAACATTCGCTGCAATGCTTCAAACTGCATGCGGGGCACGATAGGATTCATGAAAAAGCTTCCTGCATTTCCCAACTTCTCAGGGTCGGGCAACTTACTTTGGCGAATATCGATAATCACGCGACGCAATGTACGCAAGTCCACCTGCTGATATTTTGCCAACTCTTCCCGGATTGTGCCGTAATCCAACATATAGTGCTCTTTCTTACCCAATCGAAAATTAACATAAGTCACAAACAGATCCTTCATCTCCGGTTGTTTAAAGATGCTTTTCCGATAAGCATACCCACACTCAGCTACGCTAAAGACACGCTTTTCTCCTTCAACATGTATGGTTTCCACAGAAGTTATCAGGTCTTTGACTTCCACCCCATAAGCACCTATATTCTGTACGGCACTTGCACCCACTTCTCCCGGTATCAGCGAGAGATTCTCCGCACCATACCAACAGTGGTCTACACAATAAGCCACAAAATCATCCCATACCACACCAGCACCAACACGTACCCACACATTCTCCTCATCCTCTGCCGTCACTTCTATAGAATGGATATGCGAATGCAACACCGTACCTTCATAGTCCGTAGTAAACAGCAGATTACTGCCACAACCAATATGCAAATAAGGCACAGTAATACGTCCTGCTGCAATCATTTCGCAAAGAGCCTCTTCCGAATCGTATTCCAAGAATCGCGCAGCAGTCACTTCAATGCCAAAAGTATTAGGTATTTTATTCAAATAAAGTTCCATTCCCTCCTTTCAATCAGCTACATACTCGTATCTTCATATTTGTACAACTCCCACTCTTCGGCTTGTCTGCGAAAATAGAAAATATTGGAATAGCCGTTGTCTATACCGTTTACTTTTAATATTTTGGTATTTGATAAATCTTCATTTTTCTGTCCGTAGTTTATATTGGATAACTTGTCGACAGGCATCACCGGACGAAACGCGTACCATTGGTTCATATCCAAGGTAGTTTCCAAAATGGAAAACTCATCGTCCGGATCAATGGTTACAAACTGCAGCGGATGACTGATATGCTTACTTTGATACACACTATCCGTCACAAAACGAGTATAGAAATCTACAAAGCTTTCATTTTCTCCTTTCTCTATCTCACGCAAGTTAATGGCTTCGAGCATCCACATGCCGTGTTTCCGTTCAAAATAGTACCTTTTCACCATACGGGTTTTCAAATATATCCATTCCACCTGCACCGATTTCAAGGCAGTATCTCCCACCAACTCCAAATCATCTTCTTCATCAAAAAGCAAAGTGTAATAACTTTGCTTAGTGAAGAGATAATCGTGTTTCCAGAAACGCTCCTCTATTTTTATCGGAGTATTCCGATTATAGTAAGGTAGAGGAAATACCGTCCTTTGCTTTTGCAAAGCATCATCCGAAGCATAACTGAAGATAAAATCATCAAACAATTCGTCTGCCTCTATCGGTTTCGGTACATCCTCTACTTCCGCCACTTTCAGCGTGTCAGCTTTCTGGTTGACGGAATCTACCATATTCGTAAGGGTAACAAAGGGATCCATCTTCGTTTTTTTATTTCCACATGAAATAAGAAAAACGAGCAACAAAAATCCCAATACTATTTTTCTCATTTTTTACGGACCGCTACAGTCACTTATTTAATTTAGCTTTCAATTTTTCCAGCATGTCCACGGTCATGGATTCCAAATTATATTGCGGCATCCAGTCCCATTCTTCACGAGCACACGAATCATCCAATGAATCGGGCCAGCTATCGGCTATGGCTTGCCGCAGAGGATCCACCTGATATGCCATTTCAAAATCGGGTATATACTTTTTGATGGCGTTATATATTTCTTCCGGATCGAAACTCATGGAAGTAATATTGAACGCATTGCGATGCTTCAGCCTTGCCGGCGCAGCTTCCATCAGTGATATGGCAGCATTCAAGGCATCGGGCATGTACATCATGTCCATATAAGTACCCTGTTTTAATGGGCAGACAAACTTTTCGCCTTTCACTGCCGAATAGAAAATATCCACCGCATAGTCCGTAGTACCGCCACCCGGAGGGGTTACGTTGGAGATAATTCCCGGAAAACGCACCGAACGGGTATCCACGCCATACTTCGTATAATAATAATCGCTCAACAATTCCGTTGTCACTTTGGTTACGCCATACATCGTACGCGGACGCTGAATCGTGTCTTGCGGTGTCTGTATGTGGGGAGTAGCCTCGCCGAACGAACCTATGGAGCTGGGAGTAAAGACTGCACAGTTATACTCACGCGCCACTTCAAGCACGTTCCACAGTCCGTCTATACCAATCTTCCAGGCCATGGCCGGACGACTTTCCGCCACCACCGAAAGCAAAGCTGCCAGATTGTATATCGTATCTATCTTAAACTGGCGTGCCACCACTTCGATGGACTGCCGGTCGGTGACGTCTGCAATGGCCGAAGGTCCTGATGCTTTTAATTCACCTTTGGGCATAGCGCTCGGAATATATCCGGCCACCACATGATCATCACCATAGCGTTTACGCAACTCCAATGTAAGTTCCGAACCAATCTGCCCGGTTGCTCCAATTACCAAAATATTTTTCATACGATTTATTAATAAGGTATTAGTTAATTATAGAGGCACAAATATACGTACTTTTTTCATTTTTCTATCATTCTGCTATTGTTTATTCCAAGAAAAATGATGTCCTTTGTGAAAAATGTAACATGGACGTATTACCCTAAAAATAAAATGCTATGTACGGTAAAATGAAAGACCATCTCAGCAAGACGATTGCTGAAATCAAAGAGGCAGGACTCTATAAAGAGGAGCGACTGATTGAGAGTGCGCAACAAGCTGCCATCACAGTGAAAGGCAAGGAGGTATTGAACTTCTGCGCCAACAATTATCTGGGATTATCCAACCATCCGCGCCTGATTGCTGCTGCCCAGAAAATCATGGAACACCGCGGATACGGCATGTCATCCGTACGCTTCATTTGCGGCACGCAAGATATCCACAAAGAATTGGAAGCTGCCATCTCCGATTACTTCCGTACGGAAGACACTATTCTATACGCCGCCTGCTTCGATGCCAATGGAGGTGTATTCGAACCTCTCTTCAGCGAAGAAGATGCCATCATCTCCGATTCGCTGAATCATGCCTCCATCATTGACGGTGTACGCCTCTGCAAAGCCAAACGCTACCGCTATGCCAACGCCGACATGGCCGAACTTGAAAAATGCCTGCAAGAAGCCCAAGCTCAACGTTTCCGCATCATCGTTACCGACGGCGTGTTCTCCATGGATGGAAACGTGGCGCCGATGGACAAGATTTGCGACCTTGCCGAAAAATACGACGCACTGGTCATGGTGGACGAGTCACACTCCGCCGGGGTAGTAGGACCTACAGGACACGGCGTGAGCGAACAATATAATACTTACGGACGTGTAGACATTTATACCGGAACATTGGGTAAAGCCTTCGGCGGCGCTTTGGGCGGATTCACCACCGGACGCAAAGAAATCATTGACCTGCTGCGCCAGCGCAGCCGTCCGTATCTGTTTTCCAATTCGTTGGCACCGGGCATCATAGGCGCCAGCCTCGAAGTATTCAAGATGCTGAAAGAAAGCAACGCCCTGCACGACAAGTTGGTGGAGAACGTAAACTATTTCCGTGATAAAATGACCGCTGCCGGGTTCGACATCAAGCCTACGCAAAGTGCTATTTGCGCCGTGATGCTATACGATGCCAAGCTGTCACAGGTTTATGCGGCACGCATGCAGGAAGAAGGTATCTATGTGACCGGCTTCTACTATCCGGTTGTGCCCAAAGAGCAGGCGCGCATCCGCGTACAGATTTCAGCCGGACACGAAAAGGCGCATCTTGATAAATGTATAGCCGCATTCATTAAGGTGGGGAAAGAGTTGGGCGTACTCAAATAGGCCTTCCTATCCTTTCATCCTGACCAAAAGCAGGCAAACGGCAACAGCCGTTCATTTCCCTATACGAGTGAAGCCACTTCCCAATACGACTGAAGTGGCCTCACTCCTATTGGGAAGTAGCCTTAGTCGTATTGGGAAGGTAAGTCTCATACGGACGCAGAGGGGTGAAACTTTTAGTATCACCACACATACACATGGGAAACTATCCCTTAACCCCGGTATTTACCAAAGAAACAAAGCGTTTTAAGCCCTCTCTCAAGACAGCATGCGGACAAGCTATATTCCAACGCATGAATCCCTCTCCCTCCAAACCATACATTGTTCCGGCGTTAAGCCATAATCCGACTTCATCTACCAGTTTCTTCTCAAGTTCTTCCGACGGAATGCCGAGTACGCTGCAGTCCATCCACACAAGATAAGTTCCTTCCAACGTGGCTATTGGAAATCCGGGCAGATACTCCCGACAAAATCCTTGCATATAGAGATAGTTTCCATGCAAGTATGCCACAAGTTGCATAAGCCACTCCTCTCCTTCGTTATAGGCAGCTTCGGTGGCAATGATACCGAACGGATTGACATCGCACACTTCGTTATCGTTGATTGCCCTGTCTATCTTCAGCCTGAGTTTATCATCGGAGCAGACAATATTGGCAATCTGTAGCCCGGCAATATTGAACGCCTTACTGGGTGAGATGCAAGTTACGCAATGTTGCAGAAAATTGTCCGAGATGGAAGCAAACGGCGTATAGGTATGCCCCGGGAAAACCAACTCGCAATGAATTTCGTCAGCAACCACTGTGACGCCGTGGCGGATGCAAATCTCGCCGATGCGAACCAGCTCTTCGCGCTTCCAAACCCGTCCTGCGGGATTGTGCGGGTTGCAAAGAAGCATCACTTTAACTTTAGAATCGGCCGCCTTTCGCTCCAAATCATCGTAATCAATGGTAAAGGTATTATCCGCATGGAGCAATGGCGAGGAAACCATTTCACATCCGTTATTACGAATTGAAGAAAAGAAACAGTTGTAGACCGGTGTCTGTACCAGCACCTTGTCACCCGGCCGGGTCAAGGCTTTGATAATAGCCGAGATAGCGGGTACTACCCCTGATGTGTAAATAATCCATTCACGGTCTATTTGAAAACCGTGGCGCCGGGCAAACCAACCTGTGACGGCCTCATAATAGCTATCAGGCACACGGGTATAACCGAAGATGCCATGCGCCACACGACGTTGCAAGGCTTCAACGATTGAGGGAGCCGTATGGAAGTCCATATCGGCCACCCACATAGGCAGTACATCTTCACTCTTTGCGCTATCCCACTTGTAGGAATTGGTTCCGCGCCGTGAAATTTGTTTATCGAAATCGAATTTCATACACTTCTGCTTTTAGTCGCTAAAGCAAGTACGCTCATCCCTGAGACGAATCTCACAATCAGCCGGGGCTTTGATATTCTCGTCAATCGTCACCGAACCAAATTCATCGGCCACGATACGACCCGACATCGGGTTTTTAATGTTGGTGATGGCTCCGCGAATATCGGCCTGCAATGTACTATACTCAAACGCACGGTCACAATCAGAATCGAAAGTACAATTCTCCAGCACGAGGTCGTGCGCATAGCAAAGCGGTTGTTCGCCGGTGATGTGGCAATTCACCAAACGCAGGTTCTTCGAGTGCCAGCCAAGGTATTCGCCGTTAAGCTCCGAATCGTAGATTGTTACATTTTCCACCTCCCAAAAAGCATCTTTAGTCGTAATTTTAGCATTGTGAATCTCCACATTCTTCACATACTGGAAGACGTACTTGCTATCAGTCTCCAACCCGTCCACATAGATATTGTTGCTGAACATGAACGGATAAGTACCACCGTACATTTTGAGATTCCGAATGCGTATATCGTTACACCGCCAGAACACCTCATCGGCATCGTTCAACACCACATTCTCAATAGCAATCTCGGTCATCTCACGGAACATTTTAGGAGCATCTATCACCGTGTCTGTCATCTTCAGATGGTCGCTATACCACAATGCCGAACGGCCTCCGACATCGAAATAGCAACGGTCTATTTTAAACCCGTGAACATGCCAGAAAGGATAGTTTCCCTCGAAACGACATTCCACCGCTTCAATGTTACTGCACTCTTTAATGGCCGATTCACCGGTACGGATGACTACATTCTCCAAACGAAGATCATGCGACGCAAACAGCGGACGTTCACCTCCGAATTCGGTATCTTTAATAAGTTTCATTTGAGATATTATTTTAATTGTTTATCATTATTTACTTCAAGAAATATCCGCCCGATAGGATGCAGCCCCTCATCTTTTTTAAAAAAGGAACAGCCTATTCCGAATTCAGGTATATATATTCTTCATCCACCGTTCCCGCTTCAAGCGAATAAGGAAAATCATGCCTCGGAAACATAACTCGACACACATGGCAATCCATACGCCTTTGAGTCCCAACGTCGGAGCAAGCAAGGCTGCCAAGGATAACCGAACAATCCAGATACTGAAAAAGTTCATCAGACACGGAACAAGTGTGTCAGCCGCGCCAACAAATACACCGTAGCCCACAATCGAGGCTGCAAACATAGGTTCGGCAAACGCCTCGATGCGCAAAACCATGATACCCAGTTCGCGAATCTCTTCAACGGGTGTCATCAATCCGATAATTTGCGGAGCAAAAATATACATGGCCACTCCCATTACACCCATGATTGCCATACCCATAAATATGGTAATACGGGCAAAACTCCGCGTCAGCCGGCGACGTTTCGCACCCAAACTTTGACCGACCAGCGTCGTGGCAGCATCAGCAATCCCGTAGCCGGGCATATAGCAAAGGCTCTCGGCCGTGATGGCAAATGAATTGGCGGCAATGGCAAAAACTCCCAATGGGGCCACGATGACCGTCGTCATGATCTGTGCACCACAAATGACAAAGTGTTCTAATCCCATCGGAAGACTGATACGAAGCGCCCTTTTCAAGGTCTTTGTTTTCGGTTGGAAACCTCCTCGTTCTCCACCCAGTTTCAACTCATCGGAGCGGTTCCAAAGATACCATAGCAATATTCCGGCAACAACCGTTTCGGCAGCGACCGTACCCAATGCCGCACCAACCACACCCAGTCCTGCACCCGGCATCGTGAAAGAGTAACTTGCCAGACCCCACTCGCGCGAAGGAAAAATCAGAAAGAAATTGAAGACAACATCCAATATACACATCGTTACCCCAAGCATACTCGGTACGTGCATATTACCACTGCACCGCAACATGCCTCCAGCCAGGAAATTCATCTGCAAGGCAGGCAGAAAAAGCGAAAATATAAGAAAATAGAGCGAAGCATTCTGCCGAATGGAAACATCGCCTCCCAACCAGCCGGGAAGAGCATCACTAATCGCCACGCCAAGCATAGCCAACAAAAGGCTGAAGCCAAGTGTGGCAATCAGCGATTGCCGCAACACCGCCCGCGCACCTTGCATATCGCCCGCACCGATTTTATGAGCTACTTGCACGGAGAATCCCGTAGCGGCAGCCACACACAGTCCCCAAAAAAGCCACGTGGTTGTCGACACCAAGCCTATGGAGGCTGATGCCTCGGCACCGAGGCTTCCCACCATGGCGGCATCGATATACTGCATGATGATGGAAGATAATTGCGCAATAACAGCCGGTATACTGAGCTGCACAGTCAGACGTAACTGTTGTCCCAGCGTCATCGGTTTCCCATCGCGAATCAACGCAAGCAGACGATTTGTTTTTTCAGCCCGTGTTGTCATCTGCTATGTTCTTTGAAGAATTTAACATCACGCAGCCAATAGGCAAAATATGCATCCGCAATTCCATACTTTGCATCATAAAACAGCTGAAGTTCTACAATCGGTGTCAATAAATCAACCCCATGCTTTGTATTTGAGCCGGAGTGCATAAAATTATCCGGTTGGTTGGATGTTGGATATCCTAAGTCTTGTTTTTCGGCAATCAAGGCCATACAATAATATTCGTTATTCTCCATTTCTGTGGATAAATATAGCAAATTAACCGATGCTATGCAGCAAAGCAACTACAAGTAGAAGATATAAAAAAACCATATCACACTCTTCTATCAGAGAAATGATATGGTTTTTATCATTAACTATAAAAATTGTGCAAGTCTTGATTTATTTACGTTCGCCGAGTTTGGCATCCACAAAGAAGATTCCGGCATCACCTGCTTTTTTAATCATATCCACAATACCTGCAGTGGTAGCTTCTTCCTCCACTTGCTCGCGAATAAATCCCCACAAGAAGTCTTGTGTAGCCTTATCTTTTTCAGCGGCAGCCACGTCTACCAACTCGTCAATCAGCTTAGATATACGGCATTCGTGTTCATAAACCTGTTCGAACACCTCCAACGGAGTACCGAAATCATTGGGAACAACATCCACCTTGTCCAGCTTTGCCGCACCACCACGTTTGATGATGTAAGAAGCCATTTCACAAGCATGTGCTTTTTCCTCAGAAGATTGTTTTCTCAACCAAGAAGCCATACCACAATAACCTTCTTTCTCCATATAGAAAGACATTGCCAAATAAAGGTTGGACGACCACAACTCGGCTGTAATCTGCCCATTAATTGCTTTTTGTAATTTTTCTGTAATCATAATCGTAACTAATAAATTCGAAACTACTACAAAAGTAACAAGTCTCCATTCAGTTTGTTCACTTTATATCTTTTTTAACTCGCAGATGACATCGGTTTCGCAAGGAAAAGACATTCATACTAACTCATCCGAAGTATACCCTTTCGGTAACTCCCGACAATTATAACCCGAAGCCATAATTTCACCGTAAGCGCCCGCCGAACGGAGGGCGATAAAGTCCCCACGTCTCACACCATTCAAATCAACGGCCTTGCCAAACACATCGGATGACTCGCATATAGGCCCCACCACATCATAAGTCTGCATTTGGTCATCCGATGTGATATTCTCTATCTTATGATAAGCCTGATAAAGCGCCGGGCGAATCAAATCCGTCATACCGGCATCTAAAATGGCAAATTGCTTATTAGTGCCTTGCTTCACATAGAGCACACGTGAAATCAAAGACCCGCACTGCCCTACCACAGAACGTCCCAACTCAAAATGAAGTGTCTGGTGAGGACGTAAATTCAAATGGTTATCGTATAATTCGAAATAGCTCCGAAAATCGGGCACCGGCTGGCGATTGGGATGACCGTAGTCAATTCCCAGCCCTCCACCGACATTGATATGGTTGATACGGATACGGCGTGCTTCCAACTTATCCTGCAATTCATTGACACGATTGCACAAAGCCACAAAATCGCCCATATCCAATATTTGAGAACCAATATGAAAATGTAATCCGATGAAACATACATTCTTCATCCCTTGTGCAACATCAATCACATGATCGATATCCTGCATACTGATACCAAACTTGTTTTCGGCCAATCCGGTAGTGATATTTGCATGAGTATGAGCACCTACATTGGGATTGATACGGAATGCCACATTGGCCATTTTTCCTTTAGCCCCCGCCAGTTCATTGATAATTTCCAGCTCTGGAACAGACTCTACATTAAAACAAAAGATATCATGATCTAATCCCAGATTAATTTCCCAATCGGCTTTTCCAACACCCGCAAATACTATTTTATCGGCCGGGAAACCCGCTTTGATAGCTGCATGAATCTCACCGCCGCTCACGCAATCGGCGCCAAGTCCATTCTCGCGAATAATGGCAAGAACTTTGGGATTCGCATTCGCCTTTACAGCATAATGCACTGCATAGTTACCATACTTTGCCACCTCCTCATGGATGCAGGCAAGCGTATCGCGTAATACCTTCGTATCATAATAATAGAAGGGCGTACGTAAGTCTCGAAATTTATTGATGGGAAATATTCCTTTCATCTGTGTATCCTGTTATCCGGTTTTAAAAAAGCGCTTTTATCAAAAAGGTAAAAGCGCTTTGGTTTTATATATCTTTTCTGTTATTGTACTTCGCCGAACAGAGCGTTACTAAGCGATTGTAAAGCCGCTTTCTTATCCTCCTCCCGAATGAGGAATGAGATGTTATAATTACTGCCGCCGAAAGATATCATTCGAACAGGAATCTCGCGCATTGCGTCCAATGCTTTGGCTTCAAAGCCCACATTCTCCCACTCCAAATCGCCCACGACACAGATAATGCACATGTCCTTATCCACAGTCACCGTTCCGTATTTCTTCAAGTCGTCCAAAATCTCGTTAAGGTGCTTAACGTTGTCAATAGACACCGATACACCCACTTCCGAAGTACAAATCATGTCAATGGAAGTCTGATAACTTTCAAAGATTTCAAACACCTTGCGCAAAAAGCCGTGTGCAAGCAGCATGCGACTGGATTTAATCTTGATAGCCGTGATATTCTCCTTGGCAGCCACAGCCTTGATTTTTCCCTTCTCCGTATCATTTGAAATCAATGTACCCGGAGCAGTGGGTGCCATCGTATTGAGAAGTCGTACGGGTATATTGGCATATTTGGCCGGCTGAATGCAAGTAGGATGCAGAATCTTGGCACCGAAATAAGCCAATTCGGCTGCCTCTTCAAAATGCAGATGACGTACGGGAGAAGTCTTATCAACGATACGCGGGTCGTTGTTGTGCATGCCGTCAATATCCGTCCAAATTTGTATTTCAGAAGCATTGATAGCCGCTCCAATCAGGGATGCGGTATAGTCGCTTCCTCCACGTTGCAGATTATCGATCTCACCATAAGCATTACGACAGATATATCCTTGCGTAATATAAATATCAGCATCCGGGTGTAATTCCAGCTGAACATTCAATTTTTCTTTGATATAAACGGGATCGGGTTCTGCATTTTTGTCCGTACGCATATATTCTAAAGCCGGAAGCAATACCGATTTTATGCCGCATTCCTGCAAATAATAGTTCATCATGGCAGTAGAAATCAACTCACCCTGTGCCAGCACCACCTTCTCTTCAAACAATGTAAAAAGGTCTTTGGTATAAGAACGGATATAATCAAAATGAGACTTGATAAGTTCACGTCCTTTCTGTTTATACTCCGGAGTGGCAAAAAGCTCCTCAATATGCTGGCGATATTTGCTCTCCAGTTTATTGATAATTTCGTTGGCACCCTCCGGATTCTTCTTGTACAGATAGTCCGAAATCTCAACCAATGTGTTTGTGGTACCCGACATGGCGGATAGAACCACAATCTTACATTCACCATCGGTAATTAATTTGGCAACCTCCTTCATGCGAGCTGCCGAGCCTACTGAAGTACCTCCAAACTTTAAAACTTTCATTTTCGTTCCTGTATTAAATTTATGTATATAAAAATCTATTCACTATTATCCCACCACCGATGCAAGAGTAGCATATTCCGTTGTAACATCCGTCATCAAGTGGTCTACACAGCGATAAACCTTGCCGGGAAAATCACACAGCAATTGCAAGTTATGTGTCGTCATCACTACTAAAGAACCGGCTTGACTGATGTTGTGCAACAACTCCGTTATGGCACGTCCGGTTTCTGCATCCAGATTTCCGGTAGGTTCATCCGCCAGAATTATCTCCGGAGAATTGAGTACGGCACGGGCAATTACGATGCGTTGCTGTTCACCTCCGGACAATTCATTAGGCAACTTATATCCCTTATTACTCATACCAACAAGTTCCAGCACTTCTTCAATACGATCTTTTATCTCGCCTTTGTTTTTCCAACCGGTGGCACGAAGAACAAACGCTAAATTATCATAGACCGTACGGTCGGTCAATAACTGGAAGTCCTGAAAAACAATACCCAATTTGCGACGCAGTTGCGGAATATGCTTCCGCTTGATATGAAGCATATCATGCCCTAATACTTGAGCTTCACCCGACACGATATCCAATTCACCGTAAAAAGTCTTGAGCAAACTTGTTTTACCCGAACCGACCTTACCAATCAAATAGACAAAGTCTCCTTTGTAAAGTTCCAAGTTAACTTCGTTGAGCACGCATAACTCTTGTTGATGTATCGCAACGTCTTTATATCGAATCAGTACTTCACTGCTCATCACCGCTTTTAGCTTTTATAATTACTACTTTAATGTTTTTTCCAAGTGGCGCTATGACGTTCTTCCAGTTCGCGAGCCAAATCTTCGATGCTATACCCTTTGGAAGTAAGCAGAACAATCAGGTGATACAACAGGTCTGCTCCCTCATAAATCAAACGTTCATCTGTTCCATTGCAAGCCTCAATAACTGTTTCTACCGCTTCCTCACCTACTTTTTGTGCCATTTTGTTGACTCCGGATTGAAACAAGCTGGTAGTATATGACCCTTCGGGCATTTCTTCATAGCGTTTGCTGATAAAGTCCTGAAGTTGTTTCAAGAACATGACGGGTTGCTCGTTCTTCTCTCCCCAGCAAGTATCAGTACCGGTGTGGCAAACAGGACCTTCGGGATGTACCTGAATGAGCAGTGTGTCCTGATCACAATCTTCCTCGACAGAAACCACATGCAGGAAATTTCCGCTTTCCTCACCTTTTGTCCACAAACGATTCTTGGTACGGCTGAAGAAAGTCACCTTTCCGCTTTCCATAGTTTTGTCATAAGCTTCTTTATTCATAAAGCCCAGCATCAGTACCTTTGCAGTATCCGCATCTTGTATCACAGCCGGAACAAGTCCGTTCATTTTATCAAAATCCAACATTTCAGATATTAATTATTAAAAATCAAATGTTATCACATCAAGCGCATAGAAATCCCTTGGCTGCAAAGATACGATTTTAATTCGGGAATTTTGATTTCTCCGAAGTGAAAAACGCTGGCTGCCAAGGCTGCATCTGCTTTTCCTTGGAGAAAAACATCGCGAAAGTGCTCTTTGCAACCTGCCCCTCCCGATGCTATGACAGGAATGGAAAGTTGTCCGGTCAAAACAGAAAGAGCTTCATTGGCATAGCCGTTCTTTACACCGTCATGATTCATGCTTGTAAACAAGATCTCGCCCGCCCCCCGTTCCTGCGCTTCCGCAGTCCATGAATACAGTTCTTTATCCGTTTCTACACGTCCGCCATTCAAATAGCACCACCAGCCCTTTTCTATCTGTTTTGCATCTACTGCCAACACGCACACTTGTGATCCGAAGTGCTTAGCAATTTCGTCTATCAATTCCGGACGACGGATGGCAGAAGAATTGATGGATATTTTATCGGCACCGGCATTCAGCAACCTGTCCACATCGCCCAGTTCATTGATTCCTCCACCTACGGTAAAAGGAATACTGATGTTTGCCGCTATGCGTTTCACCAGTTCCGTAAATGTTTTCCGCCCTTCGAAACTGGCTGTAATATCTAAAAAAACCAACTCATCCGCTCCTTGTTCGCTATAAGCCCGTGCCAATTCAACAGGATCTCCTGCATGGCGCAGATTCACGAAATTGGTTCCTTTTACAGTCTGCCCGTCTTTTATATCAAGACAGGGAATGATTCTTTTTGCTAACACAACTCTTTTTTCAAATTAATGATTTCTATTTGAACCGAAAGTTTCCTTATAAAAAGCTTTCCAGTTCCTTCAATGTGATGCGTCCTTCGTACAAAGCTTTGCCAAAAATAACGGCAGGTACACCGGCTACTTCCAGTTCCCGAATATCATCGGCACAACTCACACCTCCACTGGCTATCAAAAACAAGCCGGGGTATTGCTCCAATACCTCTCTGTACAAAGTCGTAGACGGACCTTGCAACATTCCGTCGCAACTGATATCTGTACAGATTACTTTACGAACGCCTTTTTCTACGTATTCTTTCAAAAACGGGAACAACTCACAAGCACTTTCGTCTTTCCAACCGTTAACAGCTATTTTCCGGTCCTTCACATCCGCACCAAGAATAATCTTCTCCGGGCCGTATGCCTGAAGCCAACCGCAAAACAACTCAGGATTCTTGACCGCAACACTGCCACCGGTCACCATCGTTGCACCGTTCTCAAAAGCTATCCTCAAATCCTCGTCGCTCTTTATTCCCCCACCGAAATCTATAATCAGAGAAGTGTTCACGGCAATTTGCTCTAATGTTCGGTAGTTCACTACATGATGTGAAGCAGCACCGTCCAAATCCACGACATGGAGCCTACGGATGCCGTGAGCTTCCAGTTCCTTGGCTACCTCTACCGGATTTTCATTGTACACTTTCTTACTTTCATAATCACCTTGAGAAAGACGTACACACTTTCCGTCGATGATATCGATGGCGGGAATCAGTTCTATCATAATGTCAAAAAATTCTGTAAGATACGTTCACCCACATCTCCACTCTTTTCGGGATGGAACTGGGTGGCATAAAAATTATCTTTATGCAAGGCTGCACTGAACGGAAGGACATAGTTTGTCACAGCTACCGTGCAGTCGTTCAACGGAACGTAATAACTATGCACGAAGTACACATACTCCTCTTTTGAAAGACCTTTGAAGAGGTTGCAGTTGGCTTGCTCGATGGTATTCCACCCCATGTGAGGAACCTTTTCCTCCGGTTTCAAGGAAACGAAACGCTTCACGTCGGCATCGAAAATGCCAAGACAGTCCACATCTCCCTCTTCCGAATGGCGACACATCAGTTGCATGCCCAAACAAATACCCAATACCGGTTGTTTCAGGTCTTTTATCAACCTATCCATTCCACCGGCACGCAAAAAGTTCATGGTTGTTTCCGCCTCGCCCACTCCGGGAAAAATAACCTTATCGGCAGCTCGTAACACAGCTTCATCTGCCGTAATCACGGCTTCCACCCCCAGGCGTTTCAAGGCGTAATCCACCGAACGTATATTGCCGGCATTGTATTTGACAATTGCAACCTTCATCTCTATCAATTAAATATCACCGTTTTATTTTTATATGCCAACACTTTCCGTTCAATATGCTTTTGAACGGCACGTGAAAGTACAATTTTTTCCAAGTCCTTCCCCTTATTCACCAAATCCTGCACCGTGTCTTTATGCGTTATGCGCACCACATCCTGCTCAATGATAGGGCCGGCATCCAATTCCGTTGTAACATAATGGCTGGTGGCCCCTATAATCTTTACTCCACGTTCAAAAGCCGCATGATAAGGCTTTGCTCCCACAAATGCCGGAAGAAACGAATGGTGTATATTGATTATCCGGTTGGGATAAGCATTGATCATACGTTCGGAAATTACCTGCATATAGCGCGCCAGCACAATGAATGTAATCTTATGCCTGGCCAACAATTCCATTTCCTTCTTCTCTTGCTCCTCCTTGGTATCCTTGGTGATAGGAAACACATAAAAAGGAATACCGAAACGCTCTGCCACATGCTGCAAGTCCGGATGATTGCTTATGATAAGAGGAATTTCTACATTCCACTCGCCTGCCGTATAGCGTGCCAGCAAATCAAACAAACAGTGAGACATCTTTGAAACAAAAATAGCCATGCGGGGCTTTGCATCAGAGAAGTAGAGTCGAAAATTCATATCGTACTTCTGCGCATACAAAGTTGCAAAATAATCCTCTATCTTTTCTTGAGGTACCAGAAAATCTTTCAATTCCCACTCAATACGCATGAAAAAGATATTCTCCACATGGTCTACATATTGGTCCAGATAGATGATATTCCCTTTATTCACCGTTATAAAGTCTGTCACTTCTGCCAATATACCCGGTTTGTCAAGACAGTGTAGCAACAGTTTGGCCGTTTTCATCATTCTAAGAATTCCTTTTTATTATTCTTATATAACAACATACTTGTTTTGAGTTGGCAAAAATAACGATTTATTGCCAAATGACGAATTTTCAGAACACGAAGTTTGAAAGAACAAATAAAAAGTTTCGTTTTCTTCTAAAAAAGGTTCTTAAACAGTACTTAAACACGAGATAAATTTCATATCAAAGCAACTGCTTGTTTACAAAATTCCTCTTCCATGTAATATTCTCAATATGAATAATATAAAGCAAACCTGATAAAAAGCTCGCAAAAAAAATCATGCACAGTATTGCAGATTTCAAAGAAATGTCTACCTTTGCAACCGCAATCGAGAGAGATAGCGAGAAAACAAGGTAATGGTGCGTTAGTTCAGTTGGTTAGAATACATGCCTGTCACGCATGGGGTCACGGGTTCGAGTCCCGTACGCACCGCTGGAACAATTCAGTTAGTCTGAAAGAAGTCTGAAGAGCAAAATGAATTTCCTTTGCTCCTTTATCTAAGGACATCAAAAAAAATGCCGTCTGAGCATTGTCTGAAGATAATCTGTCTTTGGTTTCATTTTGGTTACATAAGCAAAGACTTCCTTTTAAGGAGCTGAAAATAAAAAGGATACAATGGGTGGTTCTTTTCCCGTCCATACCGCTAAATAGCTGAAAGATAGGCTATAGGTCATCTGAAGCAATTTTAGAAACGAATCCAAAAGCGTCTTAATTCCAACGAATTAAGGCGCTTTTTCTTTGTCGCCACCCCACACGTCGGATGAGGTTCGGAATAAGCGTATATTCCGTAAATATGCCTCCGGTGGTTCCATTTTGGTTACAAAAAACAAAGGGGCTGAAAATTGTAACCACAGACGACGTTAAGACGATGTTTAGACGATTGACAAATTGCTCTGTTTCAAAATCATATGTCGAACTTTGTAGCCGTATGGTTACACTAATTTTGGAGCAAAATGAAGAGTCAATTTCGTTCAGTTTTTTACTTGCGCAGCAATTACATCAACAAAGAAGGTAAGACGCCCATCCTCATTCGGATTTATCTGAATAAGGAGCGTTTGTCGCTGGGGTCTACAGGCCTGTCTGTCAATGCCCAATTATGGGATTCAGAAAAAGAAAAAGTCAAAGGACATAGTGCAGAAGCACTTGAAGTCAATCGAAAGATCGAAGAAATCAGGGCTGATATTCTGACCATTTACAAACGTTTGGAAGTAACAGTAGATGATTTGACGCCGGAGAGAATCAAATCGGAATACTGCGGACAGACGGATACATTAAACAGTATAATGGAACTTTTCGATAAACATAACGAGGATGTCCGGGCCCAGGTGGGAATCAATAAAACGGCTGCCACTTTACAAAAATACGAAAACAGCAAACGGCATTTTACCCGATTCCTCAAAGCGAAGTACAACAGAACGGATCTCAAATTCTCGGAGCTTACCCCCTTGGTCATTCATAACTTTGAGATATATCTGCTGACTGTAGCCCATTGTTGTCCGAATACGGCAACCAAAATCTTGAAGCTTTTCAAAACCATTACTCTTTATGGGCGCAGACATGGATTTCTGTCTCATGACCCCTTTGTGAACAAGCGGTTTCATACACAAGATTCCAACAGAGGGTTTCTAACCGATGAAGAAATTCAGCGAATCATTGGAAAAGAAATATCCATACCCAGATTGGATTTGGTTCGCGATATTTTCATATTCTCCTGTTTCAGTGGCCTGGCGTATATTGATGTGTCCAATTTAACCGAGGATAACATCGTTGAATTGGATGGACGTGAATGGATCATGACCAGACGCCAGAAAACAAGGGTAGCCACCAATATCATCCTGCTCGACATACCCAAGAGGATTATCGAGAAATATGCTCCTGTCCGAAAAAACGGTCATCTCTTGCCGATTCTCTCCAATCAGAAGATGAATGCCTATCTGAAAGAGATAGCCGATTTGTGCAATATCCGCAAACCCCTTTCCTTTCACATGGCGAGGCATACATTTGCCACGATGTCTTTGAGTAAAGGTGTTCCCATCGAATCTGTGTCGAAGATGCTGGGACACACCAATATCAAAACGACGCAGATTTACGCCCGTATCACCAATAAAAAGATTGAACAGGACATGCTCAAGCTATCGGATAAACTGGATATATTCAGATCTCCGGTGTCACAAGCAAAACAATGACTTAAAATTGAATACAAATTCTATAAATCAATGATATGAACACAATAACAGCAGATGTAAGCGTCATCCGGAGTAAAATTCTTGAGATTCGTGGCAACAGAGTGATATTGGACTATCATTTGGCCGAACTCTACGGTGTGCAGACAAAAGTGCTCAAACAGGCCGTCAGGAGAAATTTACAGCGCTTCCCGGAAGATTTTATGTTCGAACTTACCGAAAACGAATGGACGGAACTGGTCACAAATTGTGACCGGTTACTCCGTCGGCTTTATCATTCCCAAGCAAGAGAAATGATCACCATAATTAAAAAGGAAAGAAGATGAAACAGGAAAAGAAAACCTTGTCGTATTACCGACTCAGGCTGGAAGTTTATCTGAAGGACTACCATCCGCAGTTGCTCAGTGACGAAACGTTTATCCGTGAACGTTCCGAAGCTGCTGCACAAACGTACGAAGAAGCCTTCCTGCAAGACAATCCCATCGGCATAGCCGAAAGCATGGCCATGGAGGTATTGCTTAGAGGACTGCATTTTTCGCCGTATCAGTTTATCGAACAAATCATCGATAACGAATTTGCAAACGAAGTTCCCGCCGAACTGTCGGGAAAACTCTCTTTGCTTCTGTTGGAGCACAAAGAAGTCAAAGATACCTTCGACCGTTACCATCCGGGAGACGACTTCGATGAAAAGCCGGAATATGACCGGCTCTATACCGAACTGACCGGAACGATCGCTACGGTCATAGAAGAGCATGATTTACTAAAGGACATTCTCCGTTAGCCCGATCAATCTTTTCTCGACAACCTCTTTTTTTAAGGGATAGCTTCACACATGGGGCTGTCCCTTTTTCTTTTCCGGAGAATTTCGGGAGTATCTTTTCCGTCTCCAAATCTTCCACCTGTTGTCTTCGATTCCGGAGTGCCGATTCCTTTCTTTGGGCGAAGGAAACCGGCCTTCGGGTAAAGTGTCAAGGCCTGAAGCCCTTTCGGGTTCGCCTGAAAAAATCTCCACATTTCCACTTCGTTCCAAGTTGTATTTTTTCGGGAAGCCTTGACATATACCCTCCGGCCACCTTGAACAGCCCACGAAACGGAATCGGCACACTCCGAGCTTTAGACGCAAAAAAAATGTCAGCATTATGGAACAAGAAAGATTAAATCACTCAATGGAACGCAGGAAACGAAATAACTCCTCCTCGCATTACCGCATAAAAACGGGTTCGGGCGTGTCCATTCTTATCGTGGCAAGCGAATACGGAAATCGTGCCTGTGAATTGACCGAACTACTGTTGTGCCATGTCGGATTTAAGACCGTGCCTGTGGTTTCGGTGAGTAAGGGAAACGGATATGTACGCCTGTACAGTTGGAAAAATTATGTCGCAGAAACCTGCTATGACAAAGATGCGGAAAGCATCAGCCTCTCTCAGGACGAATACGACGATGATGCACTGCTGAATGCAGCCATAGAGAAATATTTTCTAACCCTGACAAAACAATAAACAGTTATGGCAACCCATAATTTCGCTTACGAGAATCGTCTCATCTATGTCGAAGACGAAGACTACGAATCAGGGAATGTTCCCGAACACAAGGAATATGTGCAGGGATGCAACCGCAATTATCCGAGCTATTATCTGGATGAATACCGTGCTTCCTTTCATACGCTTGATATAGTCATTACTTCAGCCTACTATTCGGGTGGGTGTATCGACTACATTCAGCATGACAGCTATTTGAACAACATAACTTTTTGCGATGGATATGATGAAGATGCCACCGACACGATTATGCGTGATTTCAAAGCATATCATCCCGATTATGAGAAAGTCAGAGAATTGGCAAGGAAAATAGGCGAAGATTGGAAGAATTATACCGCTTACGATGCTTTACAGGCATATTTATTCGCATTGGAAAAGCCCGAAGCCGATAAGATAATCGACAAAATCAAAACGGATTATGGCTATCGGGAACTCACTAAAACAGGCTCTTTCTGTAATGGAGAGGCTTTATATGAACAAATTGCATAAACGAAAACAATGATGAAAACAATCCTTATACGGCTGACGGTAGTAGCTGCTTTCATAATCGGAACGGTCTGTATTTGTTCCATGCTTATCACAGAAGAAGCGATAACGGTACTTACCCTGCTCACCGCCCTGTACTTCGTGCGCTTTCTCGTCCGTACGGCACTCTATGTCTTTTTCACGCTTGTCAGGTGGCTATGTATCATAGCTCTATTGGGATTGCTTTTCTGCTCACTCTTTTAATAACTCTATAAACAACAAGGATATGAATACATTCGATTTTCATCAGGACAGCAAGGTTATTTGCCGGATGCGAACAAAATTTCAGGTGAAAGCTGAAAATTATGAACAGGCAATAGCCATTATAAAATCTTGGCAAGGCGAAGACGTGATGAACCATGACGATGAAGAACAGGTCATTTTCGTTGAAGGAGAAACGCTTTTGGATACCTCCGAGAATCTTTCTCCCGAAGAAAACGGAGGTCGTCCGACCATAGAGGTCTTCGATGACAATGGAAAGGAAATCACCAATAATTTGAACCCATAAATATCAGAGGTTATGGCTAATATATGCACCAATTTGTTCTTCTGCTCCACAGAGAACAAAGAGAACCTGAAAACGGTAGAAAACTACATGACGGATACTTTCGGGGAAGGTTGGTATTGCTACTGCTCCGACGAGCAAATGGTGGAGGGCGAATTTGAATCCAAGTGGTCATTTCCCGAAAATTTCTTCGAGAGAATCACAACGGAGTTATCCCATGACAAAACGCTTTATATGCGGATTCTTTCCTATGAATTCGGCAATGAGTATGCGAGTTTCAGGGTGTATAGAGACGGAGAATGGGATATTAAATTCTAACATCTTATGACAATGAAAGGTACAGAGCATTTCAAGAACGTTATCCAAAATTATCTGGACGAACGGGCGCAATATGATGAACTCTTTGCGGAGAATTACCGTAAGAAGGATAAAGACATGGACAGTTGCATTCAATACATCTTAAACACAGTAAAACAAAGCGGTTGCAACGGATTTGCCGATGATGAAATTTACTCAATGGCAGTACATTTTTTCGATGAAGATAACATCGACATCGGTAGTCCGATAAACGCACATGTTGTAGTAAATCAGGTGGTAGAATTGACAGCCGAAGAAAAGGCACAGGCTCATCGGGAAGCGATGCAGAGGGCGCAGGAAGAAGCCTACCGAAAGATGACACAGCCGACAAAGAAAAAAGCTAAAACGACTGTCGATGCAACCCTCCAACCGAGTTTATTCGATTTATAATTTATCGACACATGAAACCGAGAAACAAATTTCAGAAACAGGTGGCGGAGCTGAGCAGTCAGCTCCCCGCCATCACCCAAGCACAAAAGAATTGGGCATTTAAGCACAGCTTTACACATATCGTCAAACGCACGGCAAAAGGAGAATGTACTTGTTTGGAATGTGGGCATACATGGATGGATAAAGAGCATAAGAGAAAGAGAATTATTTGTCCGCATTGTGGAACAGCATTGGAGGTTAATACTACCCGACAAAGGGTTTTCAAACAAACGGAATACTTGGGTATCGTTACGACATTCAAAGGGTATCAGGTCTTGCGCTTCTTCTATATGCAGTCTTACCAAAAGAAGGGTGAACAAGCCGGTTATTTCATTTCCGAAGTGGTGCAGCGTTGGATGAACGCACAAGGCAAGTCCGCAGTACTGGCACGGCTTCGCCCGATGAGTTGTTGGTACGACACTTGGCAGTTCGACAGTAATTTGGAAATACGTCCTGACAAGGATTTGTACGATATATTCCCCTCCGCCATCTATCCCCGACAGAAAATTCTACCTGAAATCAAACAGAACGGATTTAAGGGCGAATATCATGACCTTACACCTTTCGAGTTGTTTCATTCCATTCTGACTAACAATAAAGCCGAAACATTATTGAAGACAAAACAAACCGGACTTTTGCGGCACTTCGTCAGAATTAAATACCGGAATATCGAGAACTATTGGGCTTCTCTCTGCATCTGTATCCGTAACGGATATACCATTACGGACGGCTCTATGTGGTGCGACTATGTCGATATGCTCTGCCGATTGAGTAAAGACATTCATAGTCCGAAATACGTTTGTCCCTCCGACCTCAAAACCGAGCACGACCGCAGGCAGTCAGAACTGCGCAAACAAAGAGAAAAAGAGGAAAGAGAGCAAAAAAGACGAAAGGCAATGGAGGATGAAGAACGTTTTCAAGAACTCAAATCCAAATTCTTCGGTATCTCATTCACGGATGGAACAATTCATGTTCATGTTCTGGAAAGTGTTCAGGAGCATTTGGAAGAAGGACTGGCATTACATCATTGTGTATTTGAGGGAGGATATTATCTCAAACCTCAGTCCCTTATCCTTTCTGCTACCATAGACGGTAAACGAATAGAGACCGTAGAAGTTTCTTTGGAGACAATGAGAGTTGTACAATGCCGAGGGTTGTGCAATCAAAACAGCCAATATCACGAACGAATACTCAAACTTGTCCGCAGGAATATGAACCAAATTCGCCAACGTATGGCGGCATAATGTTTCACTGAAATACATAGAGAAATGGAAATTAAAATAGAAAGCATCATTTGTAATTGGGCAGACGAGATACCTCACATTCTTATAAGGGTTATCAATGCCGTAGCCCTATCTGCGAATGAGGAGGAATTGAGAACCTCTATAAGGCAGATCGCCGAAGAAACGGCACTTGACAAGTTTTTCGTTTACGGTTATGGCGCACATCACTTTTGGCTCTCCCATCGCAGACTGTCCAATGGTGAGCCGATGCCAAACAGATTATTAAAGGTAGAATTTTGAGGATATGAAGAAACGAATTTACAGAATACGGACACAATACATCTTTGAAGGTGTGTTTGAAGTGCTTGCCGAGAGCAGAGAGGAAGCACGGCAAAAAGTCCTGCAAGATTGCGGACTCGTAATGGGAAGGAACATCTACAGCACCTTGCCCGATGAAGAGGTAAATTGGGCATTCGACATCCATCCTGAAAAGCGGATAGGTGAGATAGTGCAGTTGAAGTAAAGAAGAACAGCGGGCGGCATTTTTGTTGCCCGCTACTTTTTGCCGGTGAGCCTGAAGCGGTACAAAAAGTAGCAAAAAGACCGATTGAAAAAGGAAATTAACGGTGATTTGCCGGTTACTGACGAATCGACAGACCATAAGAAATAGGGATTCCGACTGTGAAAATAGCCATTATTGGCGATTGCAAACGATATTCTACTTGTGCATTTTTGTAAACTCAAATAACAAGAAAAAGGTATGGATAAAAAACTCAGATTGACAGGGTATATGGGAGTGGCAGGTAGCCTGCTGATGTATATCGGCGACATGTTGCTGTATTTTACGACACAACCCATTCCCGATTTGGAAAAAGATCTGTTGCCTTCCATGGGCACAGTGCCCTTGGAGCGTCTCGTTGCCGGAGGAATAATAGGACCGTTGGCGGCGGTTCTGTACATCATCGGATTCTACCATTTGTTTCTCAGGGTTAAGAAAGAGCGACGAAAAACAGCCTGCTGGATGCTTGCTTCCCTATCCGTAAGTATAATTGTCGGAGGTGCTTATCATGCCTTCTTCCCTGCTTTCGGCATCGTATCCTCGCAGGGACATCCCGAAATCATCGACCATTTTCTCTCCTATACCGGCTGGTTGGGCGGATTGGCATTTGCACTGATGGGGATAGGTTGGATTGTATTTACCGTTTTAGTAGTACAAAAGCAGACTTCTTTTCCTCGTTGGATAGTTTTCGCAACACCGTTGGTAACTATTTGGCTCAACCTCATTTGGCAACTGTTGCCACAACCATTTCTTCTGTTGATAGCAGGCGGATGGAACAATCTGGTGTGTTTCCTGATTTTTGCGATATCGCTTTTGACATTGAACAAACGTATGGAAAGACAATAATCACGGAAACATTATGGAATATTCATTTTTCACAACATTGCAAGCCGGATGGTTGAATGCTTGGATACCATCGTTCGGCATGGTGCTGATACAATTTATATACATGGCAATCTTCCGTGAGGGAGGAAAGCGTGCAGTGGACACCTCGTGGTACACGGCCAAAGACAAGGCGAACGCCTCTGTCAGTACAATCCTGCAAATTGCCATATTGGTGCTCTCCGTTTTCGTCCCGTTCAAGTTCGGTACGGCATGGTTTCTTGCGGGAATGGTGGTTTACGTGCTTTCGCTGGCGCTCTTTGTCCGGGCTTTTCACAGCTATGTGGCAACTCCTGCCGGAAAGACCATCAAAGGAGGAGTCTATCGTTGGTCGCGCAATCCGATGTACTTTTTCTTTTTTACGGGGATGTTCGGCGTTTGTATCGCTTCCGCCTCGTTGTGGATACTACTCGTCATGATACCCTTCATCATTGCCACGCATTTCCTCATATTGGGAGAAGAACGCTATTGTGAGGAGACCTACGGAGAGGAATACCGCGAATACAAGGCCAAGACGCCACGTTATTTTTTGTTCTTTTAGCAACTGAATAGAAGATGAGACTGTTCAAGAAATTCATAAGCAATTGCCGCAGACCTGAAAACAATTTCTGGGGAAAAATGATGCTTGCGGGGATGAACTACAGCCATAATAAAATGGCTCTTTGGTGCATCGACGAATGTATCCGGCCGGCCGGTGAGGAGGATATTCTCGACATCGGTTGCGGCGGTGGGCAAAACATCGCCAACTTCCTAAGAAGGACGAAAGGAAAAGTATGCGGGGCGGACTACTCGGCGCAGAGCGTGGCAAAATCCGTTGCCGGAAACAGGAAAGCTGTCCGGGACGGCCGGGCGGAAATCATGGAGGCCTCGGTCTCGTCCCTTCCTTATGAATCTGCGACTTTCGATCTTGCAACAGCTTTTGAAACCATCTATTTCTGGCCGGACATCGTCGAGGATTTCAAAGAAGTAAGGCGTGTACTCAAGCCGGGCGGCAGATTTGCCGTCTGCAACGAAATGGCTTCCGAGGCAGGAACCGAGCGATGGATTTCACTCTTGGATATGAGAATTTATACCCCGGACGAAATCGTTGAGAACATGACGAAAGCAGGGTTTACACAGACCTCCGTATTTACGCAGGGCAATTGTATCTGTGTTATCGGGCATAAATGAATACATGACATACTCCAATTGTTTCCAAATCATTATCGAAATGAATCTGATAAAAGAATTTAGCACTGCTCTTTGCAGTGAAAAAAGAAGTGGACGAATCCCCGAAGAGCTCGATTTCTTCGGCTCTTTGGTGGGAGAATGGGAGATCGAATGGACAGACCGTTTGTACGACGCAACACCCAGACGGGTAAAAGGCGAATGGATATTCTCTTGGGTTTTGGACGGCACAGCCATTCAGGATTTGTTCATCGTCCCGTCGCGTTCCGAGAGGTTGATAAACAAACAGCCGGATGCCGAATACGGAACCACACTCCGCATTTTCAACCCGAAGACTTCGGCATGGGATATTTTCTACGGTTGTACGGGCGAAGCCATCCGGTTGACAGCTCGTAAAACGGGGGATGACATCGTATTGACCGAAAACACGACAGGCAGAATGAGATATGTTTTTTCCGATATGACTGCCACCGCTTTCCATTGGCGCAAAGAGCAACAAAATGAAAACGGAACATGGCAGACGGTCGCCCGGGTCGTTGCGACGAAAAGACAACAACAAAACATGGCACAAAAAAACGCCTATCAAAAACAGATAAACCGCTATGACGATGTACTGACGGGGCGTAAATGGTGGTCTTGGCTGTATATGCACTGTCTATGGAAGACCGATGATAATATTGTCGCCAAAGAGATTATGGAAATGATCCCCGACAACTTCCGTGGCAGGATTCTTGATGTACCTGTGGGAACTGCCGTTTTCACTCATGACAAATACCGTCGAATGGCAAATGCCGAGATTATAGGGTTGGATTACTCGCAAGCCATGCTTGATATTGCATGGTCGCGATTTGAAGATACGGAGATAAAGAACGTTGTCCTACAGCAGGGTGACGTATGCGAATTACCTTTCCACTCCAATTATTTCGATCTCGTTCTCTCGATGAATGGTTTTCATGCCTTTCCCGATAAGGAGAAGGCATTTGCCGAGGTCTTCCGCGTGCTGAAATACGGAGGGACATTTTGCGGCTGCTTTTACATCAAAGGCCAACGTAAACCCGCCGACTGGTTTGTCCGAAAGGTTTTGGATAAAAAGGGATTGTTCAGACCTCCTCATTATACACTGGAACAAGCAGAAAAGAAACTGCGAGCCTTGTTTGGAGAGAATCTGAAAATATGGAATGAAGGTTCCATACTGATTTTCAGATGTGTCAAGCCGGATGGTCAACGTTGATAGTATCGGATTATTAACTAAAATAATAGAGAATATGAGTGTTACAAGCATTATTGATGACGGAAAAGTCACAATCGTACAAGGAGTAAACGGCATCTTGCTGTGTAAGGAATCATGGATGAACAAACAGAATAGTACAGGAGACTGGGAAGTGGCAGCTCCCATCTTTACCTCGGATCACGAAGAAATGGAGATGAAGAATAACAATGGCAATCGGTAAAATCCAATCGTATGCAGTACATTTATTATCACATTCATCATCTTCTTCGCCCTCCGGCCGGTTTCCCTCTCTTATTCCATCTGCAAAGAGAAACGTATCCAGCAAAAGGGAGCAGTGCAATACGGCAAGCTGAATTGCGCTTTTACTGATTTTGGCGCATATAGCATACTATTTTTCCTCCCTGTACGAAGCTTATGCTTCGGGTGGTAGATTTTCAATTATTTCTCGGTCCGGGGTGTTACCATTATGGGATTTGCCTATGCAATGCTGTTTTATGTCATCTATAAGCTGAGAGATGTTTGGACGGTGAAACTATATATTGTCCCCAACCAGTGCATAGAGAGAAGTATCCTTTTCAAGACGGTGCGTCATCCCAACTGTTACCTGAATATCTTGCCCGAGCTGATCGGGGGAGCTCTGCTCTGTAATGTGTGGACCATTTGGACAGTCGGACTGCCGTTTATATCTGCCTTTTTGCTGTACACATCCAGCAGGAAGAAAAAGCCATGGCCGATTTGTGGAAAAATGGATAAAAAAACAATAATTCATTGGGTAAAAATATACCGAACCCGTATCTTTGGACGCTATAAGTCTCATTGACACGGTAAACTTGTAATTAGTTATGAGCTACATAGAGAAAACATTGCTGACGGGTGAAACCGTTACATACAAAGCCCAAGTGCATTGGTGGGTTTTTGTTTATCCGATGAAATTCCTATTGTTCGGACTTCTGTTGATATCCTTTTCACCACTCTACATCAAGATTCCGGGTTATGTGCTGATCGCTATAGCCCTATGGGGGATTATCAACAGCTACCTCGGCCGGCGCTATGCCGAATACGTCGTAACTAACAAACGGGTGATTTTCAAATTAGGCCTGATTCGTCGCAGTGTTGTCGAATTGCAGCTGAACAAAGCCGAAGCCATCGCTTTCGGAGAATCGTTCTGGGGACGAATTTTCAACTTCGGAACGGTGATCGTAACTACCGGAGGCGCTACTAATACCTATCCTTACATCGCTGATCCTCTGAGCTTTCGCAGAGCTATCAGCGAAGAGGTAGATAAGCGTTTCGGCAGAGGCAACGAATAGACTAAAACCACATACGTCGCATTTATTAAATATATGATGGAGATATTGAACCGGATTATCGGTGAACTCAAGGAAGCCTTGCAGTATTTCAAAGAGAGAACGAAGCATAAATATTATGGCGATCGCTTCGAAGAATGGGTTGTGATGCACTCCAATATCAGTAAAGACGGTATGCCCGACACAGGAAAACATGCTCCATTCTGGAGGTTGTTGGAGTGGCGTGGGGATAAGTACGTCAACGGATATCGTCCCGTATCTTCCTCTGCTCCGGATTTACTGCTGGAGTGTATCTCCAATAAGAGTTCCAGCTATGTCTCCGGAGATATTATCGCAGTAGAATGCAAATGGCGCAGCACGGTGAATTTCTTTATTCCCAAAAGTGATGCCGAGAAATATGAGAAATATTTCCGTACCAACAAAATTAGATACCCTGTCAAGCATCTGTTTTATCTTTTCGGCTTCGGATGGTCCCGTAATGCACCGGAAGCCGTATATGTAATTCCATCCACGGCATTGTACGAATATGATGAAAATACATTCGAAATAACGTTTCCCAATGGAGAATCGATGAAGGAGAAGCAGCTACGGATGGAAGATTACAAAGTACAGTCCAAGACGTTGATTTACGCTTTTCCGGAAAACGGAAAGCGCCTATCCTCTCGGACGGGCGCTTTCGATTGATTAAGAACAAAAAAGGAATTATTGGAGCGGTCTGGTGCGGTAACCGGCTTCTCGCTCTTTATCCTCGTCCGATTCTTTGTGATTGAAATCCAGAACGATCGTTTGCGATTGTCCATGATTGTCCTCGAAGACGATTTCGAGCGACTGTCGCTCTTTGCTTTGCGAGGTATAGTAGAGGCGGAAGTCTCCTTTATCCACCGGATAACGGTCATTGGGTTTGAGAGCAACCCTGCGTCCGATCCGCAAAACGCCTTTCCCTTCCGTTTGAAAAAACCGCATTGTATAGCGCGTTCCGGAAAAATCGCCTTCCGAAACGAGGGTACAGCGCACTTCCACGGTTTCTCCCTGTTTGATTTGTTTGGGAACCGGCATTGTGCTTACTTCAAACGGAAAAACCGTCTGCACGTCCAGCTCCCGATTACAAGCAGATAAACAAAACCCGGCCATGAGCAATACTCCCATCACCCACAGCGCATCGATCCATTTTCTTTTCATCGTTTCATTGGTTTAGAGGTTTATACGAAATCCCGCCGAGAGAGCGGGACGAAAAAGATTCACATCCGATCCGAAACACAAGCGTCCCTGAGCTTTGATGAGCAGCAAGAGACTGTCCGTCAGAAAAAGCTCCATCGACAGATGCACGGCGCCACCATACACGAAGCCCGAACGATCCAAGAGGCGGGCGCCGTCGGGTAAAAAAGTTCTCCCCCGGTCAAGTTCTTCGTAACCGCCTAAAGCGGAAATACCCGCGCAGACAAAGAGGTTCTTCCCGCCATCCGACAGTACGGGATGCATATAGCCGACCTGCAGGAAGGCATCTTTCATCGGCACACGATAGCTTCGATAAGCTATATCCTGCTGCTCGTATTCGGCGGCGAGAAAGGTATAGTTTTCGCTTTTGAGGTAGCGGGTAAACGATATTCCGATACCGAAATGATCTCTCTCTCCGTTGATAACAGGCAGGCTGCCCGTAATCTCCATCCCCTTTTGTCCGGGAATCAGGCGTTGTGCGTACGAAGGAGTGCCCATTACGACAACACAGACGAGTAAAAACAGACACTTCTTCATCACCATCGGAGTTTCAGGTTATCGATTCGTTCGGCTCGCAACAGGTCTTCCTGCTGCACGCGGAATGTCAGGGTTCGTCCACCGTTACGCTCGTAAAGCGTTACTTCCAGCTGCTTGTCTTCGGGCAGAGAGAACTGCTCCAGCGCAAAGACCGTCCGTTCGGACGTCTTCCCTCTGACCCATGCCACCTGATGGGAGGCGCGAAGCGGCTGCAAAACCTGCTCCTGAATCGCTGTGCGTTTGGCCACCTTTTTATCCACCACTTTGAAGGTGATGAAGTCCACCGAGTAAGGCATATTCGTCTGATTTCCGATAACGACGTGGAAGAAAAGCAGCCCGTTGTGTGCATACAGTCCTCGAAGGAGAAACTGCATGCCGAAATGCCGCGCACCGATGTGCTTAACCGTTCGCTTATTATGCTTGTAGATGGTTTGCATCATCAGCTTCACAAGTACAGGCGACTCGTTGCCCAATTCCTTGAAGTAGATGTCGGCACGGTTCGAAGGCAGGCGTCCTTCTCCGGAATACAAGAATTGCGCTTCGCGCCTGTCCTGGCTGCACTCGGCATAGCCGGAGCAAGCTCCGCTCTGCCCTCGTTGGCACAAGAAGTCTTTCATCTCCACATTGAGTTTCTCCGGCTCTTCGGCATACTTCACATTGTAGGAGTAAAATGAACCGTCTTCACAAATGACCGACAGGTTGGTCTCCGTTTCAAAATTCCGTACGGCAGCCTTGACACGCAGCACGTTTTCGGCATCTTCCGCTTTTCCGGCAATCAGGTTATTGCTTCCCAGATCGACATAGCGGATGGCGGAAGGAAAAATCAGGTGAACGGTCTTTTCAAAAGTCACCTCCAGTCCGTAAGGCAATACGACCCGGCCTTCGGGAATCGCCTTACTCATTCCCCGGTAAAACGCTCCGCTTGAAAGAGGATGACCGGCCGGTAAAATCGCAGTCGTATCCTGCGCAAGGGCTGTCGCTCCGATAGTCGCAAGCAGGACAGCCGATAAAATCCATTTCTTCATGATCGTCGATAGATTGATTGTTTTACTTTGTCTGTACTAAAAAGAGGCGGTACCCGCCTTTGAGCGTCACTTTTACGGTGCGGAGTTTCTTTTGCAGGAGCTGACTTGCTCCCTGCATTACCCCGCGGGCCGCTTCGGAAAGGATCTGGTCTTTGGCGGAGGAGGCAAAGGTGAACGAGGTCCCGACCGTTCCTCCCATATTGGCTCCCACTTCTTTCAGTGCGGAGACCTCTTCCGATCCGGGAATAAAAACCCCTTCCTGCCCGTCCGTATCGAAGGCGGAGAGCTGAACGGAAACGATCCGTCCGCCATATTCGATACTCGTGATATGAAGCTTCATCCGGTTGCCGTCGATTCGGGCCTGTGCCATCAGTCGGGTATGACGGGGAATGGAAAGGTCGTGCAGGCGAGCGGACTCCAGCAGACGGAGTTGTACGAAGTCTCCATGCTGCAGGGTGGTTGTCCTGTCCACGACCACCCGCAACGTATTACGGGTGACGGACGATGCCGGCACGTCGGCAGACCGGAAACCGAAGTTTCGCTCTTTATGCCCGTACTCAGCGATAAAAGCCGAATCGCTCATGGGCTGATCCAGAGACGAAACGATTGCTTTCTTCTCCGGAAGAAGCTCCACAGCGGGTAAAGCCGCCCGTTCCGCTGTCGCCGCTGTCTTGGGTGCGGGAGCATCGGCCGGGCGTTCCTGACTTTGGGCGTATGCATCCCGAGAATTTGCATCACCGGAGGCCGGGAAGTATTTGGCTGCCATCCGGTAAGATTTTTCGAGCAGTTCGAGGTGATCGATCTCCTCCTCTTTTTCCTCCTTGAGAGTTGCGAGTTCGGAGCGTATCATGTCCAGCTCTTCCCGCAGAGCTTCTTTCTCATAGTCGTATGCCGGTGGCTCGTAGAATGAATGTACCATCTGCGACGTTTCTTCATATCGGCTTACCGACCGCTCGATCGGATGAAGTCCGTCCGAAGCGGCCTCTTCCGAGAGTTCCTGCTCCCGTGTTTCGTCTTTCTTCTCGAAATAGTCGTAGAGGTTGCCGAGGGTCTCCTGCCGGTGGGATTCCTTTTCTTCATCGCGCCCCAGTTCATAGCCTTTCAGTTTATCGTCGGGCAGTTCCCCGTCGGTGGCTTGCGGAACGGTTTCGTTAAGACCTGCTGTCCTCTCTTCCTTTTGTCGCTCTTGGGCCGAAGGAGAGAAGATCAGCCATAAGGAAATCAGAAAGAGGATGCCCAATCCGGCGAAGACAAGCAGTTTTTTAAGCTGTTCTTTCTTCTTTTCGGACTGTTCTCTTTTTTCTTTCTCTTCTTTGTCCGCTCCCTTTCCCGGGGTCTCCGGAAAAACGGGATGCGGATGTTTCGGATGTTTTTCATTGTTCATATTCGATTGTATTAAGGTTATTTTCGGCGTAATGCTTTTGCGGAAGTCGCTCCGTCCGGAGGCTGTCCGTGCGAACGGGACTGTCGATCAGCTCGCGGAATCTTTTTTCTTCCGCCGGTCTGTAATCGGACGGAGCAAAGAACCGGACAATCATACCGAGCGAACAGCACAGGTAAATCAGGCTCAGCCCGAATACCGCGATTTTTCGTTGCAGGGGGCTTAAACGGTCGCATTGCCGCTTTAGGCCGAGGTGTAATTTCAGATAGAGCCGTTTCATCGTTTCACGGTTTGAATGTCCTGATTTTGCAGCACGGTAAAGCGTTCCAACAGGAAACCCTGCGGATTGTTGTCCGAACGAACGGAATTGATCAGGCTGCATTCGGTGATAAGCGACCGCTCCGTGATATTGCTCTGGCGGACGATAAACTGCCGGGCGTAAGTCCTGACCCGATAAGGATAGGCCTCGAAATCGCACCGGATGGAGTCGAGCTCGATACGCTGGTGGATATTGCCTGAGATCATCCGGCTGTAATATCCTTTTTCCATCAGGTCTTTGTAGTAATTGTAGGCCGTTTTGTCGGCCAGCATCAAAGCGCGTTTGACATTCCCTTCGATGGCCGCCTTGTCCGGCGCAATCGTAAAGAAGAGTTCGTGAAAACGCCTGACGTGCTCACGGGCTTCCACGGGACGGTTGGCTTTGGCATCCTGACTGAGAGCGAGCATAAGCGACTTTCCGTTGTCCAGCACATAGACTTTCTCCCGCTGTTTTTCGGCAAAGGAATAGGATGAAAAAACAGCATAGCCCGTGATAATGAGGCAGAGTACGACAAAGGCAATGGCATAAAGCCGGATCTGCCGGAACGATGTTTCGATATTTTTCAATGATTTGAATTCCATAAAGTAAGGTGTTAGCTGTTCGTTGTTTTAGGTTGTTTCGTCAATGCTCCGTTGATGTTTCCACCGCCGGGGTTCGATCCGCTTTCGGACGTGTTTCCTCCGGAGGAACCTTTCCGGAATCGCTCCCTGAAACGTCCCAAAGCATTACCGACAACTGCGCCGCCTGCGGCAGACAGCGCCTTTCCACCCGTCAACGCCTTTCCTCCGGTCCGTTTAGCCAGCTCATTGACATTCTTACCATAGTTGCCGATACCGCCGCCCGCTTCGATGATCCATCCCGAAACAGTCGGTACGCTGAAGAAACCGAGAATGCCGATCAGGAAGAAGACGATGTAGTACCAGTTTCCCGAATCGGGCATATAGTTCACGTCCTGCAACTGGGCAATCTCCTTGTTGAGCATCAGGATTTGTATCTTCGTGAGCAGTGCTGTCAGAATACTGCTGACTGGCAGCCAGAGATAGACGGAGATGTAGCGGCTGAACCAGGCTGTCAGCGATCCGCTGAGTCCGTCCCATACGGCGATACCGAACACGATCGGCCCCAGGATGGACAGCACGATCAGAAAGAACGTGCGGAGCGTGTCGATGACCAGACTGACGGCATGAAAGAGCAGTTCCAACAGTTGATAAACCTTTTTTATAAACCAGCGCTTGGCGTTGAACGCCGTACGTTCGGCATACATGCCGGCCAGGGTAATCGCGTCTTCCGGGCCGATAAAACCCATCTCCTCGATCTTGTTATTCCACGCTTCGTCATCCACCAAATAGGCTCTCGACTTGTCCCGTTTATAGGCTTCCTCTTCCAGCCGGTCTCTTTTGAGTTGCAACGCCTGCAGGTCGTCCTGCTGTACGTGCACCATTTTCTCGGTTCCCTGTACGACGGGGCTGAGTACGGCATTCATCGTACCCAAAACGATAGTCGGGAAGAACATGATACAGAAGCCGAGCACGAACGGACGGAGCAAAGGGAAAACATCGATCGGTTCGGCGCGGGAAAGAGATGACCAGACGCGCAAGGCGATGTAAAAAAGCGCACCCAGCCCGGCAATGCCTTTGGCGATGCCGGTCATTTCACTGCACAGGGGCATCATCTCCTCGTAGGTAGAGCGCAGCAGCTCGTGTAAGTTGGCAAAATCCATTGTACATAAATTCAGCGGTGAAACAAACAGCTTACCAATAGCGGCTGCTACCCGAACCGTAGAGGGAGTTGACACGCTCCAGCTCCCCTTTTTCCGCGGCACGGACAAAACTCACGGAAATGTTCTTCTGCGTAAAATAAGAGGTTACGGCACGGTACTCCCGAACTTCGTCATAAATCCGGTTGATCAGCTCCATTCGTTCCTTATCGTTCATCGACAAGGCATTGTTTTTGAGAAGCGTTTTCAGTTCCTTGAGCGACTCACCGCTCATTTCAAGCAGTTTGGCATAGCCCGATGCCATAGCCGAAAGTTCTTCCGGACTGTAGTTCGGATCTTTGAGCATGGAGCGATACCCCGTGACGTAAATATCCGTGATATCGCCTACCATCAGGATGATCTCTTTTACCTTGTAGGCATCCCCGATCAGGTTATTGACCGTCTTGAGCGCATCGTAGTATTTTTTCCCCTGATGATAGACTTTCTCCACTTCCTTGAAGTTATTCAGGGTATTTTTTACCGTCTTGGAGGCCGTTGCGATCTCCTTGACCGTGTTGGCGATGTTGCCGGCAAAATTGGTCGGATCGGTCACGACCCACTGGGCATGTACGCTGCCACAGCAGACCGCCAGTACCATGCCGAGAATTAAAATCTTGTTCTTCATGATGTTTCAGGTTTTGGTTCGTTCTATTATATATGGTTCAAGTCTTTGCGTCGGTTTCGTTTGGTTTCGGCCAGTTGGCGGATGGCCTGTTCGATATGACCTCCCGATTTTTCAGCCAGCCTCAGCACTTCCATTTTTTCCGTCTCTTCCGTTGTATAGCAGAGATACTCTTCGGCCGAGACTTCGGTGGCATAGACAGCCGATTGCGTGCCGCCCAGCCCGATCCAGACCTCTTTGTAGAGTCTGGACGGATCGTTGTCCATATTGATGGACAGGATCTGCGACTTCTCCTTATCGGTCAGCCCGAGCAGGTTCTGTATCTGGTCGAATTTGTTGGCATACTTGCGCTGGTCGAGAAGAATCTTGCAATCCGAGTTGTTGATGATGCTCTCCTTTACCACCGGCGAAGAGATGATATCATCCACCTCCTGCGTCACCACGATTGCCTCCCCAAAATACTTGCGCACCGTTTTGTACATATATTTCAGGTAGTCGGCCATATTGGCCGAGGCGATCGCTTTCCAGGCTTCCTCGACGATCAGTTGTTTGCGAACGCCTTTGAGTCGCCTCATCTTATTGATGAAAGCCTCCATGATGATGATGGTTACCACGGGGAAAAGTTCCCGGTTTTCCTTGATGGCATCGATTTCGAAGACGATGAACCGCTTCGACAGGAGGTCGATGTTTTTGTCCGAATTGAGCAGGAAGTCGAAACGACCGCCCCGGTAGTACTGGCGGAGCGTAGTCAGAAAGTTGTCGATATTGAAATCTTCCCGACTGACTTTGATCTCTCGGTTTTCCAGTTCCGGCCGGTAGGTGTCGCGCATGAATTCGTAAAACGTATTGAAGTTCGGCGTTATCCCTTTGTCCGAACCGATCAGGCGGATATAGGCCGAGACAGCGCTGCCGAGCTCGCCCGATTCGGTTTTCGATATTTTTTCCTCTTCGCTTTTCCAGAGCGTCAAAAGCAGCGTTTTGATACTGTCTTTCTTTTCGACGTCGAACACCCCGTCATCGGTATAAAAAGGATTGAACGAAATCGGCTCCTCTTCCGTATAGGTAAAATAGATGCCGTCTTCACCTTTCGTTTTCCGGTGGATGAGCGAACAAAGTCCCTGATAAGAGTTGCCCGTATCGACCAGCAACACATGCGTTCCCTGTTCGTAATACTGCCGTACGAGATGGTTCATGAAAAACGATTTTCCCGAACCGGACGGTCCCAGGACAAATTTGTTGCGGTTCGTGATAATCCCGCGTTTCATCGGCAAGTCCGAAATATCGAGATGGAGCGGTTTGCCCGTCAGGCGGTCGGACAGTTTGATGCCGAAGGGTGAAAGCGAGCTGCGGTAGTTCGTCTCGGCCGTAAAGAAGCAGAGAGCCGGCTCGATAAAGGTGTAGAATGTTTCTTCGGAGGGAAAATCGCCCGCATTGCCGGGCATGCCCGCCCAATAGAGCGTGGCCGTGTCCGTCGTATTGTGACGGGGACGGCACTCCATCAAGGCCAGCGCCGAGCCGACATCGTTTTTGATCTGCCGGAGTTCTTCCCGGTCGTCACTCCATGCCAGCACATTGAAATGCGCACGGATGGAAGCGAGTCCCTGGGAGTGCGCAACGTTCAGGTATTCCTCGATCCACTCGCGATTGATCTGATTGGAGCGGGAGAAGCGGGCAAGTGAAAGCATGTTTCGCGCCTGTTTCTCGAAGCGTTTGAGATTTTCTTCGCTGTCGTCGATAAAGAGGTACTGGTTATAGATATGGTTACACGGGAGCATCAGCCCGACGGGAGCGGCAAAGCTCAGCCGGCAGTCGCTGCGATCGGTGGAGAGCCGTTCGTAACGGCCGTCCGTTGCGACGGCGGCAGGCAGATCGTCCGTATCGGACAAGGTGTGCAGGCAGAGGATTTGATCCCCGATCCGCACTTCATCGGCGCCGAGCCGGAGGTCTTCGAGCGTGCCTGCCGCATCGTCGCGTAACGAGAGGTAACGGTCGAGCAAGCCACGCTTGTCGTCCGTGCCTGCGATCTCATCCGCCGAAAGACGTCTGAGCCGCATACAGCCCGAATCGTTGATGATTCGTTCGAACTGATCAACGGCCTCCAGAAATTTCAGGACGGCCTCCCGCTCCCGGACTTCCTTCGGCAGAAGGGTTCCGCGACAGAGCGTCGAGAAATCGCTTCGTTGTGCCATGCGCTGTTTCGTTGTTTTCGTCAGACAGAGGTAGACGGAATGGCGCAGGAAGGGACGTTCGTTGAAATGCCGTTCGTAAGAGCGGTCGAGGAACGAGAGATCGTCCTTTTCCAACTCCGGACGGTAGCTTTCCCGAATAAACCAGTCCTGCTTGTGCAGGATGCTGTAAACGGGCAAGACCTTCACCGCCTTGTGCCAGGCAGCATGCATCGCCGCGTATTCGGGCGAGGTCACGGTAAAGAGTTCGGGCAGTTCAAGAGAGAAAGCCACGGTGATGTCGGCATCTTTCGATACGATGCAGCCATTTTCGATGGCCAGCAGCGGGAACTTCTCTTCCAGTTCGCATTTCTTACGGATATTTCTCATGGCGTCGATTCGTATGTCGTTACAGCCCGGACGGAAAGAATACGGCGGACAGGACGGCGAGAGAGCAGGTAACGGGGATGCCGGCGAGCGGCTCCCCGTTTCATCAGCCCGTGTTCTCCGTACTTGCGGTTCATCGCGAACGTTTGCCACACCACGAGGGTGGCACCCGATACGCCCATGCCCAGACAGAGATACTGGTTCATGCCGCACATGTAGCAGATGACGACAAGGATAAACGTCGCCAGCAGCCCGCCTGCGAAAATGAACAGGTATTGGGATTTAAGCCCTTTGAACTCGACCGTCCGGCCGATTCCCTTGTTAATCTCCCACATGGCTTACAGGAAAAAGCTTCTTAAAATCGTGGCCGCCACAATCAGAAAGATGCAGGCGCCGAACCACGAGGCCGCGGTCTTGCTGGTATCGGGGTCTCCCGAAGAAAATTTCTGGTAGACTTTGACTCCCCCGATCAGGCCGACTACGGCTCCGATGGCGTAGATCAGTTTCGTGGCCGGGTCGAAATAGGAGGTTACCATCTTGGTGGCTTCGTTGATTCCGGCCATGCCGTTGCCCTGAGCAAAAGCTCCGGTTGCGAGCGTCGTAAGCAGCAGGGCGATACACATCGTTTTTCGTGTTTTCATACGATTGGATTTCAGGTTTATAATTCAATACATTTGTATCCGCCATGGAAAAAGGAGGACGGGGAACCCTTCGGTATCAGATAGTAAGGTTAAGGTTCGGTCGTCTTTTCGGGTTTCCCCGCCTCCGGTTTTCACCGTTCGGATATAAGGCTTCGTTTTCTCGGCGGACGGAAAGGCTCTCCTTGTTCTTTACAGGTAAGCCATCCAGTCCTGTGCTCCGGTTGCTGTCGGAGCGGCGGAATCCGTTTTTTTCGCTTTACGGCCTTTTTCTGCCATCTCCTCGGGCGGATGGCTGAGCAATCCCAGCAACTCCCGTCCGCGTTCCCGCTGCAACCGTTCGTGTGCCCGGAGCTTTTCCAGAAATTCCGTTCCACGCAGCTTGCCGGCCGTTTCCCGTACAAGTGCTTTGTCCGTTTCCGTAAGCTGCTCCGGCTCCTCGGCAGCCGTCCGGAGTCTTTGAAGCTCTTTCACCGTAAGGCTGTCTGTGGAGACCTCGATCTCCCGTTCCAGCAGCAGCGAAAGAGCTTCCTGCTCCTCCAGCATCTCATCCGTTTCATTTTCCGGCAGGGAAGGATAGAACTCGCTGTCCTCGTTTTCTGCTGTCCGGACTCCGTCTTTTTCGGGTGGATCGGATGATTTTCCGACGGCAAAGCTATCGCCTTTTTCCTTGCGATTTTGATCCGGTTCCTTCGCGTTCCCCCGCATTCCCCGGGATGGAAATTCCGTTCGGGTTTTTCCCAGAATATCGTCATCGTCCGAAGAATAATTACCGGTGTCGGATTCCTTCTTTTTCTCCGCTTCGCGCATGCTGCGCCGGATGTTCCATTTGCTTTGGAAGCGCAGGTACAGCAGTACCAGTACCAGAAACCAGGTGGTCAGTAAAAGAATTTTCATAACGTTACGGGATAAGGGTTTTCCGTCTGTTCTTTTCGATGGCTTTGCTTAGCAGCTCCCTGTGCCGTTCGATATGTTCGGAGAGGATATTTCCGATATAGGCCGAGAGGGTTGTTTTGGCTCTCAGGTCGTTCAGGATATGGCGCAGGCATTCGAGCAGCTCCCGGTCGCAGGAGAAGGTCATCCGGTTCTCGACGGTACGGGAAGAGAGAAACAGGCTTCGGTATTCGTCCATCGTGATCTCCTGACGGGAGACGGGATCGTCCGCGGGAGATGAATTTTTCCCGTTCTTCTCATCAGAGCGGGGAAGGACCTGCGGAGCATCGGTACCGGCCATCTTTTGTATCTGTTCGGCGATCAGCTTTTGGCGTTGTTCTTCAATCGTGGGCATGACGTTTCGGTTTTAGCAGGCATTTTTCGATGATTTCCCCGGCCAGCGCAGCTATGCCGCTTCCTTCGAGCAGGCTTTTGTCCGGTGGCAGGTAGGTGGAGCGGAAAACCTCCCGGTTGTCGGTCGTGATTTCTTTCTTGAAACGGGAAGAACGTGGCAGGCGGGTATCGAACAGTCCCAGTCCTTCTTTTTCGATCTCCCGGTCGTAAAACTCGATGACGGCCGGATGGACACGCCGGTCGATCTTGTTCCAGAGCATGTAGATCTGCTTGATGTTGCCCGATGTGATCGATACGCCCAGATCGCGCACAGCCAGCGCGTAGGACATGCAGGCGACCAGCGACTGCCGATCGGGCTCTATCGGAGAAATGAGGTAATCCATATCGACCGTCAGACTGACCAAATCGGGATCATCCGCCCGTCCGGGCAAGTCGAAGAAAACGAGGTCGAACGTTTCTGCCGAACGCGCTTCCATAAAAGTCTGCACATCCTGCATGGCCTGTCCGGAGGTGCTTTTGATAATCCGGTAAGCAGGCTTGCCGAAAGCCTCGAAATGTTTCTTCATCCGTGAGAGCAAAGCCGGCCGGCCGTTCTGCACGGTTTCTTTGTCGCGCTCCCGGAGATTGGCGAAACTGTACTGCGAAAAATCGCAGTCGACGACGAAGAGATTCAAACCTTCCCTGTAATAGAGGTAGCTGGCCAAAATCTCCGCAATACTGCTTTTCCCTACGCCGCCTTTGAGCGATCCGAAGCCGATATGTACCGGCCGTTCGGAGAGTGTCTTTTGTTTTTGCATCTGTTGTATAATAAAAGGATTTGTAATGTTATGATCATATGATTGTATGGCTGCGTCAGCCTGTCTGTCTGCCGATAAACGGATACATGAATCGACCGGTCAGGTGATGGACACATCGGTACATTGATCAATCCATGAATGCACATACCCGTGTGTTCGTATCTTATCATATTCTTGTGTCATTGTGTCATTATGTTATTGCATTATTCTGTTATCCTGTAAACATACCCGGCAGGCAAGCTGCAATCATGTTGCCTGCTTATCCGGTAACCGGCTTGCCTGCTTTGCAAATTAACAGCTGAACAGACGCTTTTTTACGACCCGGTTCCCCCGGATTCCTTTGCATTCCTTTTGATGGAAAACAAAGGCTTTCCCGACACGGCGGCAGGCCGTAACTTTGCGCAGGAAAAGCAATCGTCCCCGACCGACCGGCAGGAAATGAAGATTGTCCGGAAGAGCGACGGTCGACCGTCGCTATCGCTTTTGAACGGTTGATCATGGCAAGGTGTACCTTTGTCCGACAACGCGCTGCGAAGCCGACAAAGGAGCCTTGCCCCGGTGCGGGGAAAGAAGCTTACTCCGAAGTCGTAAGCAAAGACTGATTTATTAACCTTAACCTGAGAATGCTATGAAAAATGAAAACAGGCATGGTGGCAGTCCGTCCTATCGCTACTATGTCAGACTCAATGAAAAGGACAACAGTCGTTTTCTCGATTTATACGAGAAATCCGGTATCGGCAACAAATCCGAATTTATCCGGCGGAGGCTTTTTCTGACTCCGTTCCGTGTGATTACCCATGACAAATCGGCCGCCGATTATTACACCCGGCTGACCCATATTCATGCCCAAATCCGCAAGGTTGGCGTGCTCTACAATCAGGCCGTCCGCTCCATTAACACGTACCATTCCGTCAAAACGGCAGCCGTTTTACTGCAAAAGCTGGAGCAATACACCGGAGAACTCCATGCGCTTCTGGAAGAAACGAACCGGCTCACGAAAGCGTTCGAAGAACGATGGTTGCCGAGATAACCGCTCCGAAAAGCATGGGTAAAGTGTTGGGATATAACTTTTCCAAAGTAACGGCGGGAAACGCCTCCGTCATTCTGACCTCCTCGATGAGCGTGGATCAAAACGGAGAAACGAACTTCGAACGAGCATTGAGCGATATGGAGATGCGCATCCCGTCGGGTATCCGCACGAAAAAGACGGTGTTTCACTGTTCCCTCAATCCGCATCCGGACGACAGGCTGACAACGGATCAGTTACAGGACATCGCCCGGGAATACATGGAAAAGATGGGATACGGCAAACAGCCTTACATCGTATTCAAGCACAACGACATCGCGCGCGAACATATCCATATCGTCTCCCTGCGTGTGGACAGCTACGGGAAGAAGCTGCCTTACAAGTTCGAAGCAAGACGCAGCAAACGGATCACCGATGAGCTGGAGCGGAAATACGGCTTGATACCGAGCGGAAACCGAAGAAGCCGGCACGAGACACATGCGGAGAACGTGTTGAAAACGGCGGATATAAAGCAGGGCGATGTGCGTCGGCAGATTGACGCTGTGGTTCGGGCGGTGCTGAAACGGTACGCTTTCCGGTCGTTGGGTGAAATGAATCTGCTGTTGGCCCGATACCACATCGTTGTGGAGGAAGTCCGCAAGGAATACAAAGGGAAGCAGTACGACGGGTTGGTATACGCCATTACGGATGATGCGGGAGAGAAACGGATGATACCCTTGCATGCCGGTAAAACAGGGAGAGGAGCAGGCTATGCCGCCGTTGCGCGTCATTTTGAGAAATCCAAAGCGCTTATAAAAGAGAAGGCGCCGATGCTTCGCAATGCCATCGTCGAGGTCATGCAGTCATCCCCCGATAAAAAGCGGTTTTCGGAAGAGATGAAAAAACGAGGCATCGACGTACATATCCGCCAAAACGAGCAGGGACGTATTTACGGCATCACGTTTATCTCGGACGAAGCCGGTATCGCTGCCAATGGCTCGCGCTTGGGGAAGGGCTATTCGGCCCATGTCTTTAACGATTACTTTCTCGGGGGTGAGAATCCCTTCCTCGATTACAGCCGGCAGGAGATTCGGGAGCTTCCTTCGGTGCGTTCTGCTCCGGAGATGCTGCCGGAGGCTGAAACCGGCGATGATTGTTACGATGAGCCGATCGGAACGGATGAGTTGGGAATCGTCGTTCACGGGATCGATTATAAGGAGCTGGCTTTCCAGCGAAAGCTGAGAAACAGGCGGCATAAACAGGATATAACCGGAAAAAGAAGAACATAAGATGCAGAATGAAGATGATTTGAGAGGACTGGCCAAGACGATGGACTTTATGCGCGCCATCGCCATCCTCTTTACGGTAATCAACGGCTACTGGTTTTGTTACGAGGCTTTACACGAATGGAAGATTACCATAAGCGTTGCAGATACCATCCTGATGAACTTTCATCGAACGACGGGGCTTTTTTCTTCCATCCTTTGGACAAAGCTCTTTGCAGTGGTATTCCTCGGACTTTCCTGTCTGGGGACGAAAGGAGTCAAGGAAGAACGGATCACCCGGCGCAAGATCGGGGTGGTATTGAGTGCCGGAGCAGCTCTCTATCTGCTGAACGGATGGATACTGAGCCTGCCGGTCGGCATAGACCTTCGGGCTGTCTGCTACCTCCTTACCCTGTCTGTGGGATTTATCTGTCTACTGATGGCCGGCTCCTGGATCAGTCGCCTGTTGAAGCACAACCTGATGGACGATGTATTCAATGTGGAAAATGAAAGTTTCATGCAGGAAACCCGTCTGATGACGAACGAGTATTCGGTGAATCTCCCGACTCGTTTCTACTATAAGAAAAAATGGAATAACGGTTGGATCAATGTCGTGAATCCTTTCCGCGCGAGCATGGTGCTCGGTACGCCGGGGTCGGGAAAATCCTACGCGATCGTAAATAACTACATCAAGCAGCAAATCGAGAAAGGATTTGCCATGTATATCTATGACTATAAATTCCCCGACCTTTCCGAGATCGCTTACAACCATCTGCTCAGACATCGGAAGGCGTATGAAGTGCAGCCGAAGTTTTACGTAATCAACTTCGATGATCCCAGAAGATCGCATCGTTGCAATCCGATCAATCCGGATTTTATGTCCGATATATCGGATGCTTACGAATCGGCGTACACGATCATGCTGAATCTGAACCGCACGTGGATTCAGAAGCAGGGGGATTTCTTTGTGGAGTCGCCGATCATCCTGCTGGCGGCTATTATCTGGTTCCTGAAGATATACGAGAACGGCAAGTATTGCACCTTTCCGCATGCCATCGAGTTTCTGAACAGGCCTTATGCGCAGATATTTCCGATTCTGACGTCTTACGATGAGCTGGCCAACTATCTTTCGCCCTTTATGGACGCATGGGAAGGCGGCGCACAGGATCAGCTTCAAGGGCAGATCGCTTCGGCCAAGATTCCGCTTTCAAGGATGATTTCTCCGGCACTTTACTGGGTAATGACGGGCGATGACTTCTCGCTCGACATCAACAACCCGAAAGAACCGAAAATCCTGGTCGTGGGCAACAATCCCGACCGACAAAATATCTATTCGGCGGCACTCGGTTTATACAACAGCCGGATCGTGAAACTGATCAACAAGAAGAAGCAGCTCAAAAGCTCGGTGATTATCGATGAGTTGCCCACCATCTATTTCCGAGGGCTGGATAACCTGATTGCTACGGCTCGTTCCAATAAAGTGGCAGTCTGTCTGGGCTTTCAGGATTTCAGTCAGCTTACCCGCGATTACGGAGACAAGGAGAGCAAGGTGATTCAGAACACGGTGGGAAATGTTTTCAGCGGTCAGGTCGTAGGCGAAACGGCCAAGACGTTATCGGAGCGCTTCGGGAAAGTCTTGCAGCAACGCCAATCCATGACGATTAACCGGAACGACAAATCCACCTCCATCAGTACGCAAATGGACAGCCTTATCCCGGCCAGCAAGATCAGCAACCTGACGCAAGGGATGTTTGTCGGGGCCGTATCCGATAATTTCGATGAACGCATCGAACAGAAGATATTCCATGCAGAGATTGTCGTGGACAGTGTCTGTGTTGCAACCGAAACCAGAGCCTATCAGAAAATCCCCGAAATCGTATCATTCACGGATAAAAACGGGAACAATACAATGCAACAAGAGATCGAACAAAATTACAAACAGATAAAGGCAGATATGGAAAATATTGTGAAATCGGAAATGGATCGGATAAAGGAGGATGAGAATTTGAGATATTTAGTGAAGGAGTGTAGAGTTTAAAATACTATTTTCCGTAAGTAAAAACACAAGATTAAAATATTTTTATCAGTCATATTCAAATAATACTGATGAAGCAATTCAATCCTCTTCAATCTTTCAAAGTGTCGACATCCATAAACGGCGAATTATTCTTTACGCATCCGAATCTACTATTCCCTAAAATACTATTTGTGTTGTGGGAGGAAGCGTTTTTTTGATCAATGCCGTTTTTTTCATTCCTTCCAAGCCCATGTATCAATATATTCTTTTAATTGAATTGCATTCATCCCGCATATCTTTATCAGTTCGCCCACATTCTTTTTACTCCTTTCGTCGCCTCCGAAAGTCGAGTTTATCCCCCGTGGATGATGTAAATGAAACAACGGACCTTCTATCCGTTGTGTAGGTTCCCCTAAAATTTCCATTCGCTTGAGGCGCTCGGCATCTTCGGGTCCCCAACCGTAGAAATTTTCATTTTCCCCACCCCCTTTTAAATAGCGTTGCTTATTTACGATAAATGCTCCTCCAACTGAAGGACGCCCCATTGAAAAGGCTCCTTTTCCATCGAAGTTTTTATCCTTTAAAAAGGATATGACACCATTTCTCGCGTTTTCACTTTGTGCAGGACTTAAAAACAGGAAGCGTCCGTCATACGGATAACAAAGCGTTACCCCGTTTTTAACGGCATTCACGGCGTGTTTGATTTGAGCCGCATCCAATATAACATCCGTATCCCAAATACCAACAATGTCTGTCTTTGCCAAATTCAACAATTTATTCAAATACCGTGTCCTATGAAAAACAGAGTTATCGTCCCGAACAAAGATATGAGTTGACCTATGGTTTGCTTCTTGCCAATGATAACGCTGTTCCGTATCTGCTTCCATCGTAATTATAAAAGCATCCGTTGCATTCAATAACGAATATAAAACCGCACCCAAATTCTCTTTGCGCTCTTTGCAGTCAATTCGAACGGGTATGACAATTGTGAGTTCCGAAGTTACATCCATGGCTTCAATGCTTTTAATGACGGTATCCCCAATAATTCATAACCATCCGTTATCCGGCAATTGAAATCAATCATTTTACGCAGGCACACCGCTGAAAGTTTCTCAACTTTATGGTTGAATACATTCAGCTTGTGTAAACGGGCAAGTAGGAAATAAGCGTCGTTATATTCCTGTTTATCCGTTGTCTTCTGAATCAGCTCTTCCATCCAATCAATCAAATAAATCAAATACTCCTTCAATTTTAAGACAATCATGCTATTATTGTCATTCGGTCGGTCTGTTAAACGGTGGTACAGATAGCACCCGATCCCGCAAACGCCTTTTCCCAAACCAAGGTCTTCTATCGGGCGGGAGTCTATGATATTTATCGCCACGGCATCTGTTTCGGATAATATTTCATCCCTGTCCGCATCCGCAAATCCATTATGGATGATATGTTCAAAACCGCAACCGATACCCAACAATCCGTTATCGAAACAGAATGGTAAACCAAGAGAGATTTGTCCGTAAACGGCATCGGTCAACTCTGAGGCAAGATTTTCGTATTTTTCATCTTGTGTAATTCTTGCAAGATGAAGCAAATAAATTGCTATCCCCATTTTTCCGTTCCAAAGTCCAATATCCGAAAGACACCTTCCTTTTTCTATCAAACGCTCGGTATATCCTTTCAGAAACGCATACTCTTTATCCATATCATTGTTGATTCTTTAATAATTTCTTCACGGGCATAAAAAAACGTTCCATCAACCTCAGGTCTTCCGTGATGATGTCCGCACTGCCGAGCATTTGTTGGGTAATAGGAAGCGTTTTCCCGTAGTTGGTTCGCATTCCGTTGGGAAAACCGACTTCCACCACATAGAAACCTTCTGCGGTAGGAATACTCGATATGCTTTCCACTTTTCCGAGTAAATAGCCGAATTCCTGATCGGGAAAATTATTGATGCGGACATTTACGCGCTGGCCGATTTTCACTTTTCCGGCTCCCTGTACGGGAAGCATCGCCTTCCCCTTGGGTATGTTCTGCTGCGACGGCATGACGGTAAACACGATTTCACCGGCATTCACATTCTGGTTACTGCTCCAAACGCCCATTTGGGTTACAATGCCATTGATGGGACTTGCCAACAGATAATCACGCTCCCACGATTTTATCTGGGCATTTAAGGCTTCCGTAGCATTCCGCAGCGAAAGCAGATATTTTCGTTCCAACTCGGTGGCTTGCTGCTGCAAGTCCAAAAGGTTTTCCTCGCCTTTCAGCAATTGCAACTCCGATTGTTTAAGCGAAGCTTTGAATGAAAGATACGATTGTTTGTTTTGCAGAAAACCGCTTTTGGATATATCGTATTCATTGTCGGAAATCATATTCTTGGCAATGAGAATGGAGTCGCGTTCAAAAATGCTTTTAGTTGTACGAAGTTGTTCAATCGCAACCGGGACCTGGCTGATGATGCGATTGTGATACTCTTTTTGGGCTGCCAATTGCCGTTTTTGCGACGCGATTTTTTGCGGATAATAATTTAGTGTCTTATAGTTCTGATAATCGTTCAAACTGCTTAAAAAAGAGGCGTAAACAGATTGGATGGAGCCTAATGAGAGGGATTGTCCGGTAAAAAGGCCTTTTACCTCATCTTCTGAATATCCGGATAGTTCCCATGCCTCCATTGTACTGATCAAAGTAAGCATATCTTGGGTATTAGCGGGGTTTTGAATAACCGCCAAAGGAGTTCCCGCCTTGACCACCCGGTTGTTTTGGGCAAAAATCTCATCTATTTTTCCTGTTGAACGGGCGATGATGCTTGCCGGCGGCTCTAACGAGGTTACCGTTATTTCCGCCGTAATGGTATCGGGATACTTAAAGAACCAACTCCCGATTAACAGGGCCGTCACGATGACGAACAGCGCAGTAATCCCCCGGCGAAGTATCCATGGCGGGATTTCGCTCATCACCTCCTGTACTTCCTCGCTGCGAAGTTCGATCTCTTTGTATTTCTTTTCTTCGTATTCCATACTTCGCCTCCTCATTTGCCCAGTTCCAATTGATTTCTCACCAATTCATAATACTTTCCTTTCAATGCCGTCAATTCTTCGTGTGTGCCTTCTTCGGCTACTTTCCCTTGATCCAATACCACTATCTTGTCGGCATCCCGCACGGTGCTTAGCCTGTGCGCCACCACCACAACGGTTTTACCTTTATAAAACTCGTGCAGGTGCTTCATTATCTCTTTTTCATTGTTGGCGTCCAATGCGTTGGTGGCTTCATCAAGAAAAATGAATTCCGGGTCTTTATACACGGCACGGGCAATCAGGATACGTTGCCGTTGTCCCTGGCTGATTCCGTTCCCCTCCATTCCGATTTTGGTATTGTAACCCAAGGGGAGAGAGTCGATAAAATCCCGGATATTGGCTACCGTTACAGCATGACGTAGTTTTTCGATATCTATATGGTCATCGCCTACACCTATATTTTGGGCGATGCTTTCGGAAAAGATAAATCCGTCCTGCATCACCGAGCCGGATTTGCTGCGCCATAAGTGCGGATTGATGACATTTAGTGGCGTTTCTCCGATTTTAATGGTGCCTTTGTTCGGTTCGTAGAATCCCAACAGTAATTTTATGAGTGTGGTTTTTCCGCTTCCGCTGGCTCCCACAATAGCGGTAACCTTCTCTTGCGGAATGATCAGGTTGATGTCGTCCAAGACATAATCCCGGTCGGCGCCGTCGTAACTGAATGACAGGTTTTCCAATGAAATATCACGCCTGTCGGGCAGTACGGTCAGTTTGTTTTCGATGGTCTCTTCCTCATCCTCTTTGCCATGAACTTCGTTCAAACGCTCCAAACTGATTTGTGCATCTTGAAAAGCACGGGCAAAACCGATAAATTGCTCCACCGGAGCGGTCAGCTGGCCGATAATATAGGTCAGCGCCATCATCATTCCCAGTGTCATGTGCCCGTCCACCACGGCTTTGGCGGCGATGAACGAAACAATGATATTGGTAGTTTGGCTGAAGAACACGGAACCGACTTGTTGGAGTTGTCCCAATATTAACCCCTTGATGCCGATTTTGAACAATTTCACCTGAATGCGTTCCCATTGCCACCGCTTTTGTTTTTCACAGTTGTTGAGTTTGATTTCCTGCATGCCCGTTATAAGCTGAATGATATTGCTTTGCTCGCCGGCCGACTGGGCGAACCGCTTGTAATCCAGCTCGCGGCGGTATTTCATAAAGAACAGGATCCAAAGTACATACAGAGCGTTTCCGGCAAGAAAAAGTCCGAGGATGGCCAAGTTGTAATACGCCAGCACGAAAGCGAACACAAAGAAATTCACAAACGAGAACAGCGTACTGATGGAGTTCCCGGTAAGGAATGATTCGATGCGTCCGTGGTCGCCGATGCGTTGCATGATATCTCCTGTCATTTTCGTATCGAAATAGCGGAGCGGCAGTTTCATCAGTTTTGCCAGAAAGTCGGAAATCAAGGCAATGTTTATCCGCGTGTTCATGTGCAGCAATATCCAACTGCGGATAAACTCCACGGAAAGGCGGGCGATAAAGATAACGAGTTGGGCTATCAGAATCAACGTGATAAAACCCAGATTTCCGTCACGAATGCCGACATCCACCAGCGATTGAGTGAGAAAGGGGAAAATCAGTTGCAGGATGCTCACGACCAGCATTCCCAACACCAATTGTACCAATTGGCTTTTGTAGGGTGAAAGATAGCGCAGGAAATAGCGCAAGCTGCGGTTGTGATTCTCTTTTTCGTCTTCACGGTCGAAAAACTCGGGCCCGGGCTCTAAAAGCAATGCCGTTCCCCGTTCTTCTTCGTTCCTCTTGGTGCTATGCCAGCATTTTTTGAAATCGGCTTCATCGTAAGTTACCAATCCTAAGGCGGGGTCTGCCACGTAAATGCGGTGCCTGTTTTTTTTATCTTTTTTGATATGATAAACCACCACAAAGTGATTCTGCTTCCAGTGGACAATGCAGGGCAACGGCGCTTCTTTGACCAGTTGTTCAAACGAAATCATGACCCCCGATGTGCGGAAACCGATGTATTCCGCAGCGTCGCTTATACCCAACATGGACACCCCTTCGCGCGTGATAAACGAATGTTGGCGGAGGGTTTCCAGACTGTAATGCCTGCCATAGTACTTGGCTATCATGCGCAAGCAGGTCGGACCGCAGTCCATGGCGTCGAGTTGGGTAAATTTAGGAAATAGTTTCATTTATGATTTATATGGCATAAATTAGGTTTACCAATGACTGTCTCATAGCTGGAAGGAGGGGGGCATAAAAAACGGTATAGGCAGTTGCTGCAAACACCCTTATTTCGAATTACCCTCCAAGCTGAATTACTTGTCATCTCTCTGTAAATCAAATCTAAAATACTGTCTTGATGAATATTCCCTATTGTCCGGGCATTCATATTTGCTTTTGCAGAACCATCGGAAAGGATGGTAAGGGCACCGAAATTGTTGGCATTTAGTTTCTGGTTACGAAATATCTCCCTCATGCTGATTACCGAAGAAAAAATATCTTCTTTCTCCAGAAAAACATGCTCTGAAAAGAAATCCATATTAGCTCCCGTATATATAGGTTCAATACAGAAATTGGTTATCCTCAAATTTTCAATTAAATTTATGGCATCCTTATATTGTTTTTCATTTTCAATCAAGAAATGAAAATTTGTGTTGGATTTATATTTACCGGCAACTGTTTCAAACGAAGATGCCTGTATAGGGAATGTAACCAATATCTCATAAATCACCTTGCTCGATAAGGCTCTTATGATTTCTTCTCCGGGAACATTCAAATAATTAGCCCAAAGATGAAAATCAAATTCATATTCATTCATAAGATCGACCAAGTCGTCCCAATAAGAGTATTTAAAAAGATTCCCGCCTATTATATTTATCTTTTTTACTCGGGAGTATGTCAATTGATCCAGTATTTTTCGTAATAAGCTTGGGTGTAATTCTTCATTTTCATGGGACTTGAAGCATGACCTGACTTGTCTGTAAAAATCCGAACAGGCAGAACATTCGAGCGTACATTTTCCATTGATATAGATACTTAACTCGGACAAATAGCTTATCAGATCCGGAATAATCAAAGAGAGATCGTCACTTCTTTTTAATTTCTCCACGTCTTTTGATAGACTTAGAATTGGCAACAGATTAATGGGCTTTTTCTTCTCATCTTCGATATTCATCAATCCTCCCATTTTCAACTTCATTACAGTTTCAATGAAGTCCATCAAATCTTGTTTATCGGGCTTTAACACGGGGAGTTTCACTACCCCCAAATTATCCGGTTCATATACCTCTTTTATAAGCCGGATGCTGTTTGGCTGATTTATTTCAAGTTGTTCTCCCGTCCGTGTATGGTAGAGCAACATTTTTGTTTCTTCTTTATTATCAGACACATAAACATCTGATGAAAGATAAAACCAATAAGGCTTAGAAAAATCTGTTTGACCTGTCATGCTATTCAATTATTACATCATTCATAATCCGATAATAGGCACCGGGATTACGGGCCAGAAAAGAATATTGTGCATTTTTATACATGTCAAAACTCTTTTTGTCCATAAACCCTAAACACTTCGGTTTTTTATTTTCATCTATGTCCGCCAGATTGAACATGCATTGAATACATGCTTTTTTGTTGTGGCACTTATCACAGACACGATCCATTTTTGCATAATATGCGTTGTATTTCTGTGCGATAGCCTCAAAATCCAAATCTATCATATCATCATCAATTTTTCCCAAAGCAAATTGATGTCCGATACGTTCGCAAGGCAAAATCTTTCCATTGACCGTAATGAATACTTTTTTTGCGAAAGGTAAACATGTGCCTGTCGGAAGTATAAACTCTTCTTTGGGTTTACCGTACAGCAGTTCATTGTAATTATTGTATCTGAATTCAGAATGCTGCATCAAAAAAACCGTTGCTGAGTGGTAAGTGGGGCTTTTCAGAAACATGTCTTTTTCTATCTCGGAATAATGCTCGGATTGCAACAGGCTTTCGGTTGAGCTTTTATATGTTTTTTCAAATTCTTCAATCATATCTTTACGAATTCCGGTAGAGTTTAATTCGCCTATGCTGGGGATTTTTCCATATCTTTCCTTGAAAAAGGCATATATGCTACCAACTGAATTCCGATTGTGCAACACGGCGTTAAAATTCACATGTTCCTTAAAATATTCGGGATACTTCTCTTTAAGCAAATCAACGTTTCTCGTAATTCTGTCAAAGGAGTTTTTGCCATTGCTGTCTACACGGTAAGATGTATTGTATTCGTTTCCGTCCAGACTTATCAATAAATTAAACTTATGTTCTGCCAAATAATCCATATACCTGTTAAGAAGAATGGCATTTGTGGTCATAGAAAAGGTAAACCTTCTTGTTTTACAGTCTGCCTTTTGCAAATGATGCACAATCTTTTGGATAAACGGGAAGTTTATCAACGGCTCGCCACCGTAGAAACTGATATATACATTTTGATTTATAGAAGTATTGAGTGAAGAGTTCCATAAATCAATCAGAAAATCCAAAAACCTTGTTGCCTTTTCCGTAGGTAGCATTTGATTTTTCCTCTCATCGTAATCGGAGTAAAATTTTCCATAACCGCAATACTCACATCTCAGATTGCAAGCATCCGTTACTTCAAAAGTTACCTGAGGGGTGTTGGCTAAACACCTTTTTACATCGCCAGGGCTTAAATATTCTTTCATAAGTTACTCTAATTCGATGGGGTTATAAGGGAAAGAAACACTTTCCGCTTTTCCTTTTTCAGACATATGTAATTCTATTCCGTTTAATTTCAGGTATTGAAACGGATTAGTGTACGCGCGTTTCAACATATTAAATAGTTTTTTTCGATCGATTTCCTGATACTTCCATTTCCAGAATTTAATGGGAACCACTTGCTTGGGATGTGTGATGGAGATGCAGGTATAGACAAAGTTTTTTTCCATGTCATTAATTTCTAAAATCAGTCCCGGCAGTTCGCCAAATTTATATGGCCCTTCCTTAAATGGAATTTCAGGTGTAAACCAAGCTTCATATGTGCGTCCACGAAATGTTCCGATTGCTCTCTGACAAGCGTAGGAGTGTATTTCTTTCTTTTCTCCTGTCAAATTCCAGCTAATTTTTAGAGGGTAATCATCACGGTATAAATAAACTGTTCTTACTCCCCAAAAACGATGGCTAACCGTTGTTTTCTTTTCTGCATAATTTTTATAGATTTCAACGGGCGGGATGTTTTCTTGAAACCAGGGTGCACTTCGTGCGCCTTTTTTTAGGTATGAGAAATAAATAGAATCACCATCATATTGCAACTTACTGAATGTTTTGGAGTATTTATTCCCTATTTGTAACACTTGAATATCCCTTGTCTTTTTTTCTTTATTTTTTAAATTGTTTACAATCGAAACGTCATATGTCACGATAACTTTTGCTGTATCGAGCGTAATATAGTTATCTACTTTTTGAGGTTCAACAGGGATGTGTTGACCATCATCGTCTATAAAAATAGCTTGGGCATTCAATAAAAACATATTGAATAAAAGTATAATTATTGCAAGAAATCTATTCATGGTTATATATTTTATTAAAACCGTCTTATATGATCTTAATGCAAAATGCCAAGAATCACATAAGACGGTAAAAAATATTAAACTATGGTTTAACTACCACTTCTGGTAATTCTATCGTTGGATCACATGTACTATGATATCCGTGTTTTGCATTGGCGTTTCCGTTATCTGTCGTTGACGAACCTCCTGAGCCTGCGTAACAACAACTGCACTGACAACCCTTTCCACCCTTTAATTCTTTCATTTCCCGATTAGCCAAACTGTTTTCGGCTAATTTGTTTAGTTTAATTTTTTGAAGTTTCATATCTGCAATTCTTTTAATGTTTATTGTTTTTTTGTTTATTAGTATTGTTGTATTTTTTTGCATCCAAGCCCTTACCAACCCAACAATGCTAGTTAAAACCACAAATTGGTAAGGGCAAAACAAGCCAAGTTTGTTTTGCACAAGAAGTGAATATCATTTTTAACTACTCTCATGGCCTCAAAATATTGAGTTTGTTCTTATAATAATCTGAACCTCACTTTCAGCATTACCGCCATCGGCCGGATGCCGTATTCGGAATAGTACGAGTTTAGCGCACCATAAGATGCCGAAACGTATTTTTCCGTATTGAAAATATTTGTCCAATCGAGCGAATAACGCACGCCTCCGTTCACATACGTCAAGCCCAAATCGGCAAGCGAGAAGTTCTTGTCCGCCCTGAATGGCGCTGTTATAATAATGTTCCAACGAACCGTTCAGGCTTATGCCCAACGGCAGCGAGATGTCTATTACGACCCGGTGCGTAAGCGATTGCATCGGCTCAAAACTCTAATATATAAACAATATAATACTCTTCTTGCCCATAATATTTTATTTAGGGTTCACTAAATATCTGTGCCGGAGTTCATTCTAATTCAATCGGATTGTAAGGAAAAGAAACGTTTTTGCTCCCGCCTTCCCCTCTTACGGAAACATTGTTTCCGTACATTGCTTTCAAATATGCGACAGGATTATCGTGATATCGTTTCATCGTTTTATTTAGTTTTATTCGATTTGTTTTTTCACTTTTTACGGAATATTTCACAATAGGTTCTTTCTGTGTCGATTTTTCAATTCCAACACACGAAAAACGATAATGTCCCCGGACATCGGACACATCCAAAATAAGTCCCGGCAGATTACCAAATTTCCAAGGCCCATTATTCACAGGTATCGCAGAAGTAAACCAAGCTTCGTAAGTCCTACCCAGATAATCGCATACAGCCTTTTGGCATTGATAGCCTTTTATTATTTTCTTTTCATTGGTTATTTTCCATTGGATATTCGGAATAGCTTCTTCATATTCCCATTTTCCTGTCATATTCATTTGCACAACAGTCATTTTCCCTGCTTGAGTATTTTTTATAATCTCAATATCCCCAATTCCCCTACTGTCAATGTTTTTTTGAAAAGATTTTGTGCCGTCTGTTTTTACTGTATATTGCGAATTGAAAAATTTTGAATATTTATTGCCTATCAGTAAAACATGTTCACTATCCAAGGTTTTCATTCCATACAAACTGTCCGGAATAAATTTTAAATGATACGTAAAACGGTAATTGGCACTATCCAACACGTTGAATTGCCGGTTGTCAAAATGGGCTACTTGCGACCAAGCACACAAAGGTGCCATTAAACATATTGCATTCAAAAAAAATTTTTTCATACTTGCAAAATTCTATATTCACTGAAAACTCTTAAACTATTTTATTTCCCGATCTTTCAAGCCGCCGTATATGCTTATTAAATAGCAGTTTGTTTGAATAAAGCGTACGGCATGCGTCTAAATGCGTTATTCTTCGCGTATTATAAAACATACAAATTTCACTTTTCATTTACCTCCATATACAAGAGCCTTGCGAACTCATATATCCTCCATTGTAACTCTCATATTAAAACAGTGTATTATTCTGTTTCTCAAGATAAGGAAGAGGAGTAGGAGCCCCTCTCCACTTCCTTATAAAATAAGCCTACGGAGTTACTACAACTGCATGATAACAGTTGCATCCTGATGTGGAATGATAGTTGTTATCGGCATTTGCATCTCTATTAGCTTCAATGCTAGAACCTCCAGAATCCGCATAGGCACAAGAACATGAACATACCCAATTTCCACCTTTCAATTCTTTCATTTCCCGATTAGCCAAACTGTTTTCGGCCAATTTATTCAATTTCAATTTTTGAAGTTTCATCTTGTTTCAAATTCTATTTTATTATTTGATTTTTTAGCTTTCTTATCTGCGATGTTTTTATGGCTCCCTATTGAACCTCAGCCCTTACCGACCAAACATCACAATCCCTACCCCTAAATCGGTAAGGGCAGAACAAGCCAAGTTTGTTTTGCATAAGAAGTGAATATCATTTTTAACTACTCTCATGGCCTCAAAATATTGAGTTTGTTCTTATAATAATCTGAACCTCACTTTCAGCATTACTGCCATCGGCCGGATGCCGTATTCGGAATAGTACGAGTTTAGCGCACCATAAGATGCCGAAACGTATTTTTCCGTGTTGAAAATGTTTGTCCAATCGAGCGAATAACGCACGCCTCCGTTCACATACGTCAAGCCCAAATCGGCAAGCGAGAAGTTCTTGTCGCCCTGAATGGCGCTGTTATAATAATGTTCCAACGAACCGTTCAGGCTTATGCCCAACGGCAGCGAAATGTCTATTACGACCCGGTGCGTAAGCGATTGTATCGGCTCAAAACTCTCTCCCGAACTGACCTTTCCCTTGCTGCGTCCCCACGATATTTTATATTCTGTGAGAAACCAACGAAACGGCTTTAAGTTTACCGACGCGCTTGCGTTTGTCCATTGGCTTTTATAGGTCACCAACTTACTTTGACGCATTTGTTCGCTTGCGGATTTTCCCCACGATGCGTCTGCCGAAACGACCAATGCCTTCCAGTCAAAACCTTTGCTCATCCGTCCGTTTACCGAAAAAGAATTACCGCCGTTGGATTGCATGGCGACTTGAGTTACGGACAACAGCCCGTCGAAGGTTTGAGCGTACATCCCTTCGCTATGGTAGCGATTGAACGAAATGCCGCCGCCCGCAAAAAACATATCTAAAATGTTCTTGTAAGATAAACCGAGCGAAGCGAATAAATTGTTTGAATCAAAAAGTTGTGTGTCATATCTGTTGATGCTGCGATAGTTTTGCAGGATATAGCCTGTATAAAGCGACGCGAGTCCGGGTGTCCGGGTGTAATATCCTGCCCCGCCGTTGGCTTCCAATTGATTGGTGAAATTGTATCGTGCCGAAAGAGACGGTTGGAAATAAAATTTGCCGACATGCAACGTTTTATCATTCGTCTGTCGGTCATTCATGGAGGTGTACCGATACGTAACAGGCATAAAAAAGCTGATTTTCAGATTATCTCCGTTGTATGTCGCGTCAAGCGAGATACCGGCATTCATGCGCGTCCAAGTTATGTCATTTCGCATTTCGGCATTCAGAACCGGATGAATAACGTTGCTATTGTCCGTTGTTTCCATATCGGAACGCAATGTTTGATGTTCAACATTGACGTTTGCCGTCGGGTTAATCCGCACATTACCTATCACTGCCGCCGATAGAAACGAAAATCTGTTGCTCGACGCGAAAGCGTTGTATCGCACGTTTTGCGAAAGAGCGGCGTATTCATTGCCTGCGTTTATGAGGTCAGGGTACAGCCCCGGAGTAATGCGCAAGTGATGCGGCTGTGTGCGATAGGCGTTCCGGAGCATCAACTCTACGCCCTTCTCATTTTCTCCGCGTTTTATCCAATGGGTAACATTATTAGCGAAAAAACTTTTGTTATCCAACCGTTGTCCTATCGTTTGCCGAGTGTTTACTTCCCCCGAAGCGTCGTCCCAACTTCCCGAAACGTTGAGAAAATTATTGAAGTAGTTGCGGTCTTTGTTCAAGTTGTATCGAAGTTCCGTTTCAATGTTATTGGTTCTGTTTCGGGTAGAAATATCTTCTTCGATGATTTTTACATCTTCTCCCGGCAGTACGTATGATGTCCGGGCAAAGCTGTGGCGCCGGTCTTCGTTGTTGAAATAAATCAGATTGGCGTTTACTTCGGCATCGTTTTTCAACTTGAACAGGTTGTTTGCCGTAGCTGCATGCGATGTGTTGAAGTTGTACCGCTCAAAACGTATGGATGGAGGCGAAGGCTGTTGCACGCCCGTCATTTGCAGTCCTCCGATAAGGTTGTCGGCGGTAAAAGAGCGCAATTCTTTGTTTACATCCGTACCGTTGTTGTTGGTTTTATAGGTAAACAGGTGCTGACGTCCTTTGGCGAAATACATCCCGGTAACTTCTTCCTGCCACAAAAAGCTTTTATCGGTGCCTAATCCCAACATGGCCATCATACTGAAAATGCCTTTTTTACCTTCCTTTATTTTCAGATTGATTGCCGCATCATTGGAAAATTGCGTTTTTTCCAATGCTTTTATGGGTTGATGATTCTCGAGAACTTGTACGGTCGCTATATCATTGGCCGAGAGATTGTTGGTTGCAATGCCGTAGCGACCTTGCAGCATATCGAGATTTTCAATATAAAACTTATTGATAGGCTTGCCTTTGTAGGTGATTTGCCCGCTTTCTTTCACATCGATACCGGGCATTTTCTTCAACACATCGCCAATGACAATGTCTTTTTTATCTTTGAAAGCCGCAACGGAATAATTGATGGTGTCTTTTTCGCCCCACATTTTGATTGGTTTTACAACCACCTCCCGAAGGGCAATGCTGCCTTCTTCTGTCGTAAAAGTAACGGTCTGGCTTTTGTTTTCCACGCGCTTGATTTGCCGCTTGATATCAAATGCAGATATGGTGATTAGCAGATGCGGGCTGTTGCCTTTGTAAGAGAGTTTGTAATTCCCTTTTTCGTCCGTGAAGCTGTAATCCACTATGGCGCTGTCTGCCGGAAGCATCAGCATTACGGATATGTCGGGCAAGCCTTTATTGCCTTTGTCGATTACTCTGCCGGTTATGACCGTTTGGGAAAACGAAGGAAGCGCACCGCAAAGTAATATCAGCCACCACGCAGAAATGAAAATTTGTTTATAAGAACAACGATCTTCCATATTACAAAGTATCATAAATTAAACGTCTTAGACTGTTTTGCATGTTGCCGAGCGTGTAATTTCTCAAAAATTTATCACGGCTGTTCTTTCCAAACTGTCTGATGTAAGGGTTATTTAAAAGTTTGATCATCTTCTCCGCCAAAAGATGTTCTGAAAGCTCTACCTCCTCTTCTGCCTCCTGTAACTCTATTTTATATCCGTTCCCGTCTTCATCGATCATCTCCGCCAAACCCGTTGAATCGGTTCCGACAATGGGTAAGCCGAACATCATCATCTCAAGGGCAACGTAGCTGCACTGTTCGCTAAAGGATGGTAATACACCGACATCTGCTATTTTATAAAACTTGTAAACCTGAGCCTTGCTAATTCTGCCTGTATAGGTTATTCTGGACCAAATGTTCTCACTCTCATTTTGATATAATTCTACATTACCATCACCTACTACAATCAGCCTGCAAAGCGGATTTACCAGTACAACCCGTTGGAATGCCCTTACTAATTCTTTACCCCCCTTGTCCTTGTGTAGCCGGCCTACGTACAAAAAGACTTTTTCTTTAACCGATATGTGCAATTCTTTCCTTAACTCTCTTTTGGTCGCTTTAAGACTCTTTGTTTCGTCTTTCAGTCCGTTGTAAACCATTGTCAGTCTTTCGTTATTTATACCATAGGAACTTGTCAGGAGATTTCTGGCATATTGCGAAAGGCAGATAATATGGTCGGCTTTTTCCAAAGCTCCTTTCTCTTCCAAGAAAGCCTCATATACCTGTTTCCCTAATAATGATTTTTGCTCAGACAGGGAATGTTTTAATATGCTTTTGAATTGTTTCGCATTTCCTTTCAGAAGAAAAGTCCACTCCATATAGTGAATGGTGAAAATAATTTTACAGTCTGAAAAAGACTTCTTTATCAGGTCGATAAGCTCGGAATGAGTCTGAAAGTTGAAAAGAAATATATTGGTACCGCTGAAATGGAGATGTAATTTTAGTAAGCGTGCAGCACCTCGTATATATTGTGCCCTTTTGTCGGAAGAATATCTGCGTCCCATTGGGATATGAAATGTATTCGTTTCCGGATCAAAATGATATTCTTCTTCTTTTGAACACAATTGGATGACATACACAGAAATATCCTTTTCGTTTGAAAAGCATTCCTGAACTTGTGAGATATAGGTTCCTATACCGTAGTTTCCCGCAGGTGTTTGTTCATTGATTATGTACAGGTTTCGTTTCATGAAAAATGATATTGAGTCCTTTCCCCGCACTGCCATTTTTCAGTCCCAGGTCAAGGGTTGCTATGTCAAGATTTTGCTCATCATTTTGAAAGAGTATCTTTTTTATCAATTTATCAGGACAATATATCATTTCTTTTCCGTTTTTCCATAATAGAAATTGGGATGCGAGTTCCGATATGCTATTCTCTTTTTTTTGTTCCTTTATTTCAGAAGCCAGAATGTATATATCTTCTAAATACTCGTTGTCAAACGGAGTATCCGTACCACATCTATACAGACGAAAAATAACATAATGCAAAATGCCTTCGGTTCCATGAAATAATTGACGGTCTGTGATTCTTCTTATATTCCGTTCGATTATTTTCCGGTCAATATCTGTCAGTATTTCATTTGAAGTCCCCTCTACAAAGCGATTATGTAACAGGTACTCTATTGACCATCCAATGCCGCAATATCCGTTAGCAAAATCAATCGGAAGCTCATCGTGTATCTCGTCAATTATCTCTTCCAATAATTCATCCGCAAAACCCGCAATAGTCTTATTACTTGTAAATTGTGCATAGTGATAAAGAAAAATTGCAACCCCCATTTTGCCATGGCATAATCCTAAGTTGTCTAGTAGACTACCATGTAAAATCAGATGATTTGCAATCCTTTGAAGCAACTCATCATTATACGGTATATTCTTTTTTTCACTCATAACGTTGGGTATTGAGTCTATATCCCTATGAGAAGCCTTTTAGCAAAGATAGTGTTTTTTTTCAAGAGATGCAAGAAATAAGAGCTTTTTCTTGTTGAAAACCCCATAAGTTGCTCAAAATAAACATAATAAAACAAATAGCATGAAAACATCAAAGACTTGATTCAATCATCACGGACAACGGCTTTGACTTCGCTGCATTCAAGAGCAGCAAACAAAATATCAAGACATCTTTGTCGCTTTACATATCCATGCAACTACAGATGAATCTTACATAGAGCACCCCAAACCTGCTCATCAGGCAATACATCACTTCGGACTCATTCTTTATAGAGCTAAACCTGCGAAATATTAAAGATATCGAATGGAAGTTCAATTTTCAATTGAAGAAAAAATGAACGCAAAATACTTTTGAGACTTTCTTTCCTACTTTGCTGAAGAAAATATATATTTGCAGAATACAGTAATTTGCTATTTATAAAGAGTACAACATGAAAATATTTTTTCTTTCTTCACTGAACCCGAATAACATCAATTACTGGTCCGGCACGTTGTTCTTTATATTTAACTCTTTAAAAAAAAGACATGCAGTAAATTGGATAGGCAATGATGTCATTGATAACATCAAACGTTATCATGTAATTCAGTGTGGTCAAAACTCTCCGTTTATTCCTGAATGCCATGCAGAGGTTTTTGGGAGAATGATTTCCCAAATAATATCGGAAAGCAATTATGATATTATTTTTGCACGCGATTATTATTTCATATCCCATTTGAAAACAAATATACCCGTAATATATATTGCGGATACCACTTTTGATTTATTCAAAGACTATTTAAAAATATCAGAGACGCCATTTGCTTTGTTGGCAGAAAGAATCGAACAAAAAGCAATATCGAACGCCGATTTGGTGGTTTACTCTTCGGAATGGGCTAAAGAAAGCGCCGTGAAACATTATGGCGCAGAAATAAACAAAATTAAGGTAATTGAGTTTGGCGCAAACCTGCCTGAAAAGACAATTCCAAAACAAATTACATTTCCCCAAATGGATGCTTGCCGTTTACTCTTCATCGGCAAAAACTGGCAAAACAAGGGCGGGGAGAAGGCATATCAAACTTATTTGCTATTGAGGGAAAAAGGCTTGGACTGTTCTCTGACGATAATAGGATGCAATCCGGCACATCTTGATACCACAGATCCTCATTTACATGTTATTCCGTTTATCGACAAATCGGATGAAGGGGAGCAACGGCGACTGGATGAAATTCTCAGAAACACTCATTTTTTTATTCTTCCTACCGTTTTCGATTGTTACGGGATTGTATTTTGCGAAGCATGCGCTTACGGTATTCCTTCATTGGCTGCGGATGTAGGCGGCGTACACCAGATTATAAGGAACGAGAAAAACGGATATTTGTTGCCACACGATGCCAATCCACAACAATATGCCCGACTTATCTTCCAGTTATGGAACAATCCCGAAGAATATCGAAGACTTCGCCTTTCTTCCCGCCAAGAATTTGAGAAACGGCTTAATTGGAATGTATGGGAGCAGAAAATAAATATCATGCTGAATAAGTTAATCGCAACATCTAAAAAAACGGCTATGGAAACAAAAGAAACAGGATTCTACATTCCTACTTATGTAATAAATCTGAAAGAGCGGAAGGAACGCAAGAGACATGTCGTCAAAGAATTTGAAGGACGGGAAGAATTCGGAATTAATTTTATCGAAGCCTGCACACATCCCATCGGTGCGGTGGGGCTGTGGAACAGTATTGTGAAGATTGTAAAAATGGCGGTCGAACAGGAGGATGATGTTATTCTGATTTGTGAGGACGACCATTATTTCACGGAACACTACTCAAAAGAATACCTTTTCGAGAACATTTTCAACGCTCACGAACAGGGGGCGGATATTCTTTCGGGTGGTATAGGAGGATTCGGCTATGCGGTTCCGGTAGCCGGAAATCGCTATTGGATAGATTGGCTGTGGTGTACACAGTTCATTGTGGTTTACAAAAAGTTCTTCCAAAAGATTTTGGATTACAAGTTTAAAGACAATGATACGGCTGACGGGGTAATATCGCAGCTGTCAAATAATTTAATGACACTTTATCCGTTCATATCCCGACAAAAAGAATTCGGATACTCCGATATAACGCAAGGCAATAAAGACAATCCTCATTTGATTTCGCAACACTTTGAACGGGCCGATGCTCGTTTGTCGGCAATACACCGTGTTTCAACCTTTTATAATTACCCTGATTGTTTTGAAAAATAAAATACGTGTTTATGCCACCTGTTTTTGGCAATCTGACGATTTATTATACAATGATTTAACGCTCTATGGCTTTGGCAAAGCTGAGTGGAAAAATATCGAATTTGTTACTGATAACAGTTTTGACATAGCTGTTATTTTAACCTCTCCACATGAAAACCATAGGAGTTTCGTCCCCGAAAAAGCTGTTACTTTTTTCACAGAACCTCCGGCATCGCCTCATCACAAAAACACGACAAAGAATGTATGCCCGATGTATTTACCTCTCCCTTGGTGTTTTCATAGTCAGCATAAGGAAGAAGTGCTTTCAACTTCTCATAATATCAAGAAATCAAAGTTTCTTTCGGCTGTTACCAGTGAATTGTGTTGGCTGGAAGGACACCAAAAGAGGCTTGGCTTTTTGTTTCATCTTGATGCTATTTTCACTCAAGGATTGGACATATTCGGCAGAAAACAGACCGGACAAATATTTTCCCAATTCAAGAACTATCGCTCGGAACTTACAGATAAATACGATGGACTTATTCCTTACAGATATCATTTTGCGTGCGAAAATTCTTTCATTCCCGATTATTTTACCGAAAAAATCTTAGACCCAATTCTTGCCGAATGTTTATGTTTTTACGATGGATGTACAAATATAGCAGCATATCTCGACCATCGTGCATTTATCAAAATTGATGTAACAAACATTCAAAATTCAATAGATACGATAATACGGAGTATTAAAAATAAAGAATATTTCAAACGTCGGGAATTTATTGTCAAAGAAAAACGGAGAATCTTAACAGAGTTAAACCCTCTCAATATTATTTGGGCTACACTGAATGATAAAGATTTATCGAAACAATTTAAGTTGTAGTTTTTCCTTTTCCATTCTAATCCATTCTAAGGAACGCTAAGAAACCTATCGGTATCATTCCTGTTTGCCTCATGTATCTTTGCTGCGATAACCTTATAATCGCAGTAGTATATGGAAAATAATGCAGACAGCTACGTACTCGTCCTGGAGGATCGTAGCAGGGTGCAATCCCCCACCGAAGCAGGACACCTGTCCGTCGTCTCCTCCATGGATGAAGCCGGCCGGGTCAAGACCGTCGAACCGACGGAAGTCAATCAAACGGCTTTCATGAAATTCAAGAAGAACGACAGTATACTCAAAAACTTCCTGTCGAATTTAGTCAAGCAGTTCAAAGACCCGACCCATTTCGGAGTATACCGTCTGGTTTCCGACCGTGCCGTCGAGTCGGTAGCCGAACTGAGAAACATGCTTGCCGGACGTGAGGAACCTCAGAACAAGGCTATGCTGGAAAGTATCCGGATGAATCTCGACGAGTTTGCTCCGGCACAGAAAGCATCCGCCATCGACGAGTCCAAAGTCGACTGGAAAGAGTTGGAACGTCTCGGATTGAGTCGTGACCGGCTCGAACAGTCCGGCGACCTGAACAAATTACTCAACTGGCAGAAAACGGGTCTGGTCGGAATCTCCGTTCCTTTCGGAGAAACCTCCATCTATACCGAAGCACGCATCGCTCTGCGTCGAAGCGAAGACGGCAGTCTGGGGCTGGCCATCCACAGCATCCGCAAAGAGCCGCAGCTCGATTTACCCTATATGGGCTATCGTTTCAGCGAGGACGAAAAAGCGACGCTGCTGCATTCGGGCAATCTGGGGAAACAGGTGGAGCTGACCCCCAAAAACGGCGAACCCTTCAAAGGCTACGTCTCAATCGACCCGTTGACCAATGAGTTGGTCGCCCTTCGTGCCGACCGCGTGATCATTCCGCAAGAGATTAAAAACGTCTTGCTGACCGAACAGCAGCATCGGGATCTGACCGAAGGTAAGCCCGTGAAAGTAGAAGGTATGCTCTCGCGTGGCGGCAAACCGTTCGATGCCACGCTTCAGGTCAATGCCGAGAAAAGAGGCATCGAGTTTATCTTCAACGACAACCTTTCCTTCAAAGAACGCAGGCAACCCTCTCAAAAGCCGCAGGCGGATTCTCCGTATGGCGTGCCGGCGACCCTCTGCAAGTATCAGCTGACCGAGAAACAGCAGAAAGCCCTTTCGGAAGGACGCACCCTGTACCTTAAAAATATGGTGGATAAGGAAGGCGAAATCTTCAGTGCTTATGTCCGTTACGACAAGGAGCAGCAGCGTCCCCGTTTTTATCGCTATAATCCGGACAAAAAGCAGGAACAGGTCGAAGCCGTGGCCGAAGGACACAAGACACAGGTAGCCGTCAACAATGAAGGTAAGACGAACGAAGCTACCAGGCACGTCAAGGAACCCCTCAAAAGCGGTCAGGTGCGCCCTACCGAAAAACAACAGGCAAAACAGGAGAGCGAGGAGCAGAAGCAGCCTCGCAAAAGAGGGCGCAAGATATAGCCCTTTTCTCCGCTCTCATGAACCGCCGGACGGATGGGACGCCACCGTTCGTCCGGTTATTTTATCTCAACCTTAACCATCGTATCCCATGAAATGTATCATTGCCGAGAAACCCTCGGTCGCCCGCGATATAGCCCGCATCGTCGGTGCAACGCACAAAGAAGAGGGCTGTTTCTCAGGAAACGGCCATGTGGTTACCTGGGCCTTCGGACACCTCGTTACCCTTGCGATGCCCGAAGCATACGGCTTCCCGACGTACAGCCGCGATCAACTGCCCATTATCCCCGATCCTTTCCGGTTAGTCGTCCGACAGATCAGCAAAGGAACGACCTATACGGACGACCCGTCCGCCTTGAAGCAACTCAATATCATCCGCAAATGTTTCGACCGAAGCGATCGCATCATCGTCGCCACCGACGCCGGACGCGAAGGCGAGTTGATCTTCCGCCTGATCTATGCTTATTTGGATTGCCGCAAACCTTTCGACCGCCTGTGGATCAGCTCCCTCACCGATAAGGCTATCCGTGAGGGACTGTCCCGTCCGGCTGACGGCCGGCAGTACGACGGCCTTTATCTCTCGGGCAAGGCTCGCAGTGAAGCCGACTGGCTTGTCGGTATCAATGCCAGCCGCGCCCTCTCCATCGCCTGCGGAGGCGCTTACTCCTTGGGAAGAGTACAGACACCGACTCTGTCGATGATTTGCCGCCGCTATATCGAGCACCGGGGTTTCCGGTCCGTACCGTTTTGGAAAATCCATGCGCTGCCCACCGGCCTCTCCGTCAAGGCCATCGGAGAAACGACATACGAAAGCCGCAAAGCAGCGGACAGGGCGATGAAGGATCTGGATCCGCGCGAAGCACTCATCGTTTCGTCCGTTTCCGTACAAACGAATCCTGTGCCACCACCTTTGCTCTACGATCTGACAGCTCTTCAGAAAGAAGCCAACAAGCGATACGGATATACGGCGGAAAAGACGCTCTCGCTGGCCCAAAGCCTGTACGAGAAAAAGTGTACCACCTATCCCCGTACAGGCAGCCGGTATATCAGCGAAGACATCTTTGAAGAGATCCCTTCGCTATTAGAAAGTCTGAAAGATGATCCCGATTATGGCGATTACGTCGAAAAGCTCACTGCCGGTACACTTAACCGCCGGAGCGTGGACGATACGAAAGTAACCGACCACCATGCCATTCTCCTTACCGGAGAAAAGTCCGGCAGCCTGACCCGCGACGAGGAGGTGCTCTACCGGATGATCACCGTGCGTATGCTGGAATCCTTTTCCGAAGCGGCCATCGAAGAAACGCTGACGGCGACACTCACTCAAAGGGAGCATCGTTTCGGGATAAAGGCGAAGAGGCGGGTTAAGTCCGGCTGGAAAGCCATCCGCGGATCGGTGGAAGAGTCGGTAGAAGAAGGAGAAACCGTTGTGGACAGCTTTCCCGAATGGCAGGAAGGCGACCGGCTCGATGTTCTCGGATTCGAAATGACCGAACACCAAACAAAGCCCAAGCCCCTTTATACGGAAGCCACGCTGCTGTCGGCCATGGAGCACGCCGGACGGGAAGTTGCGGACGAAGAAGCCCGCAAAGCCCTCGCCGGTTGCGGCATCGGTACGCCTGCCACACGTGCGGCCATCATCGAGACATTGATCCTGCGGGAATATATTCGCCGGGAGAAGAAGACCCTTATCCCGACCGAAAAAGGTCTTTCCGTCTATAAACTGGTCGCCGGACGAAAGATCGCCGACGCCGAAATGACGGGAGCATGGGAAGTCGCTCTGGCTGCCATTGAAGCAGGCGCCATGGACGAACGGACATTCGGAAAGAGCATCGAAGTTTATACCCGTCAAATATGTGAAGAACTGCTGAAGACAGCCGCCGGAAACACGGATGCTCATTACAAGACTTACCGCTGCCCGCTATGCGGAAACGATTCGGTACGGGTGTATCCCAAAATCGCCAAATGCGTAACGGATGGTTGTGGGTTCAAAGTCTTCCGGGAGCTTTGCGGCACCCTCCTGAGCAAGGAACATATTCATGCCCTGATGACTGACGGATGCACTCCGCTACTCTGTCGGCTGACCGGCAAATCGGGAAAAACCTTCAATGCCCGCCTGAAGCTCGACGAAGATGGCGGCACCTCCTTCGTCTTCGATTCCAAACCCCGTAAACCTCAAACATAAAACGTATGGCATACCACAAGAAAGAGACGCTCCGGGGCAACATCGAAGCCATCCGCACCTTGCTTGCGGTCGAGAAGGAACACCGTCTGCCGACACCGGTTGAGCGAGAAGTTCTGAGCCGTTACAACGGTTTCGGCGGCCTGGCGTGCATTCTCAAGCCGGTCGATACGCTTGCCGACCGTACCCGTTGGGTCAAATCCGAACTGGAACTCTTCCCGATGGTACAGGAATTGAAGCAGCTGATCTTCGGGGAAAGCGCAAGCGAGCGCGAAGCCCGAGGCCTGTGGGATAGTCTCAAAAGCAGCGTGCTTACCTCTTTTTATACCGATGAACGGATCGTACGGGCCATCGCTTCCGCTTTGAGGGACCATCGGATTCCTGTCGGAAAACTATTGGATCCTTCGGCCGGTATGGGCGTTTTTTCCCGCATACTGGCAGGAGAGCATACCGAAGTGACAGCCTTGGAGAAAGACAAAGCTACGGGGCGCATCCTGCGCCTGTTATCGGCGGATAATCCTCAGCAAACAGTCCGTATCATCGGCTTCGAAGAGATCGAAGAACGACAGATGGGAACATACGATCTGGTGGCCAGCAATATTCCATTCGGAAATTTTGTCGTCTATGACCGGTCGTATGCCAAAGGGAAAGATCCGGTCAAAAACGAATCGACACGGGCTGTCCACAATTACTTTTTTGTCAAAGGACTGGATGCGCTCAAGGAAGGCGGGCTGTTGGCTTTCATCACATCGCGAGGGCTGTCGGACAGTCCGAAAAACGAATCGATTCGTCGTTATTTGATGGAAAACAGCCGGCTTATTTCCGCGCTTCGCCTGCCCGACGGAATGTTTTCCGAAAATGCCGGAACGCAGGCCGGAAGTGATTTGATCGTATTGCAAAAGCAAACAGGCAAAGGGATACGGATAGAGAGCGAAAAGTCCTTTACCCAAAGTGCTACGGTCTCCTATCAGGGAGAAACATTCACGGAAAATCCTCTGTTTGCCGGAGAAAATGCCGAAAATGTGCTTGCAACCAGGCGCTTCCCCGGAACGGATGCTTATGGAAAACCTGCGATGGTCTATACGCATGACGGAGGAATCGACGGTATCTCAAAGGAGTTGGGTGAAAAACTGTCGGCAGACATCAGGCAACATCTCGACCGGAAATTCTATCTGACGGGAGCAGAGACCGTACAACCAGCTACAGCCCCTGAAACCCAAATACCCGACCGAACCACAGCGGAATCCATTCGTTTGGAAATCGACCGGCCGGATCAGGCCACCACACAACCGGAAACGCAGCCTGTCGAAGAGGCAGGCCGTCTTTCTTTACCCGAACTTCCCGCCCATCTGGCAACAGCTCACCGGCTCATCACTAATGAATGGCTGCTCGATGAACTGGCCCGTACGCAGTTTGCGACTCCCCGTGAGGATCTCCGGCATGTGCAGGAGGGCGATATGATGCATATTCGTTTTTTGGGAACGGAAACGCTGGCCGTCTATACCGAAGGTCCGTATAAACGGGAAGATGGCAAAGTCTGGGCAGTTATCCATGCCGATCCGGACGGAGAGAACAGAGGGCTCATTACCGTCCCTCATACAGATATAACGGCTATCTATCCCGTACGGATGTCACTCCGTGTGATGCAGATCAACCAGGCGGTCAAACGACCGACGGACGCATCATCGGAGCGTATTCTGGCGGAAGCGGAGAAACGGGGGTATATCCGTCGTCCGTCCGCTATGCAGGCCGAGTGGATCGAAAGCGGACTTATCCGTGCCATACGGGAACTCGAGGGGCTTTCCAAACAGGAGTGGAACGAACGGAATCTGCCGGCGGCGGAATACCGGCTGCTCTACCCCGAACCCGACTCGGAACCGTCTCCCATGGAAGCGTTGAAACAGACACAGGAAAAGATTTTAAGCAAACAGCAGGATAAAACGATCCTGATTTTGATACGGAACGGAGACCGCTACGAAACCATCGGGGCGACAGCCAGGCGTTTGTCCGATACCTGTGGTCTTCGCCTGTCCGACCGCTCAGGAGAACCATATTGCAGCTTTCACAACCAACAACTGGATCAATACCTTCCTGTGCTGGTTCGGGCCGGTCATCGCGTAGCGATAGCCGATCGGCTTGAAAACAAGCAGGAAGAGAAGCAACGCGTGTCTTCCCCCGAGCAAAAAGAACCGGATCATCCCGAAGAAAAAACGAAAAAAAACGGCGCTCTCTCCGACACAGAGGATGAACAGGAGCGAAAAGCCGGGCGGGAAGAGGCACGTCAGGCTTATGACCTGATGCCCAAAAGTCTTGCCGGACAGCTTCCCAAACTGTACGCTACCGAAAAAAGCCTTGTCGGAGACAAGATAGCCTGTGCCCGCTACTTCCATCCCATGAGCGCCTATACCGCCTATCTGTTGGAGTACGATCCGAAAGAACGTGTAGGATTCGGTCTGGTCACGATGGGGTATGGCTGGGAGTTAGGCTATATGTCTTTGGACGAAATGAAGGAGGTCAAGGTAATGGGCCTGTGGATCGAACGGGATTTACACTTTACGCCAAAGGCTTTGCATCTGGTAGAAGAATTGAAAGAATATATCGGAGAACGGTATACCCATACGGAAGAACAGGTAATTGTGCACCGAACGGATAAAGCCGAAGCGAAGGCCTTGTCCAGCACATATCCGGCCGAAGAAGAAACGGACATTTCTCCCGAAGATATCCGGATCACGAAACACCGGTTGACTTTCGACCGCGACGGCATCCATGCACAAACCTTCGATCCGGTTTCAGGCGAAGCCATCGGAGATCGACAACCGATTCTTCCCGCTCCTGCGAGCGAACCGGCTGAAAAAACGTCCGAAGCGGTTGAAGAACAGGCTCCCGATGGTGTTCCGGTCATGACCCTGTTCAGGCAGTACGATACCCCGAACCGCCCTGTGCGGGGAGAAATACGCACCGATGTGGAAAGCCCGCGGGAAATGAACGGAAGAGCAGTCTATTTCGATGAAGAACATCATCCGGTAGAGTCGGTGGATCTTGACGTTCCTTCCCTTTTCCCCACCGGCGCCATTGAAACATGGAACCGGGAAGTGGAGCGTTTCAATGAAGTGGAACGGGAACGGAAACCGGCACCGGCCAAACCTCGTACCCAACGCCCATCAAGCCGGAAACAGCAACAGACATCCGGTCAGCCCGATTTATTTTCAGGTCTGTGGGATACGCCCGCACTGACCGAACAGTTTCGTCAACCGCCCGCACCGCCTTCGTTCGATACCGCCCCTCGCCCTTACCTCTCGGTTATCGGCGAACACCTGCGCGACGGTTCCATTGTCCGCCAGGGCAAGCAGATCGGCTACCTCTCGCAGGTATCGGAGGGTAACCCTCTGTTTCATCCCGTGGATCTACCCTCGGCACAAATCGGCAGGCTGGCGCTCTATATCGACTTACGCGACACCTACCACCGCCTTTATGATTACGAAACGACCCGGGAGATCGAAGACAAAGAAACCCGAAACCGCCTGAATACCCTATACGACCGTTTCGTCGGCGCTTACGGACATCTCAATGCCCGTAAAAACGCCGAACTCCTGCGTATGGATACCGGCAGCTCCGACATCTTCTTCCTGGAGCGAAGCCGGGACGGGCAGTATATCAAAGCCGACATCTTCGACCATCCGACGGCTTTCAGCCAAACGGCGCTCCGGACGGCGGAGACTCCGTTGGAGGCCTTATCCGCTTCGCTGAACAAATACGGAGAAGTCCGTCTCGCTTACATGGCCTCTCTTTTGCCGGAACAGGAAGAAGACGAGATTGTCGCCGCGCTCGAAGGTCGTATATACTATCATCCCATAGAGCGAGGTTATCAGATCGCCGACCGGTTTATCTCCGGAAATGTCATCGAAAAAGCGGAAGAAATCGAACAATGGGTGTTACAGCATGGAGAGAACGAAGCTGTCAAGAAAAGTCTTTCAGCCCTGAAGGCAGCGATTCCGACACCCATTCCGTTTGCCGATCTGGACTTCAATTTCGGAGAACGATGGATTCCGGCAGGCATTTATGCCCGATTCGCGTCGGAACTCTTCGAAACCGAGGCTCATATCGGATACAGCGCACCGGCCGACGAGTACACGGTCAAAGCTCCGACGAAGAATCCGAAAATATCTCATACTTATGCGGTCAAAGGCGAGTTCAAAACCTACGACGGAATCAATCTGATGAAACATGCGCTTCACAATACCATTCCCGATATCAGCAAGTCGAAAACGGTTCTTGACCAAGAAACCGGAAAAGAGAAGCAGATCAAAGTACGGGACGGAGATGCCATCCAGCAGGCCAATACAAAGATCGAAGAGATGCGGGAGCAGTTCAGCGCATGGCTTGTCCGGCAACCCGACACTTTTAAGGAAAAGCTTGCCGACCGTTACAACCGGCTGTTCAACTGTTTCGTAAGACCGCAGTACGACGGCAGCCATCAGACCTTTCCGGGTCTGAACGTAAAGGCATTGGGATTCGACGATTTGTACAAGAGTCAGAAAGATGCCGTATGGATGCTCAAGATGAACGGTGGCGGCATTTGTGACCATGAGGTGGGAGCCGGCAAAACGATGATCATGTGTACAGCCGCTTACGAGATGAAACGGCTCGGTCTGGCGAACAAACCGATGATTATCGGCCTAAAGGCCAATGTGTACGATATTGCCACCACATTCAGCAAAGCTTATCCCAATGCACGTATTCTCTATCCCGGCAAAAACGACTTCACCGTCCGAAACAGGGCAAGGATTTTCAGCGATATCAGGAACAACGACTGGGATTGCATCATCCTGACCCACGAACAGTTCGGAGCCATTCCCCAATCGCTCGAAATACAGGAGGGGATTTTTCAAAAAGAACTCGACTCGGTGGAAGAGAATCTGGAAGTGCTCCGTCAGCAGGGACGGGAAATTTCCGGACGAATGTTGAAAGGGTTGGAAATCCGGAAAAAGAATCTGGAGGCCAAACTCACCCGGATTGCCGACGACATCGCCGAACGGAAGGACGATACGATCGATTTCAAACGGATGGGAATCGACCACCTTTTTGTGGACGAAAGCCACAAATTCAAGAACCTGACTTTTACGACCCGTCACGACCGGATAGCGGGGCTGGGCAACAGCGAAGGCAGTCAGCGTGCCCTGAACCTGCTCTTTGCCATCCGCACCATTCAGGAACGCACGGGCAAGGATTTAGGGGCGACCTTCCTTTCGGGAACGACCATTTCCAACAGTCTGACCGAGCTGTATCTGCTGTTCAAATACCTGAGACCGCAAGCACTCGAAAAGCAGGGAATCGGAACGTTCGACGCATGGGCAGCCGTCTTTGCCAGGAAAAGCACCGACTATGAATTTTCGGTGACCAATGAGATTATCCAGAAGGAGCGATTCCGCACTTTTATCAAAGTCCCTGAATTGGGAGCGTTCTACGCCGAAATTTGCGATTTCCGCACGGCGAAGGACATCGGGATCGACCGTCCGGAGAAGCATGAAATTCTGCATCACATTCCACCGACGCCCGAGCAGGAAGCCTTTATCCAAAAGCTGATGGAATTTGCCCGTACCGGTAATGCCGAGTTATTGGGTCGGGAGAAGCTCTCCGATCGGGAAGAAAAGGCAAAAATGCTTATCGCCACCGACTACGCCCGAAAGATGTCGCTCGACATGCGGATGATTTCTCCTTCTTACGAAGACCATATCGACAACAAGGCTTCGCATTGCGCCCGACTGATCCACGATTATTACCGGAAATATGAACGGGAGAAAGGTACCCAGTTTGTTTTCTCGGATTTGGGTACGTACAAGCCGGACGAGTGGAACGTTTACAGCGAAATCAAACGAAAACTGACCGATGATTACGGCATCCCTGCGTCGGAAATCCGTTTCATTCAGGAATGCAAAACGGAGGCTGCCAAGAAAGCGATGATCGCGGGCATGAATGCCGGCAGCATACGTGTCCTGTTCGGCTCCACCGAAATGCTCGGAACGGGCGTCAATGCCCAGCAGAGGGCTGTGGCGGTGCATCATCTTGATACGCCCTGGGTGCCCAGTGCCCTGGAGCAACGGGATGGCAGGGCAATCCGCAAAGGCAATGAAGTAGCCAAGTTCCATGCCGGCAACAAGGTCGATGTCATCATCTACGCCGTGGAAAAGTCGCTCGACAGCTACAAGTTCAACCTGTTGCACAACAAGCAGCTTTTCATCAATCAGCTGAAGACAAACTCCCTCGGAAGTCGAAGCATCGACGAAGGTGGCATGGACGAAGCAACAGGCATGAACTTTTCCGAATATGTAGCCGTGCTATCCGGTAATACCGACCTGTTGGAGAAAGCCCGTATGGACAAGAAGGTGATGGCGATGGAGAGCGAGCGAAAGAACTTTCTTTACGAAAGAGATACGGCCCGTTCGCAACTGGCGAAACTTCAGGGCGCGGTCGAGTTTCATGAGAAGAAGATCGCCGAAGCAGGGAGAGACCGGACGGTTTTCGAGGAGCGGGTAAAGAAAAATGAAGACGGGACATACCAAAATCCGATACGGATTGATGGAGTGGAAGACGGCAGGGATATCAAAACAATCGCCCGCAGGCTGAAAGAGTACGAAGAGAAAGCCCGAACAGGCGGTGAGCACATGCCGATCGGCGAATTATACGGCTTTCAATTATCCGTCAAGAGCGAAGCCTCCATGAAAGAGAGTTTCGACTTCGTGGATAACCGGTTCTTTGTGAAAGGTTGTGGCAGCATCTATTATACTTACAACAACGGACATTTGGCTGAAGACCCCAAACTGGCCTGCATGAACTTTCTGAATGCTTTGGAGAAGATACCCAGAGTCGTCGAGAGTCACCGGAAAGAACTGGCTGCGACACAAGCCAAGATACCGACGTTCGAAACGATGGTTTCTGCCGTATGGAAGAAAGAGGAGGAATTGCAGGAGCTGAAGAGACAAGCCGCGGAGCTGGATCGCAAGATCGCCCTTTCGCTCAAAAAAGAGGACAACAGCGAAGTGAAACCGGAAGAAACGGTAGCTCCCGATGCGACAATCGCAGTCGATGTGCCCTTACGGGAGGAGCTAAAAAGGGAACGGTCTTCCGAGCGGAATCATACCGATTGGAAAGAAATACGGGAGGATGAAAAAGTCAAGCCCTGCATAAATCCCGGAAGATGGTGAAAAGAACTTGGGCGTTAAATCGGCTACAACCCATGTATAACGGTCAATTCTACGCTGGATTATTCAGTAAAGAACGATTTTTATGCTATTTTTTTGCTTCTCTTGAAATCTTTCTTACTTTTGCAACTGTAAACCGACCGCTCGGTCTTGTTTGCGGCAAAGGATAATGATATGAACGCAACAAAGAACTTTATTTTAGAAAAGTCGTTCGGCCTTTTTCTTCAAAAAGGCTATAATGGTGTTTCGATCAGGAATATCCAAGAAGGGACCCACTTGTCAAAAGGGGCAATCTACCATCATTTCCAAGGAAAAGAAGAGATCTTCACCAAAGCAATGGACTTATTCTTCTTCCCTGCTCTCAGAAGTTTTCATTATTCCGATACAGACACAGGTACACCTTTGAAGAAAGCGCTTAATGAAGCTATTGAACACAGAAAGGGACATATCGATAAATTGCGTGAAATGACCGATTTCAAAGTGGATGACTTTTATTTTTTCAAGCTGGCCTTTCAGGTAGAAGAATTTTATCCGGACTTTAAGAGCAAAGTTGAAAATACATTTTTAGAAGAAGAAAATGAATGGAGAGAAGTGTTGCAAATGGCGGTTCAAAAAGGAGAAATCCGTAGGAATACGGATATCGATTTAACCCTGTCTCTTCTTATGCTTATTCCACGGGGATTGGGACTGAGCATGGCATTCTCTTCCGGAATTTCAATGGACTCATTGAAGGAGATATATGAAAAATTTTATCGGACATTAAAAGAATAATTTTTTTGCCCAAAAACAAACCGAGCGGTCGGTATCTTACAAAGGATATGGAAAAAAGAAGGATACAAATAGTCTATTATTCGCAATCAGGTTCTTTGAAATACTTGATTGAAGAATTGATGCGTCCTTATATGGGAGATTACGAACTTGTCTGGAATCCCATTCATTGTGCGAAACCGTTCCCCTTTCCTTGGAACTGGAAGCGTTTCTTTGATGTCTTCTGCGACTCTGTTTTACAGAAAGGATGCCAGATCATATGCGACGAAATAATGACAGCGAAAGATGATATGGTATTACTTGGCTTTCAGCCGTGGTTCCTTCATCTTTCATTACCCATACAGTCTTTTATAAACTCTACGCAGTTCAGTCGGATTGTGAAAGATAGAGAAATCATTCTCTTTACCTGCTATCGCAATACCGGAGCCATGGCAAGGAAACAAATGGCAGCGCATGTAGAAAGTTGTGGCGGACATATAGTTGCCGAGGTGGAAATCTCGGATCAATCCAAAGAAAGGTCAAGCGCTATTCGATTTGTCAGGTGGTTCTTTACAGGGAAGAGCAACCCGTTTAGAAACATGAAAAAGCAGCAGGAAAAAGTTTGGAATGTTTTAGATGAAGTATTGCATAAGTCGAGCCGAATCAGAATACAAGATCAAGAAAAACGACTTCTGAAAGAACAATATATACTTGAAAGATTTCAAAGATGGGCATATTTCATTCAACCTGCAGACAAAATACATCGCTTTCGTTTATTACTGTTTCAACTGTGGATTTTAATGGCATTGATATTTGTCTCACCAATTATGAAAAGTATAATCAAATCAAAAAAAACAAAGAACAGTCATGAATGAAGTCTTTATTACAAGAACGTCTTCTTTCCTTCCTAACGAAGCCGTTGAGAATGATAACATGGAACAAATCTTGGGGATGGTCGGTGGTCATCCTTCCAGAGTCCGCAGCATCATTCTTCGTCAAAACGGGATTAAGAAACGCTATTATTCTCTTGACAGAGAGGGAAAGATTGTTTACACAAACGCAGAATTGACCGCTATTGCCGTAAACAAGTTATTCGATCAGGCTATTTCGTTTAAGGACATAGGTTTATTAGCTTGCGGAACGTCGCTTCCAGACCAACTTTTCCCATCACATGCCGTTATGACACATGGTCTTTTGGGGAATAAGCCGATAGATCTGCTTTCTCCTTCGGGTGTCTGTTGTGCGGGCATGCATGCTTTCAAACATGCTTATTTATCCGTTCTTTCCGGTATGTCTCAGAATGCCGTATCGACAGGATCGGAACTGGTCTCACCTGTACTTCGTGCCGATAATTTTGAAGAAGAATATAAAATGCTGAGTCTGGTCGAAGAAAAGCCGATTATTGCTTTTGAGAAAGACTTTCTCCGTTGGATGTTATCGGACGGTGCCGGAGCATTCTTATTCGAAAACAGATGCAGAGGAGATTTGTCTTTGAGAATCGATTGGCTCGAATCCATCTCTTACGCAAATGAACTGGCGGTCTGCATGTATGCAGGAGCCATTTTCGAGAACGAACGTTTCAAAAGCTGGAAAGAAGCCGATCCCCTGGAATGGGGACGAGAATCTTATTTCGCAGTTAAACAGGATACGAGACTTCTCGGTGCCCATGTCATAGAAAAAGGAGTCGACTTCGTTTGTGAGAATCTTTGCAAACATGATATCGGCTTCAATGAAATAGACTATGTGCTTCCCCATATATCTTCTATGTACTTTTTCGATAAGCTGAAAAAAGGCTTTGAGATGAAAGGTTATCCGGTGGCAGATGGACAATGGTTCCTCAATTTGCCTTATGTGGGGAATGTCGGATCGGCTTCTATTTATTTAATGCTCGACGAATTATTCCATTCGGGTAAACTCAAGCAAGGGCACCGGGTTTTACTTATCGTACCCGAAAGTAGTCGATTCTCCTATTCAATGGCCTTACTCACAGCTGTATAAGTAAATTTCAAATTATATCGTATATGAACCGTATTGCAGAATTTATCGTCAAAAAACGTCTTGCCATCATTACGGCCGGCGTAGCAGTTACGTTGATACTCGGCTATTTTTCGACCAGGCTGACCATCAACTCCAATTTTATGTCCTACTTACCCGATGATGATCGGAAAGTTATGCTGTTTGAGCGAACGGACAGCTTATATGCCACAGGAAATATCATCGTAATCGGGATGAGCAATACGGAAAAAAACATTATAACGCCAGAAGGAATATCGGTTATACGGCAGGTTACCGACTCCGTCTCCGAAATAGAAGGTGTGGAGAAGGTAACCGGCCTGGCCAATGTAATCGATATCAGGCATCGTAACGACGGAGTGGAAATAGGACGATTGATGGATGAAGAGATAATTCCCGACTCTTTACCCTCCTTACAGTCGTATATTTTGAATAAAGAGATGTATCGTGGCCGACTGTTGTCGGAAGACGGTCGAAGCACGGCAATCATTGTTTTTGTCGAAACAGCTGCCGACAAGGAAAAAGCTGCCCGGGAGGTAAATGACCTGCTTGATGAAGTCAGGCGATCGCATCCCGAATTAACTGTTTATTGCGACGGTTTGCCAATGCAGCAACAAAGCCTTACGGAATCGACGGAAAAGGATCTGATCCGGCTTGTTCCCCTTGTCTGCCTGCTGATTGCTCTTATTCTCGCATCGACACTGCATTCGTTGCGAGGCATATTCCTTCCACTGCTTTCCGTGGCGATGGGCAGCATTTGGAGTATGGGGGCGATGGGACTGTTCCATGTTCAACTTTCTCCCATATCCGGCTCGATTCCGGTTGTCCTTTTTGCCGTAGGATCTGCTTACACAATACATGTTCTGAACTTTTTCAAATTGCTTGAAAACGGCGAAAATCATAAGGAAATCGTCGTAAGGGGAATAACAATTATAGGGGTTCCCGTAATGCTGGCCGGACTGACGACCATTGTCGGTTTCCTTTCATTTATTCCGGGGACATACCTGAGCATCATTCGTGATTTCGGTATTTTTATGGCATTGGGTACATTCTTTTGCCTGCTTTTGTCACTTACCTTTATTCCGGCTGTCGAGTCCTATCTTCCACCCTTGAAACATCAGGAGAAAAAACAGAAGAAACACGTTCTTTCCGATGTTTTGCAATGGCTTGCCGGAATTTCCATACACCGCAACAAAATGGTTCTTTACTGTGCCGGTGGCTTGATTCTTCTGATGGGAGCCGGCCTTTTCCGACTAAAAAGTAACATTGATGTACTCTATTATTTCCCAGAAAAGCATCCGTTAAGACAATCTGCGGCCTTTCTCAACCGGGAATTCGGAGGAACCCTCCCCATTCAGATCAAGGTGACTGCTGACCTGACACGTCCCGAAACGCTGGCAGCCATGCAAGATTTCGAAGATTTCCTTTCCGGACTTCCGCATGTGCATAATCCGCAATCGGTAACGGAGCTTATCAAAGAAATGAATCAGGCTATGGGGGAAGGCAAACAAATACCCGACACACAAGAGAAAATACAAAACCTCTGGTTCTTGCTCGAAGGAGAACCCGTAATGGAGCAGCTCTGCAATACCGACAAAAGTGAAGGCATGATCCATGCTACCATGTGTAATGCACCGACCGGAGATTATCATGCCGTAAGCCGGAAAATCAACGAATATGCCGCCGCACATTCATCCGGTACGGTGCAATTCGAAACAACCGGATTGCCTTCCATCTATTCGAATTTTGACTATAATTTGATGCAGAATCTCTTCTGGAGTCTGCTGTTAGCCTGCATATTGGTATTTATCTGTATGACATTTCTGGTCAAATCGCTTAAAAGCGCCCTTGTCGGATTTGTACCGCTTATGAGTGCCATCCTTTTCATCTTCGGACTGATGGGCTATCTCGGCATCGCCCTTAACCTCGCGACTGTGCTGATTGCCGGAGTTGCCGTAGGGATTGGGGTAGACTATTCCATCCACTTTATTTCCGGTTACCGGAATGCGCTCGTATCGGGGAAAGAATGCAATGAAGCTGTCATCCAAACACTTCAGACTTCCGGAAAGGGCATCCTGTTCAATGTAACGGCTGTTGCATTCGGTTTTCTGGTTTTGGTGTTTGCAGACCTCGTACCATTGAAAGAGTTCGGTTTGATCATGTTTGCCACCATGTTCGTATCCGGCTTGGCGGCAACTCTCCTCCTGCCTTCGATAATTCTATGTTTTCATATCAATCTTAATAAAACTCAGAAACAATGAAAAAATTATCTTTCTTCTTCATGGCTGCCTTTCTGCTTTCGGCAGCATCGGCTCAAAATGCTACAACCATTTTAGAAAAAGCAGACAGTGTGCTGAATGCACCTAAAGATGTGACAGCAACCAGCACGATGACAATCACTGCCCAAAACGGCAGTCGGAGTGTCCGCACCATGCAGGTCTTTCAGAAAGGAACCGACAAACGGTTGGTTCGGTTCCTCTCGCCTGCAGATCAGAAGGGCATCGCTTTTCTCTCGCTCCCCAACGACAATCAGATTCTTTATTTGCCGGCTTTCGGAAAAACGCGTCGGATAGCTTCGCACGTAAAGAACACCCGTTTTGCCGGAACAGATTACACCTATGAAGATCTGGAGGCCAAACGTTATGCAGATAAATGGGATGCAGAACTGAAAAGTCGGTCAGCCGGCGAATACACATTGTCGCTTACACCGAAAAAGGGGGTCAAGACAGATTATGCCAAGATGGATATCCGGATAAAAGCGGATACCTATTTCCCCGTGGAAGTTGTTTTCTACAACAAGAAAGGAGTAGCTTCCAAACGGATGACCGTCTCGGAAATCTCCAATCACAAAGGTTTTCTTATTGCCAAAACATCTGAAATGAAAGACCTTTCAGGAGGCAGTTCGACACAAACGCATCTTCAGCATGTGGAACTGAATACAGGCTTAAAAGACGATGTTTTCACCGAACGGAATCTGATGAAATAAACCATTGAATCATGAAATCTTTTCTGTTTATACTGACGGCATGTCTGACGATATTTGCCAAGGCGCACGCTCAAATCGTTGAAGATAAACCTTTCGAGTTGAATGGCAGTCTGCAACTCGATGACCGTATCCGCCTGAAAAGCGGCGGGCTTGACTGGCAGGAATACCGGATGAGCCTGCAACCCGTGTATAAGGTAAACGATAAGGCACGGCTTCATGCCGATATTTGGATTCGCAAACTTATCACAGCTTCACCTTTCGACCAGCCGGTCGAGAATGTACAGCTTCGAGAGGCATACATCGATTTATACGGCTTTTTAAGTGAGCATATCGATGTCCGTATCGGCCGACAGCGCATTGCCTGGGGAACGGCCGACCGGCTCAACCCTTCGGATAATATCAACCCTTGGGAGCTGGAGGATTTTTGGGATTTCGGACGGCATACACCTACCAATAGTCTTCTTGCCAAATACTATTGGAATGGGTTCACACTTACGGCTGTATTCACGCCCCGGTTTTCTCCATCCTTGCTTCCCGACCAAAGTTGGAAAGCAGCGTTTATGCCTGAAGTTCCCGATCGCTGGCAAATTCCGTTGCCTGACGGGACGATGACGGATATATGGCTTCAGCCTCTTTCTGTTTCCCGGATGGAAAATCTGCCCGAACGGAAACTGAAAGCATCGACTTATGCTGTCAAAATAGCCCGGGATATACGCAATTATACCGTTTCGTTCGGATGGTTGCGCCAATATGCACCGATTCCGGTATTGACCCGTTTATCCGTTCAAGGGAAAATAACGAGCCTGCCCACTTCCCCTGATATGCCTGTTCCGATGAATACGACTGTCGATGCAATGCTCTCATACCCGTTGCGCAACGTCGTGAGTGCCGATTTGTCCGGTTCCCTCGGAAGTGTGGGCGTATGGGGAGAGGCGGCTTTATTTATTCCTGAAAAAACGATACTCACGCGTTCGGTCTCTATAGAAAGTCCTATGGGAACTTTTAATCCGGTTCTTCCCGACAGTACAATCTTTGACGGCAATCCGTATTTGAAATATACACTCGGATTCGATTACACTTTTCCGGCTAATATCTATCTGAATGTACAATACGTACATGGGTTCTTTCACGAGGAAGGGAGGAAGAGCCTGACCGACTGGCTGGCGTGGACATGCGAATGGAAATCGGCTGATGAAAAACTGAAATTATCATTGTTGAACGGAGCTTTTCAGGTTGCCGATTTCAATAACATCAAAGAAGGGTGTACATTGTTCTGGTTGCCGGAGCTTTCGTATAAGCCGGTCGACAATATCGAACTCAAGGCCGGTGCACACTGCATCTTCGCCGGAAAAGATGCTCCGTTTTACCCCATAAGAAAAAACGGAGATACGTATCTGAAAGTGAAATACTCGTTTTAGGAACAATCATACCGAGAAGCAATATAAAATACTAACCCCTAAAAGAGTAAAAAGATGAAAAAGTTATCGTTACAGAGTATTGGACTATTTTTCGCTGCTGCTGTTCAGACGGTATTTCTGACAGGGTGCGAAAACCGGTTTGACTTGGAGGACATTCCGCAGGAAGCGGAAATCCGGACACGCTCGGCCGTAGGCGAGACGGATAACGGCAGAGAATACCTGGGCCGTAATTTTTACCTGACAAGTTCGGATGAAGTGGTTTCGGACAGTCGATCCGGAGCAGAAAGGAAAATGCTGGCCCGTACATTTAACATTCAGACCGGTTCTGTGGGGAGCAATTACTTAGGTGTACACGTCATGGCATGTTATACCGATAAGGATGGAACATTGCAGCAAATCGAAGTGTGGGTTAATGACGAATATGCCGGAGAGCTTGACATTCGTAAAGCCGAATGGGATTTTGTTACGCTCAAGGATGGAAAAACAGTCCGGCTGCGTCAAGGAGCCAACAAAATTACTTTCCTGTCCTCTTTGCCGTACTTTCCCGAAATAGACGCTATTCAAGTTGAATCGGCGCGGCAGGCACTCATAAAAGAAGATCCTCAGTATAATGCCTTTATCGCTCTATTGAAACAACAGCGGAATGCTTCGACGAGCAAGTTGGAGCAGGAAGAAATCATCCGGATGACATCGGATAGCGACGACGGACTAAATGCTTCTTCCCGCTCTGTGGGCAGGTCAGCTTATGACCAGAGCTGGAATTGGCAAGTGACTCCACGCGAACTCAGTAATCCCGACGGAAATTACAGGCACCTGGTTTGTGTTCCGGTTACTTATACTTATCATCGTAAACTGTCATTGAGCAGCGGAACACATACGTTTATGACCAATCCCATCGAAGGAGACAGCTATTACACCGTCGATCCGGTTATGTATTTATACAAAATCGATGATCCTCACAACTATACGTATTATAATGATGATGCCTCCGGGCTGGGACATCACGCCCAAATAACCGCAACATTACCTGCCGGAGAATACTATCTGGTTATCCGAGCATACAGCAGTTATTATGCCTCTACTACGACGGGAAGACAAGGTTTGGTCAATGTCTTCCAGGATGGTTATATCCTGAATTCACAATGTCCGATAGCCGGTTATTCCGTGGATGTCGATTCTCCGAACACGGGTATCATCAACTATTTTACGGCGTACACGACAGGTATAGCAGAGTTCTTTCTGGAAGAAAAAGGAAGCAAAAAAGTGAAATTCTTCGGCGAATCCTATTTCTACGTTCCCCCCATGGAGCAGATGTGGTTCAACGATGCACGCGTGAGGTTGACGAAGCCATCGAGTCAGGCCCGATACAATATGATTATATCTTCCGTAGGTGCTTTCGGTGCTTATTACGGCAACTGCGACGTGTACGGCTCTTGCCAGCAGGTAATGCCCGGAGACTTGGTTGCCAACAGCTTCCCGAACTTGATGGTAAACGATGGCATATACAGTAGCGGAGGAGAGACCAACGTATATAACTGCGCGTCGTGGGCCGGAGGCTTAACATACGGCTGGACGTGGGGAGGCATCTATGAAAGCAATACAAGTCCCTATTTGGTAGGTCCTTATTACGGCGATCCTAACGTATGGAGCAGTTGGGATGCCTTCTTTGCCAACAACCCGCAACGATATGCCGGCGCGACTGTATACACACGCGAAAATGCCGATGCAACCAACGGAGAAGTAGCCGTATGGTCTTATAACGGAAACATAAGCGGAGTTACTCATTTCTCGTGCAGAGGTACAGCCAATGACCATCCGCACGGTTACGCATGGGAAAGTAAACCCGGTGGGCTCAGGAGAATCTTTCACCCGCGCGATGCTCTTAGAGGTCAAGGCATGTATTCGTATGGTCAAGTGTTCGCTTATTATAGAGATGCTAATAAGCCGGCCGGTCCTTATCCCAATCCCGGTTTGAGGAAAAATTCTTCCCAATCCATTTCTTTCGAAGAATCGGTACGGAGAGGTTTGACGGTGATTGAAAAGGTGGAACTTACTCCGGTCGAAAAAGAAACGTTCACACGGAAAAGCAAAGAGAAAGGGTTGACTGCAAACAATCCCGAAATAAGAAAGCTGTATGATGCCTGGGACAAAAAAGTCTCTTCTCAATATGCTCATATCAGCAACCCATATGTGCTTATGGAGATTCAGGAAGGGAAAAACCTGATCGCATATTGCCGGGAAAAACAACAGGAGGCCCTGGCATTCTTTATCAACCTGTATTTTAACGATAGTCGCGAGACTGCCACCAAGGCAGTGTCCCACTATATGTTTTGCGTAATATTTTCAGAATATGGTGCAGAAATCGAGGCGATAAAAAATGATTGGAGACGTAATCAGTACAATCAAAAGGGAGCTTATATCGCACCGGTTCCTGAAATGTTCGTGAAGAAATTCGCAAAAAGATTGTTTAATAAATTATTATAGGAGGAATTGTATGATGAAAAAAATGTATGTATTTATTTTATGTCTGATCGTTTTCGCCGGCTGCAGCCAAACGGACAATGAACCGGTTACCGAAGGGAAATCTTTGATAACGGCCGTCACAAGGAGCGGCAATGTGGAAGGGATCGTCTCGGAATATGAAACAGCATCCGATGATGAATCACAATATGGTTCGATTTCTGCAAGGCTCGCTTTCACGGGAGACGATATCGAATGGTTCAATCCGAGAACACGGGAAATTAGATTCAGAAAGATCAACTCTATTCCGGTCTACGCACGAATAGAAATGAAAGTAGGGGAAGAAACGGTCTTTACGATTGTTGCGCATATAAGTGATGCTGTCAATCGGGCGTACAACAATCTTGTGTTATTTTATGACATGGAGAAGAATGCCTATTTTCTGAACGATAACTATCCGGATTATTGGGACCCGGAGGGTACTCGCCGGAATGCGGAGAAAAGAGCTCCCGGATGGGCTAAATTCCTAAAGCAATTGAAGAAGGAAGGCAAACTCAAATGATTTAATCATTTTCCTGTAGAGAGAGAGGATGCGGCTCCCTTGCATCCTCTCTCATTTTATTGAAGCATTAACACAAAGAACAAGATGCAGGATCAGGTTATCATTTGCGACTTGGACAACACGATATTCGATACTTCGAGCATCGATCCCGAATTGTTTGCGTCGTTGCTTCACAAAGCAACCGAGTATTTATCAGGACGCTTTACCGCGGAAATCATCCTCTCGATCATACAAGACATCGTATCCAATCCGTTCGACAGGGTATGCGAGAAATACGGATTGCCCAAATCAATGATATTACCTGTCTTGGATGAATTGAACGGTATCTCTCTGGAGCATTCTGCCATTGTGCCGTATGAGGATTATACCGCTTTCAGAGCGATACCGGCATATAAGATTTTGGTGACTACCGGATTCAAAAGATTACAAGAGAAAAAATTGAGAAAACTGCAGATAAGTCAAGACTTCGACCGGATAATCATCAACGATCCCGTCTATGCGAATTCGAGCAAACTGGATATCTTCCGTGAATTAAGCAGGGAATTGGACCTAAAAGACCGAAAGACATATGTAGTAGGCGATGATCCCGCTTCCGAAATAAAAGCAGGACGGGAGTTGGGATTTACAACCGTCCTGATGGTCAGAAAGGAATACCTTTCCAACCCCTACACCGATTATATTGTCTCCTCTTTCGAGGGTTTGAGAGACCTTTTGAGAGATAATATGGAAAACGATTGCGCCCTTAGGAAGTAGAATATTTTGCAAAAACTTTCTACTTACTCGTTGTGCCGATACTTCGGAATCGCTGCTGTAATTCTTTAATGCGAAGCAAAAGTTGTCCGAAAGAAATTTTGTTTCCATAAATAAAAGATTCCTGTAAAGCAGCATAGTCGTTCTCCCAATCCTTTATACATTCTACAGGAGGATAGAACTCTATTTTGTCCGGATAATCTTTATCATAGTTAGCATAGGATACATGATAGAATTTTCTACGATGCTCTACAATTGCTCTATACAGAGCACTATCAGCTAACGCTTGTCGCCCAAATTCGGTATCCATTAATTTCTCCAGATCATACAAATGCCTGCTCATGCGTAGACTGCGAGGCTTTTCTTTCTGGAATTCTTCGCACAATAAAAAAGCTTTTTCCAGAAATGTTCTCGAAGGAAGAACTGTCGGAATAACTGCTGTAGAATCCCGATCTGCATCAGGGAAATGTTTGCCAATCATTGTGGTAATCACTTTTTCCTCAAAAGGCTCTTTCATGGAGAGACAACTGATCTCCACTTTGACCATGGGTCTAAGATAGCCGGATTGTTCTTCAACTATGGGAGAATATTCGATCATGATTTCAGTCGGATCGCTATCCGTTGATATTGCGATTCCATCTTGTTCTGTTACGGGATAAATCCTGTAATCGAACAATCCGATGGACTTCATTCGGCTGTCGATGTCTTCGACAAGAGTGTCTATGATATATTTGCGACATTGCTTACGCAAAGTTTTTAATTGATTGTTGTTTTCAATCGATTCCTTAAAATACTGATAGTTGATAGCCAGATCAATGTCTTCACTGAAGCGTTGTATCAACTGCCAACCCTTACTCAAACTGGTGCCACCCTTAAAAAGCAAGTATCCGGCACATTCCGATTGGAACAAAGCCTTGATCACCATTGTCACCCACCAATCTTTTTCAATGGCATATTCGGGCAAATTTTCAGCTTCCGCCGCCTGTTGAAGCATAGCTCGCCTGTTCTCGATAGAGTTTGATAACCAATTCATAATGTAAGTTCTTTTTGAATTTTGGAAAGAATCTTTTTAATCCATATCGGAGCCAAAGCCAAGTCATGCTCAAAGGTTTCGTTCTCAGGACATTTCCTCAATAATCCTTTGATATGATCAATTTGTTTCTCCGTTACATTCTTTTTTCCGATCGATTTCATTGCCTGAATCAGAACAGGCATTAGTTCTCCTTTGAAAGCAAAATTTTTTGGAACACATCGTTTAAAGACAATCTTTCGATTGCCAATGATGATATTTCGAGCAGAGCCGGTTGTGAGATATACATAATTCATCGGAACTTGGGTAGAAAGTCCCAGACGGTTTTCTGCCGTCAAACCGGTTGGCATGACTTGTGCGTGATCTCTTCGGGCAATGGCCTTTACAATTTGATCAACAGATGGTTTAAGTAGCCCAAAGTCTGTCGATTGCGGTTTGTAGTAAATTCCAATTGCAAGACGATCCAGCTTTCCGTTATCTACCAGTTCGGATAATACACGACTAATAAATACATCATTTCCGGATTTGGCAAAGTCGGATACAAAAAAAACATCTCCTTGCTGAGCACTTTCGATTTGGGCTGTTATAGCATCTGTTATTGACATAATCATTGCTGTTGGTTTCAGTCACAAAGGTAGAAACTTTTTGCAAAACATTCTACCTCGTATTGAAAAACTTACCACATCGTTTTTTTATAAAACAGAATGCCTTCTGCCGGAAAATAACGCCGGTTTCCGATTTTGAAAGACGGTAATTTCCCGTTTTTTCCCCATCTCAAAGCTGTTTTGAAATGTATTCGCAAAATCCTGGCTACATCAAAAGCATCGTAATAGATTTGTTCCTCCTTTTTCAAATTTTTCTCTGTCATCATAGTTTCAGGTTGTAAAGATTATTCGTTTGTTGTTCGATAATTCCATTGTTTCGCATATAACTGATATAACTCTTGGCCGTACGGTCTTTGACGTCGACCGTTTGCATGATTCTTTCGACCAGTTCGTTGTAAGATAAATGCTCTTGGGCGTGAAAGACTTCTTTTGCGATTTGTCCCAATTCCGTAAGTTTCCGTTTTTCTTTGTCTTCCGGAGATTTCTCTCCCCGGTAAACGTGCATTTCCTTTTCCCTGTCCCATCCGAACAGCATCAAAGGCACATCCAACGGGCTGCCATCCCTTACTTTAAGGGCTTTTACGACCGACAAAGCCGGATTCTCATCTTTCTCTATGGAGAGGATGGCCGCCGACTTGCGCTGAAGTTCCGAACCGATATGCCCACGCAGTTTAATCCCGTTCGGGACAAAATGGAGCACACAGATAATACAGGTATTATAGATACCGGCAAGCCGGTAGAGTTCGTCCACAATGGCAATACTCTCGCTTTCATCATTGGCCGAACGGATCAAGTCGGCTATTCCATCGATGACGACCAGATGAATTCCCCCATACCGGTGATGATACAAATCGATGCTGTCTTTTATCAACTGCAATCTCTCTTTACGTGAAAGAGCTGCAAGAAATATGGGATGATAGAAATCGGGAACAGACGTAAGAGAGGCTCTTCGGAGTGTTTTTCCGATGTTTTTATGAAGTTGGTATTCCGACTGTTCCGTATCGTAGTGCAGAACCGCTTTGCTCCGCATATTCGGACAAACATCCAGTCCGAGCAGATCTATCGGGAAATCCCTCTTTTCAGTATGCAACACTCCGGAAATAATCGCCGCGATATAGTTGCTCTTGCCCGTTCCCTCACCACCCGTAATGCAGAACAGATTGTCGTAAGTTCCCAAAGGAACGTCGTTCACGGAAATAACCGTTTTGGAACGATCGGGCGGATTGTTATAATTGATTTCACATGAACTTAAAAGCATAATGGTCTGTGTATATAATTGCTCCAAATGGTCGGATATCAGCTTCCTGAAATCTTCTGTGCTGTTCCCCAGCTTGAAGTAATCGGAGATATCTTTCTCTTGTTTGTTCCCGGATAAAGGCAATTCGATCCGCTGTAATTTATGGTGAGAAAAACGTTCGCACCAGCGTGTAGAGGCTTTTATGCCCGTTTCGTCCATATCGTACAAAAAGAAAATATGCCTGAACCTTCGTGCAAGCATTTCGATGATGGATTCTTCGATATTGCCTGTCTCACTGTTGAAACAGATGGCATGGAATCCATGAGAAGCAAGGGATAATACGTCTTTCTCTCCCCCCGTAATGAAGAGTATATCTCCTCTTTGCGGAAGTTGCTCCATCCCGAACACATAGGTTTCCGGTAATATTCCCCCGTAAACGAACCGGCATTGACTGAAAGGGCGATATACCTTTACATAGTCTTTGCGCAGGAAGCCGAAGATCGGCTCTTTTGAGGTATTCGTAAAACAGTAGCTTTTTCCTTCGGCATTTTCGCTTTGGAAAGTTTGCAGAGATTTGACATGATATCGATCCAAAATATTTTGTCCGGTACCATATTGCTCCCAGAAAGAAAGCTCGCTCCGGGTGTAAGGTTTTTCTGTGATTTTATAAGGTCTCATGGATGCTTCTTTCGGTTCTGATAAAGTTCGTTCGAGATATGGGAGTTTTCTGTTTCGTGCCGGAAAAGGCTCTTTCGAGTATGCAGGTATAGCTATCGGAAGAGAAAGATCACGGACAATTTTTTTCAGGATATGCACAAAATCTTTTTGTACGTCCATGCCATACATGGCGGCGACAAACCAAAAACAATCTCCCGAATAATTGGGATCGCCAAAATCATTCATCCGGTAAACTCCCGTTTTTGCCACTTTATAGATATAACAGGAAGCTCGTTTGTCTTCGTAGAGCGGGTTTTGAAATTTCTTCTTCGGCTTGAAAGGAAAAGGCATATAGTAGTTGAATACAAGCAACCCTCCATCCGTTCTTTCCAGTATTTGTTCCTTGATATGATTCATGCGTCTTTTTCCTTTGCTTCAAAACCACACCCTCTGATGATACCGTCCCGATAGACGGATAAAGTCCTTAATGCCTCTATCCGATTAAATCCGCGGGCTCTTAACCGGCCGCATTTGACGGCCACGTACACTTCGTCGAACCGATAGGCACATGCTCCGCTGCTCAGAATCGTGTAGGGCAACTCATTCCTTGCTCTCCATCGGTAAACAGTAGTAGGAGAGACATTCAAAAGCATGGCGAGCATACTCGAATCCAGACTGATGCTTTCATCCACCGGGCTGTAATCTTTTTTCAGGTCTCTCATAAAACCATGTATCTCCGATAACACTCCTTGAATATCTTTCAGATTTTCTTGAATGCTTTTTATTTCATCGCTTTCCATCATATCTATTGTTTCATTTTACTGTCCGGAGGCCCGGGTCGGATATTGATATTCATAATCTTGGGCAGGATAATTGTTACCCCCAACTCCATTATCTCAATAAACCTTCGGCCGATCTCAAGAGCAATCCGGTCTCGTTCTTCCATTGCAGGATTCGAAAACACGTCTCTGGGATTCAGTCCCAAAAGTTCACAGTACCGGTCGAAAAGTTCCATACTTAAATATTTATTTCCGGCTTCGATCCGATAGACTGTAGTGGTACTAACATTCAATGAAGCAGCAACATACTGCAAAGAATAGCCCTTTCTGTTCCGCTCCTGTTTGAGTCTTAATCCTACGTTCTGCATAACAATGTAAAGTTAGTTGCACCCCGGCAGCCTCCATTACTTTTATCACATATCTTTTTTCGTTTGCAGTAAAGAATTTTGCGTAGGATGCAATGGTTAATAACTCCTCTATATATAAAATGATGAGAGTGGAATCATTTCGTTTCAACAGAATATTTAGACATCTTGCAGTGATGGAAAAGAGAATAGACACAAGCGCTGGTCGGAGCACCGGTTAAGATAGGTTCCGTTAGTGCAAGTGCAAGCTCCCTTATATAGGGGGGCTTGCACTTGCACTAAAATTGTAACCGGAAAACATTCTAAGCGATTATTTCACATAAGGTTTGGCTTAGGTTCAAAAAAAGAGTATCTTTGTTCCTGAAATTTGAGCAGTGAGGCTTCGTCTATACGTAATCTAAAGATACCCTTTTGGGGGTTTCATTTCGGTTACAGCAGATAAAGAAGGCTTTGCAATATGCTGGGAATAAGACGATTGTGCGACTAAGTTCAATCTCCGTACGCACCGCGAAAGTAAATAGAAAATTAAAGCAAAGTTCTGAAATTCAAGAATTTTAGAACTTTTTCTTTTTCTCCACTTCGGCAAAAAAATAGGAGGATTAAATTCCTCAATAGCTTCTGAAAACTCAGTTGCAGAAGCTTTACGCTGCGAGCATTCCAATAATAATTGGAAAAATCTCTCTTGTAATATATCTTTCATGTACTTATATTTCCATTTAAAATCCAAACAAAGTTGGATAATTCATTAATAATTTAACTTTAGTTTCATATCTTTGTGTCAGGATGTTAAGAGGAAGTAGGCTCTGCTGAGGAGCAACCTACCGGCAATAAGCATCCTAACGGTACGCAGTAATGCTACTTTGGGAGGCGGTTACACGCCTCTCTTTTTGTATTACTGATATCGTCTGATATGGCTAAGAAAACCTAACCATAATCCTATGGTAAAACAAACTTTCCACAGCAGACACCACACAAGGGGCTGCAAGTTCCTTTATCAGTCAAACCATTAATGAGGATTACAAACTTTTTTAAGCGGACTTCAAAGCCGCAAAGTAATGATAGTATTTTCCTCAAAAGAAAGTTGTTTTACCTTATAGGATTCTGTATCATTTGACAACACACGGTATATATTCCTTTTCATGTTTGAGTACATAATATATTCTGTTTACAAGCCGTCTGGCAATCTTTATGATTGACTTCTGGGGATTCATACGTTTACGGTATTCCGTATAGGCTACAGTCATTGCAGGATCCTTACGGATTGCAATCCATGCAGCTTCCACCAACAGGCAGCGGAGCATGAAATGGCGACGTACCGTTATATCTCCTGTGCCGTTACTCTCACCGCTCGAATGGCACATGGGTACCAGACCGATGAAGGAAGCCAGATGGTCCTCATTCCTGAAACGGACTATACCGTCAAGTTCAACCATCAGGGTAGCAGCTGTAGTAACGCCTATTCCGGGAACAGAAGTCAGAAGACGTATCGGCCTCTCAAAAGGTGCGTTACGTGATATCTCACGGATGGCACGTGTTTCCTGAAGAAGCATCTTACGCAAACGCACGAACTGCTCCAAGTGCAGTTCCAAAGTCTTCTTGCCATACTCTGTTGAGAGTTCGAGAGAATGAAGCCAAGTCAGGAAACGTTTTGACCAACATCCTATCGAGCATCGGGTAAACTCTTCGGGTATATCCACTCCATGAAAACGAAGCAATGACTTGATGCGGTTCTTCGCACGGGTGCTGTCTTTTACAATCAGGTTTCTCATCCTTATCAAAGAGCGCATTTCCAGGACATCCGCCTTGGGAACGTATATTCCTACCAACGAACCGGAACGTAATTCACGAGCCAGCTTGTTACAATCCACGGCATCCGTCTTACGAAGTTTTTCCTTACTCATGGTCGGAACGTCGGCTGGATTGACGACTATGTTGGTTATTCCTAAATCCATCAGTTTCTCGTGTATCCAAAAGCCGCAGAATCCGGCTTCATACACAGAGAAGTAATTGGCGCCCGGATAATTGCTGACAAGATACTTGTGCAATGCTTCCGGTTCCGGAATTTGGCTGAATCGCTTCAGAACACTATGCTCTGATAAAATTGCAACCGACCAACTCTTCAGGTGGACATCAATTCCTACATAAATATTTTGACCACTGAAATCTAATGTGTTACTTTGTACACCTTTCATAAGCTATATCGTTATGAGTTAATATTGTTGTTATCACTTACAAAGTTAACTATAATGGTATAGCTTTTTTAGGGCTATATTATGTTATCCGTCACTTCCGATTTTAAACATAGGAACTGTTTTAATGGCTATTGAATTGATAGCTTTATTCACTTACTTTTATTAGTTTGGTTAGAAGATATATAACTTTTTAATTGTGCCAGATTAGAAGTTATATATAGTACCCCCACTTAATTGGACAGGATTCTCTTTAAGTTAAGATAGTTTTTTCTCATTTTTCAAGCCGCATTGGCATAATAGCAATTAGCAGGAGTTTTGTATGATAAGGATTTGTGTGGA
>Ga0129306_1000131_pt1 | contig 129499 bp, 103 predicted proteins | sample P827metagenome_FD_94438 | JGI IMG/M metagenome (GOLD analysis project Ga0129306, IMG submission 94438) | Capybara group fecal microbial communities from Wisconsin, USA - P827 metagenome | ecosystem: Host-associated > Mammals > Digestive system > Large intestine > Fecal | place: USA: Wisconsin...
AAAAATGAAGAAGGGCTCTGCTCTCTGGTACAGCCACGGATTCAATATGATTGAAGAGGGAATGCAGATTCGCCCTGATATCACTGTTGTAATGTGTGCTCCTAAGGGACCAGGTACAGAAGTATGGCACGAATTCCAGCGCGGATTTGGTGTACCAGACCTTATCGCTGTTCACCCAGTAAACGACCCTGAAGGAAAGGGCTGGGCTTATGCAAAGGCTCTCGCTGTAGGTATGGGAGGAAGCAAGGCTGGTGTTCTTGAATCTTCATTTGTTGCAGAAGTTAAATCTGACCTTATGGGTGAGCAGACAATTCTCTGTGGTATGCTTCAAGCTGGTACAATCGTTTGCTACGACAAGATGATTGAAGAAGGCATTTCTCCTGAATATGCAACTAAATTCCTTATGCACGGATGGAACGCAATTTGTGAGGCTCTCAAATGGGGTGGAATCACAAATATGATGGACCGCCTTTCTAACCCTGCAAAGATTAAGGCTAATCAGCTTTCTAAAGATATTAAGAAGCTTCTTGCTCCTCTCTATCAGAAGCACATGGATGATATCATCAGCGGTAAGTTCTCTTCTACTATGATGGAAGACTGGGCTGCTGGTGACAAAGATTTGCTCGCTTGGCGTGAAGATACAGGTAAGCTTGCATTCGAAAAGAACGCAGAAGCTTCAGACGAAATCACAGAACAGGAATACTTCGACAAGGGTATTTTGATGGTTGCTATGGTTAAGGCTGGTTGTGAACTTGCATTTGAAACTATGGTTGATGCAGGAATCAAACCTGAATCGGCTTACTATGAATCACTCCACGAAGTTCCTCTTATTGCAAACCTCATTGACCGCAAACGTCTTTACGAAATGAACCGCGTAATTTCTGATACTGCAGAGTACGGATGTTACCTCTTCAGCCGTGTTGCCGCTCCAATGATGGCAAAAGACCTTATGCCAAAACTTCACACAGATGTAATTGGTAAGGGCCTCAATGTAAAAGATAACGGCGTAAACAACGCAGAACTCGTAGCAGTAAACGCAGAAATTAGAAATCATCCAATTGAAGTGGTTGGTAGAAAACTTCGCGAGTACATGACTGCTATGAAACCTGTTCTTTAATAAGAACTTTTAGTAGTTTTAAGTCCCCGATCATGCATCGGGGATTTTTTTTATCTATAGTCATTCATACTATTTTTAGATTCTTTTTTTAATAGATTTATCTGATATTTGTGTTATAGTTTTTACTAGTATAATTTTTTTTTATAGGCCATAGCGGCCAAATACAGGAGGCAACAATGAAAATCAGTGCTATTAATTTAAAAAAAGTTTTAAGTTCACTAATCATTACCTCGATTCTGGTTGCTGGCTTTTTAAGTTGTAGTAGTCCTAATTCAGACAAGCAACTTATTGATGAAAGTGGTCCAGTACCTACTGTAGAGTTGGAAGCATTTGTTCCTGGGGCTACATCTGTTGAAATGGCAGCAAATATGTCTATTGGTTGGAACCTTGGCAATACCTTGGATGCACATTATACCGGAGCTACTGGTCTTGATACAGAAACATCTTGGGGTATGCCAAAAACTACAGAAGCAATGATAACTGCAGTTCATAATGCTGGATTCAAGACTATAAGAATTCCTGTGAGTTGGCATAATCATATTACGGACAAAACAAATTATACAATAGATTCAAATTGGATGACCCGTGTAAAAACAGTTGTAGACTGGGCCTATAATAAAGATATGTGCGTTATCATTAATATTCATCATGATAATCTTGCAGCGTCTAAACTGGAAGGTAATTATGGATTTGCACTTTCTTACGACACAACACTTCAAAATCAGTCAAAAGCTTATATTGAAAAGGTGTGGACACAAATTGCAACTACATTTAAAGATTATGATAATAAACTCGTTTTTGAAGTTTTGAATGAACCTCGTGATATTGATGGGGAATTAACTGGAAATGAATGGTGGTGTGGTCAGAATGCAATAATGGATATAATTACTTCATATGAACAGGTTGGTATAAACGCAATTCGTTCAGTTGCAGGTAATGAGAACCGTTTTGTTATGGTACCTGGCTATGCTGCAAGTGGTTCTGACAGTTCAATGCTTGCTTTGTATACTATGCCAACTGATACTGCACAAGATAAGTTGTTGCTTTCAACACATGCATATTCTCCATATGAATTTGCCTTAAAAGGAGATTATGAAGATGTTGAATTTGATTCAAAAGATTCCGCTTCTCTTACTTCATTGTTTAATTACTTAAAAACAAATTATACAAATAAAGGAATTGGTGTAGTAATGGGTGAAGCAAGTGCAACAGATAAAGAAAATACTAATGAACGTGTAAAATGGGCCTCTAGTTATTTTACAAAAGCACGCGAAGCGGGAGTGTCTGTCGTGCTCTGGGATAATATGGTAACTTGTGCAAATGAAAACAAAAATAATATAAATATTGGGGAACGTCACGGCTATTACAACCGCAAAAGCAATAGCTGGTATTTTCCTTCTATCATAGAAGCAATGATGAAAGCTGTATATGGCGATAACTACACAGCTGAATAATAAAATCTAACCTGATCCAGGTGGCTTTGTTAATCAAGGCCACCTTTTTTTACCTAAGGAGTTTTTCCGATTGGGGAAATCTCTTAAGAAAACAATCCTATATCTTTTTTTCATTTTGGATTCATACTTAATATAGAAGAACTTTAATCTGCAGATAATGTTCAGAAAAAACTATTTAGGAGAAAATCCAAAAATGAAAAAATGTATTTTTATCACTGCTGTAGCGGCAGTACTAGGAATGCTGTGTCTCACCAGCTGTAACAATGTAGCTGGCGATGTAACCACTGACTCGGAAGCAACAAGTCTTTCGAGAGCTGCTACAGTCAGCTGGAATAGTACAGGCTGGAATGGCGGAATGTACTATTCGTTCTGGACTGATGGCGGCGGAAACGTACAGATGACTCTGGGCGACGGAGGAAACTATTCTGTATGGTGGCAGAACTGCGGAAACTTTACAGCAGGAAAAGGCTGGAATCAGGGTTCTTACAGAAATATTAACTATAATGCAGGTGCATGGAATCCATCTGGAAACGGTTATCTTGCCGCTTATGGATGGACAAAGGGCAGTAAGCTTGTAGAGTACTACATTGTTGATTCCTGGGGAAATTATCGTCCTACAGGAACTTACATGGGAAATGTATATACCGACGGTGCATGGTATGACATTTACAAGACTACCCGTTACAATCAGCCGTCAATTCTCGGCAATGCAACCTTTGATCAGTACTGGAGTGTAAGACGTGAAAAACGCCCTCAGGGACGTAACAACACAATCACAACTGCAAATCACTTTAATGCCTGGGCTAGATGCGGAATGAATCTTGGTAATCAGTGGGATTATCAGATTATGGAAGTAGAAGGCTATCAGAGCAGCGGATATGCTAATCTTACTGTCTGGTAATAATTAAAAAAAAGAGCGGCTCCGAAGTACAAGGACCGCTCTTTTTGGTTCTATAATAAATAGAAAAATTACGCCTTAAACTGTTTCAGTAAGGAATCCATAATTTCAATGTTATCACGTGTCTGCTGAGCAAGATTTGAAACGCTCTGTGATGAAGTGCTGATTTCCTGAGAACCGGCTGTCATTTCATCCATACTTCCAAGAATTACATCAGAAACCTGGGCTACAACATTCATATTGTTCTGAACGTTTTCAATGCCACGCTGAAGTCCTTTAGATTTCTCATTTACGGAAGTTGACTGCCCCTTCATATCTGCAAGTGCTTCAAGAATCTGTGTTGAGGCAAGACTCTGTTCTGCCATTGCATTTGCAATCTGTTCCATAATTGTATCAGTTGAATTCAACTGGGAAACGATTGATGAATAAGAGTTCCGTGCATCGCCGGTAAGTGTAACGATATCCTGAATTGAAGCAGAAATCTCCTTAAGCTCTGTATTAATATTTTTTGACTGTACAGAACTTGTTTCAGCAAGTTTACGGATTTCGTCGGCAACAACACTAAATCCCTTTCCGGCTTCTCCTGCATGAGCGGCCTCAATTGCAGCGTTCATAGCAAGAAGGTTAGTCTGAGAAGCAACCTGGGCAATCATATTGTTTGCCTGTAAAAGCATTTTAGACTGATCAGCCATCTGGTTTACCTTATTACCAACATTTTCAAGCTTAAAGTTTCCTTCATTTACGTTTGAGTCAAGAACCTTAAAGCTCTGAGCCATTATATTTACAGAATTAGATACGGCCGAAATGTTTCCAATCATCTGTTCAATAGCAGCAGATGCCTGTGTAATACCTGCAACCTGATTATTAATAAGTTCAACAAGTTCATTTACGCTTTCTCCAGACTGCTCAAGAACGGTAGTTGTTTCAGTAACTGCAGTCGACTGAGTTTCTGCCTGCATTCGTACACTTGAAATGTTAGCCATAATCTCGCTGGTAGCACTTGCTGTTTCCTGAGAGTTTACACCAAGCTCAGCACCAATTTGTTCCAAAGAAAGCTGTGCTTCATTTAGCTTTTTAACGAGAGTCTGAAGAATTTCGATAAATGCATTTACATCAGCTCCAAGTTCGGTGAATTCGTTATTTCCCTTTTCAGGAATTCGGAGAGTAAGATCTGCATCACCAGATGAAAGTGTTTTAATTGATTTTCCAACAAACATCAGACGTTTAAGAATTGACTGATAAATCAAAAGAATAATCAAACCAACGAGGATAATTGTAATTGCTGCAGCAATAATAGTTAGCGGAATGAAAATTCCCTTTGCGATTGTTACAACATCATCCATTGGTTTTCCAATATGGAATGAAGTAAGAACATTGCCTTCTGCGTCACGAATAGGGAAGTAGTATGAAACGTATTCTTCGCCTTTTACGTTTATGATAGCTTTTACAGGCTGGCCTTTTAGAACTTTATCTATAATATGTTTATTTTCAATCTTACTTCCGGTCATGAGGGTGTAAGTTGAATAAACACGTGTATAACCAGAATAATATTCAGCTTTTACATCATAAAGAGAAGCAATTTTTGCAACAAATTTATCATCAGAAATGCGCTGCTTAGTTACAGCTGCTCCAACCTGGGCTCCGTTTACAACAAGTGGTTCTGCAACTACAGCATAAAGATGTTTTCCATCTATAAATATAGAAGAAACATTTTCTCCTGCAATTGCGCGTTTTATGAATCTTGAAAAATCTACAGAACCAAGGCTTGTTGTGGTAACTTTATTGCCGGTGTTATCAACAATAATTGCGCCTTCTGCATCATGATATTTTATTACCTGATGACATACGTCATTTACAAAACGAGGCTCAAAGCCATTTTCCGGATATCCTTCATAAAATGATTCTTTTAAGCTGGCAGTAGAACGCTTTAAATCTGCAGAAATTTCATCAATGTAGTTCTGAACGCCTTCACTCTGATAAACAAGTGTATTTTCTATATAATTAAGAAAACCTTCGGTTAATTGTCTGTTTATTACAGTAAAAAGTATTAAAGAATAAATTATCATGCCGGCTATCAAAAGCCCGATTACACGAACAGCAACAGACCCTCTTCTTTTCATTGTGCATCCCCCTGAAAAAAAAGAAAACTCTCTACTAACTCCTAATCTATAACTTTCAGCACGATTTTTTTAATGTTCTAACTTATTATAGTAATATATAAATCTTGTGTAAGCAAATTTTTTTTATTATATAAGATTGTACAAGATTTGTGTATTTCTGTACATTTTCTGCATCAGACTAATTATTTGTACATAATTGATTGTTCTCGTTTTTTTAATTAATATATAAAATTAAGGTGAAATATAGTATGAAAGTTATGAATTTTAAAAAGCGGATTTTATTTAGTATTTTGATGATTTTTTCTTTATGTTTATTTGCACAGGAAAATGAACTGAAGGCATCTGAATCCTTGGAGACTTCCGCACAGCTTGCAATGACTGATGCAAATTATATGGTTACGGCAGGCGATGTTTATCAACTTCTTTTTAACGCAAATGGAAATGCAATCAATTATACTGTAATCGTAGACACCTCTTATAAGATTCGTGTCGCAAATCTTGCAGTTCTTGATGTTAGAGGAAAAACTTATTCATCTCTGAAAAAACAGGTTGAAGAAATTGTAATGAAAAACTATCCGTTCAGTGGAGTTCAGTTTGTCCTTACTCAACCTGCAGTTTTTTATGTAACTGTAAAAGGTGAAGTTACTAAAACTACAGAGGTTCGTGCATGGGGACTTTCACGCCTTTCAACTGTTCTTTCAAATGTTCTTACTGATTATTCTTCTACACGTGCAATACAAGTTACATCAGCTGATGGAAAAACTCGTACTTACGATTTATTCCAGGCAAACCGTTTTGCTAAATTGGCTCAGAACCCATATATGCGTCCTGGCGATGTAGTTACAATTGGCAGATATGACAGAAAAGTAACTATAAATGGACAGGTAGAACGTCCTGGTACTTATGAGCTTTTAAAGGGTGAAAATCTTAAATCTCTTATCAATTATTATGGTGGAGGGCTTACAGATTTTGCTGATACAACTCGAGTCACTCTTGTTCGAAATCATGGTAGTGAAGATAAGGCTGGTAATCTTACATATCTTTCTAAAGCAGATATTGATTCTGATTTAGCTTTGAATAATGGTGATGTAATTTCTATTTCAAGTTTAACAGATTTGCTGCCATCTGTAATTGTAGAAGGTATTATTGAAGTTCGCGATACTGATAATGATGAAGAAGGCGTAAAACTTGAAAAGCCAACAGATACTTCATACAGCACAAGTGTAAAATTCCATAACGGTGAAAACTATGCAACTTTTGTACGTCGTATAAAGGGGCTTTATACTCAGTATTCTGACTTGGAAAATTCTTATGTAGAGCGAAGCGGTAACAGAATCGCTCTTAATATTCGCCAGTTCATTGATTCCGCTGATATGCAGAGTGAATACAATGTTGAAGCAGGTGATAGAATTGTAATTCCATACAGACAGTATCTTTCAAAGATCATTATTGATGGTGAAGTTACTTCAGTAAAGGAAGAAAATGCATGGCCTTTACGCCGTCTTTCAACTATTATCGCTGACAATCTTACTCATTATTCATCTACCCGAAATGTAATGGTAACTTCAGTTGATGGAACTGTAAGAACCTATGATTTGTTCAAGGCTTCTCGTTTTGGAGATTTGGAACAGAATCCGTATGTGCTTTCCGGCGAAAAAATCACAGTTGGAAGAATGGAGAGAAAGGTTTCAATCTCTGGTGAGGTAGAACGTCCTGGTACTTACGAACTGGTTAGTGGCGAAAATCTTGAAACTCTTGTTTCTTATTATGGTGGCGGTCTTACAGAACTTGCTGATACAACCCGTATTACTCTTGTACGTAATCGTGGTGGTGAAGACAAAGCTGGTAATCTTACATATATTTCACAGAATGAAATCGATTCAGATATGCCTTTGAACAATGGAGATTCTGTTTCTATTTCAAGTCTTTCTGATTTGCTTCCGTCTGTAATTGTTGAAGGTATCATTGAAGTTCATGATACTGATAATGAGGAAGAAGGTGTAAAACTGGAAAAGCCTACAGATACATCATATAGTGTGAGTGTAAAATTCCACAAAGGTGAAAACTATGCTACATTCCTTCGTCGTTCAAGAAGACTTTATACACAGTATTCTGATTTGGAAAATTCATATTTTGAACGTAACGGTACAAAGTATGCATTAAATATCCGCAAGTTCCTTGATAATGCGGATGTAATGAGTGAGTTTAATGTTGAATCAACTGATAGAATTATCATTCCATACAGACAGTATCTTTCAAAGATCATTATTGATGGAGAAGTTACTTCAGTAATGGAAGAAAATGCATGGCCATTGCGTCGCCTTTCTGCAATTATTTCTGGTAATCTTACAGCTTATTCATCTACACGTAATGTTATGGTAACTTCAATTGATGGAACTGTAAAATCATATGACTTGTTTAAGGCATCTCGTTTTGGTGATATGAATCAGAATCCTTATATCCTTTCTGGTGAACGAATTACAGTTGGCCGAATGGAACGAAGAGTTACTATTTCTGGTGAAGTTGAGCGTCCTGGAACTTATGAATTGATGGAAGGCGAAAATATCCAGAGTTTGATTAATTATTATGGAAGTGGATTTACAGAACTTGCTGACGTTTCGCGTATAGAAATCACCAGATTAATCGACGACAATAATAATAATAATATAGGAAGGATTCTTTACCTCTCAGAAGATGATCTTAATAATGATTATGCGCTTTTATTGTATGATAATATTCATATTCCTTCATTAAGGGAATTAAAGCCTGTTGCATTTATTGAAGGTGCTATCTATGCATCTGAAGGTGTAGCACTTGAAGCTTCGAACCGTAAAGAAGTTCGTATTACTGATGGTATGAACTATGCAACTTTCATCCGTAATAATAAAGCATTGTTTGGTGCAACCAGTGATTTGGAAAATGCTTATATTATTCGTGGAGATAAGCATATTCCTATTAATCTTTTTGAATACTTGTATGATGTTTCTTTCTATTCTGATGAAGAAGTAAAGCCATACGATATTCTTATGATTCCATTCAGACAGTACTTCGTTTCTGTTTCTGGTGCTGTACATAATCCTGGCCGTTATCCATATATTCCGGATAGAAAATATGATTATTATGTAGGGCTTGCAGGAGGCTTTGTTCGTACTCAGAATGTTCATGAAGCTGTAACAATAAGAAACATAAACGGTAAAAAGATGTCGAAGAATGACTTTATTACTCCTGAAGCAAATATTGAAGCAAAAACCAATTCCTTTGGATTCTTCTTCAATCAATATGCGCCTATTGTAACTACTATACTTTCAATTCTGACTTCAGCCTTGAGTATTGTAGCTATCTTTACAACCTATAACCGGTAGTATATGAAAACAAAAACTGTGCCGATTTTATTTGTGCTTGCGGCGGCTTTGATAGCAGGATTATTTTTTATCTCACAAAAAGTGATGTCAAAAGATGATGAATCCTCTACTAGAGCCCGCATTGTAACTCCTAAGTCTTCTTCAACCGGCAGTGCAGAAAATGAGTCTGCGGTTTCGTCTTTTGAATCAGAAAAGTACGAAACCTTTGTTCCGTTATATTCTGGCGAAACTTTAATCAGTACACTTACAATCGATATCAATAATGATGGTTATGATGATGAAGTAATCATTGTTCGTAAGGCAAACTCTCAGAATCTTTGGGTAGTTGCGGCTCTTATTGATTCTGAATCTGGCCTTTATGAACGTCTTGAACCTATCGAAACCGAGTTTACAAGAACAAGAACCTTCTCTTATATGGGACTTGATGTAACTGGTGAACATAAAAATGCACTGGTTTATCAGGGTGTTTCAGATGATGGCAATTATGTTATGAAAATCTACCTTTGCGTAGAGCAGCGTGGCAGAAACGTGCTTAGAAATATTGGTGATTTTTCATGCGATGGAACTGTATTTATTCAGCAGACAGAACGTTCTGAATCTTATGCGCTTGCTCTTTCAAAGGGAGAAAGCTTTTCGGTATGGGTTTATAAATCGGATACAGCAAAACAGGATTCTGCAGACGGTAAACAGAAGGCTTCTGTAGGACAGAATCAGATTCAGCAGGAATATAAATGGAATCCTGTTACTCAGCAGTATGAGCTTGCACATGAAATTAAGGTAACCGCTGGCCGCCTTGCAGCAACAGAGCTTTCTCGTATTCAGGATGGAACCGTAGAAACCTTTGCCGCTTTCCTTGAAGGTCTTTGGTATAAAACTTCCAATTCCGATGGTAATATCCGTTACCTTTATTTTAATTATCCGGAAAATGAAATCATTCAGCTTTACAAGGATACCCAGGAAGTTTACGAATGGGAAGATAGTAAACTCCGCCATAATGGTATTTATCTTACTGCGGTGAATGCAGATATCATGAACCTGCATCGTCGTTTTGATATTGCCCTTGTTAATACAGATGAAGTAAAAATAACTTTGCGGGATGATATCAACCTTATTATCAGCGAAAATACCCAGTGGGATGGTAACTATAAAAAGATGTCTATGCAGGGCACATTTGGAGATTCAGCTGAAAATAAAACTGTCAGTGAGTTCTATCGTGAATTGAAAAAAGGTGATGTATGGACGACAGCGGATTCAACTGTTTCTATACAGTTTTCAGACTTCACATATACCCTCACAAACAGCGGAATTACAGAAAATGGTGTTTTTGCTGCAGGAAAAATCGGCAGTTATGATGTAATTCAGTTCCGTTCTGACTTTGAAGCATCACTTTTAAGCGAAGCTTATACAATGCAGTTTGGAACAAAAACAATTACCGAAACTGTAAAGCGTAAAACCGTCGAAAAAGTAGTAACAGACTATGATACAATTTCATTTACTCCGGTAAAAATCACTTCAACAGACTGTTTTGCAATAGAGGGTAAGTCATATATACTGTCTCGAGAAATCGCGGAGTGATGACATAATATAGAAAATTCATTATAATACAAGTTTATGAACGCAAATGAACTTCGCTCAAAATATATTGAGTTTTTTAAAAGTAAAAATCATGTTGAGATTTCGGGTCAGTCATTAATTCCAGAAAATGACCCATCTGTTTTGTTTACAATGGCGGGTATGCACCCTCTCGTTCCTTATCTTCTTGGTGAAAAGCATCCATCGGGAACCCGTCTTACTGACTATCAGAAGTGTATCCGTACAGGCGATATTGAAGAAGTAGGTGACCCATCTCACCTTACTTGTTTTGAAATGCTTGGTAACTGGTCACTCGGCGATTATTTCAAAAAAGAATCTATCGCTTATTCTTATGAATTCCTTACAAGCAAAGACTGGCTTGCCCTCGATCCAAAAAAGATTTCTGTAACTGTATTTGCTGGAGATGAAAATGCTCCACGCGATGAAGAAGCAGCTCAGATCTGGAAAGACAATGGTATGCCAGAAGACAAGATTGCTTACCTTCCAGCTTCAGACAACTGGTGGGCAGCAGGTCCAACAGGTCCTTGTGGTCCAGATACAGAAATTTTCTACTGGGTAGGTGAAGGCCTTCCACCTGTAGGTTCAAATAAAGGTACTGACAGCGCTAACTGGATGGAAATCTGGAACAACGTATTCATGCAGTACAATCGCATCGACGAAAAAACTCTTCTTCCATTGGAAAAGAAAAACGTTGATACAGGTATGGGACTTGAACGTACAAACTGTATCCTTCAGGGAAAAACATCAGTTTACCTTACAGAAGTTTTCCAGCCAATCATTAAGACAATTGAAAATCTTTCTGGCTATACATACGGTTCAGATGAAGAAAAAGATAAGTCAGTTCGTATTATCGCTGACCATACACGTTCTTCTGTATTCATTCTTGGAGACCAGAGAGGAGTTACTCCAGACCGCGTAGGTGCTGGTTACGTTCTCCGCCGTCTTATCCGCCGTGCAGTTCGTCACGGAATGAAGCTCGGAATTGAAAAAGACTTTATGGCAGAAGTAGCTGCTACAGTTATCGAAAACTTCAAAGGACCATATCCAGAACTCGAAGCTAACCGCGAAAAGGTTTACAAAGAGCTTACAGCAGAGGAAGCAAAGTTCCGCCAGACACTCAAGAAGGGTGAGGCAGAATTCCAGAAGCTTCTTCCAAATCTTATGAAGAATCCTAAAAAGATTATCAGCGGTAAAGTTGCTTATAATCTTTATGAGACATATGGATACCCTCTTGAGCTTACTCAGGAGCTTGGTGCAGAAAACGGTTTCACTGTTGATGTTGAAGGCTTTAAAGAAGCTGAACGTAAGCACCAGGAAGCTTCAAAGACAGTAGATGCAGGTGCCGCTAAGGGTGGTCTTGCAGAACAGTCTGAAATTACAACAAAATATCATACTGCAACACACCTTTTGCAGCAGGCTTTAGTAAACGTTCTCGGCGACCAGGTTGCTCAGAAAGGTTCAAATATCAACAACGAGCGTATGCGCTTTGACTTCACTTTCGAACGTCCAATGACTAAGGAAGAGATTCAGAAGGTTGAAGACATCGTAAACGAAAAAATCAAGGAAGACCTTCCAGTTACTATGGAAGTTATGCCACTTGATAAGGCTAAGGCAGAAGGTGCCCGCGCTCTCTTTACTAACAAGTATGGTGAGGATGTTAAGGTTTACACAATCGGCCGTGACGTTCACAACGACTGGTTCAGTAAGGAAGTTTGTGGTGGACCTCACGTTCAGCACACAGCTCAGATTGGTGACTTCAAGATTCAGAAGGAACAGTCTTCTTCAGCTGGTGTACGCCGTATCCGTGCGGTAATCAGCGGAGGACTTCCACTGGATAAATAGTGTAACTTTGGGGTGCTCCCCTTGTTATACATATACGGACACTAAAACGAAACTAATTATTTAAGGATTATAAAATGAAAAAAATTATTGCAGTTCTTTCAGTTTTAATGCTCACAAGCTTTGCGGTTTTTGCTCAGTCTGATTTACAGGTGCTCGCCGTAGTAAAGCTTACAAAGAACGAATCAATCACTCTTAAGCAGTTGAAAACCCGCTGTGAAACTTATGAAAAGCAGATGGGTGGCAGAACTCTTACAGTTGATGAGAAGAAACAGGTTCTTGATACTCTTATCGAGGAACGTCTTATTGTTCAGGCAGCTGCTAAAGAAGGTATTTCTATTCCTGATAGTTACGTAGATCAGTATTTTGCACAGTATGTAAGTCAGCTTGCAGGTGCAAGTGTTTCTGAAAAAGAATTCGAAGAAATTGTTAAGAAGTCTTATGGTAAAACTTTGGATGAACTTCTTATTGAACAGACTGGTATGAATAAGGCTGAGTACAAAAATCAGCTTAAGAATACTCTCCTTATGCAGCAGTATGTAGTTCAGAAAAATCAGGCAGAGATTCAGAAAGTTGCTGCAACTGATGATGAAATCCGTATGGCTTATGAAAGCAATAAATCATCTTTTGTTTGGAATGATATGATTAAAATGCTTCTCGTAATTGTTCCAAAAGGAAGCAATCCAGAAGCTGCAAAACAGAAGACTGTAGATTTCCTTAGTAAATATAATGCTAAAACACTTACTGCAGAGCAGATTGCAGTTCAGTCACAGGCTGAAAATTCAGGCTTCCAGGCTGGAGTTGGTTTGTTCCCTAAGACAGAAGCTGCTGCTGCTGGAATCGGAATGCCTTTACAGAACCTTATGTTTGTATTCAGCCAGAAAGAAGGTTATACTTCTGATGTTCAGGAAACTTCTGAAGATTACAGATTTATCAGTGTAATCAAAAAATATGATGCAAAAATGCTTGCTATCGGCGACCTTGTTCAGCCGGAAACAACTGTAACAGTATATGACTATATCCGTTCAAGCCTTACTCAGCAGAAACAGCAGATTTATGTAAATAACGCTGCTAATACTGTTGCAAAAGAACTTCATACTGCAGAGAACGTAGATATGAAAAAAACAGGAGCTGCTTTGGATAAGCTGCTTGAGTGGGGTAAATAATTGTCTAGAAGAAATGGTAGAGTAATTGCTTTTCAGGCACTGTATTCTTGGGATGTAAGTAAATCTTCTCTTGATGATTTGCTTACATTTTCGTGGTTACAGAAGGATGCTGAAATTGAAGCTGGTATTCAGGAACAGAATACAGAGATTTCTGAAACAGCAAAGGAAGAACGCACTTTCGCAAGTCTTATAATTGCAGGTACAATCAGTCATATAGACGAAATTGATAAGCTTATAGAAAATCATCTTTCCAGCTCATGGAGTATTGATCGCATAAGTCGCGTAGCACTTGCAATTTTGCGTACAAGTATTTATGAGCTTTTGTTCCAGAATGGTGCAGAGCCAAAAATTGTCATTGATGAGGCTGTAAATATCGCCAAAGATTTTGACACCGATGATTCCTATAAATTTATTAATGCAGTGCTTGATAAAATAGGAAAAGATGAAGCAAAAAAAGCTTAAATTCTGTATTTTTACATTCGTTTTATTTTCTTTGATTTTGTTCTGCTTTTCTTCATGTCGAATGAGGGCAGAACAAAACTCGTTAACAAGCCAGTTTGATGTAATTGACTCTCTTGTAATGCAGAATCAGATGCAGTCTGCCCTAAAAGAATTGAAAAAGGCAGAAAAGCGCGCGTACGATTCCTGGACTTATATTGGTATTTATAAACGCTATGTTACCTTAGGCGACTCGGTACGTGCTGAAAAGCTGCTAAAAAAAGCCCTCAAAAAGAACAGTGGAAATGAAGAACTGCTTGCAGTATACTCTGTGTTTTTGATGAGGGGAGGCCGCCTCGGCGAGTGCCTGAAGGTAGCGGAAAAGTTACGCGGAACTAAATATGCTTCAATATATTCTGAGTGTATCCTGCGTGATTCTGCAGAAAAGGCTGCTGCTGCAATTGCGGCTGGTGGCAAAAATGCTGCTTTTACATATTACAGTAAAAAAGAATTCTATCAGATTTATCTTGATGCATTTAAGGCTTCTAAGAATTCTGTCTGGCTCCGAAATTGTGCCGTTTTTAATCTCATAAATGGGGACTATGGTCTGGCTTATTCACTTTATCCTTCTGCTTATGTAGATGCAGATGACGCTTTTTTCTGGGCGATGGTTTGTTACGATGCCGGACAGTTTTATGATGCAATAGATTCTATTGAGAGTTCAAAGAGTCTTATGAGTGGTTATCAGGGTGTTGTTAGTTTTAAGACTTCAACTATTCAGTTATCTGCTCTGGAATCTGATTCTTATATGGCTGTAAGCGAAATGGAAGCTGCAGAAAAGGCTCGACGTAATGTTGTATTAAATCTTGATGAATTAAAAGTACGTAAGGCTGATGAAACTCTTCTTTGCAATATTATCTTAAACAGTGCTATATGGGCTGGAAATCAGGGAATGGATGATCAGAATGCAGATCTTCTATTTTATGTTGTAAATCATTGGCCTGATTGTGTGCCTGGTTTAATCCTTTATGCTGATTTTGCATATCGTTCAAATCTGGAACGCGAAGAAGATGCAGAGTTGGTTGCACTTCGTAAGGCTGGAATTACAACCCTGGAAATGGAGCGTTATGATAATCGCCGAAAGATTCCATTAAGTGATGCTGTTTATCGAATTGATGAAGCTTTACGACGAACTAATGATCCGTATCTTAATATTACAAAACTTGATTTAAGATATAAGACTGATAAAACAATCTCAGAAAAAGATAAAAATCGTGATCTTTGGAATATGCTGGAAAACAGTCTTAATGAAGATGGAAATCTTAAAGGGCTGATGGTTCAGTATGCTTTGAATTTCCTCTTAAAAACAAAGCAGTATGACGATGCATGGAAATTATTTTATGACCATGTAACAGATCTTAGTTCTTATGACTCAAAGCGTGATTTCTGGGAACAGTTTGTAGAAAAGGCACGTGGATATGAACTTTCAATTGTTGAGTTTGGTGCCTGGTTTGCAGCATATACAAAGCGTACAGACGAAGCCTTACGTTTACATGAATATTGTGCATATGAAAGTGCAGGTCTTCTTGAAGAAGGCTTCCTTTCGCAAACAGCGTCTACTGCAATTTGTATGAACTTAGGAAATATTTATGTTTCTCTTGGAAAGAAGGGAAAGGCTTTAGATCTTTATGGTAAGGCTGCAGGTCGTGAAAGTAATAATGCAAAACGTTCTGAACTCTTTTATAGAATTGCCTGTATTTACGCTGGTGAAGGGGATATAAAAAATGCCCTCCGTTCTGCAGAATACGCAGCAAGTTTGTATCCTGAAAACGCAAGGGCATCAATTCTGAAAGACAGATTAAAAATTCAGTCTATTCAATAACAGCAATGATATCACTCATGCGGAGAATGAGGTGGTCTTCACCGTCAATCTTTACCTGAGTTCCGGCATATTTGTCGTACATAATTCTGTCGCCTTTCTTTACTGTGATTTTATTCTCATCAGTTCCAGGTCCAACTTCAACTACAACAGCAGTCTGAGTTTTTTCCTGAGCGGCTTCCGGGATAATGAGTCCGCTTGCAGTTTTTGTCTCTGCTTTATCGTTCTTTACGAGAACGCGATCTGCTAATGGTTTGATTTTCATAATCTTTTGTACCTCTTATTTATAAAATAATAAAATTTTGATTCTAAAGTCAACAAAAAAATGTTGACCTTTGTCTTTTCCAAAAAATGTTGACCTTTGTCATTCCCGTGCTTGACACGGGAATCTATACATCACTGCTGAATACAGATCATCGGGTCAAGCCCGATGATGACACTTTTTTTACAATAATCTGATAAGCTATTAAAATTGCCATCATACTAAGGCCAATTATATCAGACCTTGTTTCTGGAATTACACAAAGAAGTCCTGCTACTGCGAACAATAAACGTTCTATAACATCCATTGTAGTAATCAGGGCTGGGGCTTTATTTGTTCCGTGCAAAATACCAGTATAGTTGAACCCATAGCCTTCGAGTGCAACACTAATTCCAAACATACCAATCAGAGCTGTTGCGATAATAAACAAAATGCGTCCGATTGAAGCATCAATCATCAACATCTGTGAATTATAAACGAACATATAAGGAATGATAAAGGCGCCGATTGCAAGCTTTGTTGCATTAAATGCGGTCTTCATAGGTCGTGCTTTTGCTATGGCAGCTCCTGCAATTGCGGCAAGAGCTACTGGTGGGGTTACATCAGCAATAATACCGAAATAGAAAGCAAACATATGTGCTGCAAGTGGCTGTACTCCAAGCTGGATAATGGCACCGGCAGTTATTGTAGAAGTAATAAGATAGTTTGCAGTTGTTGGTGCTCCCATACCAAGGATGATAGAAGCAAGCATTGTGAAAATCAAAGTAAGGAAAAGCTTTCCGCCTGCAAGTGAAACAAGACCAGCTCCAAGTTTAAGGCCAAGTCCGGTTAGGGTTACTACACCAATAATAATACCAGCCATTCCACATGCAATTGCAACGCTGATAATATTACGTGCAGCGGCACACATTACATCAATAAGATCGCGTGAACCAAAAGTTGGTTTACGGCCTTTTGCAAGATCTACAATAGAAACTGCAATACCAATCAAAAGACAGGCAACAATTCCCATAAGCGCTGCAAATACTGCTGTTTTACCAGAACACAAGAACCAGATGATTACAATCAAAGGAAGAATCATATATCCCTTGCTCAAAAAGAGTGGTAAAAAGCGTGGAAGCTGTTCGCGAGGAAGTCCCTTAAGACCAAGTTTCTTTGCTTCAAGATGAACTGTAATAAAGATTCCTGTAAAGTAAAGAAGGGCTGGTATAACAGCAGCTTTTACAATTGTGATATATGGCATACCAAGGCCTTCTGCCATAAGGAAGGCTGCTGCACCCATGATAGGAGGCATAAGCTGTCCTCCGGTAGATGCAGCGGCTTCAACTGCTCCTGCAAACTCACCCTTGTAGCCAAGCTTTTTCATCATTGGAATTGTGAATGAGCCAGAACCAACTGTATTACTTACAGAAGAACCTGAAACTGTACCAAGCAATGCAGAAGAAAGAACTGCAACCTTTGCAGGACCTCCGCTTGCTCCTCCGGCAATTGCGTTACATACATCAATAAAGAACTGTCCGATTCCTGTTTTTTCGAGCAATGCGCCAAAAAGTATGAACAGGAAGATAAATGTTGAACAGGCTCCGATTGGAGTTCCCATAATTCCTTCTGTGTTATAGAAAAGATGACATACTACGCGCTGAAGTGAATAACCTCTGTGATGTAAGAATCCCGGAAGATATTTTCCAAAAAAGGCATAAAGTACGAAAACTGCAGCTATTGTCATAATAGGCACACCAACAATGCGGCGACAGCTTTCAAACAAAATCAAAATACCAATAATACCGATTATTACATCGAGTGTAGTATTGTTACCAGAGCGGCGAACAAGAGTTTGGAAATTGATAACTATGTACATCCAACAGCCGGCACCAACTAAGCCTAATATAACATCGTACCATGGCAATGTATTGCGTGGCATTTTTTTCGTTGCAGGAAAAAGAAGAAAAGCCAAAAGCTGAACAAAGGCGAGGTGTGTGGCGCGCAGAATCTGTGCAGTAATTATTCCTGAGAGAGTTGCATATAACTGAAAAGCTACAAAAATAATTGAAATAATAACAGTAATATATTGTCGCCAGCATTTATGCTCACGGTAAGCTTGTTCACGATCCAAGTCTTTCATCAGATTCTTCATTTCTTCTTCATTTGAAGTTGGAAGAATATTGTCAATCGTGCTGGTTGTGACTTTCGAGGTTGCAAGAGTTTCGTCAGTCTGTTCTGTGTCCATTGGGACCTCCTTTTTTTATAAAGTTTTTATATTTTGTATTTATAAACGATGTAATATATATGTTATGAGGGAAACCCTCTTGTATTCAAAAATAATGCTTGTTTGTGGTTCAAAAAATTCTGTCAGATAAAATTCTTTCTGACCAACTTCAAATGCTTCGTCAAAGGTAATGGAATGTTCAGCGATAAGGCCAACTGCCATAACAAGGCGTGGAACTACACGGTTAATTCCCGTGATTACATAGTGATCGTCGGTAACTGAAAAAACAGCACCCGGGGTTTCTTCTGGTTCGGGAATACCTGCTCCGTACGAAACAAATGAAGTTTTATAGAGTTCAAGTTTCTTTTCTGGTGTATGTTTATAATAATCGTGAACACGGCCTTTGTTTACAGAATGTGTATATGAAATTACAAAACCTTTTGTGTATCCGTCAATTGAATAAAAGCGATGTGATTCTAATTTTCTACTGCTTACAGAAAGGACATTGAGAATAGGGCAAAATAGAATAAGAGAAATAATAACAATAAAAACTGCTGTAAATAATAAAGATTTCTTTTTAATCATAAATGCTTGCAGATACAATAATGGCGGACCTCACAAAAATGCAATGTCCGCCATTATGCCTATATTAATTAACGTTTAAGCCGATTTCTTTGTAGTATTTTTTTGCACCTGGGTGGAATGGTACTGAAACACCTGTAATTGCAGATGCTGCAGAAACTTCCTTACCTTTTGCGTGGCCACGAGCAAGTTCGTCGAGGTTCTCAAACAAAGCCTTTGTCATTTCGTAAACAGTGTCTTCGTCCAGTTTTGAGCTAACTGCGAGTGTTGCCTTGATAGCGAGAGCTGGAGTATCTGTGTCTGTTCCCTTGTATGTACCACCAGGAATAGTTGTGTATGTATAGAATCCATACTTGCTGCAGATTACATCAGCTGCATCTTTTTCAATAGGAATAAGAACCAAACCAGCTGTGAATGCAAGCTCCTGAAGAGCAGAGTTTGGAACACCGGCTGTAATGAAACATCCGTCCAAAGTTCCGTTCTGAATACCTTCTGCGGATTCCTTGAATGAAAGGTTGCTCTTTTTGATATCATCAAATGTAAGACCATAACCTTCAAGAATCTGTTTTGCGTTGAATTCAACTCCAGAACCAGCATCACCTACAGAAATGCGCTTTCCTTTGAAGTCAGCAACAGATTTGATTCCGCTCTTTTCAGAAACGGCAATCTGTACAACTTCTGGATACATAGTTCCAATTGTCATAATATTTGAAAGCTTTTCACCAGCAAACATATCAGTTCCATTGTAAGCGTAGTCCATTACATCGTTCTGAACTGTTCCGAATTCAGCTTCACCTTTATTGATAAGTCTGAGGTTTTCAGCTGAAGCACCTGTTGCCTGAGCTGTAACGTTCATGTTAGCAATTTTTGTGTTCCAGATGTTTGCAATAGCGCCGCCAAATGGATAGTAAGTTCCACTTGTTCCACCTGTTGCAAGAATATAATCTTTTTTAGCGTTTGATTTTGAACATCCGCTGAAAATAAGGGCAACTGCGAGCAGTGCCAATGAAGCATTAAATACTTTCTTCATAATCTTCCTCCTATAATAATTGATTAATTCTACTATAAATTTAGAGTGGAATTCAAGAAGATAATTGTGTTGTTTACTGAAGAATGTTAGTAATCGCTTACAGGTTGTTGCCTGTTTATGTTTTTTTAGGTAAATTGAATATATGAATCCGGCTGGAAAATATAAGTCCTTTGCTGCCATTCCCTTAAAAGACAGAAAGTGGCCTTCAAACTCAATTTCTCATGCGCCTGTCTGGTGTTCCGTAGATTTACGTGATGGAAATCAGGCTCTTGTTAACCCTATGGGTATTGAGCAGAAAATTGAGTTTTTTAAGCTTCTTGTAAAAATTGGTTTTAAGGAAATTGAAGTCGGTTTTCCTGCTGCGTCTGATACAGAATTTGATTTTGTTCGCCGTCTTATTGATGAAAAACTTATTCCGGATGATGTCTGGATTCAGGTTTTGTGTCAGGCTCGTGAACATCTTGTTGCCAGAACTTTTGAAGCAATTGATGGCGCTAAAAACGTAATCTTCCATATATATAATGCAACATCGCCAGCTCAGCGAAAGTATAATTTTGGGAAAACAAAAGAAGAACTCATAGACCTGGCTGTTAGTGGCGTAAAATGTGTAAAAAAATATATTACTGCTGTTACTAAGGAGGCGGAATCTGAAGGGCGAGAACCAACTCGGTTCCGCTTTGAATATTCCCCAGAAAACTTTACGCAGACCGAAATTGACTATGCAATGGAAATCTGTAGTGCTGTTGCCAGAGAGTGGGGGGCAACTCCGGACAATAAGATTATTATGAATCTTCCGGCTACCGTGGAATGCAGTTTGCCAAATCAATTTGCAGATCAGATTGAATATTTTTGCCGTAATTTTACGGAACGAGAAAATTGCATAATTTCTCTTCATAATCATAATGACCGTGGAGAAAGTGTTGCTCAATGTGAACTTGGACTTCTGGCCGGAGCAGAACGTGTAGAAGGCTGTCTTTTTGGAAACGGCGAAAGAACTGGAAATCTTGATATAGTAACTGTAGCACTGAATATGTATACACAGGGTGTAGATCCTGAATTGGATTTTTCTGATCTGGATTTTTTGTCAGGAGAATTCACAAGGTTTACAGGAATGCCGTTGCATCCGCGTTCTCCTTATGCTGGTGAGCTTGTGTTTACTGCCTTCAGTGGTTCACATCAGGATGCAATCCGCAAGGCAATTAATGCTCGTTTTGAAGCAGAAGCTTTGGGACATGGTGCTGATAAAAATACTTTGTGGGATGTTCCTTACCTTTCAATTGATCCACATGATATTGGCCGTGAATACAACGACATTATCCGCATTAACAGTCAGAGCGGAAAGGGCGGAGCCGTTTATATTCTCGAAACAAAGTTTGGTATTATCGCTCCAAAGGCAATGCATCCGGTTATTGGTGCTGTAGTAAAAGCTTATGCAGACGAGTTGCAGCGTGAGCTTAGCCCTGCAGAAGTTTACGATATTTTTGCAGAAAAATGGATTCATACAAAATATCCTCTCAATGTCCTTGAAATTACTGAACGTCATATAGAAGGTGAGCGTGGTTCTGACAAACCTGAGCAGGTAGCTGGTATGGCAACAGTAGAATGGGAAGGTAAGCGTTATGCAATTGCTGCAAACGGTAACGGACCTCTGGATGCCTTTGTTAGTGCTATGAAACAGACACCAGCTCCTTTCTTTAACATTACAAGTTTCCATGAACACTCGGTGGGCTCTGGTTCAGATACGCAGGCTATGGCTTATGTCCAGATTACAAAAGAGAATGGTGAACAGGTATGGGGTGTTGGTAAGAGCTCCAACGTTGGTCGTGCTGGTATTGCTGCTGTAGTTTCAGCTTTGAACTTCAAATAAAAATTGCATTTCTAACAAACTGTGCGATAATAGAAGTGTTATCGAAGGAGTTTGCGAATGAAAGAGCTGGATAGATTTGATCCTAATCCCAAAAAAAATGTTTCATTGAGAACTAAGCTTATTGCAATGATTGTTGGTGCCAGTATTGTTGGTGTTTCAGTTTCTGGTGCAGTTGCCATGGCAGTTTTTTCACGTGGTGTAAATGATCAGACTGTTGTAGAACTTCAGCATACAACAGAAGGTGTTAACTGGATTCTTGAAGACTGGCTTGATACTCTTGGCGGCTATGGAGATATGCTGGCTTCTACGGACCATATAAAAGGTTATCTTGATGGTTCTTATACAGATGATGCTAACGCTTACTTGAAAGAAAAAGCAGAAATCTGTGCCGTGGATCTTCTTGCAATTACTGATACTACAGGTACTGTTACAGCAGGTTACGAAATTTCACCAGGTACAAAAATAAATTCTCCAATCATACAGACAGCCCTTTCTGGAAAAAAGATTTTTACATATGATCCAATCGGAACTCTGACTTATGGTTTAATTATTGCAACTCCTGTTATAAAAAAAGGAGTAACTCTTGGAACTCTTGTAATAGCCTATGATATTGGTACTATGGGAAATGATGGTTATGTAGGAATCGTACATGAACATCACTCTGTTGATTGTACTGTTTTTAATGGAAAAAAACGTGTTGCAACTTCCCTAGGCTATTTTATGGTAGGAAGTGAACTTGAAAATGAGGAAATAGCAAATCAGGTTCTTAATGATGGTGAACAGTATATTGGTAGAAACACGATTGTAGGAAAAGAATATCTTACAATTTACACTCCTCTTGAAGATGGTTTTGGAAAAATCAAGGGAATGGTATTTGTTGCTAAGTCTATGCAGGTAATTAGTGCTGTAAGAAACAATACTGTAAAAATGGTTGTTCCTGTTGCCTTTGTACTTTTCCTTATCCTTGCAACTATTGGTTATTTCTTTGTTCGCTGGATTATGAAGCGAATTAATAATGTAACTGTCTTCCTTGAAGAACTAAAATCTGGTGACGCAGATTTAACAAAGCGCTGTGCTCTTTATGTTCGTGATGAAATCGGTTCCCTGATTATCAATTTTGATGAGTTTATGGATAAGCTTCATAACATTGTAAAGAACCTTAAAGACTCAAAAGCAGATCTGGGAACCAGTGGTGAAAATCTTGATGCGGGTACAGAAGATACTTCAAGTTCAATTACAGAAATTATTGCAAACATTGATAGTATTCATACTCAGATTCTTAATCAGGATAAAAGTGTAAAAGAAACCAGAGATTCAGTTCAGCATATTTCTAATGCAATTACAGATCTGGATGCACTTATTGAAGATCAGTCCTCAAGTGTAACTCAGGCTTCTGCTTCGGTAGAAGAGATGATTGGAAATATTAACTCTGTAAATAAATCTGTAGAAAAGATGTCTGCTTCATTTAAGTCTCTTGAAGACAATGCTGAAATAGGCTTCTCTAAACAGGAAGATGTAAATGAGAAGGTTCGTCAGATTGAAGGTCAGTCTGAAATGCTGCAGGAAGCAAATACTGCAATTGCAAATATTGCAGAACAGACAAACCTTCTGGCTATGAATGCGGCAATTGAAGCGGCTCATGCAGGTGAAGCTGGTAAGGGCTTTGCGGTAGTTGCGGATGAAATTCGTAAGCTTTCTGAAACATCTTCTGAACAATCAAAGAAGATTGGAGAGCAGCTTGGAAAGATTATGGCTTCTATTACAGATGTTGTAGGTTCGTCAAATGAAGCTAGCAGTGCCCTTAATGAAGTTTCTAACCGAATCAAGGAAACTGATGAACTGGTTATTCAGATTCAGGCAGCTATGGAAGAACAGAATGAAGGTTCTAAGCAGATTATGGATGCTCTTCGTCATTTGAATTCTTCTACCAGTGAGGTTCGTAATTCTTCACAGGAAATGTCTGGACGTAATAAGCAGATTGTTGAAGATATGGCACTTCTTAAGAATTCAACTGATATGATGAACACAAGTATGGAAGAGATGGCTGTTGGTGCCCGCAAGATTAATGAGACGGGTGCAACCCTTAGCGAGATTTCAGGTCAGGTTAAGGGTGCAATTGAAAAGATTGGTGCTCAGGTAGATTTGTTTAAGGTTTAGAATATGTCTTTGACTGCGGCCATATATTTATTGCCACGGTCAAATTCATTTGAGAACATCCCAAACGAAGTGGCGCCTGGAGAGAACACAAAAATCTCTTCGGCGCTTTTTTCATTTTCCAGACATTCCTTTGCCTCTTTCAAAAGTGGCTCAAGTCCGTCAAATGGTCCGTGATATTTTATTCCCGCTTTATCCAGTTCTGGCAGTAATTTTTCTGTTGCAGTTCCGGCAAGCAGATACAGATCTTTTACAGGAATTGTTGTGCTGTCTGGTTTTGTAAGAGTATTGATAAGCGGTGTAAGTTCCAGACCTTTATCTGTTCCGCCGGTCATAAGAATAACTGGTTTTTCAAAGGCCTGACTTGCTGCTGCGGCTGCTTCTGGTACAGTTGCACATGAGTCGTTGTAAAATTTTACAGTTGTGCCAGCAGCGTTTTTCCAGCTGTGGAAATACTGAAGGCGGTGATCAATTCCCGGCCAGCTCTGGAGAATCTCTTTAATGCGGTCATCAGAAACATGCATAAGATGCATTACGAGAGCTGCATTCTGAGCATTTGTTTTCATATGAATGCCTGGAACAAGAAGATTTCCTAAATCGATTTTCCAGCTTGCTTTTTCGCCGTATCTCAAAACTGTAGCTTTAGATTCACTTGCAAAAGAATCGCCCCAGTCATCAGAATCAAAAATAGAATAATCGCCCTTAGTCTGATCTGCATAAATCAGACGTTTGTCTGCGACATAGTCTTCCATATTGCCATACCAGTTCTGATGATCAGGTACTATTTTTGTAATAACAGAAATATGAGGTCTTAAAACTCCGCGTCCGCGTAAATCAGCCAGCTGCCAGCTTGAGAATTCAATTACAACCGGAGTGTCGCCATTTACTTCATCAAAAAATGTAAGAGGGCTTACAGTGATATTTCCACCAAGGAAAGCTGTATAGCCGGCTTGAGTAAGACCATAATAAATTGCGCTTACTGTAGAAGATTTTCCTTTACTTCCTGTTACGGCAATTATAGGGCAGTTTGTAAAACGCAGGAAAATGCTGAGGTCGCTTTCTATTGCGCGAGCTGCTGCCAGGTATTTGTTGCCTTCAAACTTTACTCCCGGATTTTTGATAACACAGTCTGCCTGTTCAAAGTCTTCAATTTTATGTTCGCCGAGTCGGTAGGTAAGGCGACTGTGGTCGAGGCTGGTGTCGGAGTTCAGTTTATCAACAGTAGCCTTCAGCTGCTCTTCGGTTTTCATATCTGTTACGGTAACGTATGCACCTTTGTTCAGAAAAAAACGTACAGCCGCTTCTCCACCGCCATTAAGACCAAGTCCCATAATGGTAACTTTCTTACCTTTTATATCTTCAACTGATTTGAATGCGCACTGGCGCGGATAAACGTGTGGTGTCATTTTTTTTCTCCATAAAAAAAGCCTCCCTGTTTCCAGAGAGGCTTTCCTGCCGGGAACCGGGGTCGAACCGGCACGCTGATTGCTCAGCACAGGATTTTAAGTCCTGGGCGTCTACCAGTTCCGCCATCCCGGCAAGTTCTTGTATCATATACGAAAAAATAGATATTTTCAAGATGGGTGGATTTTATTATAATCTGCGTATGTTAACTAAATATCTTTGGATTGCCTTTATTTCTATGGTGCCGCTAATTGAACTTCGCGGTGCAATTCCGGTTTCACAGGCAATGCAGCTTCCGATTGTTCCTTCTTATATTGTTTGCATAGTTGCCAATATGGTTCCGGTTCCAATTATCTATCTTTTTGCACGTAAATTTCTTGAATGGGGACAGGATAAAAAATACATCGGCGGAATATGCCGCTTCTTCCTTGTAAAAGGAACTGCTGCCGGCGAAAAAATGCAGAGCAAAGTAGGTCGCGGACTTTTTGTTGCGCTTCTGCTCTTTGTTGGCATTCCTTTGCCTGGAACAGGAGCCTGGACAGGAACTCTTGCAGCCAGCCTTTTGGATATGAAATTCCGTGACACTGTAATTGCCGTTACCCTTGGAGTTTTACTTGCGGGGCTTATTATGATGGCGGGAAGTTTAGGCTTGTTTTCAGCAATTTTTGCAGTTGCAAAGTAGAGGTCACAATGTACATTCTTGTAATGAAACAGCTTATCACAATGTTTCTTATTGCGCTTGCAGGATTCATTTTTGCAAAAATCTTTAAGGTAGAAGAATCGCAGCAGAAATTTATAAGTAAGCTTTTATTGTATTTAATCAATCCATTTATGGTTGTTAAATCATTTAATCTTGAATTTGATGCAGATAAACTTGTTCAGCTTGGATTTGTTTTTGTAATTTCCTTAGTTATCCACGGAATAATGATTCTGATTGGATTCTTTTCAAGCAAAGAACAGGTAGACCGACTTGCTGTCTGCTTTACAAACTGCGGATTTATTGGTATTCCTTTAATCCGAGGTGTTTTTGGTGATGCTGGTGTTTTTTATCTGATGGGCTATCTGGTTGTATTCAATGTTACAATCTGGACTTATGGCTACTATATAATGAGTGGTTCCATTAATTTGAAAAAAATCATCACAAATCCGAATATTATTGCCGTAATTTTGGGAATTGCAATTTTCTGCAGCCCATGGACTTTGCCAGAATTTATTGCACGCCCTGTAACAATGATTGGCGACCTTAACACTGCTGTCAGTATGATTTTGATTGGTATTCTTCTTGCAAACTTTAAGCCTGCAGATGGAAAGTTGTATGCGCTGAAAATTGCAAAGGTGAGCCTTTTCCGCCATGTAATTTGTGCGCTTGTGAATATCGGCGTGCTTTATATCGTTTGGAAGCTTTTCCCGAATATGCCTGACTGCCGCATTTTACTCTTTGTAGTTTTGATTTGTTCTATGTGTCCAGCTGCAACTACAATTCCTGGGTTCGCGGTATTGTTTAATCGTGACGAGACTTATGCAAGTTTGATTATTTCTTTCACAAGTGTTTTGTGTATGGTCTTTTTGCCAAGTTTTGTTGCTCTGGCAGAATTGATTATAAAGTAAATAGTTGAAAAAAGAACGTTTTCGTTATATTCTATTATATCTATTTTTTTGAGGTGTAAAATGGCAGAAGAGAAATTTGATTTCACTATAGACAACTTGGGACCTTGTACAATTCCATCACCAATTAAACTTTCTACAGTTCATGGTGATTATACTGCAAATTATGTAAGCGATGATTCTTATGTTCTTGCAAACGTAAACGTTTTTGATAAATCAAAACCAATCGTTCTTGATTCTTCAAATCTTATGGAAAAAGCTGGTCCTCGCGAGAAGGTTTATTTTGATCCAACTCATGCTAAGGCCGGAATTTGTACTTGTGGTGGTCTCTGCCCTGGTTTGAATGATGTAATTCGTGCCATTGTACGCTGCTTGAATACACGTTATGGTGTAAAAACAATTAAGGGATATCAGTATGGTTTCCGCGGATTCTTCCCAGACAGCGGATACGAACCTCTTGAACTTGACCGCTATTTAATTGATGAAATCCACAAGATTGGTGGTACTTACCTTGGAACAAGCCGTGGTGGCGGACAGCGCGTTACAGAAATCGTTGACTGCATTGAACGCGACGGAATTAATATGCTGTTCATTCTTGGTGGTGACGGAACTCAGCGTGGTTCTTATGACATTGCCTGCGAAGTTGAAAAACGCGGTCTTAAATGTGCAGTTGTTGGTGTTCCAAAGACTGTTGATAACGACCTTATGTTTATTGACCGTTCATTCGGTTTTGAAACTGCCGTACAGCGCGCTAAGGAAACTGTAGCTGCTGTTCACATGGAAGCAGCTTCACAGATTAATGGTATTGGTCTTGTAAAACTTATGGGACGCGAAGCAGGATTTATTGCTGCAGCAGCTGCTCTTTCTAGCCATGAAACAAACTTCTGTCTTATTCCTGAAGTTCCATTTGAAATGGGTGGTGATAATGGCTTCCTTGCTTGCCTTGAACGCCGTCTTGCAAAACGCGGACATGCTGTAATCGTAGTTTCAGAAGGTGCAGGTCAGGATCTTCTTCAGGCTACTGGTGCAACTGATGCTTCTGGAAACAAGAAACTTTCTGATATCGGTGTATTCTTGAAGAGCGAAATTGAAAAGTACTTCAAGGCTAAGAATATCGAAATCAACCTTAAATATATTGATCCTTCATATCAGGTTCGTGCATCTGTTACTACAGCAAGTGACTCAATTTACTGTGAGCGTCTTGGTAACAATGCGGTTCACGCTGCTATGGCCGGAAAAACAAAGTGTGTAATTGGTCTTGTTCACGACAAGTTCGTTCACCTTCCAATCAAGGCTGTAACTGCTCACCGTAACGCAGTTGATCCTGAAGGTTCACTCTGGCGCGATACTTTGGATGCTACTGGTCAGCCAATTCTTATGGTTAATGACAAGGAAAAGGCACTCGAAAAGATGGCAGCAGCAGTTGCTGGTGCTAAGAGCAAGCCAAGTGAGCAGAAGAAAGGCAAATAAGCCTAACATAGATGCTGAAACAAGTTCAGCATGACAGTTTATATACGTTATATGTCACCCCGAACTAGTTTCGGGGTCTTTTTTTTATACTTAAGAATTTCCCTTTATGGACGATAGGGTTATTCGGATATATTCTTTTAATATGAAAAGTATATTGGAAGAGTTTGGTTATTCGAAGTTTGATATTGAAAACCGTGTGATTGACTGTTGGAATAATATTTTCGATCAAAAAAATCCTAATCATTTTTACTTTGAAGCTGAAGATAATACCGGCTATATGGAAGATACCGGTAATGATGATGCCCGTACTGAAGGTATGTCTTATGGCATGATGATGGCCGTACAGATGAACCGTAAAGATATTTTTGACCGCATCTGGAAATGGGCGAAAAAGAATATGTTCATGGAAAACGGCCCGAATGCTGGTTATTTCTGCTGGTCTAATAAGCCGGATGGAACTAAGAATGCTGATGGTCCTGCGCCTGATGGTGAAGAGTATTTTGCAATGGCACTGTTTTTTGCAGCTCGACGCTGGGGTAATGGAGAAGGCATCTTCAATTATACCGAGCAGGGACGCGAGATTCTTCGTGTAGCCATTCACAGTGACAATAAAATGTGGTTTGAAGAAAATCATCATATCCGTTTTGTGCCAAACTGTCCGTTTACAGATCCTTCTTATCATTTACCTCATTTTTATGAACTTTTTGCTGAATATGCTGATCCGGAAGATAAGGAATACTGGAAGGCCGCTGCTAAGGCGAGTCGTAAATATCTTGTAAAGGCATGTCATCCGGAAACAGGTCTTGCTGCTGAATATGCAAATGATGAAGGCCAGCCTTTGCCTCCTAAATATCACGGAACTTTCTTTAGTGACTCTTACCGTGTTGCAGCTAATATCGGTCTTGATGCTTTGTGGTTTGGCGGAAATGCGGCTCTTTCAAAAATAGCTTCAAATATCATAAACTTTTTTGATGGTAAAGAAGCTGATGATCTTAAAGATTATATGATTGATGGTACCGAGCTTAAAAAGAATGCGCGTCACCCGGTCGGTTTGATTGCAACTGTTGCAGAGGCTGCGGCGGCTGTAAAAAGCGACGACCGTGAATCTCGTGCTGCGGCTGAACGTGCTGTAAAGCGTTTCTGGGATACTCCAATGCGCACTGGTCGCCGCCGCTACTACGATAACTGCTTATATTTCTTTGCGATTTTAGCGTTAAGCGGTCATTATGTTGTATACTAGTGTGTAACTGTGTGATATAATAAATCAGTGTCATTGCCCGGCTTGACCGGGCAATCTTTTTATATAGATTATCCGGTCAAGCCGGATAATGACAAAGACTCGAGGTGTCTATGTTCAAAATTGATGGAAAAAATGCTTTTGTTTGTGATGAGAGTGAATTTTCAGGCGTAAAAAAAATCGCTGATAAAGTATGTCTTGATGTTGAGAGGGTAACTGGTAAGAAGCCTGCGGTGAGTGCAGGTACTGTGCCCCTTGAAGGTGCAGTTCTTTTTGCCACACTCGGAAAATCTCCTCTTGCAGAAAAACTTGCTTCAGAGAATGGCCTGACTGCTGAAGTTTCAAAAATCACCGGCAAGCGTGAATGCTACGTGTTTGCAGTAAAATCTGACAAAATCATCATTATTGGTAGCGACAAACGCGGTACAATTTATGGACTTTTCCATCTTTCTGAGCTTATGGGTGTTTCTCCTCTTGTTGACTGGGCTGGAGTTCTTCCGGTTCACCGTGATGAAGTAGAACTTGAAGAAGGGGTAACTGTAACAAAAGAGCCTTCTGTACGTTTCCGCGGTTTCTTTATCAACGATGAATGGCCTGCATACGGTAACTTTACTACTCATAACTTTGGCGGCTTTAATGCCAAAATGTATGAGCATGTTTTTGAACTCCTTCTCCGCCTTAAGGGAAATTACCTCTGGCCTGCTATGTGGTCTGCTCAGTTCAGTCTGGACGGCCCTGGTCTTGCAAATGCCGAACTTGCAGATGAAATGGGTGTTATCATGGGAGCCAGCCATCACGAGCCATGCTGTCGTAACGGTGAGGAATACCGTCATGTCCGCGGTCCTGATTCCATTTACGGCGATGCCTGGAACTTCTGGAAAAACCGCGAAGGAATCACTAAATTCTGGGAAGACGGCTTAAAGCGCAACGGCAAGTTTGAAAATGTAATTACAGTTGGTATGCGAGGTGAGGCAGATACAGCCATCATGCAGAACGCTACTTTGGCCGACAACATCAACCTTCTTCGCGATGTTCTTAAAACTCAGAACCGTCTTATCCGCGAAAATGTAGATCCTGACCTTGATAAGGTTCCCCGCATGCTTGCCCTTTACAAAGAGGTTGAACCATATTTCTATGGCGACAAGCACACTAAGGGCCTGATGGGAGACCCTGAGCTTGAAGGCGTAACCCTCATGCTCTGTGACGACAACCACGGAAACCTTCGTACCGTTCCAACTGAAGCAATGAGAAATCATAAGGGCGGCTATGGTATGTATTATCATTTTGACTACCATGGATGGCCTTACAGCTATGAGTGGCTCAATACAAACTATCTTCCAAAGGCACGTGAGCAGATGTCTGCTGCCTACGAGTTTGGAATCCGCGACCTCTGGATTGTAAACGTTGGTGATATTCTAACAAATGAGTTCCCTCTTTCTTACTTCCTTAATCTTGGTTACGATTACGAAAAATACAACAGTGACACAAAGGCTTACACTGATGCCTGGTTTGCAGCCCAGTTCCCTTACTTTACTGCTGAGCAGGTAAAAGAAGTTTCTGACATTGTTTACGAATCAAATAAAATCACAAGCATGTGCCGTACAGAAGCCCTTAAGCCAACAACTTTCCATCCTGTAAACTTTGGCGAAGCTGATTATATTATTAGCCGTGCTAAGGCTCTTATTGAACGCACTAAGGCTTTGCGTGCACTTGTTCCGGCAGAGCAGGATGCAGGCTTCTTCAGTCAGGTATATCTGCCAGTTGTTGGAACAATGAATGTTGAACTTATGCAGCTTTACAGCGGTAAGAACCACTGGTTTGCTCAGCACAACGCTCTTGTTGCAAATATCTATGCAGACAAGGTGCGTGAGTGTGTAAAGGCAGACAAAGCAATTGTTGATGAATGTGATAAGGTTGGCAATGGCCGCTTCTATGGAATGGCATGGTCTGAACACTTTGGATTCAGAAACTGGTGTGAAGCTTACAATCAGTATCCGGTTTATGAATATGTTGAGCCGACCCGCAAGAACAGAATTACAGTTTGGGTAGATGATACAGAATTTACAACTACAGGTCAGGACTGGACAGTTCGCGATCTTTATCTTGATGCATTTAAGAATCCAGATGTAGAAGAAGCCTGGGTAAAAATTGCTGTAAGCAGTGAAGCTGGCTGTGATTTGACTACAAGCCTTGAATGTGAATGGCTTGGTTTTGCAGTAGAACGCGATGTTGAAAAACTGACAATAGACGGAAAATCAGGGCTTGATACAATCCGAATCAAGATTGACCGTGAAAAACTTGCCGCTTCAAACGAGAAAATTGCAGAACTCAAGATTGAAGGAAATGACGGCCACGGAGCAAAAATCCTTGTAAAAGTTCATATTGATGCTAATGTACCGGAGATCCTGAAACAAGTTCAGGATGACGGAGTAAAGAATACCTTTGTTCAGACAACAAATTATGTAAGTATTGAAGCGCCTCATTTTGTACGTTCAAACGGATTTGATTTGCTGGAAGGCTATGGAAAGACTCTTGGTGCTGTAAAGGCTTCTGATACAATCAAAACGTTTGCTCCAGATGCTAAGGACGCACCTTTTGTTGAGTATGCATTTGTTTTGACTCCAGAGTTTGTAGAAAAGACTGGTGGTGTTATGGCATTTGACTTCTACATCAATCCTTCAAACCCTGCTTACAAAGATAATAAGCTTCAGTTTGTTGCACATGTAAATGGTGAAAAGATTCTTAAGGATGCTGTTGATCCTGAAAAGTTTGCTGTAGGTGATAATCAGTTCCCATGGGGCGAAGATATTCCTAACAATATTCGAATTGCATCAGTTTATGCAGACTGTCATGCAGGTTTGAATTCTGTAAAACTAAGTCCTGTGACACCAAATATCGTTCTTGAAAAAATCGTGATTCACGAGGCAAACAAGCCGATGCCAAAATCATATCTTGGTGCACCGGAGACATATAGAATCAAATAGTATTTTGCCGGGTAAAGGCTGATATTTTTGATTTATAGTAACAAATTTGAAACCTCCATTTGTTATAATATTAAGTGGACTTTTACTATTAGAGGGTGTAAACTTTCTTTGGTACTGAAGTTTTCCGATAATATTAAAAATATGGAGGTTTTTTTATGAAAAAATTTCTTATAACTATGATTTTATCGCTGGCTTTGATGCCGGCTCTTTTTGCTGCTCCAGATGACTTTGAAATTACTAATAGTTCAGATAAGATTTTTGGTATAGCACCAGGAGTTCGTATTTCTGTATTAGGAGTAGAGCCTACCCTTGCTTTGAATATGTATAATCTTGAGCTTGAAGGAGCCTGTGCGGTCAGTAGTGGTTTGGATGGCAAACAATTTGGAGTGGCACCTTCTTTTTCTATTGCCTATAATACGAATCCATTCGAAAGAGGAACTGCTGCAGTTTTTGGTCTTGAATATATGTATCTAACCTCATCTTATACAAACATGCTTAATAAGACTGTAGAAAAAAACAAAAATGAAAAAGATGTAGTTCCAGGAATTCATAGCCTTTCATTGTTCTATAAGGGAGTCTATAATTTTAATCGATCTTTTGGTCTTTTGTGGAGAGTAAAGCTCCCTGTTATGATTATGCCTGCAGAAAGGGTAGAAGGTGAAATTCAGAATCTGAATATAACGAACTTTTCGGGATTTCTTGCCTGCACACTTATTGGGTTCTGTGAAACTGGCGTAGGTGTAAGATTTATGTTCTAGAAATCTGAAATTTTATCAGATTATTTAGTGGAATCCTCCGGTTAAACTGGAGGATTTTGTTTTTTTTCTTGTAACACTTTCAATTATTTATTATTTTATGAGTATGAGCAACTATTATGATATACTTGGCGTTTCAAAAACAGCCACAGCAGATGAAATTAAAAAAGCGTACAGAACCCTTGCTTTTAAGTATCACCCGGATAGAAACCCTGGAAATGCAGAAGCCGAAGAAAAATTTAAGCAGATAAGTGCCGCATATGATGTACTTAGCGATGAGTCAAAACGCCGCCAGTATGATATGGGTTATTCTACAGATAGTTACTCTAGTTCACAGACTGCAGGAAATCAGCAGTATCAGAGACAGTACCAGTATACATATTCAAATCCTTTTGGTGATGATAATTTCTGGGAATGGTTTAATAGTGCTCAATTCCGTTCAAGAAATCAGCAGACTCAGAATACAAATAATTATTATAACCAGTATGATTATTCGAAACGCGCATCAAATGAGCCTGAAACAAAGCGCGATTATTTTTCACAGCTGTTCTTAAAAGCACTACAGACCTTTGTAGGCTTCACATTCTTTAGATTTTCATGGATTATAATTCCATTCGGCCCAATCATCTGCATCGGTGTAATTGTGAATGGAATAAGTGGGGTAATTAAGGCCTTGAAGGGGTTATTCCGTTCATCCAGAAAAATATAATTTTCCTGGTGATACGAAAAATTAAGTTTAATCACTTATATTGAAAAAGCTGACGGGCGGAGCAGTGAAACGACCTCGCGAAGCATCATCCCCGCGAAGCGAGTCGTTTCACAGCGGGAGACCGTCAGCTTTTTCTAGTACTAGATCATTCCAATGTAATACTTCTTTTTACCACGGCGGAAAATTATAATTTTTCCTTCGAGTGCCATATCTTTAGTGATTACTTTCTGTTCATCATTAACAGTTTCACCATTAATAGAAATAGCATTATTCTTAATAAACTCACGAGCTTCGCGCTTAGAACTTGCCATACCGTTGTTTACGAGTACATCAACGAGAGGAAGTTCTTCCTTGAACTGGAAGTTTGGAACTCCCTTAAGTCCCATAAGAATATCATTTACAGAAAGACCTTTGAACTCACCCTTGAAGAGTTTTTCAGAAACCATAACAGCATTGTCTGCTTCTTCTTTTCCGTGGAGGTCTTTAACAACTTCCCAGGCAAGAGTTTTCTGAGCGATACGTGTTTCTGGAGCGGCCTGCTGCTGAGCGTAAACTTCTTCAATCTGTTCTTTTGTAAGGAATGTGAATACCTTGAGGTAATCAAGAACAAGGTTGTCATCTGCATTGATGAGGTACTGGTAGATTGCGTATGGAGAAGTTTTATCTTTGTTGAGCCAGAGAGCGTTACCTTCTGATTTACCGAACTTCTTTCCTGTTGCATCGAGGATGAGTGGCATTGTGAAGGCATAAGCCTGTCCATCGAGCATTTTGCGAATCAAATCTACACCAGTTGTGATGTTACCCCACTGGTCTGAACCTGCAACCTGCATAATACAGTTCTTTTCCTGGAAGAGGTGAACAAAGTCAAAGCCCTGGAGAAGCATGTATGAGAACTCAGCAAAAGTAATACCAGTTTCAAGACGGCGGCGGATAATATCTTTGTCGAGCATGTAGTTCAAGCTGATGTATTTACCAATGTCGCGTAATGTGTCGAGGAATGAGCGGTTTTTCCACCAGTCGTAGTTGTCTACGAGTTCAGCAGTTGGAACAAGGCGTTTAATCTGCTCACGGATGCCACCGATATTTGCATTTACAGCTTCTTCACTGATGATTTCGCGTTCTGCTGTTGGGCGTGGGTCACCAATACGACCTGTAGCACCACCACACAAAAGAACCGGATGATGTCCTGCATTTGCAAGGCGTTTTGCCATACAAAGAGAAGAGTAGTGGCCGAGATGAAGAGAATCTGCTGTAGGATCTGTTCCCCAGTAAAATGCGAATGGAGCTCCGTCCAGTACTTTCTGCAAATCAGCTTCTTCGCCGGCAACGTCTTTAATAAGTCCGCGCCATTTCAAGTCTTCAAATAAAGTCATTTTTGTCTCCTATAATTATTATCTATGTAAAACAAAAAAGGCTTTCCTTTTACGGAAAGCCTTGTAATTACCATTGTCAGTAACACAGCGCAAGATTACTTGCGTTTTCCGTAAGAACAGAGAGAATCTAAGCTATAATAAAGGTAAGCCAACGTAGAGGAATTGATTTTCTGTGCCCAACGGACTGTATGTTTCATAAATATTTTGTTCCTTAAAAAAAATTAGCGCTCGCGGAATACGATGCGTCCCTTGTTCAAATCATATGGTGAAAGTTCAACTTTTACGCTGTCGCCAGGAACGATTCTGATGTAGTGCTTTCTCATTTTTCCAGAAAGATGAGCGAGAATTACGTGTCCGCCTTCAAGTTCTACGCGGAAGGTTGTGTTTGGGAGAGCTTCTTTTACTACACCCTGTACTTCAATAGCTTCTTCTTTTGCCATAGGTATCCTTAAAATAAAAAAAATAAAATTTCATAAATTTGCAAAAAAGAATTTGTCTTTTTGCCAATTTGCATTTATATTAGTTATTATATACAAAACACCACGATTTGACAACACAAGTAAAAAATCGTTTTGGGAGGATATTGAAAAATGGACAAAGCTTTTTTGAAGAAAATGAAAGAATATCTGCTTGAGCAGAGAAAAACCCTTTTGGCATCACTTGCTGATCAGGGCGAAGATATGCGCAATCTTATTAAAACCGTAGAATCAGGAGATGAAGCTGACGTTGCAGCTGATGTAATCGATAGAACTTTGCTTACAGCTCTTGGTGCTCAGGATGCTAATAGACTTCAGCAGATTGACAGTGCCCTTGACCGTATCAATCAGGGAACATATGGTCGCTGTGTAAAATGTGGTAAAGAGATTCCACAGGAGCGCCTTGAAGTTCTTCCTTATGCACTTATGTGTGTAAACTGCGCAAGTGCACAGGAACGCAAGAATCGCTAAAGCCTATAATCGAAAATCCGTTAAAAAACGGGCTGCGACAGCGGGCCGTTTTAGGATTATCGAAAAAACGGCTCAGAGGCAAGCTGTGCTTGCCGACTTGATTATAAATCAACAATAATATTTCCAGGATATACCAGTTCGGTGTATCCTGTTTTTTTTGCCAGTTGAATTGCGCGGTCAAAGGCACAGTCTATGCCGTCTGTTGTGTGGGCATCAGAATTAATGCAGACTGGAATGCCTAAGTCGTAAATTATTTCCAGGAATTCGGCAGAAGGGTAGGTATCATCCATTGCGCCGCGAGCTATGGCACCGGTGTTTATTTCTGCAATAACATTTGTTTTAGCTGCGGTCATGGCAGTCAATCTTAATTCTTCTTTGTACCAGCTTTCATTTTCATCAAAAAACTTAAGTAGGCCGTTACGTTTTCGCATTAAATCTGGATGGCCCCAGATATCAAAATTACCTTTCTGAAGCATTTCGCGCTGTGCCTGGAAATAATCGCAGACAGCAGCACGTCCATCAATTTCGCCGTTTGGTTTTGAATAAAGCTTTATGAGGTTTTCTTTAATTACTTCAGCTTTGTGATCTACTGTGTAAAAGCCCTTTGGTGTATTTGCAAAATGAACTGAGCCAATCAAAAAGTCTGGGGAAAACTGACTGTAAGCATCAAAATCAGGGATTGCAGTGCCATATTCTGGAGCGGAAAAATAATCTGCTTCAAAACCGAGCATAATCTGAATCTTATCTGCATATTTTTCTTTGAGACGCAGAACTTCGTTTACATAATCCTGGATTTTATCTGAAGGCATGTGCCAGATATCATCAACAGGCTTGTAAAATTCCGGGTTAAGAGGATGTATACAGTGACCTGAAAATCCCAGCACATTTATTCCGGCATTAATTGCGGCAATAACCATTTCTTCTGCTGTGTTTTTTCCGTCGCAGAAGTTTGTATGAGTATGAAAATTACATTTTTGGGCGTTCATTGTTATTCCTTTAATTTAAGAATTGAAAGGCTTTTTTGTACAAGTACATTAGGTTTCTGAGGTTTTACAAGATAGGTTGAAGCACCGGCACTCAAAACCTTTACAATGATATCCTTTTGCAGGCTCTGTGAGTAAACAACAACAGGAGGTGAATGAGGCTTTCCATGAAGTCTCTGGAGAAGGGAAAGTCCGGTCTGATCTGCAAGCAGAACATCAAGAATAATCAGGTCAAACTTATCATCTTCGTAGGCTGTAAGGAATTCCTGACCTTTTGTGAAGGTAAAGCAGGTTGCTCCGGCCTGTTCAAAGATATTTTTTGTGAGTTCAAGATTTGAAGCATCACTATCTATGATTGCAATTGTAAGTACGGTACCGGATTTTGCTGAAGCATCCTTAAAGGTTGAATCAGATGAAAAGCGGGTTGCAATTGAAGCCATATCCTCTGCTTCGTAAGAAGGTGTAAGGAATTTGTTTGTAATGAGGTCTGATACGTCTGATGTAACAGAGGTATCAACAATATCATTAAGAACGCGGGAAAGGTTAGAAGCCATTTCGATTCCTGAATAGTTTGAGTGGCCGTTAATCATTTCGCGTACAAACTGGCTCAAAGAAAGAATCTTAACGTTTTTAGCGTGAACCTTAGGACAGGCAAGAACGTTATCTATAAGGAACTCAAGGTTGTAGCCATCCACAAAGGTAAGCTCCAGGTTTGTAAGCATAATAATGATTTTAGGATTTTCAATTCGCTCCCGTTCAATCATTTCTGAAAGCTTAAACTGAAGAAGGGCGATTTTTTCGCGATTGAGGCCAAGTGCAAGTTCAATGAAAATAAGGTTATTATTGCGGTGAAGGTCAAGAATACAAGGTGTTGTGTCCATTGAAAGAGGAACACGAACTACAGTTCCAATTGATTTAAAGAACATATCAAACTGAACTGGTTTTTCAAAATATTTGATTACGCCATATTTTGCATAAGCGGCAATATTTGAACGGTCCTGTTTAGGTCCAGTGATAATGACAGGAATATCGGCACAGTTGGAATCCTGAATCTTTTTTTCAAGGAATTCCATTTCCATAGCATTGTCTTCTTCCATGTCTAGAATAATCAGGTTTGGAAGGGTACCAAGTACCTTGGTGTAAATGTCGCGGTTTTCCTGAGTTGTAATAACTTCAATCTGGTCTTCCGAGAGCTTCTGCTTCAAAAAATCACGAAACAACGGATGACTGTCAGCAATCAATACCTTTTTCATTCTTATATAATAACACAGTTTTTCGTAAACGAAAAGTGAGATTTTTTTTTGAATCTGGTTACAATAAATGGATTTTTCGTATAGGATGTATAAATTATGAAATCAAATCAAAAGAAAGTGCTTTTTTGCTTAATTGCTTTAATCGGAGATCTAGTTACTTCCTTTATGGCTTTTTATTTCAAGCTGCCCTTCTTTTTTGATACTGAATTTGCTGTAGCTATAACCTTTTACATGGGGCTGGTCCCAGGTTTGATTGTTGCTGCCTGTTATAATCCTTTAATAGTAATCTGGCTTTGCAGATATACTGGAACTACTTTTTCTTTTTATGATTGTCTTTACGCAATTTGCGGTATGCTTATTGTTTTTGCAACCTGGTTATTTTCCCGCAATAAAAAAGAGTTTCTTTTTAGCCGCTCGATGACAATTTTATATCTTGTGATTATTGCTGCTGTGTCTGCCTCTTTCAGCTTTACTTCGGCAAGTTTACTGGATACCTTTATTCTTCCGCTGTTCAAAACTAATACTGGCTTTTCTGCTTTTGATGGTGTTTCTGAGGTTTTGCGGCAGTTTGAAATGAAGACATTTTTTTCATATTTAGTTCCGCGTATACCATTAACGGTATTAGATCGTTTTGTATGTACATTTGCAGGATATGGTATATATAGGCTCATTCTAAAATATGATGAATATCAGGTAGTAAGAGAGAGTACGATTTAACTTGCCGATTGTGCAGTTTTTTTATATCTTTAAAGATAATAAATTATTAAAAAACGCTGTACTCATAAAATGAGGCAGCTTAAGGAGAAATAGAAAATGGCAAAACAGTTATTGTTTAGTGAAGATGCTAGAAAAAAGCTTTTGAGTGGCGTTGAGCAGATTTCAAAGGCTGTAAAAACAACACTCGGACCTTGTGGACGTATGGTTATGATGGACAAGAAATACGGTTCACCAGTAATCACAAAGGACGGTGTTTCTGTAGCAAAGGAAATTGAACTTGCTGATCCATATGAAAACATGGGTGCACAGTTCGTTCGCGAAGTTGCTTCTAAGACAAATGACGATGCCGGAGACGGAACAACTACTGCTACAGTTCTTTCTTATGCTCTCGTTCGTGAGGGAATCAAATCTGTTGCCGCTGGTATGAGACCAATCGAAATTAAACGCGGTATGGATAAGGCTGTAAAGCTTGCAGTTGACGAAATCAAAAAGAATGCAAAGCCTGTAAAGGGTGCTGATGATATTACAAACATCGCTACAATCTCTGCAAACAACGACCCAGAAATCGGTAAGATGCTTGCTGATGCTATCGAAAAGGTAGGAAAAGACGGTGTTATCACTGTAGAAGAATCAAAGAACATGGAAATGACTGTTGATACTGTAGAAGGTATGCAGTTTGACCGCGGATATATTTCTTCTTACTTCGTAACAGACCGCGAGCGCATGGAAGCTGATTTTGATGACGCTTACGTTTTGATTTACGACAAGAAGATTTCTGCAATGAAGGATCTTCTTCCAATTCTTGAAAAGGTAGCAAATGCTGGTAAGGCTCTCGTAATTATCTGTGAAGATGTTGAAGGTGAAGCACTTACAACTCTCGTTTTGAACACAATCCGTGGAACAATCAAAGTTTGTGCTGTTAAGGCTCCAGGCTTTGGTGACAGACGTAAGGATATGCTCCAGGATATCGCTATTTTGACAGGCGGTACTGTAGTTTCTGAAGAAGTTGGACTTAAACTTGAAACTTGCGGAACAGAAGTTCTTGGTAAGGCTAAGTCTATTAAGATTGACAAGGACAACACTACAATCGTTGGTGGTGCCGGAGCTTCTAAGGCTATTAAAGACCGTGTTGCAGAAATCAAGACTGCTATCGAAAAGTCTACATCATCTTATGATAAGGAACAGCTCCAGAAGAGACTTGCTAAGCTCGCTGGTGGTGTTGCTGTAATCAATGTTGGTGCTAACACAGAAACAGAAATGAAAGAAATGAAGTTCCGCGTAGAAGATACAATCGCTGCTACACGTGCTGCTCTTGAAGAAGGTATCGTTTCTGGTGGTGGACTTGCTCTTATCGAAGCTTCTAAGGCTTTGAACGAAATCCCAGCTGACCTTACAGAAGATGAAAAGGTTGGATTTAAGATTGTACGCCGCGCTCTCGAAGAGCCAATGCGCCAGATTGCAGAAAATGCTGGTCTTGACGGAAGCGTAATTGCTGAACGTGCTAAATCAGAAAAGAAGGGTATTGGTTACAATGCCCGCACTGGTGAATGGGTAAATATGCTTGAGGCCGGAATTATCGACCCAGCTAAGGTTACTTGTTCAGCTTTGAAGAACGCTGCATCAGTTGCAGGAACATTGCTCACAACAGAATGTGCTATTACAGACATTCCAGAGCCAAAGGCACCTGCTGCTCCTGCTTCAGACATGGGCGGAATGTATTAATAGATTGTCGGGTCAAGCCCGACAATGACACTAATGTCATTCCCGCGCTTGGCGCGGGAATCTATCTACAAATCTTAATACCTAAAGAAATCAGCATACCTTGTGCGTTCTGGTCGCTTATGAGACCGCTCACTGGTATGCTGATTTGCATTACGGGGCCTGCACGGAGGTTAGAGGTAAGATCATAAAGCCAGCTTCCGCCAGCCGTAAAATAAAACCATCTTGTACCATTCCAGAACCAGGAATTAATGGCAGATACATCTTCTCCTGCCGAACCAAGCCAGCCAGAATCAGTTTCTTTTACGCCTGGAGACAATAATCCAAATCTCATTAAAACTGCCGGTCCAGTCCATACCTGAAAGCGACTGTTACTCAGAAAAAATGAAAAGACCACAGGAATATTAAGCATAAACGAGAGTGTAGTTGTCGTGCGGTTTTCTATTTCTGCTGGAACTGCTTTGCCATCATAAAGAAGATGGTTCATCATAAAAAAGCTTAATGTTGGTTGTACAGCCACTTTTGAATAATTAGGCCAAAGAAGGCCAAATGATATAGGATAAACAATAGGCGAAGGCGCACTTACAAGCGTGCTTTCTGTATTTAAATAAAGTGCTGGTTCAAACTGAAGAACAAAATCAAAAGGAAGTGGCGCAGGAGATTCTTCGGCAGGGCTTTCATCTTGAGCGTAAACTGCTGAGAAAAGTAAAGCTGCTGCCAGAATTAAAAGAGTTTTCTTCACTCCGCGCCCCTATATCAATCTGCTGTAGAGAGTGCGGTCCAGATTTACCTGAAGGAATCCGGCACGTCCAGTTTTATAGAAAGTAGATTCTTCCCAGGCTGCATACAAGGTAGTACCCGAGATAACAAAATCAGAATAAACAAAGCCTGTTGGGAGTTTTGGTAAACGGATTGCTACCGGCATGCCACTTCTTAAGATGTGACGACCTGGTAAAGCGCCTTCAAGAAAAAGAGTACCATCTTCAAAAAGTGCTGCACTCCAGCTTTGTGAAAGAATTGCAGTGGCATGTAAAGCTTTTTCTTTACTGCTGTGGACAGTATTTTCGTAAATACGAGGGGAAAATCCTCCTGCGTTTTTTACAGTTATTTCAAACGGTAATTGTGTATCAAAACCAGCAAGAAGCTTTTTAATTCGTTCCGGGGCTTCTTTATAATTAATCTGTTTTTTGCATTCTCGGAAAAAATCAACGTTAGACTCAGATACAAGAATTGAATTTTCTGCTGTTGCAGGTGAAATTGCCAGAAGTGGAATCTGAGGTTTGAAGGTTACGTATGAGAATTCATTCTTTGTGTCAGAAATTGTTTTGATACTGCAGCACCATTCTCGTCCGTTCCAGTAGAAATCAGTAACTTCGGAATTCTTTTTTGTTGTAAGATTGTTGGAGTTAATAAGAGGATAGGAAATATTAGCTGTTGAATCAAATTGAACCAGAAAGAGGTGTGCAGAATCATCTTTTTTATAATCCGGATCTACAATTGTGTCATTAAAAAAGGAACTTTTATATACCGAAAAAAGCGGAACATTACCCATAAAAACAAGGTTACCCGCAGTTCGGTCGGTAAAAAGCGTTACATCTGGCGAAAGGAAAATTTCATCCCCGTTAAATTTAAGAACACCAAGTCTATTTACGATTGCATATGCATTAATATTATCTTCTGATTCTGCAGAGTTATTTGCGGAAGAAATACGCGGTGTTTCAGTCCATGGCTTAAGTGCCTGTGAAGGTGAATTTTGAGGCTTATCTACCTGATGAAAATTAAGATTCGAAAAATAAAACCAGGAATGATTCTTCTTTGTAATTTCAACAGTAACTGCATTTTGCGCAGGAATGTTCTGTTCTTGTTTTTTACAACTTATGAGAAATAATGGTAATATTGATGAAAGGAGAACAAGCTTAAGTTTATTCATATTTCTTCTTTATATATCGGCATATAAATATACTCGATTTGAACATTTTTTGCACTTAAATATGAAATAAAAAGGCCAAATTCTTTTGCATCAGAAACCAGCATAGGAGAGCCCTTTTTGATTGTGATTTGGCCTGATTTTCTTATTATTGGATTTTCTGGAATAAAGGATGAAAGAATAGAAAATCCGGTCTTATTGAAAACTTCTTCAGTAGAAAGCTGATAACAACTTGATGGAGTAAGTAGAGATGTTCGGAAGGTTTCATTTGACAGATTTTCCAGAATTTTTGCTGAGCCGCATAGCCAGGGATTATAAAATCTTGATTGATTTATAATACTGTCCTGGATTTTTTCATCAATTATAGTATTCATTTTGTCCCAGTTGAAGGAGCTTACATATCTTGCTGCCTGAGAATCAGAAAAGCCGTTTTTCTTACAGTTTTTATATAAACCTTCCATTATAAATGCGGAGAATCCTTGTTCCCAGGTGGCTTTGGTTTCTGCTTCAGATGGATAGATAAAGCCAGCCGGATAGAAATATAAACATTCATCTTCGTTTTGAAGAAGTGTAACGGGTTGCGCCTGAAGACTGAAGGGGCAATTTTTTTGAACAGTGATTTGAAGAGTTGTGTTCGGATCAAGATGAAAAACTTCAGTTCCATTGTTTTTAGCAAGAGTGATTTTCCAGCGCGATAGGGGCGGGTAATCCTCAGGAACTTCAGATTGAGAGTGCGGGGGCCAGTCTGGCAGACTGATTGATATGGATTCTTCGTCCGCATTTGCATCAAAAAGAGTGCAGCTTGGAAATAGAATTGCGAGCAGAAAGATTACCGGTAGAGCCAGACGGCGTTTAAAATAAAAAGAACTCATACTATATATATAGAATGAGTTTTACGATTTAGTGCAATGTTTTGGAAAATTTATTCAAATTTTGCGATTTCTGCCTGACAAAGCTGGTCGCACACCTCGTTGTATTCAACTCCGGCATGGCCTTTTACCCAGTTCCAGGTTACATCGAGACCTGCGTTCAACGAGTCGAGCTGCACCCAGAGATCCTGATTTTTTACAGGCTTTTTGTCTGCAGTTTTCCAGCCCTTAGCTTTCCAACTTTTTATCCAGCTGGTAATTCCGTTTTTTACATACTGGCTGTCGATATTTACAGTTACGTGTGCCCCTGTAAAATCAGGTGTATTATGCACAACGGTAAGAGCTGTGATTGCGGCCATCAGTTCCATGCGGTTGTTGGTTGTCATTTCCTCGCCGCCAGAAAGCTGTTTTGCAACTCCGTCGGCAATTACTACGATTCCCCAGCCACCAGGACCAGGGTTTCCGTGACATCCGCCATCTGTGTATATAGTGATTTCTTTCATTAAAATTCCTTTTTTACTTCTGACAAGAACTTAATCCAGGCTTTTGAAAGAAGTTCATAGCCTTTTTCGTTTGGATGAATTCCGTCATAGCACATAAGTTCTTTATGACCTTCAAAAATTGTCCACGAATCTAAGAACTGTACATTGTTTTTCTGAACAAAGTCTGCCTGTGCATTTTTGTAGATAAGCTGATTTTTGCCGAGTGTCTCGGCTGTGCCACCAAGAAAGTTCAAAATGGCTGCTTCATCCTGGCCTTTTATGATTGTCTTAAACCAGTCGTCGCACACATAAGGAATGAGTCCCATCATAAGAGGGGTTACCTTATTTGTGCGGCATAGGCTTACCATGGAAGCCAGATTTTCCAGATACTGTTCGAGAGGTACCTTTTGTACAAGAGTTCCCCAGTCATAGTCGCAGTCGTTTGAGCCGAACTCAATAACACAGAAATCTGCCTCGCCGTCTTTTTCAAAGAACTTCTGAAGCTTTACAAGACCTTTGCTTGTGATGTTTCCGTATATTGAACGGTTATCAAGTTCAAAACCAAGTTCTTTCTGGGCAAGTGTGAGGGAGTCGTTTTCTGTTGTATCAAATAACTTTCCAGAGTTTGGAATTGTGATTACGCCTTTGAGAATTGAATCACCGAAAACTACTATTTTCATAGGAATCTCCTGAATAGATTGTCGGGTCAAGCCCGACAATGACATATTAGACAATCACGCCCTTTGTGCTTGGGACGGTGCCGCCGCGGCGAGTATCTATTTCTGTTGCACTGCGGATAGCGCGGCTTACGGCCTTAAAGCAGGCTTCAATTTTGTGGTGATCGCTGCGACCTCTTATAACGTCAATGTGCAGGTTGCATAAAGCGGCATTGGCAAAGCCCTGCCAGAAGTCTTCAAAACAGTCTGTCTGGAATGAGCCCTGCTTGCCATCCTGTACGCTTACAAGTGGCATACCTGTAAGCTGTGAGTTACAAACGAGGAATGGGCGGCCGCCAAAATCTACGGCTGCCTGAGCGAGAGTTTCGTCCATAGGGTAAATAAAGAAACCGCTGCGGAAGATACCGGCACAGTCGCCAAGAGCCTGCTTAAAGCATTCTCCAAGTACAATTCCAGTATCTTCTATTGTGTGGTGCTGGTCTACATTGAGGTCGCCCTTAATGCTACCACTCAAATCAAAAAGTCCGTGCTTACAGAAGCTGCGGAGCATGTGGTCGAAAAAGCCGATAGGGTTTTCAACATCATATTTACCTGTTCCGTCGAGGTTGAGGGTAAGTTCAATTTGTGTTTCACCAGTTGTTCTTTTTACTGTTGCGGTTCTCATTACAACATCACCTTTCTAAGTTCATATTCTACGATATCTGTAGCACCGAGGCTCTGGAGCTTTGGCAAGAGAGTTGGTACTTCAGACTTCTTTACAGCAATTTTTATAGCATAGCCGTTTCCACCGAAAAGTGGCGAAACTGTAGGGCTCTTCATGCTTGGGATTCCCTTAATCAAAGTTTCAAACTTATCTTCGGCGCAGTTCATTTCGAGCATTACGCGGCTGCGTGCATTCAAGACTGTTTCAAAGAGCATTTTGAGCTCCATGATTTTCTGCTTTTTCTCAGGATCTTCCATTGCTGCCTTGCTTGCGTACATTCTTGTAGAAGATTCCATAAGAGTGTCTACAATTTTGAGACGGTTTGCCTTGAGAGAAGAACCAGTAGAAGTGTTATCAATCAAAATCTGTGCGATAGAATCATCGTTGTCCTGAACAAATCCCTCTGAAGTTCCCCATGTGCGGAAAATTGTTCCGTCGATTTTCTTTTCTTCTACCCATTTGCTACTCAAAGTCTGATATTCAGTTGCAATTGTAACCTGTCCCTTAAGAAGTTTTTCAAAATCGCGTGCTTCTGGAATTGCGGCAACAATGCGTACTGGATCAAATCCAAGGTCCATAATTTCTACAACATCATTTTCTACCTGATTTTCATAAACCCAGTCTTTTCCAGAAAAGCCTACATCAGCTTTATTATTTGCAAGAAGAAGGCTTGTAATCTGTGGCTTTACAACCTGAAAAGCAAGATCTTTCTGATTTGTAGTAGGGAAGTAGGTGCGGTCTGGAAGATGGATTGAGATACCTACGTCGCTTAAAAGTTCATAAACTGATTCGTAGATTCTGCCCTTGGCAAGTAAAATTTTTAATTTGTCCATTTTCCTTTTCTCCTGTTTGCGCCCTTAAGTGGTGCGCAATATTTTAAGTATAGTTTCAGTATATAGAAGTATTTGTATTAATTCAATGGTGGCGTTATTTTGTGGCATCAGTTAGGATTTGCGAAAACGTTTTTCCTGTGCTATAATTTATTAAATATTTAAAAAGCGTAATAGACAAGATTTCAGATGGCCAAGGAGATATGAATGCCTATTACTGAAGAAGATTCTTTTTTTACAGAAAATATTGTAAATATCAATAAAACAATAGATAAAATTCTTTTTCATGCGAGCATGGTCCCTATTTTATTTATTCTTCTTACTTATATTGGTGTCTGGTATGTTCCAACTAGCTATGCAATTATCGTTTTTGCCTATACACAAATAGTTGCTACTGTCTGCCGCATATTAAATAGAAGTTTAAGTAAGACTGTTCAATATGTTTCTATGTATCTGGGCCTGATTGCAATTTCAGGTTTTGTATTTTTGCTTGGAATGAAGGGTGTTATTGTCATTACAATTTCATGGGCATTTGCACCTTTTATAAGTTGTTTTTACTATAACCGAAGGCTCACAAGAATCACTACAATAATCAACTTTCTTTTGACTTTACTTGCATACTGGCTGCGTTCTTCTGCGGTAACAATTGTTATTAACGGGATAAAAAGTCCTTTACGTTGGTTTGTAGAAAATGTTCCGGGTGTAATAATTGAATTTATTTTTGTATTTCTGGTAACTGATTTTCTTTCTAAAAGAACATATGCAACTTTCCGCCGTCTTATGTCTATTAATGCTGATAAAGATGGTGCTTATAAGCGTTTGAATGAAAAAACTCTGGAACAGTTTAATACGAATAAAGAGCTTCAGGAAAAAAATGAATATATTGAAAAACTTAATTCCGAATTAAATTCCAGAAATGCAGGTCTCACAGAAAATCTTCATAGAGTCATTGAGTTTGGTGTTAAGTGTTTTGGAAATTTTGATTTGTTTGGTGTTCAGCATAACTATCATGCTGGTAAATATGTTGAAGAAATCTGTAAAAAACTTCGAGCAGAAGGTCACTATGTAGAAGAACTTACTGATGAAAAAATTCAACAGTTTATGCATTCGGCTCTTTTGCACGATATTGGAAAAGCCCGCATTCCTCAGAGTATTGTAAACAAGGTTGGTAAATATACAGATGAAGAATATCAGATAATGAAAAATCATCCTATGGAAGGTCGAAAGCTCCTTGAAGCCCTGCCTCCTGTAGACGAAGGAAGATTTAATGTAATTGCCAAGGAAATGGCCCTTTATCATCACGAAAGGTGGGATGGCAGTGGTTATCCTTATGGAATTGCAGGATTAAGCATTCCTCTTTGTGCCCGTGTTATGGCAGCTGCTGATGTTCTTGATGCTTTGATTAGTCCTCGTCTTTATAAAGATCCTATAACTGTTGAAGAGGCTATGAAGATATTCGAAGAAGGTAAAGGAACTTTGTTTGAACCATGCATTGCAGATGCTGTTCTTGGTCTTAAAGATGATATTATTATCATAGACCGTGATTTTAAGACTTATGAGGCTGCTGATTTTGCTGATAATCTTGAATTATGGCAGAAATATCATCCGGAACTGAAAAAGTTTAAATTAAAAGGAAAAGAAAAATGAGTGCAGGAATGAGTGTAATTTTATGTATTGTTGCAGGTGTTTTATTGCTGGTCGGCTTTTTGGGAACCTTTGTCCCTGTTTTACCGGGTGCACCGCTTGCCTGGGCAGGTCTGCTTGCTGCTTATTTTTCTGAATATACTGATATTTCGCTTTTATGCCTGATTATTACGGCTGTTATTGCGGTTGTAGTTTCTATTGTTGATAACATATTCCCGGTTACAATGACTAAAAAATTTGGTGGCAGTAAGTATGCTACAACCGGGGCTACAATCGGGTTGATTGTAGGCTTTTTTACAGGGCCGTGGGGAATCATTTTAGGACCGTTCTTTGGCGCTCTGATTGGCGAGTTTATAAACAAAGAAGGCCGGAACGAAGGTGTTTTTAAGGCAGCATTTGGGGCTTTTATGGGCTTTTTGCTTGGCACTGGACTTAAGATGATTACCGTTCTTGCGTTTATCTGGATTTTTGTAATTTCGTTTTTCCGATAAAAAAAGAGCGCTCCCTGCGGAACGCTCTTTTCCCCCTAATTTATATAAATCCGTAAGATTTATCTCTATTCAATAATGAACTTGTCCTTTCCAGCTCCGCATTCAGGACACTTGTAATCTGCTGGTACATCTGCCCAAGCTGTTCCTGGAGCTACGTTGTTTTTTGGATCGCCTTCATCTTTATCATATACATGTCCGCAGTTATCACATTGCATTCTTTCCATTTCAAGTCACTCCTATTAACAAATTTCGTTAGTATATTTAATTATACCATGGATTTTGCAATTGTAAAGTTTTATTTTACGAATCTGCCTGCATTACCTTGAATGGGTCTTCGGTGCGGTACATTTCACGCAACTTTGGCTTTTCGATTTTGCCGGTTGGGTTGCGTGGTACTGGTGCGAAGATGATTTTACGAGGGCGTTTGTACTTTGGAAGCTCCAGACAGAAGTTGTTTACATCTTCTTCGGTACAAGTATAGCCTTGTTTTACTTCGATAATTGCAGCAGCGATTTCACCCAGACGCTTGTCAGCAAGGCCGATAACGGCAACGTCTTTAATAGCTTCCATTTTATGCAAGAAGTCTTCAATCTGAACTGGGTAGAGGTTTTCACCACCAGTAATGATAACGTCCTTTTTGCGGTCTACGAGGTAGATAAATCCATCTGGATCCATCATTGCCATATCACCTGTGTAGAGCCAGCCTTCATCATCCATAACTTCAGCTGTAGCTTCTGGATTTTTATAATAGCAAACCATTACTCCAGGACCGAATATGGCAAGTTCTCCAACATCACCCTGTTTAACTTCCTTGCGGTTTTCATCAACAATCTTAACCTTCCAGCCGTAGCCAGGAATACCGATTGCACCAATTTTGTGGTCGTTTCCAACACCAAGGTGTACACAACCTGGTCCGATACTTTCTGAAAGTCCGTAGTTTGTGTCGTAGCCGTGATGTGGGAAGTATTTTTTCCAGTCTTCGATGAGTTTCTTTGGAACTGGCTGAGCACCAATGTGCATAAGGCGCCACTGATTAAGGTGGAAGTCGCTGATTTTAAGGTCACCGCGGTCGAGGGAATCAAGAATATCCTGTGCCCAAGGTACAAGAAGCCATACAATAGTACATCTTTCATCAGAAACTGCCTTGAGTACGATTTCTGGTTTTGTTCCACGGAGGAGTACAGCCTTACTTCCAGAAATCAGCGAGCCGAACCAGTGCATTTTTGCACCTGTGTGGTAAAGTGGCGGAATACAAAGGAATACATCATCCTTTGTCTGGCCGTGATGCTTCTGTTCTACGGCAGCCGAGTGCATGAGAGCGCGGTGTTTATGTAAAATAGCCTTAGGGAAACCTGTTGTTCCCGAGCTGAAGTAGATTGCAGCTTCATCATCATCTGTAAGTTCAATATCCAGATTTTCTGAGGAATAATTCATTACAGATGAAATGTAGTTTTCTGAGAAAGTAGGAGTAAGCCCTTCGCCAACGTAAATAAGAAGGCGGCGGTTCATGATTTTTTCTGAAATTGATTCGAGACGACCGATAAACTCAGGTCCGAAGAAGAGTACAGAAATATCAGCAAGATTGAGACAGTAGTCAATTTCGTCTGAGGCATAGCGGAAGTTGAGAGGTACAGCGAGAGCACCAGTTTTCAAGATACCAAAATAGATTGGAAGCCATTCAAGGCAGTTCATAAGAAGGATACCAACTTTGTCGCCTTTGCGAACTCCACGTTCGAGCAGGTAGTGTGCACAGCGGTTTGCCTTTTCGTTAAAAATGCGCCAGCTGATTTCGCGGCGGTAAGGCAGATTTGGCTCCGGCTGAGTAAGATCGAATTCCTTCCAGGTCATTCGGCGGGTATCTTTTACTTCAGGGTTTAATTCTACAAGAGCGCAGTCGTTAGCATATTTTTCTGCGTTGCTTTCCAGATATTTTGTGATAGGCATAGTTTTTCCTCGATTTATTTAATTATACTAAAGAAAATTATAAATCATAAAGGAGAAAAAGAAAAGTATTACACTTTGATTGTGGAATGAGAAAATGGTATAATAGAGTGTTATGACTTTTAAGATAGAAGATAAATTTTATTTAGATGACAAGCCTTTTCAGATTATTTCCGGGGCAATTCATTATTTTCGTGTGGTGCCTGAGTATTGGCGAGACCGTCTCGAAAAACTTAAGAATATGGGCTGCAACACTGTAGAAACTTATATTCCGTGGAACTTTCATGAGCCTAAGAAGGGCGAGTTTTTGTGGGACGGACAGCGCGATGTCTGCCGATTTATTGAGATAGCGCAGGAACTTGGACTTTATGTGATTGTGAGGCCGGCTCCTTTTATTTGTGCTGAATGGGAATGGGGCGGACTCCCTGCCTGGCTGCTTGCTGAAGATGGTATGAGACCGCGCTGCTCTTACGAGCCTTTTATGAAGCATGTTCGGAACTATTATGAAGTTCTGCTTCCAAAGCTTGTACCATATCAGATTGATCATGGTGGAAAAATCATTTTGATGCAGATTGAAAATGAATACGGCTACTATGGTGATGACAAGGCTTATATGAAGTTTCTTGCTGACACTATGCGTGAACTTGGTGTGACTGTTCCTTTTGTTACTAGCGACGGACCGTGGGGGGCGGCATTTAAAACTGGTCAGCTTGAAGGTGCACTTCCTACAGGAAACTTTGGTTCTAATTGTGAAAAGCAGTTTAAGGTTATGGAACCTCAGATGGCAAAGAAAGGTCCGCTTATGTGCATGGAGTTCTGGGCTGGCTGGTTTGATGCCTGGGGCAATAAAATTAAAATGCGATCTGTGCTCAGCATGAATAAAAAAGATTATGAGTACACAATCAAAAACGGGCACAATATAAATATTTACATGTTCCATGGCGGTACCAATTTTGGTTTTATGAACGGTTCGAACTATTATGGAAAGCTCACTCCGGATACAACTTCTTATGATTATGATGCACCTCTTAGTGAAGATGGAAGAATGACAAAAAAATACGAAGCATTCCGCGAGATTTTGAAAAAATATAAAGATGTTCCGAATGTTGAGTTTAGCACAAAGATTGAGCGTCGCGCTTATGGTGAAGTTCGCTGGACAGAGAGCGCCGGATTGTTTGAGAATCTAGATGTGATGTGCGGGTCTGCTTCAAAATCAGTGTATCCAATTTCTATGGAGCAGGCTGGCCAGAACACCGGATATATATTATATAGAACAAAACTTGGGGAAAGCGAATCTGCAAAGAACGTGATGTTCAAAAAATGTGCAGACCGTGTTCAGATTTTTGCTGATGGCACAAAGGTTGTTACCGCTTTTGATACAGAGATTTGTTCAGAAGGGCACGGAGTGTGGCCATTCAATTATAAAGAAGGAAAAGAGTGGAAGTTCCCGACTGAAGCTGGTGCTCAGCTGGATTTCCTGATTGAAAATCTTGGACGCGTAAACTTTGGGCACCGCCTTATGGACCAGCGCAAGGGAATTACAGATGATGTGCTTGTAAACGGCCATTCTCATTTTGGCTGGGAGATTTTTACACTTCCACTGGATGAAAAGCAGATAAGTGCTTTACGAGAGAAAGGTGAGTGGAAGACTGTAAGCGATGTGGGGGCGACTGATTCAACCACCAGCGCAAATCCTGCTTTTTTTAAGTTTGATTTTGATGCTGATTTTGAAGACGGCACTTATACAGATACTTATCTTGATTTTAAGGGCTGGGGAAAAGGCTGTGTCTGGGTAAACGGATTTAATATTGGCCGATTCTGGGATAAAGGTCCGCAGAAGACTTTGTACATTCCGGGGCCTCTGCTTAAGCATGGTAAGAATGGAATCATCATTTTTGAAACCGAAGGAAAACGGGCTGCATCAATCCAGCTTTGCGATAAGATGAAGTGGTAGATAGATTGCTTCGCCTTCGGCTCGCAATGACGGCATACTTTACCATATTTTAAAATCGCTGTAAAATTGTAGTATTATTTAAATTTGATTTTTATAAGAGGACGTTATGAAACAACTGATGTTGGGTAACGCTGCTGCGGCTCGCGGGCTTTTTGAAGCGGGCTGTGAATTCATTTCAAGTTACCCTGGCACTCCAAGTACAGAAATTACTGAAGAGGCTGCTAGATTCAAAGAAATTTATTGTGAATGGGCACCTAATGAAAAGGTTGCCATGGAGTCGGCTTTTGGTGCCTGTCTTGCTGGTCGCCGCGCATTCTGCGGTATGAAGCACGTAGGTTTGAACGTTGCTGCCGATCCACTTTATACAATGAGTTATACTGGTGTAAATGCAGGTCTTGTAATTGGTGTAGCTGATGACCCTGGAATGCATTCTAGTCAGAATGAACAGGATTCACGTCATCACGCAATTGCTTCTAAGGTTCCTATGCTTGAACCAAGTGATGCAGATGAAGCTCGTAAGTTCGCTGCAATGGCTTTTGAAATCAGTGAGAAATTTGATACACCTGTTTTGTATAAAATGTGTACACGTGTTGCTCACAGCCAGAGCATTACTGAGCCTGCTGACCGCGTTGTTCCAGAACACAAGGCTTACGAAAAGACAATTTCTAAATATGTTATGGCTCCTGCAAACGCAATTAAGCGCCATCCTTTTGTTGAACAGAGAATGAAGGATCTGGAAAAGTGGAGCGAGACTTCTGGTGTAAACAGAATTGAGCCCCTGAAACAAGTTCAGGGTGACATTCTCGGCCTTCCTGGCAACAAGGTAGGTATCATCACTTCGTCAACTTCATATCAGTATGTGAAAGAAGTTTTCGGCGACTCTGTAAGTATTTTGAAGCTTGGAATGGTAAATCCACTTCCTGGTGATATGATTAAGAAGTTTGCTGAAGGTCTTGAAAAGCTTATTGTTGTCGAAGAACTTGATCCTATTATTGAAACTTTTGTACGTGGACTCGGTCTCAAGTGCGAAATCCACGGAAAGGATATGTTTCCAATCTGCGGCGAATTCAGTCAGAATCTTGTGGCTGCTGCATTTGGAAAAGATGTTCATACTGGTAAAAAACTTGATACAGCAATTCCAGTTCGTCCGCCAATTATGTGTGCAGGTTGTCCACACCGCGGTATGTTCTATGCTCTCAACAAGCTTAAGGTAACTGTATTTGGTGATATCGGATGTTACACACTTGGTAGCGTTGCTCCACTTTCTGCAATGGATGTTACTCTTTGTATGGGAGCTTCATTCAGCGGACTTCATGGCTGGAACAAGGCCGGTGGTGCAGACAATGAAAAGAAATCAGTTGCAGTAATCGGTGATTCAACCTTTATGCACTCTGGTATGACAGGTCTTGCAACAATCGCTTACAATCAGTCTAACTCAACTGTAATCGTACTTGATAACTCAATCACAGGTATGACAGGCCATCAGCAGAATCCTACAACAGGAAAGAACCTTTATGGGGCCCCTGCTGGCCGCGTAGACCTCGAAGCATTGGCTCGTGCTATGGGAATCAATAGAGTTCGTGTAGTTGATCCATATAACATCGCTGAATGCGAAGCAGCTGTAAAGGAAGAACTCGAAGTTTCAGAACCAAGCCTCATCATCAGCCGCAGACCTTGTGCACTTCTTAAAGAAGTAAAACATAATCCTCCGCTTGTTGTTGATCAGGACAAGTGTAAGAGCTGCAAAATGTGTATGAAGATTGGCTGCCCTGCAATTTCTATGAAGGGCGGAAAGGCTAAGATTGACCCAACACTTTGTGTTGGTTGTGGCGTTTGTTCACAGATGTGTAAGTTCGGGGCACTGTAAGGTAAAGGCGGAATATTATGGTAAAAAATATAATGATAGTTGGCGTGGGCGGACAGGGTGCCTTGCTTGCGTCTAAAACTTTGGGACAGGTTCTGCTTGATGCGGGCTTTGATGTAAAGGTTAGCGAGGTTCACGGAATGAGCCAGCGCGGCGGTTCGGTTGTAACTTATGTACGTTATGGTGACAAGGTTTATTCACCAATCGTTGATAAGGGCGAAGCTGATTTTATTGTTTCTTTTGAATTGCTTGAAGCTGCACGCTATACAGAATTTCTTAAGGCTGATGGACAGATTGTTGTAAATACTCAGAAGATTGATCCTATGCCTGTAATTACTGGTGCTGCCGAATATCCAGAAGACCTGGTTGGCACAATGACAAAGGCTGGCATTAAGGTTGATGCTTTGGATTGTCTTACTCTTGCTGAACAGGCTGGAACCGCAAAATCTGTAAACATTGTTTTGATGGGCCGTCTTTCAAAATATATGGACTTCCCGGTTGATGCATGGATGGCTGCAATCGAAAAGCTTGTAAAACCACAGTTCCTTGAGATGAACAAAAAAGCATTCATGCTTGGTCGTGGTGAGGAATAAAATGCCTGAGAATAAGAAAATCAAAATCAAAGATGAAACCGACAAGACTCTTTACGAGGTAAAACTGGACACACCTTCTGAATCAAAAAAGATGAATCCAGTTTTAAAAGTATTTCTACTTATCCTCGCAATTCCTGCCGGTTTTGCAATTGGTTATTTGCTGTTTAAATACCTTTAACTTAGCATAAATCTTATCGGGTATCTGAAGCGGACTGCAACCGGTTTTTCATTCATGAGGGCCGGCTTGCAGGTAATTCCTTCCAGAGCGGCAATTGCGGCATCTGCAAATCCGTAACCTGGATCTTTTAAAACATTTACCTTTCTTATATTTCCCGCTTCATCAATGAAAAGCTCCAGATAAACAACACCTTCAATTCCCTGTTTCATTGCCATTTTGGGATATTCAATTTTTGAAAGAATTGCCTTTGTAGGAATTTCTGGGACCACAGAAATTTTATGCTGTGGAACATATTCAATTTCTACAGGAACTTCCTCTTCAACTTCTACAACTTCTTTTTCAGTTTCCTGAATTGTTTCAGAAGCTTTTACAGAGTTTACCACTACTTCCTTTTTCTCGATTACAGGAGGTGGTGGAGGAGGCGGAACAAATTCTTCTACATCAACAAGCTTGAAAATTTCTGCATCTATTTCTTCTTCGAGAGCCGCTTCCTTTACAGAAAATCTTACACATACGAGGACGATAATATGAATGGCAATTACTAAGCCAAAAAGCAGCGGCCTAACTAACGGTCGGTATTTTTGTAAAGCTTCAACTTTCATCTTAATTCCTCTTTTACAACAAAACTCACGACTCTGTGCTGAAGCAGCTGAAGAACGTTAACCACATCATTTATAAATTTGTATGGAGTATTTTTGTCTGCAATGATATGGATTCGTGATGTAGGTTCTTCTGCAATTTTTCCAGCAATTAGAAGCTCAAGACTTTCCGGAGAAATCTGATTTCCTTCTACAAAAATTCCTCCGTCTTTTTTTATCCAGATTTCAAGATTCTTTTCTTCCTGAGTTTTTTCCAGAATCTTTGCTTCTGAATATTCTATCTTTTCTTCGTGCCTCTGATTTATCAGCGAAATCAGCATAATGAAAATCAAAAGTAAAAAACCGATATCTGACATGGAAGCTGTTGCGATGCTTGCCTTACGTTTACGTCTTGCAATTTTAAACATCTGAGTCCTCCATTCTGAAAGAAAAGTTTTCTATCTTCTGCTGCTTGATTTCGTAGATGATATCTACAACATGCTGATATTCGGTGTTTGTATCTATCAAAAGCAGGAAGGTCATGTTTGGCCACTCTGCTTTTTTTTCTGACACGGCAGTTCGAAGTTCGTCTAGTGTGAGACTTTTGCCATCTACGAGAATCGCACCGTCGGCTGTGAGACGGCATTTCATCAAATCAGCAGTCTTAACAATTCTTGGTTTGTCCTTAACCGGAAGATTCAACAGAAATCCCTTGTTCACATTAAAGCCTGCAATCACTATAAAAAATATAATCAGCAGAAATGAAAGGTCATTCAATGCACCGGAGCTCGAAGAATCATCCGGCGCATGCTTCATAAAACGCTTAATCATAATCAGGCTCTTTTCTCCAGTTTGTCTTCGAAGTCATCTTCAGTTTTGTCGTCGAGTAATTCTGGAATCAGATCATTAATGCATTTTGAAGTTTCTGCGGCAAAAGTATCTACTCTCTGAACTAAGAGATTGTAAGCAACAAGGGCTGCAATCGCAATAATCAAACCGAATACTGTTGTAATCAAAGCTTCGTAAATTCCGTTTGCTACAAGCTGAGCATTTACATCTGTTGCAGCGGCAATTGATTTAAAGGCGCCAATCATACCTGATACAGTTCCCAAGAATCCTGTGAGCGGTGCAATTGATGAAAGCGCTGTAAGATAGTTGAATCCGTTTTCCATTCTGCGGATACGTTCCTGTGCTTCGCACTCAGCGGCATTTTCCATACGAGCTTCACCGAATTTTGAGTTTGTCAAAAGTGCATACAAAATTGTTGCAGCTGTTTTTTTATGGCTGAGTTCTGAAAGCATTTTTTCTGCTTCATCTTTTTTGCCTTCACGAAGACACTGCTTTACTTTGTTTGAAAGTGGTGTGACTTTACAGTCGTGCCAGCCGATGTAAATGCAGCGCTCAATAATGATTGTAAGTGTTGCGATTGAGAATACGAGCAGTACCCACATGAAAGGTCCGCCAAGATTAAAAAGTTCAATTAAGCTCCATTTGCTTTCCATAATTTTATTTCTCCTTAATAATATAATCTTGTCATGCTGCCCCTGAAACAAGTTCAGGGTTCAGCATCTCTTAATACGTCAATTTAAATCCAACATTGATAAGCGGCATTCCGATATTGAAGCCTGCGGAAGCTGGTACATCTGAAGTTTCTCCGCTGTATTCATCAAATGTACTTCCCGCTTTTGGTGAATAGAGGTTTACGAAAATATCCTGTGCACCACCATAGATTTCCCATTTAAGTTTTCCGCCTCTGGTTTCAAACTTGTAGGCAACGCGGATATCAACCGGACATGAAATCTGTGATCTGAGTGTGTTGCTGTACCAGGAGTGCTGTGAGTATCTCTGGATTACTGTGCCATCCTCCATCTTTACAGGGTAGCAGAAGATTTTTCCTGTTTCGCGCATTGGAGTACCTGTTGCCAAAGTTCCCTTGATAAGGATGTCCCAGTGCTTTGTCGGGTGGAAGTTTGCAATAAGATTCAAAGTATGAAAGCGGTGATATTCAGGGTAGTACCATTCGTTTAATGGTTCTCCACGCATTGTTACCTGACCATCATATTCTGGTGCTGTAGGGTTCTTAAACTTTGCGTTTACAAAAGAATAAGAAATGTATCCGTCAAACCAGGTTCCAGCTTTTTTCTGAAGCATAAGATCAAAGCCGTAAGAATAACCGATGCCATCATTGTTGAATAAGACATTTTCTGAAGTACCTTGATACTGTTCAATCATGTATAAACGTGAATAATAGTATCTGTAATATCCTTCAAGCTTAAAGTTCCAGTCATCTGCAAACTGAATATCAGTTCCAAGAACAGAGAATACAGCCTTGTTCATTTCGCAGTTATCAATACCAGAAGTATTACCAGCGAGTCCCATTTCGATAGGAATTGTAGAGAACATACCTACGCCGCCTGAGAAAGAAACTCTGTTAAAGATTCCTTTATCTCTCCATGGTGTATAACGGATTGTGCCGCGAGGGCTAAATGCTGGCTTTGAATTAAGGAACAAATCTTCATCTGGATTTGAGATAAAGAAGTGATCAGCACGAAGTCCAACTTCTCCATTAAGCAGAGTGGTTTCACTTCCAAAACTTAAGAGGGCATAAGCTGCAGAATTTACAAGGTTATTTCCTTCTGCTTTAATTTCTGCTGCATAGTGACTGAAGTTTGGCAGGTAAGGATTATCAGAAGGACGTTCTGCCCAGGTATCAAAAGTATCGATTGAAAGGCCCTTGGTCCACATTACATCTGCACCGCCTGCAACTGTCATATTCTTATTGAGCTCGTATTCTCCTTCAATTTTACCTTCAATTGAGTGCTCTTTAATAACTTCAGAGAAAGAGTGTTTCATTTGGGGAAGATTGTAAGATTTAGTTGCGATGGCTTCTGGGCTAAGCATACTTCCATACTGGCTTATAAAATCATCGCTGTATGAAAACTTTCCTGCAAGAGTCTGCTTTTGTGAAACATCTTCGTTTGTGAAGGCATAAGAAACAAAGCCTTTAAACTGGAGTTTTTCTGTCGGCAGCCATTTTGCATTCAAAGATGTAAAGCCCTGAAGCATAGAATAGTCCAGAGCAATTTCGTCTTTGCGGCCGTTTTCTTCATTATTTTGATCGTAGCCGATTCCATCTGCTCCAATAAATCCGCTGAGAGTAAGATTAAGTTTTTCTGTCGGATTGTAATAGAACTTTGTATATCCGTTTCGGATATAAGGACAAACGCTAATCATGTTGAGGGCATCTGCAATATCACCTTCTTTGATTACTGCTTTATAGAGTGCAAAGAGAGGATCAAGGTAAGTTACTTTGCCTGCAGCAAACATACCAGCCTTTTCGCCAAATGGAATATTCACATAAGCATTTGTAGAAATATCTGAAGTTGAAAGTTCAAAAGAAATTCTGTCTGTTTTTGGATTAACTGTGTTTACTTCCAGAAGTCCGGCAAGTGCTCTTCCGTAGCGAGCAGAAAAAACACCGTTCGACATTTTTACACTGTCTACCATTCCCGGATCAAAGATGGAACAGATTCCGCCCCACTGCCATGGAAACAAAAGATAAACGCCATCCATAACAGCTGTTGTGTCGCGAGGGTAACCACCACGAACAGAAGGTTGTGTGCCACCATAGGTGATGCCTGGCAAGGTATTTACAGAAGACATAACATCTTCAATAAGTCCCATTCTCGCAGTCGATTCAAAAGTTTCTTTTTCAATTACAACAGAAACTCCAGACTGTTCATCAGTAACACCTGGAGCCGAGCGTTCTACTACAAGTTCGTTTCCTTCAATGACTTCTGCAATTGCAAGTGATGAAACAATGGATGTCTGATTTTCGCTGAAGGATATTTCTTCGCTTTTGTAGCCTGGATAAGAAAGAACCACTTTACCAGATTTTACAGAATCAGGAATTTCGAGAATTGCAATTCCGTCTTCATCTGTTTCTGAACTGATTTCACTTGAATTGACTACAGAAACCTTTACACCTTCGAGTGGAAAATCAAGTTCTGCATCATTTACTGTAATGTTGATTTGGTATGCGTTAAGATTTGTTACGCAAAAAAGAGTGAATGCTGTAACCAATACGGCATTCCTGATGTTTTTAGTAATTAACATGATTATCTCCTTCTTATGTAACACCTAAGAAGGAGATAATTGGTACTATTTTTTTATTATTCGAAAACTATCACATTCCATGAAAGAGGCTTTACCTTGGTATTGGCAATTCCCCCTTCGAGTTTTGCAGTTTTGTTAACCGCTGGTTCCTTCCAGTCATTTCCAGCTCCGCTCTTGGCATCAAAATCTTTGCTGAACATTTCATAGTGAGTTAGTTTTGTAAAACGTGTATCTGCGCTAAGGTCAGCAAATCCGCGGATGTCGAGGTTGAGAGGATATGTTTCTGTTTCATTGCGATTGATTACAAATATTGCAAGACGTCCGGAAGTTTCATTCCATGCTGCAGCACTGTCGATGTAGTTAACGTTATTCTTGCCTGTGTATTGAGAAGTGTCATCAATTGCATAGCCTGGCATGTCAAAGGTTTCTGATTCAACAGATACCTGTAGTGAAGAGCCGCGAGCATATTCTATGAGCTGTCGGAAAGCATAGTGAGTTGCAGGTTTCCAGACTGTGTCATGGTTAGATGCGGCTAACGAAGCAAGACCGCCTGTCATACAACCGATTTTTACGCGGTCTGCATGGCGCAAAAGTGCAAGCTGAATGGAAGTCATGCTGAGTAATTTGAGCATATCTCCGCCAGGGAATTCACGTTCCGGCATATTGTCCGGGTCGTGGCGTATATACTGTCGTTCAGGATCAAAGTGATAATGAACTCGTGCCATGTTGTATGGGCCGTAGCCTGGATGAAGTTCACTGAATGGGCGAGGGAATGCGCCATACTCATCAAAAGAAATATTTACCTTGCGCGGTGAGCGATGCTTTGCCTGAATGTAATCAAGCATGGCCGTTTCTGTATTGATAAAATCTTCATAATAAAGAGAACCGCCAAGCAGAGCCAAAGTGTCTCCCGGTTTTGCAATGTGGTAGTGGTGCAGGGCAAGATAATCAACAGTGTCGTAGCACTGATCCATAACCTTTGCTTCCCATTCAGGGTAGTGGTCCATAAATGAAGCAGAGGAACCGCATACAACAGTTTCAATAGAAGCATCTATCCATTTCATGGCTTTTGAAGCTTCGTGGCATAGAGTGCCGTAACCTGTCGGATTTTTTTCCCAGGAGCCAAGCTGCCAGTGGCCATCCATCTCGTTTCCAAGACACCAGGTTTTTACTCCGTAAGGCTTAGCATGGCCGTATTTTTTGCGAAGATCAGACCAGTAAGTTCCGCCTTCATGATTTGTATATTCAACGCAATCCATTGTGTCTTGAAGATTTCCAGTTCCAAGATTTACAGTGTAGATTGGAGCGGTTCCTACCTTTTCTGCCCACTGCAGGTATTCGTCGTGCCCAACATCATTTGGAATATACTGATACCACGCCGGGTCGAGGTGAACCTTACGCTGATCACGAGGGCCGATTGAATCTTTCCATTGCCAGGCTGAAACAAAGTTACCGCCCGGCATACGAACTGCAGGAAGGCCTGTGCCGCGCAGAGCTTCAATAAAGTCTGTGCGGAAGCCCTGTGAGTCTGCCGTCGGGTGCTTTGGATTATACATGGTTCCGTTTACCATAGTGCCGATAGGCTCAAGGAACGCAGAAAAGAGACGGGGAGAAATCTCGCCAATCTTAAATTTCGGGTGAATTGTGATTCTAGCTTTTTTTGACATTTTGAACTCCTAATTTTATTTTCCAGTAGAAATTTTCTTAATCCACTTTTCACTCTTGAGGCGGCCGATACACCAGAAGGTTTTTACGATATCATCGGCTTTGAGGGCAACATAAATCCAGAAGGCTGGCCAATGGAAAACAAAGCCGGCTAGGATTCCTAATGGTATTGAAAGTACCCACAAAAAGATATTGTCTGCCAGCATAAGCATTTTTGTGTCGCCGCCACCACGCAGAACACCTTTTGTCATAATGCTGTTTGTGGCGCGGAAAATTATGATAAGACTGATAGCTGCCATAAGCTGGCCTGCGATGTCTACAGTTTCCTGACTTACGTTGTATGTAGAAATAATTGGGTGACTTGCACACATTATAAAGAGTGCAGAAATGGCACCAAGTGCAAATCCAAGTCCAAGAAACATCCAGCCCTGATCCATAGTTTTGTGGCGGTCTCCAAGGCCGAGTGTCTGTCCTGTAACAATTGCGCCTGCCTGTGAAACGCCCTGAATAACAACTGTACTCAACTGTTGGGTAACACTGGTAATTGCGTTAGCTGCAACAAACGCTGCACCAAGGTGACCGATTACCATTGCAACCGAATTGTTTCCGATAGCAAGAATTGCGTCGCTTACTAGAACAGGAATACTGATTCTAATATACTCACCGATAAGCGAACCTGTCTTCATAAATAAATCGCGGATTCTAAACTGAATGTTCTTATCCTTAAAGAAAAGGTACCCCAGAATAACTGCGGCTTCAAAAACTCGGGCAATCAGGGTACCCAAAGCGGCGCCCGCAACTTCCATTCTTGGAGCACCAAACTTACCAAAAATAAATGTATAGTTTGCACCAAGGTTTACAAAAAACGCACCGATTGAAACATACAGAGGCAGGCGAACCTGACCGACACTTCGCAATACGATAGTTGAAACTAAGCCGGTTCCTAAAAAGAAGTAAGTAATAACAGACCAGCGGAAGTAAACATCACCAAGGCGGATAATCTCTTCGTCACTGGTGTACATTTTCATAAGTGTACTCGGCATAATTAATGTGAGCAGGGCAAAAATTGCGGCGAGCCATACGGTGATTCTAAGCATAAGACACACGGTTTGCTTAAGCGCGCGGCCAGCTTCTTCTTCTCGGCCATCACCAGCTTTCTTCATTCCCCAGTAGCGGGAAACAAGAACAGAGGCTCCCATGCCAAGACCCATACAGAAAATGTGATATATACTGATAAATGAGTTTGCGAGTGACGTGGCAGAAAGCGCGGTTTCACCAAGGCTTCCTACCATAATAGTATCCAGCATATTTACGCCAATGCTGATAAGGCTTTGAAGTGCAATTGGAAGGGCGAGTGCGAACACGCCCTTATAGAAAGATGGATTACTCTGGAACAGTTTCATAATTTGCCTATTGTAAAACGTTTAACTCTATTTTACAAGCGCATGCTTTTGCCAGCGGCGGCTTTTCCATCTCCAGAGCATAACTAAACCTCGGGTAGTTTCGTCGGTTCCAATGCCTAACCAGAAGCCGACAAGTCCAAGTCCGCATTTAATTCCAAGAATATAGCTTCCAAGAACCATAAAAGTCCAGTTCGAGAAAATACCATATAAAACCGGGAATCTTACATCACCAGCACCTTTAAGGGCTCCTACGTAAATCAGGTTCAGCGAGCGGCCAAATTCGATATATGCAGAATAAATCAAAAGCACACTTACAAATCCGACTACTTCTGGAATATCTGTAAAGATTCCAATTACCGGACGTTTTACAAGATTTACAACTACCATCATAACCATTGAACAGGTTGTTGCGACAATCTGATATTTGAAAACCTTTTTGTAAACAATATCATTTTGTTTTGCACCTACAAAATATCCGGCCTTAATCTGAGTTGCCTGACCAATTGCAATTGCGGCAACAAATACAAAGCGCAGAATAGTCATTGTATAAACCTGAGCCGACATCGCATAAGTTCCCAGCGTGGAAATCATAGCCATAATGGTAATCTGGCTCACGTTATACGAAAGACTCTCACCCGCCGTCGGAACACCAACCTTCAAAACAAGACGGAACGCTTCTCTCGGAACCTTTGTAATTCCTCTCATATGGAACACAACATCTTTTCGACGGCGTATATACACATTGAACATGATACAAGAGACCACCATAGAAAGTCCCGAAGCTCCTGCAACACCAGGTACACCCAGAACTGGCAATCCAAACCAGCCATAAAGTGAGAGCGCATTACCAATTACATTAGTCAAATTGGCAACAATCGAAACAATCATAGCTTCACTTGTATAACCATAGCTTCGTAAAATTGCTCCCTGAAGTAAACTGAATGCCTGGAAGAAGCAGCAGATACCGCCGTAAATTACAAAATACTGCCATGCATAATGGCGAACTGATTCTTCAAGTTCATAGCGTCCAAGAAGCCAGCCGGTACCAGTGATTACAAGAACAGTCATCAAAATTGACATAAAGAAAACCATAACTGCACCGGCCTGAGCAATATGGTTCAGTTCCTTTTCAGATTTTTCAGCTCCAAGATACTGTGCTAAAACTATTGAACAACCTGTTCCAATTACAGAAAAGAGAATATTAAGGAAGAAGGCATACTGAGAAACAAGTCCAACCGCAGCAACTGCATCATTGCTATAAGAACTGAGCATCATTGTGTCTACTGAAGACACCAGAATACGGAAAAATTGCTCCATGGCAATAGGTAAGGTAAGTTTACCCATTGGTAAGGCGCCACGATTTCGCTTCTGAATTGTGTTATTCTGTTTCATAGCGGTAATTTATCACTTTAAAACCCTTTATAATAGTAAAATTCTATAAATAATTTGCTATATTTTGTGAAAATCTCATTTGTATTGATGAATAGAAACAAAAAATCCGATAAAATATATAAGGAAGCATACGGTGGCTGCGAATCCTGTCATGGCATTTCAGCCTGTGCACCCGTTTGTTTTCGGAAAATTATTAAAAGGTGGAAACATGACATTCACTTCTATTATTGATTCCATTGACGGAATCGTGTGGGGAATCCCTACAATCGTTTTAATTCTTGCCACAGGTCTTATTATGACCATCAGTGCACGTGGCATTCAGTTCACTAAGTTTGGACGTGCTTTCCGTTCTATTTTCAAAGAGAACGAAGGTAAAGGTGAGCTTTCTGGTTTTGCAGCCCTCTGTACAGCACTTTCAGCAACTATCGGTACCGGTAATATCGTCGGTGTAGCAACAGCAATCGTAGCAGGTGGCCCTGGTGCCCTCTTCTGGATGTGGATTGCCGCAATTCTTGGAACAGCAACAAAATATGCTGAATGTATGCTCGCTATTAAATATCGCGAAGTAAGCCCTGATGGACACGTTCTTGGTGGACCTTTCTACACAATCGAAAAAGGTATGGGACCAAAATGGAAGTGGCTCGCAGTTCTCTTTGCTGTATTCGGAGCACTTGCCGGTATCATGGGTATTGGTACAATGACTCAGATTAACGGTATTACATCTGCTGTAAACAATGCTTTCGATCCTAACAGTGCAAATATTGCATTCAGCTTCCACGGAACAGATTATACTTGGGCAACAGTAATTTCTGGTATTGTAATTACAATTTGTACAGCTCTTGTTGTAATTGGTGGAATTAAGCGTATTTCTAAGGTAGCAGAAAAAGTAGTTCCTGCAATGGCAGTTATCTACGTATTCCTTGGACTTTCAATTCTTATTATGAATGCTATGAAAATCCCTGGAGCATTTGTACTTATCTTCAAGAGTGCCTTTGGTTGGCGCGCAGTAGGTGCTGGTGCAATGGGCTTCATCTTTAAGCAGGTAACAGACTCAATGCAGAAAGGTATTGCACGCGGTATCTTCTCTAATGAGGCTGGTCTTGGTTCTGCTCCAATTGCCGCTTCTGCTGTTCAGACAAACGAACCTGTAGAGCAGGGACTTGTAAACATGACAGGTACAATCATTGATACTCTTATCATTTGTACAATGACAGGTCTTGCAATTGTAATCGCTTTCTATGGTGATATCATTGGTGGCGTTGCAGAATGGAATGCAGGTGCTCAGGGTGCCGTTCTTACAGCAACTGCTTTTGCAAAAGTTCTTGGTGGTGACGGACACAGTGTTCAGTTCTTGCTTATGCTTTGTCTTGCATTCTTTGCTTTCACAACAATTCTTGGTTGGGACTACTACTCAGAAAAATGTCTTGAATATCTTACAAAGGGAAAAATGGGACCAGTAAAGGTTTACCGCTGGCTCTATATTCTTGCAGTAGCAATTGGACCATATTTCACAGTAAATGCAGTTTTCACAATTGCAGATATTTTCAACGGACTTATGGCAATTCCTAACTGTATCGCGCTCATTGCACTTAGTGGTGTAGTAGCAAAAGAAACAAAGGCTTATTTCGATAAGTATCCTACTTTGTAATAGGGAGGGGAAAGCCTTCCCCTGCGGCGGCACTTCGTTGCCGCCTACCCCTTCTAGCGGGGGACACCCCCGCAACGCCCCCGTCCTTGTGAGAAGCAAGGCAAACTATTTTATCTCATTCCCATTCATATAAATCTTATTTCTACCGTCAGTCTTAGCAAGATAGAGGTTTTCATCAGCAACTTTAAGAGTTCTGTTATAATCTTTGCAGAACGATGCAATTCCAGCAGAAATAGTAACCGGATTTCCTTTTACAATAAAATGCATTCTTACATCATTCATAACATGCTGGAACAGTTCAAGCGTGATATCATCTGGCAAGCGTGAAAGAATTACAAACTCTTCGCCACCATAACGGAAAAGTTCAAACTCGTTAGAGCAGTATTTTAAAACAATTTGCGAAAGAGAAATCAGAGCTTCATCTCCAGTCTGGTGCCCGTATGTATCATTTATATTTTTAAAATAATCAATATCATACATAATCATAGCTGCAAATCCCTGTTCTCCTCGATTATCCAATGCACGGCGGTTATAAAGTCCCGTCAAATCATCACGAGAAGAAAGTTCTTTATAGCGTTTTTCAGATTCTTCTAGCAGCTCATTCTGTTTTGAAAATTGACTTGAAATCAAATAGCAGATGCAGAAAATGAAAACATAATTGATGGTAAAAGAGCCGACAGTCTGAAATATCTTCATGTTCGGAATAATCTTACGCCCCGGAAAAACAGGTGATAAGAATGTCAGTACAAAAAGGACATCAAAAAAAATCAGATTAAGTACCGGCATTATATAATATTTCTTTTTTAGTGGAAGTGAAAATCCATAATAAATTGGAATAATCAGCATGTAAAAAGGGAAGCCACAGATTAAATTTCCAGTAACAATATACATTGCTGGAAAGGTTATAAAACCACAATAATTTACAGCTATAGAGTTAAAACGATTATAATCTTTTTTCTTTATGCAGACGAAATAGAAAAACAGCGAGAAGGTTAGGGCGCAGAAAAAACAAACCAGAGTATCAACAATAAAATTCTCTGAGCCGCCGACATGCGCCAGTCCTGAAATAAGTGATACAAATGTCCCCGCTACGTTTGCGCAGATGCCAAAGATGCCCACAATCGTGGCAAGTTGCTTTGAAAAAGCATTGTTCTGCATAATATTATAATTTTATCCCCAAAAACTCCATTTGTCAAAAATGAACCCGCACGTGTCATTGTCGGGCTTGACCCGACAATCTCTCTATCTGATTACACGCCCTAGTTTATTCTTTATTCGCACAATATAGTCATCAATTGATTCGAGTGGTGTATCAAACTCCATTCCACCTACAGCCATTGTGCCTTCAGTTTTTTCTTCCAGCGCAAAATTGATGTTGTGAATATCAGAACCGCTAGTCATAGGAAAGCCGTAAGACTGTGCATAAGCAAGTGCAAGATCATTCTGATCCGGAGAGTTACCTCCATTATAAACTTCAACCCCATGCACCTCTCGCGGATGCAGATGAATGGCACCAATATACCCGCGGAGTCTGAAAGGATGCGCCTGGATCATAAGTCCATTCTCTCTATTTACAGCATCAAAAAGCTGCGCATGATTCATACTTTCAACATCCGGATGGTCAAAAAGCCAGTTTTTATCAAGGCCATAAATCAAGTAATCATCTCCCTGAAAAGTCTGCTCAATACCAAAAAAGACTTTGAAGTTTCCTCCATCTACAGCATTCTGCCGTTTAGCCTCTACCAGCGCAGCTTCATAGCCAGAACAATACTGCTCAATGCGGGTATGCCAGTCCAGTTCATGCGAAACAGCAGTGTTTCCACCAAAAAAATGATCAGTCACAAAAATGCCGTCATAACCAAGCTTTTTATAAACCGAAATATATTCTGCTCCACCCGAAGATCCACACTTACTAGCCTCGCAAGTGTGGAGATGGGTTTCGTATTTGAAAGTTTTCATAATACATAAAGTATAGAGCTTTTTAGATAGAATGCCTAGAACTCGTGGATGGCGCAGGCGAATGGGCCTTCTTTATCTTTTGAGTCCTCAGTCCATGTTCCTTTTCCTGTTTGGAAAATTGCCGAAAAATTTTCTTTACTAGGGCACTGATATGCAGCTAAATAAGGAGCTCCTGTTTCAAATATATTTGCATTCTTGTTATTTATTATTGCAATAACAGTGTTTATAAAGTCCAAATTCTGATTAATTTCCATCAATTCATTTCTACCTGGCAGATACCAGTCATCGTTATAATTAGTTCCGTCCAAAACTCCTCCAGCTACTTTGTAATAATTTCTTAACCAGTTAAATACTGGATAAGCTTCTGCGGCATCTTTGTCAGTATAATCTGAACAATTATAAACTGCCTGCGTGAATACTTTACCACTATAATCATCAGAATTAAGGTAAGTTCCGTAACCTGCAGCCTTAGCATTTATCATTATCTTGTTATTTGTCTGGTAAAGTCCAACCCCAAGAGGCTTAGTTCCAAGAGAACCGGTTCCATCATAGAAAATAACTGCAATGGCACTTTCACTTTGTTCCTGTGTGAGTTTTAGTCCATCAGTGTATGGAATTACAGTTCCGTCTCGCAAAATAATGTCACCCACAGAACAGATTAATGAAGATGAATTAGTTGACTTTTTAGAGAAATAACCAGGAGTTGAAGCGGTGTCAAGTCGGGCGTATTCACCATTACTTATTTTAGCTTCTATAAATTTGGTACCATTTCCTCCAACAAGACTATTACAACCAGCGAACATATCTGCACTTGTAACACTAGATGGAATAATAAAGGAGCTTGAAGCATAAATTGTTGTAAGACTTGAACATCCTAAGAACATAGCAGCTGAATATTTTACCTTATTAGTTTTAAAACTTGTTAAATCAACTTCTGTTAACATTGTACAACCAGAAAACATTTCTCTCATATCTTCAACGTAACTGGTATCAAAATCATCTGCAAACGTTACTGATTGAAGATTTGAACAGTGAGAGAACATAGAGCCCAAGAAATTTGCTCTTTTTACACCACTTAAATCAATAGAAACAAATTTATCACCATTATAGAAGGTTGCTTCATTATTTGTTCCTAAATCAATGTTAGCAGTTTCGTGGATAATTAAATGAACGGCAGTGGCTTGGGATTGCATTATTCCATATATCATAGAGCCAGGATAAGAAGTGCTGCCAAGATCATCAGCAGGAATAGAATAGAATATTACAGTATGTTCGCCGGCACTTAAAGTATTAACAACATCTTTAGCATCACCATAACTATCATAGAAAGTTCCATCAATCTTTGCATAATGTGTATTTAATTCCCATTTTGCATAGAGTGTAATATCAGAAACAATTGGTGTAGCAGTAATATCAAATGGATTATTGTAGTCAGTATCTGTATACCAGCCGTCAAAAACAAACTTATCTTTTAAAGGAGTTTTTGGTCTTGCAGCATAAGAACCGCTTGCTAGTGTTTGAGAAGCAACTGCTGAACCACCCATTGTATTAAAGGTTACAGTAACAGAACTTGAAGGAGCTTTGAATGTAAAGTAACCAGGAGAATCACTTTCATCGATTCGGGCATATGTTTTATCAACATTTTTATTGTTATAAGTTGTACCGATTCCACCAACAAGTGAAGTACAACCATCGAACATCATATCACTAACAGTGCCATCAGAAAGAGCAAAACTGCTTGACGCATAAATTGTTGTAAGATTTGAACAATTATAGAACATTGCATGTGTTGTTTGCACGCTACTCGTATTAAAACTTGATATATCAACTTCTGTTAAACTTGAACAGCCGGAAAAAACTTGTTCCATATTTTGAATATTGCTGGTATCAAAATCATCTGCAAAGGTTACTGATTGAAGATTAGTACAAGCTTTGAACATATACTTCAATGTAGTTGCACTTTTTACACCTCTCAAATCTATAGAAACAAATTTTGTGCATCCTGCAAATGCAGCTTCATTGTTCGCTCCAAAAGCAATATTTGCATCTTCCTGAATGATAAAGTTTACTCTTTCTGCTTTAGACTCTTGAGCAGCATAAATCATAGAACCTTGGGTTGCATAATTTCCAATTTCATCTGCAGGGGCGCTATAAAATGTAACTGTAATTTCAGAGGTTACAGGTAAAGCAGTAAGGGCTTCTTTTATTTCACCATAAGTATCGTAATATGTATCATTTAATTTTGCATAATGAATCTGCCAACCAGCATAGAGAGTTTTATTGCTTGTAATTGGAGTATTTGAAAAATCAAATAAATGTGTTAATTGTTTGTCTTCATACCATCCGGTAAAACCATATTTTTCTTTTGTAGGAGGATTTTCAGGGGCTTCTGCCATGTTTCCTTTTTGAACAGTTTGTGCTTCTATTGCACTTCCTCCATTGGTATTAAAAGAAACAGTATAAGTAATTGGTTTCCATTGTGCATAGAAAGTTATTGGTTCGATATCACTTATTGTATATATAGTATAATCTGTATTCTTTTTTAAAATTCTATCTGTGTCTGATGCTTCAGGCTTTAATGACCAACCCTTAAAAATATAATTTTCTCTTGTTGGTTCGGAAGTTATAATCGAGGTTGTCGTACCATAATAATGTGTTTCGTCAGTTTGGAAAATTGTAGTAGCATCTTCTTTATACAATACTGTAACAATTTGTCGTTCATAGTAAAGGTTTACCTCAAGAGTACCATCTCCTGAAATTGTAAGTGCCTGAGCAGCTGCAATTTCTTCTTCTGTCGGTGTATTGAAACCGTAATATGGATTAGTTGGATCTGTTGAAGATGTTTCTTTTAATGTAAAACTTACAGGGCCGTCTGTTGTTCCTGTTTTAAATTCTGTATCGTCAAGGTTAAAACATGAAGAATCGTGAGTAGCCTGACTATTATTTTGTTTATGTTTCCAGTGCTTTACTATATATACTGTATCTGTTCGTGCTGTCCATTTTGCATAGAAGGTTTTATCACCAGTGGAACCTGTTGGAATGGATTCCGGGGCTGCTGTTGTTTGTGTACCAACCTTCAAAGTTATAACCTGGCTTTGAAGGGGTAGATAAAGTAATTGTTGCGCTTTCGATATTATAGTTCGCAGGTATTTCGTCTGAACTTGCACCAGTCATGTTTTCCAGAGTAATTTAGTAGCTGATTGTCTGGAAGCGTGCGTAATAGGTTGTGGTAGTAGCTGATGTATTAATTGTTGACATTGAGACTTCTGTTACTTCTGTACCGTCTGTGTCATCTGTGAACCAGCCCAAAAAGTTATATCCAGTTTTTTTCAATTCTGGTAAGTTTGCGACTGTAGCTTTTCTTGAGAACTTTGCAGGAACTGTTGTGCCGGTGGTTACAAGTTCTCCATCGTGATATTCGTATGCAATATCGTAAACTGGGCTTACATACAGGTTGAGTAGACTTGTTGTTATAATGCCGGCATAAATATAAACATTTTCGCCAGAGTGTTTTGTAATTGGTTGTGAAATGCCGTCTACTGTTATGGAAATCTCTAAATCGTATACTCCGGTCTCTAATTGTTTTGATTCTATTGTGCTTTCAAAAGTTACGCTTGAACCAGAATAGGTTTTAGATTCATTATATTTTATTTCGTTTGAAGAATTTGTGAGAGTTGTATTTATAGTAAGTGTGGTGCCACTCGGAATTGCTGTTGAATAGTTTTGAACGTTTATAGTCAGCGAAAGGCCACCGCAGGTTTCGGTTTCCGTTTCAAGAGTGAACTCAAGAGGTGTAGTGGAACCTGCTTTTGAGATTTCTTTTTTGGTTATTTCACCTATGAAAATAACTCCATTGAGTTTAGCAGTAAGTGTAAAATCCCACATTCCAGTTTGAACTGCAAACGGGAACTTATCTATAAATGCTGTCCAAGTAGTTTGTTCTTCAATAAGCGTCTGCTCTGCACCGTTCTGCCATTTTCCTTTTAAGGTGAGGTTTGTGAGCTTAGTTTTATCTAAGTCGTCTTCGCTAGGGAAAATGTCACGGGCAATCGAAGTATCGTATAATGTGAGGTAAGCAATGTCATTGTCTTGTTCGGTAGAATTGTCATCATATAGGTTTTCTAAGAACGAGCAGGAAAACAATAGTGTTATAAAAAATGAGACTACAAAAAGTTTTGTGAAAATTGAAAGTTTTTTGTTCATATATTACCTCGTTCTCTTTAGTTCTTTACATAATGACCGGCCCAGGTGTAAGTCTTGCCGTCTTTAGTTGCTTTTAGAGTGATGTCGTAAACTCCTGGTATAGTAAATGATGACAAGTCAAGTGTGCTTTCTTTGCTTGTCTGTGTTTCTTCATCTACAATCCAAAGGTAGGTTTCATAACCTGTGTCTGCAGTTGCTGTTGTGCCACTTATGGTTACATTGATTGTTTCTGTATCAATTCCAAAGTTTACGTCAATGCCGGTGTTTTGATTTTCAACAGTCCATTGAGCGGTAAGTGTTATATCAGCTTCGCCCATTGTGATTTCTTTTGTTCCATCAGATTTATAGATTGTGCCGCTTGCTGTATCTTTCCAGCCTGCAAAAGTGTAGCCGGTGCGGGCTGCTATGTCAGTGTAGTTAATGACAACAGTTGCGCCGTAGCGGTATTGAGTAGTATCCGATGGAACGGTAAGGGCTTCGTCTTCAACTCCATCTTCGTAAGTGATGGTTGCTGTCTTTCTGTTGTACTTGATTGTAATAACAGTTGAGCCATCTGCCTTAATTTCTTGCTGAGTAAATGCCTGGACTGTGAAGCCTTCGTAAGATTTTACAGTTGCATTAGTTTGAGCTAATGTTTCTCCATACAATACTTCTGTTTCTTTACTTGTGTAATTATCATCGTCTATATTCTGAAGTAAGTGTTGAACTGTGTATTTTGTATGAGCAGATGCTTTCCATTGTGCTGTAAATGTTATATCAGTGGTACCAATTTCAATTTTAGTGCCTGCAGTATAAACATTTCCTTCTGCATCTTTCCAGCCGTCAAAATCAAAACCAGTTCTGGTTGGTTCTGTGGCTGCAATAGTAATTGTTGCGCCGTAGCGGTATGTTTCCTTGTCAGTTGGAATACCTGTTACTGAATCAGCGCCACTTTCGTATGAAACCGAGTAGATATTTCTATTATATTTGATTTCAACAACAGTAGAGCCATCTGCCTTTATTGTCTCTTGTGTAATTGTTTGGGCTGTAAAGCCAGTGTAAGATTTTGCTTCGGCATTTGTCTGTTCAAGGTTTGTACCATATTTTTCTTCTTTATCTGCTTTTACTTCTGAATAATCGTCATCATCAATATTCTGCTGCAAGTGTTTTACTGTATAGAGGATGTGGCTTGATGCTGTCCACTGAGCTGTGAGAGTTACATCGCTGTCTCCCATTATAAATGATATTTCTCCATCTTCTTTATAAGTTTTGTCTCCACTCTTCCAGCCTGCGAAGTTAAATCCCTGGCGGGCAACTTTTGAAAAATCAATATTTACAGTTGCCCCGTAACGGAAGTCTTGTGATGCAGGAAGTGAGATAGTTTCATCATCTGCACCTGCTGCATAGTTTATTGAATGTACGTTTCTGTCGTAGTAAATATCAACTTTTGTAGAACCATCACTTGCGATTGTTTTCTGAGTAATAGTTTTTGCTGTAAATCCGGAATAAGATTTTGCTTTTGCTGTAGTTTCTGATTCGCTCTTGCCTGACAGAACCTGTTCATCTCCAGTCATTACAGTATAACCATCATCAGCTAAGTTCTGCTGCCAGTGACGAACTGTATAATTTGTGAGCCCAGCTTCCCACTGTGCCGAAAGAACTATATCACCTGTTGTGCCAGCGGCGATTTCTGTAAGAGAAGTTCCATTTGCTGTATACCAGCCTTTAAGTCCGTAACCAGTGCGAATAACTTTATCTGCGTTAGGAAGATTCTGCTGTTCTCCGTAGGTATAAGATTCTGGTGCTGTATAACCATCTGCCCATTCACCGCCATTTAAGTCGTAAGTAATTTTGTATTTGTTTGCTGTCCACTGAGCATAAAGTGTTACATTTGCTTCGCCGATTGTGATTTCTTTTACTTCATCTGAATTATAGATTGTACCATTTGTTGTATCTTTCCAGCCTGCGAAGGTGTAGCCTGTACGTGCTGCAATGTCTGTGTAGTTCAGACTAACTGTTGCTCCATAGCGGTATAAAGTTGTATCCGATGGTACTGAAATATCTTCGCCTTCAACTCCATCTTCGTAAGTGATGGTAAATGTCTTTCTGTTATATTTGATTGCAACAACTGTTGAACCGTCTGGTGCTATTTCTTCTTGTGTTATTGTCTGAGCAATAAAGCCTTCGTATGATTTAGCTGTTGCGTTAGTCTGGCCTAATGTTCCTCCATACAATTCTTCAGTTTCTTTGCTTGTGTAATTATCATTGTCTATATTCTGTAATAAATGCTGAACAGTGTATTTTGTATGAGTTGATGATTTCCACTGCGCAGTGAAGATTATATCTGAGTCACCAACTTCAAACGGAGTGCCTGCTTTGTAAATGTTACCGGCTGCATCTTTCCAGCCAGCAAAGTCATAACCTGTTCTGGTTGGCTCTGTAATTTCTATCGTAATGGCTGCTCCATAGCGGTATGTTGCTTTTTCTGTTGGAACTCCTGTTACCGAGTCAGCGCCACCTTCGTATGCAACAGTGTAAGTGTTACGATCATAGTAAATATTGATTACTGTAGAGCCATCACTTGAAATAGGTTCTTGTGCAATTGCAGCACGAATTGTAAAGCCTTTATATGTTTTTGCCTGAGCATTTGTTAATTCAGATGTAACTCCGGTTTTGTTTTCAATTTCAAATTCTGTATATTCATCGTCATTAATATTCTGCTGGTAGTGAATGACTTTATACTTTGTCTCTTTTGAATTAGACCAGTTTGCAGTGAGAATGATATCGTAATCTTCAATTATGATTTTCTCTCCAGTTTTATAGATGATATCATTTCCGTCTTTATCTGAAGTTGTCCAACCACCAAAAACGTAACCTGCGCGTTCTGGTTCAGCTTCTGTTGTGAAAGTTGCACCATAACGATATTGCTTTGCTTCTGGAATGCCGGTTACATCATCAAAGCCACCAATGTAGGTGACTGTGTGGAGATTACGTTCATAATAAATCTCAATGCTTGTAGAATTGTCTTGCAGGATTTCTTTCTGCTCAAATGATTTTGCAGTGAAGCCGGTTCGAACTTTTGCCTTTGCTGCTGTGAAATCTGAAATCTTTCCTTTGATTGTTTCGGTTTCATCTGTGTAGTTATCATCATCAATATTCTGGAATTTATGGATTACCGTATAGTTAGCAGTTTTATCTTCTACAACGATTGGTTTAAGAAGAACGGTTAAAATATTGTCGCCTTCTTTTATCACAATTTTATCTGACTTACCAGAATATGTGTCATAGCGATTTCCAACTGCAGAAATTCGGTAGATAAAAACTTCTGCGTAAACCGATGCATCAATTGGTACTTCTTCAAAAATGATTGTTGAATCTTCCTTGATGCCTACAGTTTTTGTTTCGGTATAATCGCCGAAAATACTGATTTCTATATAATCTGAATTGCTGATATTAAGTGCGGCTCGAGAACTGTTTTGCAGAAGACTGCTTGTGGAAAAAGTAATTTTGCCGGTTTTAGTTTCCTGAATAAAAGTACATGAAAAAAACAGAACCGTAATTAATAATGATATAAAAGAAACGGCAGTTCTTTTGAAAATGCTTTTTATCATGAAAATCCTCCAATGATAATACCTGAATATTTTTATATGACACTTTTTGATTTGGAGAGATTTTTTTAGAAAGGCGGTGTAAAGTTACAATAAACTGTCTCAATCTTCTATTATAAGGGCAGGATAATTGAGTTGTCAAATAAACATCTTGTTGTTATTATAAGCATATGGAAAAGACTGTTTACATCATTGGGCACCGAAATCCCGATACCGACGCTGTTGTTTCTGCTGTCGGTTATGCTACATTGAAAAATCTTTTAGGATATCCTGAATATAAAGCTGCGCGAGCTGGACATTTGAATCCACAGACTGCATATATTTTTGAAAAATTTGGAATTCAACGACCTGAATATTTGCCGGATCTTGTTCCAAAGGTAAAGTATTTTATGCAGGATAAAGTTGAAACTGTTACAGCTGATGTTTCTGTATGGGAAGCAATTGGTAAAATGGAAAAAACTGAAATCCGTGTTTTGCCTGTTGTAGACAGCGAAGGTCGTTATCAGTCATTGCTTCATTACAGCGGATTTGCCCGCGGAGTTTTGACAATCTTGAATCCGGAGAAAAAACATCGTTTTTCAACCAGCATTTCTTTGATTCAGAAGACCTTGAATGCTCAGCCGATTTATATTGCAGGTGACGCAGAAAAGAATTTTAATGCTTCGATTCACGTTGGTTCTTCTTCTACAGAAAGTTTTGAAAAACGCCTAGAAGCACATGCCAGCGAAGATATTGTTGTGATTTCTTCTGACCGCGAAGATATTCAGCGCATTTGTATTGAGCATAAAGTAAAACTTTTGATTACTACATCAAACTGTGTCATAGATAAGGAGTTGCGAGAGTTAGCTGAAGCAAACGGAGTTTCAGTAATTGTTTCTCCATATTCAACTTCTCCAACTTCTATGCTGATTGCTTATTCTATGCCGGTTTCTGCAATGGGCGATAAGGAAATTGTTACTGTTCATGCAAATGATACAATTTCAAAAATCAAAGAGATTTTGAAAAATGCTCATTGTAAATATCTCCCGGTTGTTGATGATGAAAATAAAATAATCGGAATTATTTCTGAACACGATTTGATGAAGGAACCTAACGTTGAAGTAATTCTCGTTGATCACAATGAAATCACTCAGGCAGTTGAAGGTATTGAACATTATAAGATTCAGGAAGTAATTGACCATCACCGCATCGGTTCAATTCCAACTAAAAATCCTATTACCTTTATTAACCGCCCGGTTGGTTCCACTTCAACTCAGATTGCGGGGCTTTATAAAGAATATCGAGTTCCTATTCCAAAGGATGTGGCTTCGTTGCTGCTCTGTGGTATTTTGTCTGATACCTTGATTTTGCAGAGTGCGACAGTTACCGATACTGACCGCGATATGGCCGAATATCTTTCGAGCATAACTGATCTGGATATTAAGGAACTTGGAAACGAGATTCTGATGGCCGGAAGTAAAGTTGGTGGCCGCCCTGCAAGCGAAATTATCCATCAGGATATGAAGGAATATACAGAAGGTAAGCTTACTTACACTGCAAGTCAGATTGAAGTTGGCAACCCTCAGGAAATCCTGGATCGCAAAGCAGAGTTTATGAATGAACTTGCCGTTGAGCGCCGAGCTCACAAGGGACTTTTCTCTTGTCTGCTTGTTACAGATATTACAAAGCTTTCGAGCGTACTGTTGATAGACAGTGATCCAAAGTTCACACAGTTCATCAGCTTCCCAAAACTGGAAGATGGTGTGTACTACCTGCAGGATGTTGTCAGCCGTAAGAAGCAGCTGATTCCTTTAATTACCGAGCAGGTGTTGAATTACAGCGTATAAACTGAATCCCATAAGATGTATGTTATCCCCCGGCTTTACCGGGGGATATTTTTTTCTCTGAATATTACACATGTTAATAAAATTATTGACATATATATTGATGTAAACTACTATTGTAAATGTAGATATATAAATTAATTTATTAGGAGGCAATTATGTATGACGCTCTAACCGCAACAAAGATGCTAAATGCGTTTGTTCCAATAAGCCGCTTTAATAAAGGTGAGGCTGGAAAGATTATTGAAGAAGTAAAACGAGATGGCATTAAGGTAATCGTAAAGAACAATGCTCCAGAGTGTGTAATGATTACTGTTGAAGATTATGACAGACTTGTTCTGGAATCAAAAAGGGTAGTGAATCCTCCTCAGACTCTGGAAGAAGAAAAGGCCAGAAAAGAGTTTATTGCAAAAATCAGAAAGAATGTTGCGCCTCCACTTCCGCCAACTAGAAAATTGAAAGATGTAATAGACGAAGTTGGTCCTATTGATGTAGATAAAGACGCAGTATGGGAATTGCGAAGGATGAGCATGATATGATTTTATTTGATACAAATATTTTGATTGAATATTGGCGAAAACCCGAAGAACTTCTTAAGTTAAATATATCTCCTGATAAATTTGCAATTTGCGGATTGGTAAAATCTGAATTATTGCATGGAGCAAAATCATATGATGAAGTAGATAAAATGCTTAACTTCTTTAATTCTTTTAATCTTCTTCATACAGATGAATATGATTTTGAAGGTGTAGGCCTTATTCTAAAGACTCTTCGTGAACACGGAGTAACTGTTCCGTTGACTGATGTTATGATTGCTTTTTGTGCTATGAAGTATGATGTACCAGTCTGGACACAGGATGGACACTTTAGATTAATCCAGGGACTGTATCCAGAACTGGCGTTATACAATAATGCTTAGGTTACGGGGCGCCAAGGATGGCGCCATTGTATAGATGTCTGGAATCTACGAGTTTTGCATAGCAAAACTCGCTAAATCAATTTTGCATGGATGCAAAATTGATTTATTCCCATCCGAAGGTTGCTGGCGGTTTGTTGGTTGCGTCAAAATAGAGCGCATCAACAAACGGAAGCTCTGCAATCTTGTGAACAATTGTTTCAAGCAAATCTTTTGGCCACATTGCAAAACGTGCTGTCATAACGTCTTCTGAGATTACCGGGCGGAGCACAAAAGTTGCTCTGTCTGCTGCACTTGCATATGGTAAATCAATTGTAAGGTGCTGGAAGATTTTGTCATACCAGCCGCTCTTATGAAGTTCAGTCAAAACAATGTTATCAACCTCACGGAGCTGGTCTAAGCGGCGGCGGTCACAGTAGCCTTCCTGAATCTTAAGATCGCTGTCTGCAAGGTCTGGCTTCTGGTACAATTTTATACAGGTGCGGTTAATATATTTTGCGCTGTTTGTGATTGTAGAAGAACATTCTTCGATTTTCTCGCGTTTGTCCGGGAAGTGGTAGAAGCCATTTCCTTCGTCTCGGAAAGTAAGAAGAGCAGGGAAGCGGTAAGTACGGAAATCTCCCTGAACACCAACTGAACGAACTGGAAGAATGCTGCGCTTCAAATCTGCTGTGCACTTTTCGCAGAACATATCAAGTTTAATTTCGTCGAGTTCCTTCTGTGCCAAAGGAAGCTCTTCTTCGTTTTTTGCATCAGGTTTGCCATCGTTACAAAGTACGTTGATAGAAAGTCCTGGACCTGGGAATGGATGACGCATAACAAGCTCATCTGGAAGACCGAGCTTTTTACCGATTGCGCGAACTTCGTCTTTGTACAAATCGCGGATTGGTTCAATAATCAGTCCCTTTGCAATAAGTTCCTGAATTCCTGCAACGCGGTTATGATGTGTTTTGATTGTGTGAGAGTTCTTTGTTCCACCCGACTCTATGATATCCGGATACAAGGTTCCCTGAGCGAGAAGCCAGCTGTCATCAAGATTCTGGCGGGCAGTTACTTCGTTACGAACAGTGATAAAGTTTTCACCAACTGCCATTCGTTTTTTCTGCGGATCTGTAAGACCTGCAATTGCCTTCAAGAAGCTTTCGCTTGCATCTTCTACAATGAAGTTAGTGAAGCCAAACTTGCGGTAAGCTTCTGCTACATTTGCAGATTCGTTTTTGCGCATAAAGCCGTTATCAATATGAAGACCAAGAACGCGGTCCTGACCAAGAGCCTTGTTCAAAAGTGCAAAGGTGATTGTTGAGTCAACTCCACCGCTGAGGAACAAAAGAACGTTACGGCCATCAGCTTCTTTTTTGATATTTTCAAGAATGATATTTAATACTGTGTCCTGATCCCAGTTTTTCTGCATTCCACAGTAATCAGCAAAGTTCTGGAAAATCTGGTTTCCACATGGAGTGTCTTTTACTTCACAATGGAACTGAAGACTGAAACGGCGTTTTTCAAGATTCTGTGTTGCGGCATAAGGACAGTCCTTTGTTGAACCGACCATTTCAAAGCCGTCGCCCATTTTAAGAACTCCGTCCTGATGGCTCATCCAAACCTGCTGTGCGCCTTCAATATTTTTAAAGAGCGGGCATTTTGAATCAGCTCCGCCAACGCCATCAGCAAAATTAAGGGTAGCAAAACCAAACTCGCCAACCTCAGCTTTATCAACTTTTCCGTTATAACCAAGCTGAACCATATAGTGACCATAGCACAATCCCAGAATCGGAATATCAAGATTTAAAATTTCAGAATTGAAATCCGGGGTATTTTCATCATAAACCGAAGCAGGCCCCCCAGAAAAAACAATGCCCTTTGCACCAGCAAGAGATTCTACATCTGCTGACGGAAGGGCAATTTCAGAATAATAACCAAGCATACGGAAACGCTTGGCAATCAAATGCGCATACTGCGAACCAAAATCTAAAACAACAATCTTTTCACGTGACATAAACAGATTATATCGAGTTATGTCGGAAATTGGAAGATATAATGGATTGCTATTAGATTCCTTTGTACTGCAGAACAATCACTGTTAAATCATCTGCCTGTGGAACTCCAGCTGTAAAATCAGCAAAGTCATTCAATACGGCCTGCATTCTGCCGTTTGCATCGGTGCTGCCGGTTTCCTTAAATATCTTTGCAATTCTTTCTTCTGTATACTGTTCACCACTTTGATTCTTTGATTCATTCAGACAGTCTGTATACATAATGATGCTGTCACCCGGGTGAACAGTAAATTTACCGGCAGCGAATTTTGGATGTAATCCTGAAAATCCGATGATACCACCTGATTCAGAATCTTTAATTTCAACAGGAAATATATTGCCTGTCTTTTCAACTCTAAGAAAAACTTTTGGATTTCCTGCATTAATAAATTCAACTTTGTCTTCATTCATACGGAACATAACGCCGGTAAGATAATTTTCGACATCACCTTTTTCTGTAGCAATCTGATTACTGATAGATTCCATAACCTTTGAAAATGGAAGAGAAAGTCCTTCATGAAATTTTTTGTCGATTACATTTTTTGCAAGCATAGTTACAAGCCCAGATGCAATGCCGTGGCCTGATACATCAAAAAGTCCTACACCATTAAGTTTTGTCTCATCATGGAAGAACTCATATAAATCACCTGAAACACCTGCGGCCGGACGGAATGTATATGCAATATCCCAGTCATTAAAATCTGGAAGATTACTCTTATAGAAAGCATTCTGAACATAGACTGCAAGCTTCATGTCTTTATCTGCTTTTTCTTTTGCTTCTTGAAGCTGGGTGTTAGTTAATTCTAACTGTTCATTTGCTGCAGAAAGTTTCTCGTTTGATTGAGAAAGTTCTGAAGTACGTTCTTCAACCTTACGTTCAAGATTCTTATTCAGATCTTCTGCCTGACGACGTGAACTGACAAAACGGCTTGCCATTATAAAGAGCAGAGTTATGATAACCAGCTGCCATCCAATTGAAGTGATGTATGGAAAGTAATAATGTTTGAGAATATTATGAATAATTAAATCCGCAATTACAGTTGCGACCATAGGAGAGAACCCTAACAGAAGTGCAAGGGCATCATGGTTTTTAGCAATAATTGCACGTATGATTATATAGAGTACATAAAGCATTGGCGGAATGAGCAGCAGTTGAGTCCATCTCATACTTCGCAAAACAAGATAATCTTTTGCGAACATTACAATTGCAATTGGTACGAGAGCAAATGCAAGGCGAATATAAAAAATCTGCCTTTTTTCTTTTTCATGAACAAATGCAAGAACAAAGGATGTTATAAGGAACGGGAACAGGAAGGGAAGTGCACTTGAGAAAATCTTCTGGAACCAGATGAAGGATATATTTTCTCCAGAGAAGCCTGGAAGTTCGCTGTAAAAGAATACTGAGCAGTAAAGTGCTGAAAGCAGATTGATGAGAGCGAACATAAGATTTTCTCTGTCGCTGCGATTCTGTAAAAACATCAGTAGATGATAGAAGCCAATGATAATCATAAGAAAAGCAAAAATCAGATTTATCTTTGCATTCCAGAAAGCTTCAATTGCACTGGATTTTTTTGCATCTTCAATTTCTCCGATAAAGGGATTAGAAACGATGGAGCCTTCGCCGTCAACCCATATTTGAATTAAGATCGTATTTTCGTTTCTTAAGAGTTCTGCTGGAAGATTGTAAAAACGTGCTGTGTTCCAGGCACTGAATTCCTGTGGAGGAAAGTCTCCTTCACCGCCAACAAAGACTCCATTTACAAAAGTTTTATCCGCAAGGGCAATTCGACCAAGATAGATTCCAAGCGGTTTGTTTTTTAGTGAAGAAGGAATTGTGAAAGTCTTTTTGAGCCATATATAACCTTTCTTTTCAGGAACAATTTCTTCAAGGTTTGCAAGTTTTGATGAATCTAAATCAGAAAAGTTTCCTGTTTGAACATCATTTTCTGTGAGAGCGTATTCCCAGTCGTTGGTTAAATCGATGCGGGGAGAGTTGGTCTGAGCATTGCAGCCAGCAAGTAAAACAGAAATAAAAATAATTAAAGCTAAAATCCAGCCTTTCCTAAAAACTGAAGAAATCATTTCTAGCCTCCGGATAAAATGAAAAACAATTTGTAAAAGTGAGATATGTTGATAGTAAAACGATTGAAGTGATAGTATAACTATCACTAATTATAATATGCTTTAGATTTTTAATCAAATTTATTTTGAATATTCTGATTTTATTCCTGGCTGTTTTCCATTATGCCGGCTGTATACTCTGAGATTTTAGAAATTGCTTTGCGGGCAGCGTGATGGCTTTTTTCAATAATCTGCATAAACTCATCGGCAGTAAAACTGATAAGTTCACATTCTGCCAGAGCCTGAGTATCTGCCTGATAGGTTTGATTCAAAATACACTGAACATCACCCAAGAAACAGCCTTGAGAACGGAGCGTAAATCCCTGTTCTGAAGCTTCAGAAATAGCGCCGCTTTTTAAGAAATATACTTTTGTAACTTTATCATTTCTGTGATATAGAGTTTCACCGATTTCAAGATGCACAGTATTTTCTGGAGTCTGAATTTCAGATGGATTGATAAAAAGAAAACGTCTGAGATAGTCCCCGACAGTCTTGCAACTGAAAGGTGGAAGCAGGTAAATTTCAGAACGAAGAAGGGTGTCAAAAAACTGCGAAACATAAATCATCTGTGCACAGAACAGAAAGATTATGAAGAACATGTAAACCTTCATCATCAAAACTACAAGAGAACTGATGGTTCCGTAAACTGTGTTGTAATTAGTTACATTCATGAACATGTTCAGGAGATGAGAAACAATAAAGAATGTAACTGTGCTCAATGCTGCATAAAATACACAGCGGCGCAGCAGAGGTTTTGTTCCTGGAATTATGCGATAAGCAATAACTGTGCTTATAAAAAGTATAAGATATAGAACAAAGGTACCGAGATTTGAAGAACTCTGTTTTTGAAGTAGAGGAAAATATTCAAGAATAGTTTGAAAAAAAGGCAGCGAAAGAATCTGCGAAAATATAAAAGCAGCAATAATTACAACTGCAATAATCAAAGTAATTGCAAACTCAATGATAAATGTAAGAATCTGATTGAACCAGGACTTACGGCGAGAAACAGAGCGAAAAACCTTATTCAGCGCAGTGATGATGGAATTAAAAAGTTTGCGGGCCATCCATATAACCCAAACTCCAAGAAAAATATTAAAAGAACTGAATGAACGGATTTTCAGCATATTATCAAGCAGTGGTGTAATTTTAATAACGGAATCAAACTGCTCTGTAAAACTGATGATAAAATTGTAAATATTCGGATAGATTCTTAAGATTCCCACGAGTACTGTAAAAATAATCATCGTTACAGGAACAAAAGAAAAAATAAAACCAAATGCACAAGCCGAAGCGCTTTCCCACATCGCGTTTTTCGAAAAATTCGAAATGGTCAGATAAAGCATCTGCCCAAAACGTGAGAAGACTTTCTTGAAGTATGCCTTTGGTGAGTTCATAATTATATAATAGTCCTATAAGTGGGTTTTGGGAATAGGAAAAATAAAGAGAAAAATAAAAGCCGGACTTCATAAGAAATCCGGCTTTACTTAATTAGAAGTCTGCCAACTTAGGAGCTCTAGGATAAGGAATTACATCGCGGATGTTTTCCATACCAGTTACATAGCGCAAAAGACGTTCGAATCCCAGACCGAAGCCTGAGTGTGGAACTGTACCAAACTTGCGAAGGTCGAGGTACCAGTCATAGATAGACTCGTCCATTCCGCGGCGTTCGATTTCTGCCTTAAGCTTGCCGTAATCTTCTTCACGTTCAGAACCACCGATAAGTTCGCCGATTCCAGGAACAAGAACGTCTACAGCCTTTACAGTCTTGCCGTCATCATTCTGCTTCATATAGAAAGACTTGATTTCCTTTGGATAGTTGAAAACCATAACAGGGCCGTTGTAAATCTTTTCTGTAAGATAGCGCTCGTGCTCAGTTGCAATGTCGCAGCCCCAGTAAGGTTTGAATTCAAACTTAGCACCATTTGCAGCTGCATTTTCCAAATCCTCGATAGCCTGAGTATAGCTGATGCGTGTAAACTTAGCTTTAGCTACCTTTTCAAGACTTTCAATCAAGCCAGGCTGAATGCGCTTGTCGAAGAATGCAAGGTCTTCACGGCATTTTGTCAAAGCCCAGTTCAAAAGATATTTTACAAAGTCTTCCTGAATGTCCATGTCGTCGTTGAGGTCATAGAAAGCCATTTCAGGTTCAATCATCCAGAACTCAGCGAGGTGACGTGGAGTGTTAGAGTTCTCTGCACGGAAAGTAGGTCCGAATGTATAAACGCGGCTCAATGCTGTAGCAAGAGTTTCTGCTTCGAGCTGACCTGATACAGTGAGGGAAGCCTTCTTTCCAAAGAAATCCTTGCTGTAGTCGATGATCTTGTGAGCGTCTTCAATCTTCATTCCGCCCTGTCCGGCTTTAACACCCATCTCAGCAATTTTTTCGAGACTGAGAGTTGTTACCTGGAACATTTCTCCGGCACCTTCACAGTCAGAACATGTAATTTCCGGAGCGTTGATGTACTGGAAACCTCTCTCCTGGAAGAATGAGTGAACGGCAAAAGCCATCTGGTTACGCATACGGTAAACAGCACCGAAAGTATTTGTACGTGCACGAAGATGAGCGTTGTCACGGAGATATTCCATAGACATCTTATTCTTCTGCAATGGATATTCATCCGGATTAGCCTGACCAAGACACTTAAGGCTTTCGAGAGTTACTTCTACAGCCTGTCCGCTTGCAGGTGATTCAATCAAAAGACCTTCTGCGCGTACACTTGCTCCTGTGTTAAGCTTTTTGAGTTCTTCTTCAATTTCATTTACATTTGCATTATTAGAAGGATTATTGCGGTCAAAAGTGAGCTGGATATTAGCAAAACAAGATCCATCGTTCACTTGAATAAAAACTAGACCCTTTGAGTCGCGAACTGTGCGCACCCAACCACATACTGTAACTTTGCGTCCATCCGGCGCAGAAGCCAGCAAATCTTTAATTAATACTGGTACCATAAATGTACCCTCCTTCGAAATGACCGTACAAGACGGCCTCTAATAATGAAATGTTTTTCTATATTATCATTTTTCTTTAAGTGTTGGAATACTTTTTTTTAGATGAGGGGGAAAGCCTTCCCCCTGGGCTCAACCCGCAGGCGGTTTTCGCCACACCCCCTTCTCCTAGTGGGCAAGCCCCCTAAAACCCCCATTGACAGATAAGCTTATCCTATTTACTCTATAAATATATGAGTGGATCATTATCAACTGCGGCAGCTCCTGCTTACAAACGACGACGTGGAGACCGAAAAGACGGAAGACTCCTCCGTTCAATAGAGCCAATCACTATTTTTTCCCTTTACATTATGAATACCCGCAACGACGCTAACAATTATATTACAGACAGCGTCGAACTTTCATCAATCGATAAATATGTTCATAAAAAGCGATTGGAAGGCTTTGAAGGTTTTAATGCAATGTATGTGCTTGCGGCTGCCTATGTAAGGGCAGTAAGTCAAAAGCCTGGCATAAACCGTTTTATAAACGGACACAGAATTTATGCCCGTAATAATATAGAAGTAAGCATGGTTGTTAAAAAAGAAATGACCTTGAACTCTCCTGAAACAATGTTCAAATTTTTCTTTATGCCGGAATATACAATTAATGACGTGTATAAAGAAATGCACGATAAAATACATGCTTATCAGACAGAACCTGATTCAGATGCAAATGAAGATATGGACAAATTCCTGAATACAGTAATCAAATTCCCCCGCTGGATTTTGCGTGCAGTTGTGAAACTGCTCTACTGGCTGGATTACCACGGAATGATACCTCAGTCACTTCTGGAAATAAGTCCATTCCATGGTTCAATGGTGCTTTCTTCAATCGGCTCCCTGGGAGTTCCTTCGGTTTTCCATCATCTTTATAATTTTGGCAACGTACCTATGTTCATCACCTTCAGTACAAACCGCCATATAAATGAAGCAAAAGCTGATGGCAGCATAGTAAAAAGACATTTTTTGGATTTTAATATCACAATGGATGACCGGATTTGCGACGGCCAGTATTACTCAGAAGCCCTGCACGAATTCCGTAAATACCTTAAGAATCCGGAGCTACTGGAAGAGCCGCCAAAAGAAGTTATTCAGGATATTCCATAATAAGAAAAATCCCCTAGAAAAAAATTGACTTATAAGAATTTCGTGTTATAATTAACAGTTAGTAAAACGTTTTACTAAAACGTTTTTATCTAAAAATAAAACTAAAAGTTGGAGTAATTATGAAATTCTTAAAGACTGCCAGGCAGAAGAATTCACTAAAAGATTTTCTTATGGTGCTTCCTTTTCTGCTCCTTATAGCTGTTTTTTCTTACTATCCATTATATGGCTGGGTATACGCCTTTTTTGATTATAAGCCACCGTTCCCACTTTCCTGGGATAAGTTTGTAGGCTTTAAATGGTTTGTTTCAATGGTAGAAAATCCTGTAAAAGTAAAAAAACTTATGCAGGTTCTTACAAATACTTTTGCCATGAGCGGACTCAGCCTTCTGTTTTCATGGTTCCCGATGATTTTTGCAGTCTTTCTGAATGAAATCCATTGTGTTCCATTTAAGAAATTTGTTCAGACAGTAACAACACTTCCAAACTTTATCAGCTGGGTTTTGGTTTATTCCATTGCCTTCAGCGTTTTCAACAGTACAGGTGCCGTAAACAGTGTTCTTATGAACATGGGAATTATTGATGAGCCGATTATGTTCCTGCAGTCTTCAAGCCATGTATGGTTTAAGCAGTGGGTATGGCTCACCTGGAAAAATGCCGGATGGGCCGCAATCATGTACATTGCCGCAATTACAGGAATTGATGATTCGCTTATGGAAGCTGCAATGATTGATGGTGCTTCTCGTATGCAGCGAATCTGGCACATTACAATTCCAAGCATTCTTCCAACTTATTTTGTTCTTGTAATGTTGAGTCTTGCAAACTTCCTTTCAAACGGAATGGAACAGTACTTTGTTTTTGCAAACTCTTTCAATAAAGCAAAAATCGAAGTACTTGATCTTTACGTTTACAACCTTGCAATGGGTAGCGGCGGTTACTCACTTTCTACAGCCATAAGTATTCTTAAGACTTTTGTGAGCATTATCCTGCTTTGTGTTACTAACTGGGTTTCTAAGAAAATCCGCGGCGAGAGTCTGCTGTAGGGAGGAAGAAAATGAATTTAAAAAGACTGACACTTGAAGATTATATTATAAATATTGCAACCTATGTGATTTACACTTTCTTTGCATTCGTTTGTGTATATCCTTTCTATTATATTTTTATCAATTCATTCAGTGCAAATGATTTGAGTGAGCGCGGAAAGGTTCTTCTTTATCCAATAGGATTCCATCTGCACAACTATGCACAGGTATTAAAAATCAACGGACTTCTTTCGGCATTTAAGATTTCTATTTTGAGAACTGTAATCGGTACAATGCTTACTGTAGTAGTAGCAGCTTTTTTGGGATATATGTTTACCCGCGAAAGTTTGTGGAAGCGTAAGTTCTGGTACCGCTATGCAGTTGCAACAATGTACTTTAATGCGGGAATCATTCCATGGTTTATTACAATGAAGAACCTTCATCTTACAAATAACTTCTGGGGGTATATTTTCCCGGTTGCAGTTCAGCCGTTCTATATAGTTCTCTGTAAAACCTTTGTCGAAAGTGTTCCAAAAGAACTGGAAGAAGCTGCCGTAATTGATGGGGCAGGCACGCTGAAAATCTTCTTCAGCATTATTGTTCCTGTTATTAAACCAATTATTGCGACAGTTGCAATTTTTGCATCGGTTGCACAGTGGAACTCGTTTCAGGATACACTTCTTCTTGTAACGGATCCAAAATTGTACACACTTCAGTTCACATTGTATCAGTATATAAATCAGGCAAGTTCGCTCAAAGCTCTTGTAAATAACTCAACGTCTGCTGCTGCAATGGCGGCAAGTCTTGCGCATGCTTCTACAGCAACTTCAATCCGAATGACAGTTTCTGTAATTGTTGTACTTCCAATTATTTGTGTCTATCCATTCTTCCAGCGTTATTTTACAAAGGGAATTATGATAGGAGCTGTAAAAGGTTAATACGAATCTGAGATTCGATTAAATAAAAAATTAGGGGGTAAACTAATGAAAAAAGGAATGATTGTTTCTACAATTGCGGCATTAACAGTTTGTACTGCTATGCTTTGTAGCTGTGGAAATGGCAAAAAGGCTTCAGGAGCTGTGGCAGATGATTCAAAGCCAATGACTCTTGAAATTTATGACGTTGCTGCAAACTATCAGGGAATGCAGTCAGGCTGGTTTGCAAAAATCGTAAAAGACAAATTCAATATTGAATTGAACATTATTGCACCTCAGGTAGCAGGCGACTCTATCTATCAGCTTCGCGCAAGTTCTGGAAATCTTGGAGACATTGTTCTTCTCGATGCAACTCAGTTCAACGATTGTCTTGAAGCAGGTTTGATAAAAGACATTTCTGCAGAAATCAAGAATTGTCCTAACATCATGAAATTTGATCATCAGATTTCTACATTCAATAAAGGACTTCCGGGAAACTCTGCAGGAAAATACTATGGTATTCCAACTGAAATGACAGATACTTCTCCTACAACTGTAACTCAGGAAAGAATCTATTCTCTTCCACAGCTCAAGTGGAATTTGTACAACCAGATTGGTGCTCCAGAACTCAAGAACCTTGATGACCTTCTTAAGGCATTTGTAGAAATCAGAAAGAATCACCCTACAAACGAAAAAGGAGACCCTGCATATCCACTTTCACTCTGGCCTGATTGGGACGGTGGTGACGGTATGATTGGTATTGCAAACGTTGTTCAGCTTACTACCTGGTATGGTGAAAAAATTAAGGGTTCTGCAATTCTCAAGCAGGATGGAAAAACTTTCTATCCACTTACAGACAAGAGCGGAACATACTATAAGATGCTTAAGTTCCTGAATGATGCATACAGACTTAAGGTCGTAGACCCTGATTCTGGTACACAGGACTGGAACTCAGTTTGTGCTAAGATTTCTAATGGTCAGGTAGACTTTATCTGGTACACATGGGAAATCGGATTCTGGAACACAACAGACCGCTATACAGACGGTTCAGCATTCTGTTTCATTCCTGTTAAGGATCAGAAATACTATGCAGATTCTGATACATACTTTGGAAGTGGCCGTGTATTCGGTGTGGGCTCAAAGGTTGATGATGCAAAGTATAAGAGAATTATGGAATTCCTCGACTGGTATGCAAGCCCAGAATCTCTCGTAATTCAGCATGCAGGTCTCGAAGGCTTTAACTATGACATTGGTTCAGATGGAAAATACATCATTAAGAACGACAATGCTTTGATGGATAACCTTCCTGTTCCAGCTGAATTTGGTGGCGGTGGATATAGTGATGGTAACAACGCTATTAACCAGTGGATTGCTTCAAGTACATGTACAAACCCTAAGACAGGTGAACTTTACAACACACAGTACTGGAAGTCTTACAAAGAAAGAAATATGACTCAGATGCGCCGCGACTGGGAAAAGAAATATGATGCAACAGATGCTACAAACTACATGGCAAAGAATAATGCCCTTGTAGTAAGCCCAAGCGTGAGTGTAAGCTTGCCTTCTGATTCAGCAGATATTTCTGTAATCCGCAACAGTGTTAACCACTCGGTTTGCGATGCTTCATGGCGTATGATTTTCGCAGCTGATGACAAAGCCTTCGATAAGATGTGGGACGAAATGGTAACAGAACTCAAAGGATTTGGATTTGATGATCTCTACAAGTTCGATGTTGAGAAACACACTATTGAGGTTAACGCTAAATTGGCTGCTATGAAATAGGTGTCATTATCGGGCTTGACCCGATAATCTGCATTGTACTGTGATGTACAGATTCCCGTGTCAAGCACGGGAATGACAGACAAAAAAAAGACCGTCATGAGAAGACGGTCTTTTTTATTTTACGTACGTTGTCATGCTGAACTTGCTTCAGCATCTATATTATGCTACATAAGCTTCAAGTCTTCTTGCGCGTGTAGGATGCTGCAGTCTTACAATTGCATGCTTTTCAATCTGTCGGATGCGCTCTTTAGTAAGGGAGCATTCTTCGCCAACTTCTTTAAGTGACATTGGCTTTGCACCGTTGAGGCCGTAGCGCATTCTGATTACGCGAGCTTCGTTAGGGCGGAGTGTATCAATAACATTGTCAATTTCTTCGTGCATAGACTGCTCAATTGCTCTTTCTTCTGGACGATCGAATGCGTTGTCTTCGAAGAAGTCGCCAACCTTAGAACGGCCGTTATCAGAATCATTTGTTTCTGCATCGAGGCTGATCATTTCGCGGCTAATGTTAATCATATCGCGAACGTGGCTTGCGTCCATATTGAGCATTGCACCAATTTCTTCGTATTCCTGCTGCTCAGTTTTCTTAGTTCCAACAACCTTGCGTGCATGTTCAATCTGAACAAGTTCATTTGCACGATTAAGTGGAAGACGGATTGCGCGGCTCTTTTCGCAGATAGCTTTAAGAATGCTCTGGCGAATCCACCATACAGCATATGAAATAAAGTGGTAGCCTTTAGTTACATCGAACTTTTCTACCGCTGTAAGAAGTCCAAGGTTTCCTTCGCTGATAAGGTCAGTAAGATCAAGACCATGATTGCGGTATTTCTTTGCAACATTTACAACAAAGCGAAGATTTGCGTTTACAAGCTTATCTTTTGCAGCTTTATCTCCAGCCTGAGCCTTCTGTGCAAGTTCAATTTCTTCTTCGTGTGAAATCATAGGTACTTTGTTGATTTCTTTAAGATACATAGCAAGAATGTTTTCATCGCGTGTCATGGCATTTACTCCTTATACACTATATATAGCAAGTAGTGTGCCAAGTAAAATCGTCAAGGAAAAAAAATAAAAAAACGTCATCCTGAACTAGTTTCAGGATCTTTTTAAGAGATTCCGAAACAAGTTCGGAATGACATCGGTCTAAAACGACACACAGAGCCAAATGACCGTAAAAAATGTGTCATTTTAACACACCTGATTTTTTCGACTGCTTTTTTGGGTTATTTTAACGCACTCATTGCATCAACTCGTGCATCCTGCATAAGTTTCATATCTCGCGAAAGGTCTGCTATGCGGAAGCCCAGTTCTCCTGCCTGAACCGTACCGTTGAGCTCTCCAGGGCCACGGGTTTTGAGGTCTTGTTCTGCGATATAAAAACCGTCTGTGCTTTGACGCAAAGCTTTCATTCGTTCAATGCCAGTTTCTGTGATGTCTTTACTGTAGATGAGGAAACAAAAGGATTGTGCGTCACCTCGTCCTACACGACCTCTAAGCTGATGTAATTGTGCCATACCAAAACGGTCTGCCTGCTCAATTACCATGCAGGTAGCATTCGGTACATCAACTCCAACTTCTATTACGGTTGTAGCGGCAAGCACCTGAATTGAACCGTCGCGGAAGTTGTGCAAAATTTGCACCTGTTCTTCTTCTTCAACCTTGCTGTGGAGCAGGGCGCATTTATACTGAGGGTAGATATGGTCGCGAAGGTGCGCAAAAGCCCGTTCTGCAGATTTGATATTTTCGTCACTGTCGATTGCCGGGTAAACAAAGTATGCTTGCCGGCCTTTTGCGAGTTCCTTTCGCACTGCCTCGTAAGCATTAATTTCGTTACCTTCTTTTACCAGATAAGTGGTAATATCCTTACGGCCGGCTGGCTTTGTGTGAATTGTCGAAATGTCCAGGTCTCCAAAAAGAGTGAGGGCAAGGCTCTGTGGAATTGGAGTTGCACTCATCATTAAAAGATTTGGCTCAAAAGTAAAGCCTGCCACACTGTGTCGTCCCTTTTCAATAAGAGCCTGCCTCTGCTGGACGCCAAAGCGGTGCTGCTCATCTATTACTGTCAGCTGCAAATCCTTATATTCGGTCTGTGCAGAAAAAAGTGCATGAGTACCAACAACAATATCAATTTCCCCATCCTTAAGAGCTCTCAGTAATTGTGTACGGCCTTTTGCTTTCAAATTGCCGGTGAGAAAGGCTGTTCTAACTCCAAGAGGAGCGAGCAACTTTGCCGTAGTTTCCGCATGCTGTCTGGCTAAGATTTCCGTTGGGGCCATAAAGGCACACTGACCTTTCCAGCTGATAATTCTTAAGCATAAAAAGAGTGAAACAAGTGTTTTTCCAGAGCCTACATCACCCTGTAAAAGTCTTGCCATTGTAAAAGTAGGAGTGGTTGGTGGCGGCATTCCTCGGTCCAGCTGATTTAAGACACGTTCGCGTTCCTTATAACTGCGGTCTATTTCTTCATCCATTTCGAAGATTACTTTTCGCTGATCTTCTGTAAGTGGGAATGGAAGGGCGTTCAAAAAATCAATCTGAAGCGGAGAAAGAGAGTCGATGAACTTAGTTTCTGTTATATCTGTGTCATGCTGAACTTGTTTCAGCATCTCTGTATTAGATCCCGAAACAAGTTCGGGATGACATGTTTTGTTTGTATTCGAAAGTCCTTTTCGTTTATAAGCCCGCTCTGCGATTACATACTGAAAATGATACAGTTCTTCGTAGGCAAGCGTATTGCGTGCTTCCTGTGCCTGCGCAATGCTTTGCGGCTGATGAACAAGTCTTAGTGCGTCCTGTTTTTTCATAAGTCCGCGCTGCTGGATAAGTTCTGCCGGTAATTCATCTTCGATTCCGTGAGCATACTGCTGGAGTGCATTAGCAATAGCCTTAGAAACTGCTTTTTGTGTAAGGCCTTCTGTAAGCGGATAAATAGGGATTACTCCGCAATCAACTGGCTGAATAGCATCAAACCTGTATTCTTTTATATGATTCTGAAGTTCTTCTGGGACTTCCATTTTCACTGCTTCAAACGCAGTACTCTGGAGTTTATTGTATTTTACTTCAAACTTTCCGGTTACGGTAATCAGCGTGCCTGGAATGAGGCTTTTTTCAAGAAAGGCGCGGTTAAAACAAATCAGTTCTACAGAGCCCGTACCGTCGTTTACGATAATTTTCAGGGTTTTCATTTTGCCGTAACCGATCCATTCGTGGCCGGTTACCTGGGCAACTGTATGAACTTTTCCGTAATGCTGGGCCTGTTCGCGGAATGTTACTTTTTGAGTTCTGTCTTCGTAGTCGCGTGGAAAATATTGCAGCAAATCTCCAACAGTAAAAACATTTACTTTAGCCAGAGTTTTTGTAAGCTGCGGGCCGATTCCTGCAATCGAAGAAACCGGCGTTTTTATATCAGAAACCTTCACGCTGCGCCCCAGAAAATCAGTTTAGAATGGCATTCTGTAACAGAGGTTTACGAGGATTGCGATGAGGAAGTGTCCGGCTCCAAGAATTACAAGAAATGCAATCCATGAAATCAAAAGAGACTGCTGATAGCTCATTACTTTTTTAGAAAAAGTTCCGGCAACCTTGTAAGAGATTTTATTCAAAAGCATGTCAATCTGATTCCAGCCAGATTCATAAGAGGTTCTGCCTTTATTGATGAGAAGAACAATCCAGCGGATAAAAAGTAAAAGGGTAAAGATACCTACGATTGATGAAGCAATCCCCCAGAGAGATGAAAGAATTGTTCCAAGGATTCCGCCAAGGAAGATTCTACCAGTGTGCTGAATGCCTGCAAGAATTGCAGAAACAAGAGAAAGAACTCCCAGTGAAACAATCGGTGAAAAATCTATATTTCCGATTCGCAAAAAGCTCATTTTTGTAAAAAGCCCCATATATGGTTCGCAGATTACGGTCATAAAATGGCCGAACTTTGTGAACTTTGCGCCCGGAAACCATGACATCAGAATATAGATAAAACACAACAGTGTATAAAGTGATAAAACTCCCGCAAGAATAGAAAGAATTGTTTGAATCATACGAATATACCTCCAAGAAGTAGTCATGCTGAACTTGTTTCAGCATCTTTTGAATAGATCCCGAAACAAGTTCGGGATGACGTTTACTCCGTCCAGACTTCTCTTACGAAGTTAATTTCTCTCAGTGCTTTTAGAGTTTCCTCGTTTGCTGATACCGAAATCTGGTCGTTTGCTTTTACGACATATGGATTATTTCCTGTGTCTATATGAAAATATACTGAACATTTACCCATTTTATCAAATAAAAAATCTTTTAATTGCGAAATTGCTGGTTCAGAGTTGAAGTTTGTGTCCAATCTGATGTGAACTGACTGTGCTGCATGATTTTCCATCTGCTCTACATCTTCAATTGTATCAACTAAAAGAGATGGTGTATCTCGAGTTCCATCAACCTTTCCACGGAAGGCATAAACTCCGCCGTCTTCAATCTGACCGCGCATAGTTTCCCAGGTTTTAGGGAAGAAGGTCAAATCAATCTGGCCATCCATATCATTCAGCTTTGCAAAAGCCATCTGTGCACCTTTCTTTGTTGTAATCTGATGGATTCCGTTGACCATTCCAAGTGCAACATAAGATTTTCCGGCATCACGCATCTGCCAGTATTTTGCACCGCTTGCTTCCATAGCTGCCTTTTCTGCCTTGCTTTCTTCTGCAATGCGGTTGATGTTTCCGGCGCGAACTGTAACTGCACGTTCAATTGCCTTTCGGTAGCTGTCGAGAGGGTGTCCGCTTACATAACAGCCGATACACTCTTTTTCCATATTAAGAAGTTCCATATTTGGAATGTCTGGAATTTTCTTAAACTGGAAATCAGTAAAATTCTTTTCTTCTTCTGCGAGGTCGCCGAACAAATCTCCCTGACCTTTTCTCTGATCTTCAAGATAATCAGACACATAGTCGAGTGCTGCTTCCATGTTTGCAAGAAGGGTAGGACGGTTGAGTGTAGTTCCATCTTTTTCTTTAAGATGGTCAAAGGCTCCAGTTTTAATCAAAACTTCTATAGCCTTTTTATTTATGAGTGTTTTTTCACGGCCTTCTTCATCTTTTTCAATAATTGCACATGCTCGCTTGATAAAGTCCATGAAATTCTTGAAAGGACCATTTTTTTCGCGTTCATTTACAATTGCCTGAGCGGCAGCTTCACCCATTCCCTTAATGCCCTTAAGACCAAAGACAATGCGGCCATCAACAACGTCGAAAATAACATCGGAACGGTTTACGTCAGGGGCATCAACTGCAACGCCCATTTTACGAGCTTCTTCAATATAAAATGGAAGTCCGTCGGTAGAAGTAATTTCGTTTGTAAGGTTTGCTGCCATAAACTCGGCAGGGTAGTGAGCCTTGAGCCAGCCTGTACGGTATGCAAGAACTGAGTAAGCTGCGGCGTGTGACTTGTTAAATCCGTAGCCCGCAAACGGAATCATGATTTCGAAAATGTCACCAGCGTGTTCTTCTGAGTGGCCGTTTTTTACTGCACCAGCAATAAACTCTTCCTTCTTTTTCATAAGAACGTCGAGTTTTTTCTTACCCATGGCACGTCGCAGCATATCGGCACCACCAAGCGAGAAGCCCGAAATAATCTGGGCTACCTTCATAACCTGTTCCTGATAAACCATAATACCGTAGGTTTCTTTAAGCAGGTCTTCAAGTGCCGGATCCGGGTATTCGATTTTTTCTGGATGCCATTTTCCTTCAATATACTTTGGAATATAAGCCAGTGGTCCCGGACGGAAAAGGGCGTTCAAGGCAACAAGCTCTTCAATACAGCGTGGTTTACATTCGCGAAGAATTTTCTGCATACCAGGAGATTCAAATTGGAATACGGCAACAGAGTCACCGCGGTCAAACAGGTCAAAGGTTGCTTCGTCAGTTTCACTTACGTTTGCTGTAATGAACTCCGGAGTTCCTGCCGGGCGGTGTTTATTTATGATTGCTTCAGCATAGCGGATAAGAGAGAGGGTTTTTAGTCCCAAATAGTCAAACTTTACAAGTCCACAAGGTTCAATAATATCCATTGTGTACTGAACGCCAACTTCACCAGTTTTTGGATCCTTAAAAACAGGAGCCCAGTCTGGAAGCGGAGTAAGACCAATTACCATACCAGAAGCATGAAGACCTGTGTTTCTCTTTACACCTTCTAGGCGGAATGCAAGGTCAAACAGTTCCTGATAGCGCGGATCGTCTTTATATTTAATCAGCTGACCGCCGTCCGGCATTTTTTCTGTAGGCTCACTGAATGCATCCTTGAGCTTTGCTTTAGGATTTTCTGGAATACATTTTTTGAGTTCGTTTACTTCGGAAAGCGGAATATTTAAAATACGTCCAACATCGGCAATACAGTTTTTTGGCTTAAGGGTACCAAATGTAACAATGTGTCCAACGTTGGCATCACCGTAAAGGTCGCGGGTATGCTGGATGATGTCCTGGCGATAGTCGAAGTCCATGTCGACGTCGAAATCCGGCATGGAAACACGTTCAGGGTTTAAGAATCGCTCAAAAATCAATCCGTAGCGGAACGGGTCGATATCTGTAATTGTCATGGCGTAGGCTACAAGAGAACCTGCACCGGAACCTCGTCCAGGTCCAATCGGGATATATGGCTTTGGTCTTTTGTTTACATTGTCATAAGTTGATTTAGACCAGTTGATGAACTCCCAAACGATAAGGAAGTAGCCGGAGAATCCCATTGTAAAGATGGTGTTCATTTCGTAGTCGGCACGTTCGCGGATTTCCGGAGTAATTTCCTTGTAGCGCTTTTTCAAACCTTCTTCTACAAGATATTTTACATAGTCGTTCTGGTCGCTCTGATAGTCATCGCCATGGGTGCGGAATTCGGCAGGAAGTTCGAATCGTGGAAGACATTCCTTGAGTTCCGGAGTGCTGTACTGTTTGATTGTAAGATTACACATGTTTGCAATCTTGATTGTATTGTCGTAAGCTTCCGGACACTGAGGGAAGAGGGCACGCATTTCTTCTTCAGTTTTGAAATACCAGCTGTCCAGATCCATGTCGCCGCCCATTTTTGCGTGCTTTTCATGAAGCTGATTTTTAAAGCCGATACAGCGTAATGCATCCTGAGCAATGGCATCTTCTTTTTCTACATAGTGAATATCGTTTGTAACAACAAGAGGAATGTCGAGTTTATGAGCAAGTGCAATCAGTTTTTCTGCAACTACTTTCTGTTCCGGAATTCCATGGTCCTGAAGTTCGATATAATAATGGTCTGGGCCAAAAAGATTTTTGTACTTTAAAGCAAGTTCTTCTGCTTCTTTGTCCATTCCGGCAAGCAGCATTTGTGGAAGTTCTCCCTGAATACAAGCAGAACAACAGATAATTCCTTCGTGGTACTGTTCAAGCAGTTCAAAATCTATACGTGGCTTACCATAATAAAGGGCCTGGTCATCACAAAAGGCGCGGCTCGAAAGCCAGCACATGTTTTCATAACCCTTCTGATTTTCGCAGAGAAGAATAAGGTGGAAGTAGTGGGCATGGCGATCGCCTTCTTCTCCTTTGTGGCTGTAGGGAACATCGTTGTGTTCATAATGACTTCCGTAGGCAACATAGAACTCTTCTCCAACAATCGGATTGATTCCATTTACGTGGCAGAGCTTTTCAAAGTTGAGGGCACCGAACATATTGCCGTGGTCGGTAAGAGCAAGAGCAGGCATATTCAAAGCCTTTGCTTTTGCTACAAGCTTATCGAGAGTGGCACAAGAGTCCAGAAGAGAATAGTCTGAGTGTACGTGAAGGTGTACAAAGTTTGCTACTGGCGTCCCTTCTGGGGCCGCCGGAAATTCGTGATAATCTGCCATTTTTTTAATGCCCCCGACTTTTTAGTATAACATAAAAGACAAAAAAAAAACACGGCGCATGGCCGTGTTTTTAGTAAGATTCCTGGGGATCTATTTCTGAAGCTTAAACATATCAAGTTCTTTCATAAGTCCCTTGAGATTTTCCTGAGTGCTGTTTGTAGAAGCTGTTGTAACAGTAACTGCATCAGAAATCTGCTGAGAGAAGTCATTAATCTGATTCATGTTATCAGAAATAACGCGGGTAACTTCTGAAAGGTTCTTCATTTCTTTAAGAATCTGTTCACCACCAACGAGCATTTCGGCAGAACCGTTCTTTACTTCTGAAGTAGAATCACTGATTGCGCGCATTGCTTCAAGAACCTGCTGGTTACCAGAGTTCTGTTCTTCCATTGCGTTTGCAATAACTGTTTCCTGTTCACGAACCTTCTGTGAAAGTTCATAAATATTTTCGAATGCAGTTTGTACAAGATTAATATCAGTTGTAATACCAGCAATTGCTTCTGAAAGTGAGCGGAGGTTTTCGTCGATTGCCTTACTCTGGTCACCAGACTGTTCAGCAAGCTTTCTGATTTCTTCTGCAACAACTGCGAAACCTTTACCAGCTTCACCTGCGTGTGCAGACTCAATTGCGGCGTTCATAGCAAGGAGGTTTGTTCGGCTTGCAATATTCTGAATAATGCTTGATGCCTGTAAAATACCTTCTGACTGCTGAAGTACACTGTCTGCAGTTTTTACTGCTGCCTTAACCTGCTGCTGACCTTTGTCTGAAGCAGAAGTAAGAGCGTTTACAACCTGATTATTCTTTTCGAGAATCTGAGTAACACTTGCAATGTTTGCTACCATCTCTTCAACAGCTGCTGATGACTGTGTAACGCCTGCTGCCTGAGATTCAATAGAATTGTTGAGCGAACGAATGTTACCCATAATCTGTTCGATAGAAGAGTTAGATTCTTCAACACCTGCAGACTGATTTTCAATTTCTTCTTTCATGCTTGAAAGAGATTCTACAATATTTGCAACGTTATCTTTTGTAAGGTCCATATTGTGAACAAGGTCATCAGACTGATCTGAAGTTTTCTTTGTGGAAACTTCAATTTCGCGGAGAATGTCTCCAGCCTGATTCTTAAATGCATTCATTCCTTGAATAATGATACCAAGTTCACTTCGATGTTCTGGCTTACCGTCTGCAATAGTATAATCCTTTTGAGAAAGAGCAGCAGTAATTGCGGCAATCTGTTTAAGACATTTGATAATATCTGCAACAAGAAGAATGGTACAAATTGCAAAGTATACTACGCTGTAAATCATAATAGGCATAAGGCGTCTGTAAAGTGTCTGTGGGCCGGCTCCAAGATTTGCAGGAGTCAAGGTAATCATAATAAGGAAGATACATCCAAGGAGTGCAAAGGTAAGAGTAAGAACATTTCTTTGAATGATGTTAAGTGGAATATCCTTATTAGTAAAAGGAATGTTGTAGATTCTTGGTTCAATAATACGAATATGAAGGATGTAGAACAAAAGACTTACATCGAAAAGTGAACCTAGCAGCAGCATTGTTATAAAGAAGCCTGGTGTGTCTCCGTTAAAAGATGCAATTTTTATTCCTTGAGTTTTAATATAAAAATTTATTGCCTGTCCAATCCAAATCATAGAACCAACAGGAATAAGGATATTAAGAAGATCAACAAGCTTAAGTTTTTTATTGAATTGTTTAATACCCTCTGGTGTTAACTGTGCATTCTTAATTGTATTTCGTAGTACAAAAGTCATTACTGCACCAGCAATTACTACAATTGCTACAAAAAGGTTGATTAACGGGGCACTGAAGATAGCTCCAAAGTCATCCAGATTAAATAGACCTGTCATTAACGCAACTGGTGTCATTACAATAAATGGGGTGGCATATAGAAGGAATACCATTAAATATCCGTACCAAGGTACATATATTCCGTTTGCGTAAGTTTTCTTTGAGCTCATAATTTCTCCTGTTATCTAGGTAGTATGATGTTGTTAAAAGCACACCACTTTTTGGTTATAATTATAACATTTTAATTATAAATGATGATTTTGATTCTGTAAATTTTTTTTTTACGGATTTTCGATTAATGAATCGTTATAATTATTTTCGGAGTTTATTGAGAAAAGCAGTGCAGCCTTCCATAATATCATCATAAGTCTGGTCAAAATTGCCTGTATACCATGGGTCTGCAATGTCACGGGTTTTACCTGCAAATGAAAGAAGGCGTACAATTTTATGTTCCGGGTCTGGTGCCCAGCAGCGATTCATATAGAAGATGTTTTCATCATCCATTGCAACAAGCCAGTCGTACTTATCATAATCGGCACGATTAATCTGGCGGGCAGCACGACGTGAGAATGGAATGTGTTGTTCAAGGAGTTTCTGCCGTGTTCCGTAGTGAATATCATTTCCAATTTCTTCACGGCTGGTTGCGGCAGATTCAATTAAAAACTCGTGTTCCAGGTCTGCTCGTCGCACGAGTTCTTTCATTACGAACTCTGCCATTGGGGAACGACAAATGTTCCCGTGGCAGATAAATAATATTTTAGTCATTACAGTGTTGCGAGAGTGCGGTCAATTCTTGCAAGAGCGCGCTCTTTTCCAAGAACTGAAATAGAACCGATAAGTGGAGGAGAAACGCGGCTTCCTGTAACAGCCATACGAACTGGCATCATAAAGTCACCGAGTTTAATTCCAAGTTCTTCAGCCTTTGCCTTAGCAAACTCTTCTGCACCTTCGTGGTCAAGTTCAAATACCTTTGCTACAAATTCCTTTGCAACTTCAAGAACTTCCTTTGTCTTAGCAGCATCAATGCGCTTAGGAATAATCTGATCTGCAGGAGGAACTGCAGGTTCAGTAAACATAAAGTGAACCATTTCAGCAGCTTCTGTAAGGAACTTAAGGCGTTCCTGGATAAGTGGCATAAGTCCCATAAGTGTTTTTTCAACATCTTCTGTGCTCATGTTCATAGACTTATCAACACAGTATGGACGGCCATCTTCACCGAGTGCAACACCAGAGAACTCAGGACCAACATTTGGTTTTGGCTGTGGATTTTCTGGATTGATTTCCAGAGTAGCATCGCCTGTACCTGTAATGAATGGAAGAGTCCACTTGTAGAGCTCTTCGGTACTCAACTGGCGGATATAGTTTCCGTTGTAATATTCAAGCTTCTTGTAGTCAAATACAGCAGGAGCTTTGTTGAGGTGCTCAAGCTTAAATGCCTTTGCAAGCTCTTCGAGAGTATAGAACTCTTTTCCTTCTTCGTAAGAACAACCAAGCATTGCAACGTAGTTTACGATAGCCTGTGGAAGGTACCCGCGGGCACGGAACTCGTTCAAAGATGTTGAACCATGGCGCTTAGAAAGCTTCTTACCATCAGAACCGTTTACCATTGGAAGGTGACAGAATTCTGGATGTTCCCAGCCGAAAGCGCGGTACATCTGTACATGCAAAGGAGTAGAAGGAATCCATTCCTGAGCGCGCATTACGTGGCTGATTTTCATAAAGTGGTCATCAACAATATTTGCAAGGTGATAGGTTGGGAATCCATCAGACTTAAGCAAAACAGGATCTGGAGAAATATCTTCGTTCTTCCATACGATGTCGCCAAGAAGGTGATCAGAGAATTTTGTTTCTCCATCCATTGGAACCTTAAGACGGATTACATAAGGCTTACCTGCGTCGAGATTTGCCTTTACTTCTTCTGGAGTAAGGTGACGGCAGTTGCGGTCATAACCTGGAGCCATCTTGTTTTCTGTCTGAATCTTGCGGATGCGGTCGAGGCGTTCTGCATCACAGAAGCAGTAGTAAGCCTCTCCTTTTTCTACGAGTTCATAAGCATATTTTTTGTAGAGTTCAAAACGTTCGCTCTGAACATAAGGGCCGTATTCACCACCCTTTGAACCACCTTCATCCCAGTCGATTCCAAGCCATGCCATTGTATCGTAAAGGTTCTGAACATATTTTTCATCGTAGCGGGTACGGTCTGTATCTTCGAGACGCAGAATGAATTTTCCGTTTTGAGAACGTGCAAAAAGATAATTAAAAAGCGCAGTGCGAACACCACCAATGTGCTGCATTCCAGTTGGGCTAGGCGCATAACGTACACGAACTTCTTTGTCTGCCATAAAAAACCTCATTAATATAGAAAATAATGAGTTATTATAATGATTTTGAAAGTTCGTCGCAAGATTAAATTGCTGCTGATTAAATTGATGATGATAACCGGCGTGAAAAGCTATAAAAACGAAGAATTATTTGACAAGTATATTGGGGCGGGTATAACATTTTATTTATATATTTTTAAAAAGTAGCCTTGGTAAAACGATTTGCCTAGCTGCGATTGGAGGAAGTATGAAAAAAATGGTTAAGGTTGCAATGGCTTTAGGTGCCTTTGCAATGGCTCTGATGTTTTTGGGTTGCCAGGGTATGGAAGGACCAGGAGAGAGTAAACCAATTACATCAAATGAAGGTACAGGCAGTATTAGTGGAAAGGCTATCTATCAGGAGGGAGTTTCTGATTATAGTGGAATTACTATTGTGCTTGAAAGACTTGCGGCAGAGAATCGTTCTGCAGTAGTAAGTCAGTCGTTTTTAACAGGAAGGGCTGCAACATCAGTTTTCAGCAATACAGTAACAAAGGCTGATGGTTCTTATGAATTTAAGAATTTGCCTGATGGAAGTTATACAGTATATGCTTCAAATGGAGATGAAGCTGCTTACAGAAGTGTAACAATTGCAGAAGGTGCTTCTGTAACTGTGGAAGACTTGAAGCTTGTATTGAAAGGTTCTTTGAGCGGAACTCTTCAGGTTACAGGTGGTTCTGCTGCAGGTTCTATTGTTGGAGTTGCCGGAACAAGTTATATCGCTTTTGTTGATGAAGATGGAAAATTTACAATCAGTGGAATTCCTGCAGGAAAACATAAGCTTTGTGTAATGACAAATGGAAAATACCAGGCATTCCCTACTGAATATACAGTTGATGGAAAAACAACTACTAAAGCAGGTGTGTTGAGTGTAACAATTGAAAATACAAGTTCAGATAATGCGTTGACTTATGTTACAGCTATGGCTACAGAGCGTGGTATTTATTTTAGTGGAACAATTCCTTCGAATGTGTTAACTGGAAGTTCTAATTCTAGTTCTAATTATACTAATACTATTTGCTCAATAGCTATCTGGGAAAAAGAAAGTGGAATCTCAATGCATAAAGAGTGGACTATAAATACAAATGATTGGAATAGCTGGAATATGACCTATCCGCTTGTAGATACAGACAAGAAATATAACTTTGATGTTTCTGTAGGCTGGCATAATTACACATTCTATTCTCAGAACATAACAATTACAGCAACAGGCGGACTTGGTGAGTTCAGAATTGAAAATAAGGATGATTATGATATTGAACTTACTGCTGATAGAGTGATTCAAAATACAGGTAAACCTGTATTTACAAATAATAGCAAGGTCAATGTAAAACGTGTTGGTACGGACTTTTATGTTAACAAATATAAAACCAAGCCATCAAATTACTGGGACGGAGGTTCTTGGGTATATAGTACTGTAGTTTATGGTGATTATAACAGGATGCCGTTGAAAGACGTTTATTATCTTTCTGGATGGCGTGAGTATGAGATAGTAGACGCTCTTTTAAGCGGCAACTGGTACGGAATTCAGTCTGTTACAAGAGTAGAAATCGCTGGATATTCAGAAGATGATAATATTTATTTTGATATGAATGATGTAAAGCAGAAGTTCGGCGAATGGGGTGGTCAGCGTAAAAAGGTTCTTGTTGAATATGGCTGGAGTATAGAAGGTAATATTAACGATGCAGACTCTTATACAAAGTTTGAGTTTTATGATTCGAAAACAAATAAAAAGACTGCAGAAATCAAAGGTTTACCTGGAACAAAACATGGAGACTACACATATTCAGAAGTATATGATTTTGATGATGTAATCTATGAGCCTCAGACTTTGCCAGAAGTAGAAATTTCAAGTGCTGAAGCTCCTTATGCATACCGCTTTAGAAAATGGAATAAAGTATTCCCATTCAACTTGACAAGTCTGACAAAAGAAACTGTAGATGGTACAGAATATTATGTACAGAAAATTACAGCTGATTTTGTTCCTGATGTTACAGTTGATATAAAGTTTATGATGAATGACGGAACAGATTCTGTTTATGCAACAAAGAAAATCAGTACAGAAAAAAGTGCAGCTTATGACAGCTGGCCTAACTGGGCATCTTTGGAATATTTGATTAAAGATATGCCTGAGCCTGTTCGTAAAGGCTATAAGTTCCTTGGCTGGTTTATCGATAAGGAATGTAAAATAGCTGCAGAAGGTCGTAAATATGGAGAGAAAGCTTCCTATACTGATTCTGGCTCAGATTTAAAATATACTGTTGGAGATACACTTTATGCTGGCTGGGCAGAAGAAGTAAGCGTAAAACTTATGGACGGTGAAAAAGTAATTGATACTGTGACATCTTATGTTGGTGCAGATATTACATCAATTAAAGCTCCATCTAAAGATGACTATGTTTTTACAGGATGGTATACAGATTCAAACTTTACAGACGTTGTATCAACTGTCACAAAAGCTACTACAGTTCTATATGCAAAATATGCAGAGACAGTAACTCTGTGGTCAGGAAATTCAAACTATGCGGGGATAAGTAGAGATGTATTGGCAGATTTATCTATTGGAGATACTATCTATTTTGAAATTTACTATAATGCTTCAAGTGGAAACAGAGTCTCTTCAGGTGTTGATATAGGAAATGGATATACCTCGGCTTATCGTTCGTATAATTTGAATGGTGGAGAATCAAAAGTTCTTACTTATACCATCGAATCTAATTCAACGAATTTTGTATATTACGCAAAGGAGTATGGGCTTAGTGTTAATTCAAATTTTTCTAATGTATACATAAAGAAAATCTTCTACGTTCCAGGCCCAAATCATACAAGCACTCCTGAAAATGATTAATCCTTAATCAATCAGAATTAAACTTGTAATTAAGCATCGGACTCAGTATTGAGTTCGATGCTTTTTTTTACAAATCACAAATTTCTTGTGTCCTGCCTTTTTCGGTACTATAATATATTTTTAAGATATGGTAGAGAGAAAATTCTCGTTTTCGAGAACTCTTGTATTAATTATTCTTCTCTTTTTGCTTTTTGTTAATGGGTTTTTAGGAACTGTTCTTATTGTTCAGTCTCGAAAAAATCTTAAGGAGCAGATGGAAGAACGCATGCTTGATATTCTGAACAGTGCCGCAATGATGATTGATGGCGACGTTCTGGCTAAGCTTCAAAAAGAAGATAATAACACTCCTCAATATCAACAGGTATTAAAAATCCTTGGAGCATTCCAGCAGAACTTTAATCTGGATTTTATTTATGGAATCCGCAATATGGGAAACGGTAACTTTACATTTACTGTTGACCCTGATCTAGAAAGTCCCGGCGAATTTGGAGAGCCTGTTGTTTCTACAGAAGCTCTTCGTACAGCAAGCCTTGGAACTCCGGCTGTTGATCAGGTTCCATACGAAGATAAATGGGGGCGTTTTTACAGCGCATATACCCCAGTTTTTGATTCGCAGGGAAAGGTTGGGGGAATTCTTGCAGTTGATGTTGAAGCATCGTTTTACGAGACTGAACTTCGACGGCATATTTATACTGCTCTTATTATTTGTGTGGCATCGCTGATTGTTGGTGGAATTATTGCCTATCTGATTTCTGATAAAATTCACAGAAGACTTTATGTATTGAATGTAGAAATGAGTCGCCTTTCTGATGAAGTTGAAGAACTTGCTGGCGAGCTTAAGGTTGCTTCAGGCTATAAAACTGACAGTTTTGAAATTAAAAAACATCAGACCCAGGATTTGGGTGAACTTGATGAATTGAGTGCCCGCTTAAAGTTTATGCGACTGGAACTTCGACAGTTTATTGACGATGCTCGTGAACTTGCATATATGGACCCTCTTACCGGAGCTGGAAACCGTGCTGCCTATGTAGATGCCATTAAATATTTGAATTCGCAGATTGAAAACGGTGGCGCAGAGTTTATGCTGGCGGTTCTCGATATTAATGGCGTAAAAAATGCAAACGACAGTTTTGGCCATGAATTTGGCGATAAAATGATTATTACTGCTTCTGAAATTATAAAAGAAGCGGTTGGTCTGGAAAATCTTTTTAGAATTGGTGGCGACGAGTTTGTTGTTATTATTGAAAATATCACGAAGGAAGAAGTGGATGATATTTTCAATAAAATTGATGCAAAAGTGGCTCAGCGAAATGAAGAAATAGAAGAATTTAAAACAAAAATGTCTCTTGCCATTTCTAAGGGTGCGGCTTTATTTAAGTCTAATTCTGATGTTGATGTTCAGTCTGTATTCCGACGTGCGGATGCTGCAATGTATGCGGATAAGGCGGCCTATTATAAAACTCACGACAGACGGCAGCGAAGATAATTTTTCTTACAATTTAAGTATCATTTTTTACAACACGAATTATGATTTCTCACTTATAATAAAAGCAGGTTTTAGGGTGCAACCCTAGGAGAAGGGGTAGGACGCAACAAAGTGCGGCCGTAGGGGAAGGCCTTCCCCTCATTCATATTTATAGGAGCAAAATAATGAAAAAACTTGGATTTGGTTTAATGCGACTTCCTTATTCGGAAGACAAGACTTGGGGTAATATTGATTTGGAAAAGACCCGCGAGATGATTGATGCATACATGGCAGAAGGTTTTACTTATTTTGATACTGCGTGGGTTTATCATGGAGGATTTTCTGAAAGAGTTTTTGGTGAACTTGTTGCAAAACGTTACCCACGTGAACAGTTCCAGGTTACTTCTAAGATGCCGCTCTGGGGAAAAACTGATCCTGCTGATTTGCAGAAGACTTTTGATGAACAGCTTAAAAAATGCGGCGTAGAATATTTTGATTATTACTTTTTGCATGCCTTGAATCGCGATGTTTTTGCAACTGCAGAAAAGCTTGGTGCTTTTGAATGGATGCAGAAAATGAAGGCTGAAGGAAAAATCAAACATCCTGGTTTCAGCTTCCACGATTCTGCTGATGCACTTGAAATGATGCTCAGTAAGCATCCGGAAGTAGAACTTGTTCAGCTCCAGATTAACTATATCGACTGGGAAAGCGATAATGTTCAGAGCCGCAAGTGCTACGAAATCTGTAAGCGTTATGGAATTCCTGTTTCTATTATGGAACCAATTAAGGGTGGAAGTCTTGCTAACGTTATGGACGACGCTAAAAAGATCTTTACTGATTATAATCCAAATGCAAGTATTGCAAGCTGGGCTGTACGCTACTGCGCAAGCATGGACAATATTCTTGTTGTTCTTAGTGGTATGAGCAATATGGAACAGCTTCGCGATAACATGAGCTATATGAAAGATTTTGTTCCTCTCAATGCAGAAGAGCAGGCTTGTGTTGCAAAGGCTACTGAGCTTATTAAATCTACTATTGCAATTCCTTGTACTGGTTGCCGCTACTGTGTTGATGAGACTAACGGTGGATGTCCACAGAATATCAATATTCCTCGTATGTTTGAGCTTTACAACGAGAGCAAGCGTTATGGGGTTGCTTCGTTCAAGTGGCACTATGGCGAAGAACTTAAAAAGACTGGAAATCCTGCTGAATGTGTGGGCTGCGGTAACTGTGAAGGTCACTGTCCTCAGAAAATCAGTATTATTGAACAGCTGAAGACTGTAAGTTCAACTTTTGCATAACATTTTTTTCCTTTGTAAATTAGCATTTCCTCTGTTATAATTATTTAATCATAATTATGGAAAAATGTTTTGCTTTGCCAAAGAGGCTGCTGTCGGTTTTAATAATTGTTTTTTCTCTTTTGATTTTGACTTCTTGTGGAGCAAAAGAAGAGTCGCCACGTATATATCTTGATAATGATTTTTACTGGGCTTTGACTGGAGCTGGCAGTTTACCGGAAGATGCGGAAAAGCTTACATTTAAGCACCTTGATAACATGGGGTATAAAAACCTCATGGATCTGGTTGGCATAGATGGAAAATATGTCTGGCTCAAGGCTGAGTTTGAGCTGATTCCGGAATTAAAAAATGATGACCTTTCAATGGTTATTCCATATCTTCATTATGCAGATGTTCTTTATCTCAATGGTAAATATATTGATGATTATGGCGTAATGGGCGAGACTCCTGATGACCCGATTAATCAGGAAGCTGGCTATGTTGCACATCTTTTTGATTTTCCAGAATTATATTTGAATCAGGAAGGTAAAAATACTGTTCTTATTAAAGTTCAGTGTCTTGGCCATGCAACAATTACAGACGGTGTATTTATAGGTTTGCGTCAGGATGGCTGGCGTACTTCAGATAATATGACATTTTGGCGAAGCCGTTTTTACATGTTCTTTGAAGGAATGCTGATTCTTTGTGCAATATTCTTCTTAATGCTCTATTTCCTTTATAAGCCATTGGCCAGCTTACGACGTTTTGCCTTTTTGAATATGCTGACGGCTATATTCTTTTCTATTTTCTTTATTACAGATTTACCTTGGGCGGGCTTCCATGGTGGCGTTCCATTTATATGGTATGTAAAAACTGCTAAGTCTACCTGTTTCTTTGCAATAGAGTTTGTTTTCTCAATGTTTATCTGTTCATTCATTGAGAAAAAAATGAAGTCATATGAAGTTGCGATTCAGTATCTTTCATTTTTGATTTGTGCTGTATGTTCAATACTGGCACCTTCCTATCTCTGGCTGGTTAAGAAGACTCTTATTTTGATTCCAATTTCCAGCATAGGATTTGTTTATTCGATTGTCTGTGCTGTTATTGCTGTAAGAAAAGCAGAACCAAAGATTCGCGAAAAGGCAAAGGTTGTTTTGTATGCTGTTTCCTTCTTGCTGATTATTATGGGCATTGATGTGATTATTAAAGGTGCCTTCCGAAATATAAAGATGCCGTTTATTTCGATTTTCGGATTGACGGGGGTAATCCTCATAATCTTCGTTTATTTCTGTGTAGATTATAGTCAGATGTCTGGCCGCCTTGATTATTTGAATCAGGGACTTGAAGAAGAAATCAAGAGTCAGACTAAACGTCTTTTGAATGCAAAAGAAAGTCTTGAGCATGACCGCGAAATGTCTCTTAAAGATATGCGTATGGCGGCAATTGTTCAGAATAAATTCTTCCATGCGCCTGAAATTTCTCTTAAGAATTGGGATTTTGCTGTACGTTACGAACCTCTTTCTCTGGTTTCTGGTGACCTTTTTAATTTCTATCATGATGGTGAAAACTTAAATGGAGTATCACTTTTTGACGCTTCGGGGCATGGTGTTGCAGCGAGTCTTGTTACTATGCTTGCAGAAAACATTATTCAGCAGACTTACAATGAATCTTTAGGAACAGAAGAAAGTGTTGCTGCAATTCTAAAACGAATAAATTACCGTTTTATTGAAGCAAAAGGTGAAATTGACAATTATCTTACCGGTATTCTTTTAAGTACAAAAGAAAATGATGATGGCAGCTGTACTGTGACTATGACAAATGCCGGTCATCCGTATCCATTATTTTACAGTGTAGACGATGGTGTTGTGGAAGAAATGCTTCCTACTGCAGATATGCCTTATACAGGACCTGTCGGCTTGAGTGGTTTTGGTGTTGATTATTCAGATATGTCGTTTACTATGAAAAAAGGAGACATATTGTTCCTTTATACTGATGGTATTACTGAAATGCCGAATAAGGATAAACTTGATTTTGGAATTGACCCTATAAAGCAGATTATCGAAAAGAATAAAGATTGCAGTGCGGAAGAAATTGCTAAAAGATTAATGGAAAAACTTTCTGATTATATAAAAGACACGCCGCGCACTGACGACGTGTCTGTAATTATTCTTAAGCGTATGTAGATTGTCCGGTCAAGCCGGACAATGACACTTATTTTTTTGCCTGCTTAGCGAATGTCTGAACACCTTCAATAACAAGAATTACTGCGAGTACTGCCATTGCAAGAGCGAAAATCAGCTGGAACCAGTTGCCCCAGAAGAATGCTCCCTGTGCACCAGAAGCCATTGCAGCAATCTTCTTGAAGATTGTAAGAACAAGTGATGTCAAAGTAGCAGCAAGCATGAAGATCATTGGAATGAAGAACATCTTGTTGTTCTTTCCAGCGTTACCAAGCCATGCAGCAACTGCCATCAAAGCAATACCTGCGAGAAGCTGGTTAGCGGCACCAAAGAGTCCCCAGATTGCGCTGAGTTTAAGACCACCAAGAATACAACCAATCAAAACCATGATTCCTGTACCGAACAATGGGTTAGCAAGAAGCTTGCGGATTCCTTTTGCATCTTTCCATGTTGCTTCACCTTCCTTAAGGAAGAGTTCAGAGAACATAAAGCGGCTCAAACGAGTACCAGTATCAAGAGATGTCAAAGCGAATACAGAAACTGCAAGAGTGAGCAAAGCAAAGATTGTATTGTATACACCTGAACCTTCTTTTCCAAAGAGTACGGCAATACCAGCACCGAAGGCAGCAGATGGAGAACCGAATCCACCGTTCTTGTATTTGTCGAATACCATACCAACAGCGATCAAAGAAATAATACCAAGAGCTGATTCAATAAGCATTGAACCGTAACCGATTGCTTTTGCATTTCTTTCGTTGTCGAGCTGTTTAGAAGAAGTACCTGTAGAAATCAATGAGTGGAAACCTGAACAAGCACCACATGCAACAGTGATGAAAAGGGCAGGGAACATTGTTCCAATGCTTGTTTTCCATCCTGTGAATGCAGGAATTGTGAATGTTGCACTTCCTGTGAATGCAGAACTTACGATTCCAAGGAGAGCAAGAATCATCATTGCATACAAAAGGAATGATGAAAGATAATCACGTGGCTGAAGAAGAATCCATACTGGAACCAAAGATGCGATTGCAATGTAAAGACCAATGAATACAATCCATGCTGTACGAGTCATTGCAAAACCAACCTTCAATCCAAGAATTGTGATAAGAACAATACCTGCAATTCCGATGATTGTTGCTGGAAGAGTCTTGAGACCGCATTTATTTGTCAGGATTCCGTATACAATAGCGAGCACAATAAAGAGAAGAGAAATCATAGCTGTAGACTGCGCGCCTGTAGGATTTGTTACAAAACCGAATGTCTTTGCAGCATCAGCAGCTGTAAAGAAGGTTCCTGCAACAACGTTTACAAATGAAGCAATTACAAGAATAAGTACGAGAAGAGCAAAGATAATAAAGAGCTTCTTTGCTTTTGAACCCATTGAATCTTTGATGATTTCACCAACAGACTTTCCGTCGTGGCGGAGAGATGCAAACAAAGATCCAAAGTCCTGAAGGCCACCAAAGAAGATTCCTCCAACTACACACCAGAGGAATACTGGAACCCAACCAAATACGGCTGCCTGAATAGGACCGTTAATTGGACCTGCACCTGCAATAGATGAGAAGTGATGTCCCATCAAAACGGCAGGCTTTGCCGGAACGTAATCTACACCGTCTGTCTTTTCGTTAGCCGGTGTTTTTCTGGTAGGGTCAATTCCCCACTGTTTTGCAAGCCATGAGCCATAAAAAATATAGCCGGCTAGGAGCAAAACGATTGCAGCAATAATGATTAATAATGCTGTCATTTGAATTTACCTCCTCGTAAATCCGTATAAGTTTTTTTATTAAAAAATCAAAACTGATTTTTTAAATTCTTAATAATTAGCTTTGTAAAATCTTTACCGTGGCGGTTGGAGAATACTGCGGATTTTTTCTTGGTGTCAGGTAATTTTTCGAGTTCTTCTAAATCTGCGGCAGCAAGTTTGAAATTGCTCCAGCCGTGAAAGCTGAATTTATATGATTTATAAAGCTTAGTTTTTTTGATTTTGATTTTTGTGTCGGAGGTAATGTGTCGGGCCATAACAATAAGTGTAACATCGGAATTACGGTGGCCCTCGTGAGGGTGAACTCTGGCAAGTCCGCGCTCCCAGGCTGTGGTTGTAAGTTCGTTCAGTTTAGCTTCGTTCAGTTCATCAACAGCGGCAAAATAAACAAACTCGTTGGAATCAATATCTGCAATATGTGCGGAGCGTACAAGAAAATACTGTTCGTTATGAGAACGAAATTCTGCTTCAGCGCAGAATGGTGGGGTTACGTCTTCGTTTTTAATTGTGTAATACTGCTCAAAGGCGGGCAGCAACTTTTTTATTGCATAAAAAGAATCCATCTTTAATATACCTAACAATTTTAAGTATAAGTAAAGATGGATTAAGTGTCAATTAAAAACTTTAGCGTTATTAAAAAAAGAGACCCCGAAACAAGTTCGGGGTGACATATTTGTTATGCCTGGAGAGCAGTTACTGCAACTGTGGCAACGATGTCATCTACGTTACATCCGCGGCTGAGGTCGTTGAGAGGCTTTGCAAAGCCCTGGCAAACAGGACCAATAGCCATCCAGCCACCCATGCGCTGACAAATCTTGTAACCAATGTTACCAGCGTTGATGTTAGGGAAGATGAATGTATTTGCGTGACCAGCAACCTTGCTTCCTGGAGCCTTGAGTTCACCAACTTCTGGAGCAACTGCAGCGTCGAACTGGAATTCTCCGTCCAAAGCCAAATCAGGAGCTGCAGCCTTAGCAAGTTCTGTTGCCTTCTGTACCTTTGTTACAGTGTCATAGAACTTAGCATCGTTACCAGAACCCTTTGTAGAGAATGAAAGCATTGCTACACGTGGTTCAATTCCTGCAATCTTCTTTGCTGTATCAGCTGAAGCTACAGCGATGTCTGCAAGTTCTTCTGCTGTAGGTTCAATATTGATAGCGCAGTCACCGAATACTGCAACTCCCTCTGGAACGTATTTGTTTCCACCTTCTGGAGCTACCATAATGAAGCATGAAGAAACTGTCTTGAAGCCAGGAGCTGTCTTGATAACCTGAAGTCCTGGGCGGAGTGTATTTGCTGTTGAGTGGCATGCACCAGAAACGAAACCGTCTGCATCTCCAGCTTTAAGAATAAGAGCACCGTACATTGTGTGATCTTTAAGAATTGCGGCCTTTGCAGCTGCTACATCAGCATATTCTGGAGCACCAGTTTTCTTGTTGATTTTTCCTTCGCGAGCTTTGAAAAGAAGTTCAGCATATTTGTCTGCATTTGCATCCTTTGCTGGGTCAACAATTGTAACTCCAGAAAGATCAGCATTGCTTCCGCTTGCCTTAATATCTTCGTCGCTACCAATCAAAATAATTTTAGCGATTCCATCTTTTACGATTTTTGAAGCTGCTTCTACAACGCGCTTATCTTCGCCTTCGCAAAGAACGATAGTCTTGTTAGCAGCCTTAGCTTTGTTAAGTAAGTCTTCTACAAAATTCATATTTTCCTCTATTATAATGAAGTGTTACTGCCCGTTTTGGGCAACATCTAGAATACTACTATGGAGCGATTTTTACAATTGTTTGAGTGATTCTTTCGTGGTGTTTATGGAAAAATCGTATATAATAGAAGATATGATTAAGAACAGATTGCTTAGTTTTTGTGTGATTGTTTTTGTGTATTTGCTTGCGGTTGCGGGTGGAACGGTTTGTTTTGATTTTTTGTCTCAGAGGAATGGATTTTCGTTTGAGATTATGCTTTTGATTGCTGATGTTTTTGCAACGGCAATTGTGTTTGCCTTCAGTTTGATTTTCAAGAACGCTTCGGTTTATGATCCCTACTGGAGTGTGCAGCCACCGGTTATTTTGTTTGGAGTGCTTTTAAGATTCGGCGGTAATGCCTTTTGCTGGATTTTGTTTGCGGCAATTTTAATCTGGGGGCTTAGGCTTACCGGTAACTGGGCATATAATTTTACGGGTTTTGATTATCAGGACTGGCGCTATACTATGCTCAAAGAAAAGAGCGGAATTGCTTATCCGTTTATCAACTTTCTGGGAATTCATCTTTTTCCAACAATCGTTGTTTATTTTTGTATTTTACCGGCGGTTGAGGCTGTGCGGTTTGGGGCGGAACTCAAGGCTGTGTGTGTGCCGTTTTTAGTGCTTGCTTTTATGGCTCCAGTTTTTCAGGGGCTCGCGGATGTTCAGATGCATGCCTTCCGTAAAGAAGGAAACGGCGGATTTATACGCACTGGCTTGTGGAAGCATTCACGCCACCCGAATTACGCCTGCGAGATTCTCATGTGGTGGAGTGTTGGCTTAGTATGCTTTTTTGCTATGGATTTGCAGTGGCCGCTTTTAATAGGCGCAACGCTAAATACACTGATGTTTTTGTTCATCAGCATTCCTATGGCAGATAAGAGACAATCGCGTAAACCTGGATTTGCAGAATATAAAAAAGAGACGAGAATGCTTTAGAAATCAGATTAATGAGAGGAATTTAAAAAATGAGATTTTTATTTATTCGACATGGTGAACCAGATTATATAAACGACTGTCTTACCCCAACCGGAAGTTTGCAGGCAGAAGCGGCTGCCAAGCGACTTGAGGGAGAGGGAATTTGTGAGATTTATGCTTCTCCTTTGGGGCGGGCTCAAGAAACGGCGCGTTATACGGCTGATACTCTTGGGCTTAAAATTACAACTTTAGATTTTATGCGAGAGCTTTTGTGGGGTGGAGAAGGCCTGCCGAATAATGGTCACATCTGGACTCTTTCTGACAGAATGATAAATGAAGAGAATTTCGATTTTTGCAAAGATGACTGGCGTGAGCATCCATATTTCAAAAAGAATATTGTTATGCCATGCTACGAAAAAGTTGCTGTCGGAATCGATGGATTTTTAGAGAAACAAGGCTATCGTCATGAAGGACGAAGATTTTTGTGTACTAAGGAAAATCCAAAGACTATCGCGCTCTTTAGTCATGGTGGTTCTGGAGGGGCTGCTTTGTCTCACATTTTGTCGCTGCCATTTCCTTATGTGCTTTGTGTTTTTCCTTATACTTATACTTCGGTGATTTCGGTGGATTTTCCATCTGAGCCGGGGGCTTATGTTCACCCACGTGTAGAGTTGTTTAACGACGCGGCTCATATCAAGGGGCTTGGAGATGAGCTGAAGATTCAGCAGAAGAGTAATTAAGCGTCTGGCATGTTTTGTTCTATCTTGACCAAAATGCGTCAAATCACTAAATTCCATATATGGAAACAATAAAGGCGTTAAGTATTAATTTTCCAATTAAATACTGACGCCTTTTTGCGTTTAAATGACTTTAGTGTTAGGAGACACAAAAATGAAAAAATCAATTGCTTTGGTTTTGGCTTTGGCTGTATTAACAAGTAGTATGTTTGCAGCAAAAAAGAGTAAGAAGGATAAGAAAGCTCCTTCTTTCAAAGTTGGTGTAATTTACATTGGTGATGAAAATGAAGGTTACACAGAAGCTCACATGAAGGGCGTTGCAGAAATGAAAAAGACTTTAGGTCTTACAGATGCACAGGTAATCGAAAAGAAAGGTATTCCTGAATCTGAAAAATGTTACGATGCTGCAATCGACCTTGCTGAACAGGGTTGTACTTACATCATTGCTACATCATTTGGTCATGAATCATATCTTATTCAGGCTGCAAAAGAATATCCAAAGATTGTTTTTGCTCATGCAACAGGTTATCAGGCTGCATCTACTGGCTTGAAAAACATGCACAACTTTATGCCATCTGTTTATCAGTCACGCTATGTTTCTGGTATCGTTGCTGGTCTTAAATTGAATGAAATGATTTCTTCAGGAAAAATCAAGGCTTCTGAAGCAAAAATTGGTTATGTTGGTGCTTATCCTTATGCTGAAGTAGTTTCTGGTTATACATCATTCTTCCTTGGTGCCCGCTCAATTTGTCCTTCTGCTACAATGGAAGTTCGCTATACAAACTCTTGGGCTGATATGTCTTTGGAAAAGGAAACAGCTGAAGCTTTGATTGCTGCAAAATGTGTTCTTATTTCACAGCATGCTGATACAACTGGTGCTCCATCTGCTTGCGAAGCTCACGGTGTTCCATGTGTAGGTTACAATGTTGATATGACTGCTGTAGCTCCAAATGCTGCTCTTACATCTGCTGCTTTGAACTGGGGTGCTTTCTATACACTTTCTGCAAAGGCTGTTATGGCAGGCGAAAGCTTCGACGTAGACTGGTCAAAGGGATACGAAGAAAACGCTGTTTACATCACAAAGATTAACTCTAAGGTTGCAACTGCTGATGCTAATGCAAAAGCTGACGCTGCAATTGCTGCAATCAAAGATGGTTCTTTGAAGGTATTCAACACAAAGACTTTCACTGTTGGTGGAAAATCTCTTGAAGATTTGATTAAAGCCGGCGGTGACTATGCTAAATATGCTGCATACGTAAAAGACGGCGCATTCAATGAACAGAATGGTTTTGCTGCTCCAGCATTCGATTTGAGAATTGATGGAATTGTAGAACGCTAGTTTAAGTAGGAGTGACCAATAAGTTTACTACTTTGTGTCATTCCGAACTTGTTTCGGAATCTATAGATTTAGATGTCTTTTAGATGCTGAAACAAGTTCAGCATGACAATACTTATTAGACATCTCTTTTTTTAAGGAATCTTTTAAATGAATAGTCCGGTAGTTCAATTAAAAAATATTACTAAACGATTTGGTGATGTTGTTGCAAATAACAATGTAACGCTTTCTGTAAATAGCGGTGAAATCTTATCAATTTTAGGTGAAAACGGTTCTGGTAAGACAACTTTGATGAATATGATTGCAGGTATTTACCGCCCGGACGAAGGTGAAATACTGATTAATGGGCAGAGAGTTGAAATTCATTCTCCAAAAGATGCCTACAAATATAAAATCGGAATGGTTCATCAGCATTATAAACTGGTAAATGTTTTTACTGCTGCCGAAAATATTATTCTTGGACAGGAAGGCAAGCAGGTTTTAGATATGTCTGCCGTTAAAGCTGAAATTTCAAAAATCAGTGATGCATACGGTTTTAAAATTAATTTAGATCAGAAAATATACGATATGTCTGTTTCAGAAAAACAGACTGTTGAAATTATAAAGGTTTTGTTCAAGGGAGTTGATATTCTTATCCTTGATGAACCAACTGCGGTTCTTACACCTCAGGAAACAAAAGCGCTTTTTGATGTTTTAAGAAACATGCGTAAGGCTGGAAAATCCATCATTATCATTACACATAAACTTAATGAAGTGATGGAAATAAGCGATCGTGTTTCTGTTTTACGTAAGGGCGAATATATTGATACTGTAAAAACGTCTGAAACCACAATTCAACAACTTACAGAAATGATGGTCGGCCAGAAAATTGACCTTGATATTGCACGTTCAATGCCGGTAAACAGCCGCGACCTTCTTAAGGTTGAAGGTTTGACTTGTTACAACAAAGAAGGCCTTAAGGCTCTGGATAACGTTACTTTTACTGCAAAATCTGGTGAGTTTTTGGGAATTGCGGGTATTGCAGGCTGTGGTGTTCATGAACTTTTTGAATGTATTGATGGTATTTGCAAATATACAGGCGGAAAAATTGCCTTCTTGAATGATGAATTTGAGGAAATTGATTTAACTAATAAATCTACCCGTGAAATTAAAAAGCTTGGAGTAAATATCAGCTTTGTTCCGGAAGACCGTCTTGGAATGGGGCTTGTTGGTCTTATGGGCATGACCGATAACGTAATGCTTAGAACCTATAAAAAAGGTAAAGGTCAGATTGTTCAACGAAAGGAACCTAGACGTCTGGCTGACAAAATTAAACAGAGACTTGAAGTTAAAACTCCAAGTATTGAGTATCCGGTTAGCCGACTTTCCGGTGGTAATGTTCAGAAGGTTCTTGTTGGTCGAGAAATTTCCAGCAATCCGGATGTTCTGATGGTCGCTTATCCGGTTCGTGGACTTGATATCAATTCAAGTTACGCAATCTACAATAAATTAAACGAACAGAAATCGCGGGGTGCAGCTGTTATCAGCATTATTGAAGATCTTGATGTACTGTTAGCTCTGAGCGACCGTATTTTAGTTTTGAATAATGGAAAGGTTGCCGGCATCTTAAACGCCCGTACAACTACAAAAGAAGAAATTGGTTATCTTATGACTGCGGAGGTAAAATAATGTTTAATATTCGTTTGAGCAAAAAAGAGCCTTTACCTTTATGGAATTCGCTGCTTATCCGCATTGGAGCAATTTTACTTTCGCTGATTGTCTGTGCTGTTGTAATTATTTCGGTTACTGACTTAAATCCTCTTGAAGTATATGGTGGAATATTAAACGGAGCCCTGGGTTCTACACGCCGTGTCTGGGTTACAATCCGCGATACTCTGGTTTTGCTTCTGGTTGCCGTTGCCCTAATTCCAGCTTTTAAAATGCGCTTCTGGAATATTGGTGCTGAAGGTCAGATGCTTATGGGCGCTTTTGCATCTGCGGCCCTTATGATTTACTGCGAAAAATTGCCGAATGGCCTTCTTCTTCCTTTAATTATGATTGCTTCCTGCCTTGCTGGTCTTATATGGGGAATTATTCCTGCTTACTTTAAGGCAAAATATAATACTAACGAAACGCTTTTTACCCTGATGATGAACTACATTGCAGCCCAGCTTATATCTTTCAGTATTGTATTCTGGGAAAATCCTGCCGGTTCTAACTCGGTTGGAATTATTAATCCTGTTTCAAGTAAGGGATGGTTTCCTTCGCTTTTTGGACAGCGTTACGGTTTGAATCTTCTGCTTGTAATTTTGGTTACAGTTTTTGTTGCCTGGTATTTGAAATATACAAAACATGGATATGAGATTAGTGTTGTTGGTGAAAGCTGGAATACTGCGCGATATGCCGGAATCAATGTTAAAAAAGTAATTATCCGTACAATGGCACTTAGTGGTGCAATCTGTGGTCTTTCGGGCTGCCTTGTTGTAAGCGGTGCCAGCCATACAATTTCTACAAGCCTTGGTGGCGGTCGTGGATTTACAGCAATTATTGTTGCATGGATGAGTAATTTTAATACCCTGGCCATGGTTGCAATATCCTTCCTGCTTTGTCTTATGGATAACGGAGCCATTCAGATTGCCAGCCAGTTTGGTTTGAATGAAAATGTTTCTGATATTTTGACTGGAATTATCATCTTCTTCCTTATTGGAAGCCAGTTCTTTATAAGTTATAGATTGAATTTTGATAAGAAAAAATCTACGGCTAAGACCGAAAGCACAGGTAAGGAGGAATAGATTATGATTTTACTGACTTTTATACAGAAAGCTATTGTTCAGGGAATTGGAATCCTTTTTGGTTCTATTGGCGAAATCCTTACAGAAAAATCTGGAAATCTTAATCTTGGAATTCCAGGCCTTATGTATATGGGCGGTATTGCAGGTTTGATGGGAGCCTTTATCTACGAAGGCGCTGTTGCAACTCCAGTTCCTTTAGTTGGATTTTTAATTTCACTGTTTTTTGCTCTGCTTGTTTCCGGGCTTGGCGCTTTAATCTACAGTTTTCTTACAATTACAATGAGGGCTAATCAGAATACTGTGGGACTTGCCCTTACAACTTTTGGAATTGGTTTTGGAAACTTTTTTGGCGGTTCAATTTCTCGCCTTGCAGGTGGAGTAGGACAGGTAAGTGTTGCAACTACTGCAAAAGCTTATCAGGCTTGTATTCCTGGTCTTTCAAAAATCCCTGTGATTGGAAAGCTTTTTTTCAGTTACGGATTTTTGACTTACTTTGCGATTGTTCTTGCTTTTGCGATGGCTTTCTTTCTTTTGAAGACTCGTGTTGGCTTAAATCTTCGCTCAATTGGTGAAAATCCTGGAGCTGCCGATGCTGCCGGAATCAATATTGAAAAATATAAATATCTTGCAACAATAGCCGGTGGTGCTATTGCGGGGCTTGGCGGACTTTACTTTGTAATGGAGTATCTTGGTGGAACCTGGACTAACAATGGCTTTGGTGACCGAGGCTGGCTTGCCGTAGCCCTTGTAATTTTCAGTCTTTGGGATAGCCGAAAAGCAATTTTGGGATCGCTTTTGTTTGGTGCTCTGTACATTCTTTACATGTATATTCCGGGACTTAGCCGTGCCGTTCAGGAACTGTTTAAAATGACACAGTATCTTGTAACAATCGTAGTTCTTGTAATTACAAGCATGAAGAAAAAACGCGAAAATCAAGCTCCAGAAATGCTTGGTCTTGCATACTTTAGAGAAGAAAGATAATTTTAAAAACGAGGATAAATATGAAATTTCTTGAAGATAGAATAAAAAAAGACGGTGTTGTAAAACCTGGTAATGTTCTTAAAGTAGACAGCTTTCTTAATCATCTTATTGATGTAGAACTGATGGATATGCTTGGTTCTGAATTTAAAAAGCATTTTTATCAGAAAAAAATCACAAAGATTCTTACAATTGAAGCTTCTGGTATCGGAATTGCCTGCCTTACAGCCCGCTATTTTCAAGTGCCTGTGCTTTTTGCTAAAAAAACTCAGACTGTAGTTCAGGATGATGATAAATATTCTTCTGAAGTTTATTCTTATACTCACAAGTGTTCAAATCATATTTTTATTTCTAAAAAATATATGACTGCAGATGACCATGTTTTGATTATTGATGACTTCCTTGCAAATGGTGCTGCCTGCATGGGCTTGATTGATGTTGTAAAACAGGCAGGAGCAACTCTTGAAGGCGTAGGAATCTGTATAGAAAAAGGCTTCCAGGACGGCGGAAAAAAACTTCGCGAAATGGGCATAGATCTTGAATCGCTTGCAATTATTGAAAGCATGGATGCCGAAACTGGAACTATTGTTTTCCGCTAAATGAAAATACTTCTTGTTTCGGTAAATGCCAGTTACATGCATACGAACCTCGCCATTCGTGATTTGAAAAATTACGCGGAGGCGCGGTGTGGAGATATGTCGTGTGATGTGGGGCATGCTGAAATCCAGATTGCGGAGTATACGATAAATCAGCCGATTGGTGAGGTGCTCCGCGGAATTGCTTCTTTTAATGCAGACTTGATTCTTTTTTCAACTTACATCTGGAATGCTGAATATGTGTGTAAGTTGTTACCGGAAATTAAGAAGATTTTGCCAGATTGCGTGCTTGGCGCTGGCGGACCTGAGTTTGGTTATGGCGCTAAAAAATATCTGGGCAATATACTTGCGTTAGATTTCATCATGTTTGGCGAAGGTGAAGAGACCTTCCTCGAGATTATTTCTAAAAGCTGGGGCCAGCCAAAAAATCTTCTTTCAAAACTGGCTGATATAAAGGGCATTTATTACAGAAGTGGTGAGTGCAGTGGTATCGGCTGTGAGATTTCTTTTACCGGTAACCGCGATTTAATTCACAATCTTGATGACATTCCTTTTCCTTACACTGAGATAGTTGCGGGTCAGGCTGACCCAGACCATAAAATTTATTATTACGAATCGAGCAGGGGCTGTCCTTTTTCTTGTTCCTATTGTCTTTCTTCTGTTGATAAGCGGGTTAGATTTAAAAGCCTTGAGCGGGCCTGCAGTGAACTTCAGATTTTTCTTGATAACAATATAAAGCTTGTAAAATTTGTAGACCGTACTTATAACCTGGATGAAAATCATTACATTGGAATCTGGGATTACATTATGAAACATCACAATGGGAAGACGATGTTTCATTTTGAAATTGAGGCGGAATATCTTTCTGATAAGGCGCTGGAGTTTTTGCAGCAAATCCCGGATGGAATGATGCAGTTTGAAATGGGCGTGCAGTCGGCGAATAAGAAAACTCTGGCGGCTATAAACCGTTCGACAAATGTCGAAGCACTTGCTGAAAAAATCAAAAGGATTCCGCGGACGATACATCAGCATCTGGATTTGATTGCGGGCTTGCCTTATGAGGATCTGGAAAGTTTTGGTCATAGTTATGATTTTGTTATGGCACTGAAGCCTGATGCTTTGCAACTGGGATTTTTGAAAATTCTTGGAGGAACCCAGATGGAAGCGTACGCAAAGGAAAACGGCTGGAAGTGGATGGAGAGTCCGGCCTATGAAACTTTTTCTACGCCTTATTTGTCGTTTGGGGACATTGCGTTTTTGAAAGATATGGAGATTGTAACCGACGCTTACTGGAATAAGGGTAGCTTTGCGCGCACGATGAATTATGTTTTCAGGATGGTCAGTCCCTGGAAGTTCTTATCTGCTCTGCTTGAGTATGGGCGTGGTGTGGGAGCTTTTGAGCAAGCGAGAAGGGAAGCTTACTGGTTTGAGTTGATTAATGATTTTGTGATGAAAGAAAAATTCACCGAGTTCGCAGACAGTAACAATGATGGCAACCTCGATAAAAATCTGATTTACGATTTGCTTCGTTATGATTTTGTAAGGGCAGGTAAAAAGGGAAACTTTCCGGGATGGTATAAACATAATTATGATAAAGACAAACATAGAAAGTTGCTTGAGACTAACGGGCTGCTCGAGAACTCGAGAATTGGTTTTGCAATTACGGAATATGAAGAGTTCGAGTATAATGTATTAAGCGAAAAGCCGGAAATGGAGAAGGGGCACACGGATTTGTTAATTAGATACAAGTAAATATCGGGGCGTTGCGGGGTGTCCCCGCTAGAAGGGGTAGCGAGCAACGAAGTGCGAGTGAGGGGAAGGCTTTCCCCTTATTTATAAAAAATTAGGAGCAAAAAATGAAAAATGTTTATGAGGAATGTCCGAAGTTTGAAAATGAGCGCTGGCTTTTGCGGCTTGTTGAAAAGTCGGATGTGGATGATTTGATTAAGGTTTATGGCGATAAAAATGCGCTTCCGTTTTTTAACAGCGATAACTGTGACGGCGACAATTTTTATTATGACACAAAAGAGCGCATGGACAAGGCTATGGATTTCTGGCTTTATTCTTACCGCGAGAAGTGGTTTGTGCGCTGGGCTATAATTGATAAGTCGACTGGTAAGGCAATTGGAACCATCGAGTCGTTCAAGCGGCTTTCGGAAGATGCTTTTAATGAGTCTGGAGTTTTGCGACTTGATGTTGGAAGCAGTTACGAAAGAGCAGATGCCTTGAAAGAAATTATGTCGCTCATTGTTCCTCGGATTTTTGAAATGTTTGACTGTAAGCAGGTTGCTACAAAAGTTCCGATTTATGCTGTGGAACGTGCAGCAGCAGCGAAGGCTTTTGGTTTTGAAAAAACAGATGCGTTGCTTGTAGCAAAAGATGGCGTCGCCTTTAACGGGTACTGGATTTTCAAAAAATAAATTAAGAAAGGTCTGGAAAAAATATGCCATTAGTAAAAGTAAATATGCTTGAGGGAAAAACTCCCGAATTTAAGAAGACGGTTTTTGATTGTATTCATAAAGGTTTGATTGATTCATTTGGAATTGCCGACTGGGACAGATTTCAGCGGATTGAAGAATTTGATAAATCCTGCTGGGAGGCGCCGGAAGGTAAAACTGAAAACTTTATGATTATTGAACTCACGATTTTTCCTGGAAGAACACGCGAACAGAAAAAAGCTGCGATTGAAAAAATCACAGGGCTGTTATGCGAAAAACTTGGAATTCCCGCGACCGATGTTTTTATTGTGATGAATGAACCTCCTCTGGAAAATTGGGGAATGGGAGGGAATCAAAAATGAAAATCGGAATAATCGGATATGGAAGCATGGGCAAGATGCTTGCGGAAAAATTTCTGGCGGCGAGCATTGCTGATAAGGATTCGCTCTATCTTGCGAACAGAACATTTGCCAGGCTACAGGAGATGGAAGGAAGGGCTAAGCTTTGTCAGTCGAATGCAGAAGTTGCTGCGTCTGTTGATTTTCTTTTTCTGTGTGTAAGGCCGGCAGATATAAAAATCATTCTGGAAGAAATTACTGATTCTGTACGAGCTGAGACTCTAGTGATTTCATTGAATGGAAGCGTCTCTTTTGCTCAGCTGGAAAAAATGCTCTGCAGAAATTGTGAGCATAAAATCGCAAAAATGATTCCGAGCGTGACTGCCGAAATCAATAAATCGCAATCGCTTGTCTGCTACAATAACATGGTAGAAGCGTCGGATAAAGCTGAGTTGTGTGAAATCTTAAAATGTCTTGGCGAAGTTATTGAACTTCCAGAAAACGAAATTGGAATGGGCTCGGAACTGGTGAGCTGTATGCCGGGCTTTATTGCGTCGATTTTTGATGTAATCTGCCAGTCAGCAAAAAAGCACACGGAGATTTCTTCAGAGCAGATTGTTCAGATGGTTCTAAAAACTGTTTCTGCTACAAGCGAGTTGATGCTTAAAAAGAATATGACTTTTGAAGATGTTGTTTCCCGTGTTGCAACAAAAGGCGGAATCACAGAAGAAGGAGCCAAAGTGATTTACGAAGGCTTTCCGGAAGTTGCCGATTTGATGTTTGGGAAAACTCTGGAAAAGAGAAAGCAGACGGCGAAGAAAGCTGAAGAATTATTTTAGTTAGTAAAAGGGAGATTTAAAAATGGAACTTTGGGATGCATATAATTCAAACTTTGAGAAAATTGAGGGACTCACTTTAATTCGTGATTCGCAGGAAAAGATTCCGGATGGAGTTTATCATCTTGTTTGTGAAGTTCTTGTAAGACATATAGATGGAACTTATCTTTTGATGAGGCGAGATCCAACTAAGCCTCTTTATCCGAATATGTGGGAAGCAGGGGCAGGTGGCTCGGCGCTGCAAGGTGAGACTGCGGTTGAAGGTGCGATGAGAGAGCTCCGCGAAGAGACTGGAATTGTTGCAGAGTCTCTTGAACAATTAAACTGGTCGCTGGGTGGAACTTGTATACACTGCCGTTTCTTGTGTGTAACTGACTTTGCTAAAGACTCAATAAAATTACAGGAAGGTGAAACTTGTGATTACCGCTGGGTTACAGCTCAGGAACTTTTAGCAATGCCAGATTCAGAACTTGTTGGTTGTCAGATGAAGAAGTTTGTTGTCTGAGTAAAAGGATTTTTTGTGTTTGAAATAAAGGATTTAATAATCAGATTATTTAAGAAGTTAGGGCTTGGTGAAGTTTGCGTTCCGATTGAAAATGTTTCCGGCGGTTTTATGCACAGGATGTATAAGGTGACAGCTGGTGGCATTGAGGGTAGTAGGAGTTTTGCCGTTAAGCATCTGAATCCAGAAATCATGAAGAGACCGCAGGCGCAGACAAATTATGCACGGGCAGAAAAGCTTGAGGGGATTCTTGAAAAGGCAGGGCTGCCGATTGTACCGGCTTTGGTTTTTGATGGCAAGAAGATGCAGGAGTTTGAGGGAAACTGCTTTTACATATTTGCTTGGCATGATGCAAAGGTAACTGATTGGGATAATATAACTGAGGAGCAGTGCTTTCTTGCGGGGGAAGTGCTCGGACGGATTCATGCAATTGATTTTGATGAGGTGGGAGCAGAGCACGGTGCGCCAGAGTTCAGTCAGATAGATTGGAAAAAATATGCGGACATGGCAACTGAATCAAAAAGCGAAATCGTAAGTCTGCTTGGTGAAAATCTCGAACTTCTGGAATATGCACAAAATCAGGTGAATGAAGCGCGCAAAAATCTTCCTGACATCATCCGCATTTCCGACGAAGACATGGATCCAAAAAACGTAATGTGGGAAAATGGCAAACCTCTGGTAATCGACCTTGAGTGTCTTGATTATGGAAATCCAGATTCTCATGTTTTGCAGCTCGCTTTACAGTGGTCGGGAATCACAACTTGTAATCTCAAGCTTAATCTTGTCAGGTCGTTTTTTGAAGGTTATCATCAGGCTTACGACAACGGTTTTCATGATTATCAAAAAATCTTAGGTCTAGCCTATACCTGGATTGAATGGCTGGAGTATAATATTCAAAGAGCCCTTGGAGCCTGTACAGATGAAGCAGAAAGACAGATGGGCATAGAACAGGTTGTACAGACAATTAATAGAATCAAATATCTACGTGAAAAGGAAGACCTTATAAAAAAGGAATTATAAAATGACACTGGAAGAAAGAAATCAAAAAGTGCGAAAATTTTTTAATGGAAAAATTGATAGCTATGACGACGTGCACAGCGAGTATATGAAAACAAAAGTCCTGCTGGCGGACAATCTCGACAAAACTGCAAAAAAAATTTTGGACTTGGGCGGCGGAACTGGTCTGGAGCTAATTCATTTGTTCGAGTTGTTTCCAGAAGCTGAGGTCACCGTAATCGACATCACAGAAAATATGCTTGAAAAATTGAAGACTCGGGATTTTGCCGGCAAGGTGAAAACAATCTGCGGAGACTTTTTTGAAGTTCCTTTTGGTGAAGATTTTGACGCAGTGATTACGACTTCGGCCTTTCATCATTTTAAGAAGGATGAAAAAATCTGCCTGCTTAAAAAGATAAGAGAATGTCTCAAGGATGGCGGTCAGTTTATCAATTGTGATTTGATTGCACTGACTCCCGAAGAAGAAGCTGCCCAACTTGTTGAATTGGAAAACAACACTGACGACTCAAAACATATCGACACACCTCTTACAATTGAAAATGAAATAGACGCGCTGGAAAAGTCAGGCTTCAAACAGATTTCCTCAGGCAACGGCGGCAAGGAAAACTACGGGCTCTTTGTTACGAGAAAGGGCTAGTTAAAAAAATATTACAGGGGCAGAAAATGACAGAAACAACAATAAACATAATTAGACAATTTATAACAGACCGCGACTGGGGCCAGTATCACAGTCCTGCAAATCTTGCAAAATCAATTTCGATTGAAGCGAACGAACTGCTCGAATGTTTTCAGTGGAGCGACACAGAATACGACCTTCAGCATGTAAAAGAAGAACTCGCCGATGTCCTGGTTTATTGCCGCGACCTTCTTGATGTGCTCGGCCTCGACGAAGATGAAATTGTAAACATGAAGATGGATATGAACGAAAAAAAATATCCGGTGGACAAGGCCCGTGGCAGCAGCAAAAAATATACGGAGTTGTAATTTTGGATTTAGAGATTAAAGCAGCCACAACTGAAGATGCCGAGCTACTCGTTGATATTTACAACAAAGCCTTCTATGAAGATTTTTTGAAATATGGCGAGTGTCCGGGATACGGCAAGTCTGTCAGCGATATGATTAAATCAATTAATGAGACTTCAAAATATATCGCTTATGTTGGCTCGGCTGCAGTTGGGGCTATATCTGTTTTGAAGAAGGATGATGATCTTTATTATCTTGGCTCTCTTTGTGTAGTTCCTGAATATCAGCGAAAGGGGATTGGTCATAAATTATTTGAATTTTTTAAGGAACAAAATAAAGACTGGAAAAAAATCGAATTAGTAACTCCGGCAGACAAAGAAAAGAATATCAACTTTTATACAAAAAAGTGTGGCTTTAAGATTGATTCTGAAGAGATGGATGGAAATGTACGAGTCTATCATTTTAGTTTGGAAAATAGATAGAAATTGAGGTAAAGAATCTTGGCACTTTTCTATTTAGTAAGACACGGCGAAGCAGATTATTCTCAACTGATGGAAAACGGCTTCTTTGGATTCGGACGGGATTTTGCGCCTCTTTCAAAAACTGGAATCGAGCAGGTAGAAAAAACTGCAAAAGATCAGCGCTTAAAATCAGCCCAAATAATTGTGACTTCTCCATACACCAGAGCCTTGCAAACCGCGGCAATAATTTCCAGAGAAACCGGTTTGAAGATTTGTGTGGAAGTTGATTTGCACGAATGGATTCCAGATAAAACAAATCAATATAAAACTTCTGAAGAAGCCTTTGCTTCGGCAAAAGAGTTTTATGAAAATAAAGGCCTGTATCCCAATGCTCAGCAGCTGAGGTGGGAGACTTTGGATGAAGTAAGAAAAAGAATGCAACGTATTGCAGAGAAATATGCAGGCTATGAGAAGGTGATTTTTGTTGGACATAGTATGGCATTTGAAGCTCTTACAAATATTGATGGAATGAAACCTGCAGAAATTATTGAGTGGGAATACTTCAAAAACTAATTGGATTTAAAAGTAAAATGACAGAAGAAATCGTAAATAAAATATGCAAAGAAGTTTTTTATACTCAGCCAACAGAAATTATAAGAAATAATGTTGGACTGGCTGGATATGTTTATACCGTTCAGTTTAATAATGAAAAATATGTGATAAAAATTTCAGATGATAAAAATCTGATTTTGGGTTCGACTTACTGGTTGAATAAAGTAAAAGATTTAGATATTCCGATTCCCAAAGTAATTTCAGAAAATACTTCTGCAGCCCCTTATTATTTTGTAATGACATTTATTCAAGGCAAAGATTTGGGTATTGTTTACTCCACACTTTCAAAAGATGAAAAGAAAGCCATTGCAAAAAAACTTATCAGTTATCAGAAAGAAATCAAGAAACTTCCTATGGCCACAGGTTTTGGATCTCTTAATTCTTATGAGGATAAAAAAAACATATTTGCTACATGGGAAGAAGTTATATTAAATGATATTAAAAGAGCGGAATATGGCATAAAGGAAAATAAGATTTTTTCTACAGAATATGCTTCAAAAGTTCGGGATCTGATTCCAGGCTTTAAGGATTACTTTTCAACAATACGGCCTGAAGCCTTTTTGGATGATGCAACTACAAAGAACGTGCTTATTCGCGAGGGAAAACTTTCTGGAATAATTGATCTGGACTGGATTACTTTTGGAGATCAGGTTTATTTCCTGGGCCTTACAACAATGGCTCTGTTAAGTATGCAGGCAGATTTGGATTATGCAGAATATCTGAAAGAAGAAATGAATCTTAATCCTTCTCAGGAAAAAGCGCTTCAGCTATATGTACTTATTTTCTGTATTATTTTCATGTCAGAGAGAGGGTCACGCTTTAATCAAGATGAGCCAGTTCCTGTTAGTGAGCAGGAAAAGAATCTTCTGATAAAAATATTTGAGAAGTATTATGAGAAATGCATATAAAAATTATTAATAATAGTTATTATATGCATAAAACGGTTTCTTTTTCGAAAAAAATCACGTTTTTGAAGATTTTTTTGAGAAAATTCACTTCAAATCCTTGAAAAAACAGAGAAAAATGAAGAATTTAAGCGATTAGCGAGATTTTTGTGGGTCAAGTCCAAATTCTGGTGTAAATTCAAATCCTGATAAAATCCAAGTTAAGCGACTTCAAGAAACTGCTTCTGTAAAAGAGCAATTTCCTGAAGTTTTATTTTTACTTCGACAGTTACCTT